>Ga0075421_100012080_pt1 | contig 10714 bp, 14 predicted proteins | sample SoiMetdeltSBSDD5_FD_75292 | JGI IMG/M metagenome (GOLD analysis project Ga0075421, IMG submission 75292) | Bulk soil microbial communities from a Populus tree surrounding site in Tennessee, USA - Soil MetaG P. deltoides SBSDD5 | ecosystem: Environmental > Terrestrial > Soil > Tree plantation...
GTTAGACACCCTCGCTCTGAAAGAGTGGATGTGTTGGTTTCGGACATCGCCATGCCTGATTTGGGCGGTTATGAATTGCTGGCGCGGGCACGGGAGCGCGAAATCAATATCCCGGCCGTTGCGCTGACCGCCTATGCGCGGACGGCGGACCGGGCAAGAGCGCTGGCCGCCGGGTTCCAGTCGCACATGACCAAACCGGTCGGGGCCCGCGAGTTAGTAATGGAGGTGGCCAGACTGCGCGGGCGACTGAACCAGGCGCCAGAAGGCTGATCGCGCGTGAAGGCGACATCTAATAAATTGAAATGGCCCCTTCCGTTAACTTGGTTGGCATAGGTCTGTTCCCGATGGGGATTCTGTTCGGCTTCGTCGGATAGCTGCTCGCGGCGCCGCTGACCATACCATGGTTGTCATGTCGCTTGTCGAGCAATTGTACGTGGAAGGTTACGTCCAAGACTGTCGCGAGACCGAGACCGGCGAAACGGAACCGCGTGGCATGGATACAAGGCGGGAGAGGTTCGCCTGGTACTATCTTGTTATGACTGCGGCGAGGGGGAAATTACGAAGTTTTCTGCCTCAGACGAAGGCCTTATTTCTGAATCATCCAGCTCTATTATCGTCGGCGCCCTTTTGACCGTCGCGCAGCCCGCGAATCTCAGCCCGCAGCGCCGCGATTTCGGAACTCAGTGCTTCAACGGATCGCGCGCCCACCAGTTCCGCCCCCTCGTTCTCCGCGTCACGCCCGATGAAGAAGGTCGCCAGGGCCGCTGTCACAGCCCGACACCTTCGGGCAAGAAAATGGCGTTGATGGGCCTCCCTATCATCTCCGCCTCTCTGTAACCGAGGATGCGTTCGGCCCCGGCGTTCCAGCCAGTCACGAACCCCTGCAGATCGGTTGAGACTATGACGTAATCGACGGCGTTCTCCACCAGCAGCCTGTAGAGAGCGTTAAAAAATATAGCCTGCTCGCAGACGCTCCCGGTTCATTCGGGCGATAAAGTTGACGCTGATCTCCTTGGGGCATACGGCCTCGCATTCGCGGTGCATGGAGCAATTGCCGAAACCTTCACGATCCATCGCGGCGACCATCTCGATGACGCGCAGTTCGCGTTCAGGCTGGCCCTGGGGAAGCAGCGCGAGATGGGACACCTTCGACGCGGTAAAAAGCGCCGCCGAGCCGTTGGGGCAGGCCGCCACGCAAGCGCCGCATTGGATGCAAGACGCGGCGTCCAGCGCCAGATCCACCCTCCGCTTTGAAATGAGAATGGCGTTACCGTCGGGGGCGCCGCCGGTAGAAACGGAGATGTAACCTCCCGCCTGGATGATCCTGTCCAGGGCGCTTCGATCCACCACCAGATCCTTGATTACCGGAAACGCCCTGGAACGCCAGGGCTCGATATGGATGATGTCTCCGTCCTTGAAACTCCGCATGTGAAGCTGACAGGTGGCGGTAGCTCGCAGCGGCCCGTGCGCGATGCCGTTGATCATCATGCCGCAAGAGCCACAAATCCCCTCCCGGCAATCGCTGTCGAAGGCGATCGGTTCCTCCCCTTTCTCGGCCAGGTTCCAGTTCACCACATCCAGCATCTCCAGAAATGACATATCAGGATCTATCCCCTCGGCTTCGTATCTCACCATGCCACCCGGAGAATGAGCGTCGTTTTGCCGCCACACGTATAGCGTCAGATTCATTATTTGTAGCTCCGCCGCGTCATATGCGCGCATTCTTGGAAATTTAACTCCATCTCAACGCCTATGAGATAACGCCTAGTAGCACGGCTACCGGGATAGAGATAAAGCCGGCTACGGTGATGATCGTGAAGAAGGTTGCGATTCCACGAATCAAGCCATTGAATTTCGGATTATTGATCCCCACCGACTGGAACATGCTCCAGGCGCCGTGATACAGATGCAGGCCCAGGAATAACATGGCCATAATGTAGAAGGCCGAGACGTACCACACGCGAAAGCCTGTCACCACATTATGGTAGACGTCGTGGGGATGAAAATCGCTATGCGCCGCGCCGGTAGTAAGATGGAGCAGATGATAGATAATAAAGACGCCGAGGATGGGGCCGCTCAATCGCATGGTGCGCGAGGCATAGGTCGAGGCGACGGGCCGCCAATGAACATAGCCGATAGGACGGCTTTTCCAACTCGCCCTTGCCAACTGCCAGGCGGCCACGGTGTGCAGGACTACCGCCGCCAACAGGGTGATCCGTACGGCCCAGAGCAACCCAGCGTTTGATCTGAGCAGGGCGGCATACGCGTTTAGCTTGGTGGGGCCTGCGAAAACCTGCAAGTTCCCCAACATATGCGTGACCACATAGACCACGCCGATAAAGCCGGTGATCGCCATCGCAAATTTCTTTCCGGTCAAGGAATGATAGACGGCGAACAATCCATTCAACGACCCGCCCTCATAATCCGGAAGCCCGCCCCCGGCCGGAGCCGTTCCGATCCTATTTGGGGGTTTCATCGAGGCTTTCATTATTTTCCCTCCGATCCTAAATGCCCGCGTCGAGCGGATAGTAATTCAACACATCATCACGCCAACCGCCTTGTCCATGTCCGATTCCGGCAAAGCTATCGACAAGCTCGATGGCGGAAACCCACTTCGCCATTTTGTAGCCCAACTGGCTTTCGACCCGAAGGCGCAGCGGCGCGCCGTAGTTCAACGGAAGCGGCTCATCATTCATTTCATACGCCAGAATCGTTTGCGGCTTTCGGGCGAGCGCCAGATCGATCATTTCGTAGTAGTAGCCGTGTCCGGGCCTCTCCCACTTGTCATCCATTGTGCGGAAGACTAGGTATTTCGCCCTTTGCGATGGCCGACACAGGTCGATCAGGTCGGAAACCGCCACGCCGCCCCATTGCGCAAAGTACGTCCAGCCCTGAATGCAGGTGTGCAAGGTCGTCTGCGTTTTCTTTGGCAACTTCCGCAGTTCGTTCAACGACAGATTCAACGGACACTCGACCAAGCCGCCGATTTCCAGCCGGAAGTCCTCGAAGTTCGTCGAAAGGTGTTTCCGGAACGCCGCGTCGCCCGGCGGACGTCCATTGACCCTGGCATACGAGGAACGGCGGTTATAATCCTGTTTGGACCGCCAATGGTGAAACAGAAGCCACCGCAGCCGGTCAATGCCTATTTCAAGCCACTTCTTGACCTTCATCGGCCTGCGAAGCGAAAGCAAGGTCGCCATGACGTGGTAGGCGACGACCGCCGCGATTCCGGCCAGGCCCAGCGTGACAGCAAGCACGTGCGATTCCCCCTCATTTCCGAGTACGATCTTCGCCATCTGGGAACCGAACCCGTGCCGGATGACCAGCGTCACGTGAATGACGATGAACAGGACATAAAGACAGATCCCCAGGAAGTGCAAGCTCCGCACTGACTGGCGGCCTCCGAAGAGTTTCAGGAGCCAGGGAAAGCGCGCGGCCAAGGCCGGCGACATGGTGATGCCGGTGATGATCTGAAACGGCGTCAGGATGAAGATCAGGCCGAAGTAAGTGATTTGTTGAAGCGGGTTGAATGGGTCGCCGCCCGGCGGAAGTCGGAATTGCAGGTAGACCGTTAAGGCGTTCCACGCGTTCGGAACAATCTCCCAGGAAGTGGGAACGAGTCGCCGCCATTGCGATGTGACAAACAGGGAGGCGACATAGACGGCGCCTGTAATGAGCCAGCCGGCGCCCGACCAGAAATGCCAGTGCCTGCCCAGCCCGAGGTTGTTCCGTCCCGGCAGCGCGATCCAGGAGTTGAGCGGAGTAATTTCATCCTCCGCGGTCCACAACCCGGTCTCCGGCATTCGCCTCTTCGTCAGCCTCAACCACTCGCTCCCCGGCAGGCAGTCATCGTTCCAGAAAAACTTCGGATGCGCGCCGATAATCTCGATTCCGCTGCGGATGAGCAGCGTGATGAACAGGAAGTTGAAGAAGTGGGTCAGGCGGATCCACAAAGGAAAGTAGTCTCCGGCCACATCCCCTCCGCCCGTCATAGGCAAAGCCGTCTCCGAACGATCATGGGAGAGGGTTAACTCGGTGTAGTAAGGCAATGCTTCGGGCGAGGCGGCTTGCGCGCCGTGGTTGAGGGCGCCGGCGATAAATTGAGCGAGCGCGACCGAACATAAAAGCGCGGGCAAACATGCGCGAAGCTTTTCGGATCTGTACCGCTGTTGGGCGATTTGATGAGACATGGTTTGATTTTTGATTATGGCGCCTGACCTTGCCTCGGCTTGATCATCCCCGCTTCATCAAGGCGGTCCAGTAACAAGTGAAAATAGATCAGCCCCGCATAGGGCCTCCATTTAATGAGCGCATGGCGCGCCCCCTCATAATCCAATGGCTTCTTCAGACGCAACCAGCGTTGCAGATTATTGCGCGCGCCGACGTCATCTCCGGGGAAGACGTGAAGCCGCCCAAGCCCGCGCAGCAATGTGTACTCCGCCGTCCACCGCCCCACGCCCCATAATTGAAGCAGCCTCGCTACGGCCGCGTCATCATTGAGAAGAGTCAGCCCTTCCAGGTTCAACTCTCCTTCGTCGACGGCCTCAGAGAGTTCGATCAAGGCGCGGGCCTTCTGGCGGCTGAATTTCAACCTTCTCAGCCTCTCCGGCTCCAACCCAACTAGGCCAGGCGCTTGAGGAAAGGCATGGCGATGGCTACCCGCGATGGCGGGGCCGTAGTTTTCAGCTAGACGGTTGAGCAGCCGGATTCCCAGCGTGAGCGTGATCTGCTGGCAAGCGATGCCATTGGCCAGCGCCTCGAACACTGTGGGGAAACGCGGCGGTTTGAGTCCCCGAAACCGCTCTGCCAGAGCCCCCAGCCTGCGATCAGTGGCCGCGAGGCGATAAAATTCCGACAGGTTCACTTTCAGACCCAGCAACCGATCCAGCGCCACCGTCACGGAGGATTTCACGTCGGAAGTGAGTCGCGAGCCGGACACAATCACCTCGAGCCGCGGCGCATCCGGCGATCCCGTTTGCGCGACCGCGACTTCCACGACCTTTCCGTCCAGCGCCAATGCGCGCCGGTAGGTTTCTCCGTCCCAATCATCCACCTTGTTGTCAGGCCGGCGGCGCAGCGCCCAGACCGTCAGATCGATCCGAAATGGCGGCATCGGTTTGAGCGAAAAAACAGCGGACTTCAAGTGAAAGCTCTCATCAATAGCAGTAGATCAAGCGCTTTTGCCTCTCAATGTTTAAAGTTGCCGATAGCCAGGTCAAAATCGTCACAACTTCAGAATCACACTCCAGGATAAATGACCGTCCCGCCGGATTGAATTACGGCGCCAATGGTAAAATGGGCAGGCTCCAAGCGGCCCTGTCCCATAATGTGGAAAACAGTTTCGCCGCAGGCAAGAAGATGATCGGCGACAATACGCCGGTGGCGCCGCCACCATACAGCTTCCGAACACATTATCGCGCAGCGTAGCTTGCGACCCAGTTCGATTAGGCGGACGATGCCCGCGTGAAAATCATCCGAAAGCGCATAATCGGCGTAGTTATGGAAGCTTTCATTCGTCCAGAAGCCGTTGACATCCCGAGATATAGTTCCTGCTTTTCCGCGAAGACCGCCGAGTGGCGCCATGTGTTCATAGGAAATGTGGAAGGCCGCCAAAGCTTCGGGAAGCGTGTCGTTATTGAACTGCGGATTGGCTCTCGACCGCGGAACCGTTCTGATATCCGCGACAAGATCAATATCGGCTCCTCTCAACAGCTCTACGAACTCTTCGAGGCTTCGGTTGGAATGGCCGATTGTGAAGAATGGAGGCCTCACATGCCGCCCTCCCTATCTTCGAGTTCAAGTGCGCTGCCCTTATGCGCCGCGACATGGTCGGTCTTATCACTCTTGATTTCATACTGGGGATCGTCTTCTGAGGCGTGATGCACATAACCTTTGTAGTTAAAATCCTTGGTATGGATGGCAATAATAGTTCCCGACACGCGGCCTGCCTCGGAATTCCAGCTTACGTGATCGCCAATCTTAAATATCTTAGTCATCTTGTGGATTCCTCGTTTCTTTCAGGAGTACTTCTTTCAATATGATCGCGTCATTGGCTCCTCGTCTAGGGTTCGTGGCCGAAGCATTGACTCAACTCAGCCACAGATCGAGCTTCGCCTGCGCCTTGATCATACCGCGCGGCCAGAGATGTTCGACCAGAATTCGCTCGCCATCATCTTTGGCCGGTTTTTCGTAAGCCCGTTTCAACTTGATCATCTTGATTCACCGTGAAGCGTCATGAAGATTGGATGAAGCCGATTCCGCGCGGTATTCATCCTTTCTGCTCCTTTGCTTTTTCCTTCTCGGCGAGCGTTTTTAGGAGAAGCTCCAAGGTGTTCCGCTTGGCCTCCTCCGGCGACTGACTGGCGGCTTTCGAGGCCTCCTCGAAAGTTTTATTGGTGATGTTTTTTGGATCGCCCATGTCATTGTCGGGCATCTGGCATCCGCAGTTGTAGCACATAGCTGAATCTCCTCTCCGTGGTTTGAGTAAGTTAGTAACCGGCGAATTCTTCGGCGCGGACATCGTCGCTGTTGACGCCTGCGTCGCTCAGCGTCTGCCGCCTGGGCGCGACCATTGCCGGAGGCCCCTCAATGTAATAGATCGGCGCCGCCAAATCGCCGATGTATTTAGTCAACATCTCCTGGTTAATGAAACCTGTTTCGCCCCGCTAGACCCATTTTGATCCGGCCATTTCAGTCATCGTCCCAATGAATTTGTAATTTGAAGTCTCCTTTCCAACTCTTGCAGCTCTTCCAGGAATGCGGCGCCTTCGGGACAGCGGTTGGAATAAAAGAGCCAGAGACGATGGGGCAATTTCTGTTCCGTCGCCTGCCGGAGTCTGCTGCGGAAAGGCGTAATGCCGACGCCACCGGCCAGAAAAACCGCCGACCGGGCGGCATTCTGGCGCAGGCTCAAAGAGCCGAAGGTCCCACGATACGGACCTCGGTTCCGAGCGGCATGGTCTTGAGGATGCGCTTGAACGGGGTGTCGCGCCTGCGTGTCGCAATCATTAAATCCGGTTCGCCGGGGGCGCTGGCAATCGAGAAGTTTCGCATTCCGCCTTCAGCGTCGGTTTCCGGATTCAGCGCGTCGCGGGCAAACGCGGCAGCGGCTCCTGGGCACTCAAAAATGGCTGATCAGCAAGGATGAGGGGCGCCTTGAAGGCGACAATCTCGTTCCCGACACCGAAGAGGCGCGAGAGTCGCTGAAGACTCTGGGGGCGAAGCCGGAGCACATTCGCGGAGATCGCTTCAAAGCCGCGCCCAGAGAAAACGCGCCTGAAAAAAAGAAGCCGGCTCCTGCTCAGAAGCGTGCGCGGCAACCGAACGTCAAGAAGGCTCAGGCCGCGCGCAGGTCTTGAACTGGCGCCGTGAAACAAGAGAAAACGCGGAACGCGCGGTGGATGAACAGAACAGTACGATAACGGACTGAAGTCCCAGTCGCGTCGCCCTTAGAATCGTCGCCTCCCTATCAACAATTCTTGTCCTAACACTTCTAGAAGAGCATCGCCGCTCTCTCCCATTCCACAGCGGTCAACAAAGTGATTAACAGGAGGCGGATTTATGCGTCGAATTTTGATTGAGTGGGCAATCAGCCTTGGGGCCATGGCTGCGCTAGTTTCAGCCGTCCATGCCCAAACGCCCCAGACCCGAACGCCTGATGGCGACTGGACGACATACAACCGAACATACAGCGGCGAGCGGTTCTCTCCGCTCAAAGAAATCACGGCGGAGAACGTCAGCAAGCTCCGTCCCGTGTGTACCTACGACACTGGTGAGACCGTAAGCTTTCAGACCGGCCCGCTGGTGGTGAACGGCGTGATGTACTTCACGACCTTCAAGAACACCTATGCGATAGACGCGGGGACGTGCGCGCTGAAGTGGAAACACAAGATGGCGTTTGAAAGCCCGGCGAAAGGCTTGGTACTGAACGTTAATCGCGGCCTGGGGTATGCTGAAAAACGCGATTGACTGGGCCTCCAGGCGTTACGGAGACAGCGCGTGGGATGGCAAACCCGTGGCGGTCATGGGCGCTTCGATCGGGACAATCGGCACGGCGCGGGCGCAATACCACCTGCGCCAGACGTTCGTCTACCTGAATATGTTTCCCATCACCCAGCCGGAGGTGGTGATCGGGAACGCCGCCCAGCGATTCGACGCGCAGGGGAATCTGACCGATGAGACGTCGAAAGACCTCATCCGGCAGTTGCTCCAGAACCTCATGGCCTGGACCCGGCTGATTGGGGAATCGCAACAGAAACAGAAAACACGCGCCGCGCGCTGAGCGGTGGAAAAAGGAGGCTTGTACGCATGAAAGGTTATGTGGCGAACATTGAAAAGGATTCTCTGGATAACAATGATTTCAGGCGGGTGTTATACACCGCGAAACACTCCCAGTTGGTATTGATGAGCCTTCGGCCGAAAGAGGACATCGGGGAGGAGACTCATGACCTGGATCAATTCATACGAGTCGAAGCCGGTCGCGGAGTCTCGATTCTTGACGGCGTAAAGCATCAGATTTCCGACGGGAGCGCCGTCGTCATTCCGGCCGGGACCAGACACAACATCGTGAACGAGTCAGACACCGAGGAGTTGAAACTCTACACTCTTTATTCTCCGCCAGAACACCGGGACGGCGTGGTTCATCGAACCAAAGCTGAAGCTACGGCTCACGAGGAGCATTTTGACGGTAAGACAACCGAGTAGCCGGGCGAGGGGAACATCACTCTTGCCCTGTCTGTTGCGAATCGCCGCGCGCGCTGCCAAGCCAGGCGTTTGCGGACGTCCGCGCCTGCTCGGTTGACTCGCCGAGGACTGCTGCGGCGGGCACGAGCCACACTACGCGGTTCAGGTCGAGCTTGCCCGCGCGCCGCAACTGCGCGCTCACGTTTTCATCCACGCCGCTCAGGTACAGCCGCCCGCCCACTTCGGCAAGTTCGTCGGCGTAGTCATCCAGGACTTCAATCAGCGTCGCGCCCACGCGCGTGCGCCCGCGCAGGCGCAGGATCACTACGGGACGCTTCGCGCCTTCGGGGCTGGGCAATTCTTCCGAGAGCAGGCGAATTATTAGGCGGGGTGCATCTTATTCGTCGTTAGCGCCGCTTCCACTTCACTTCGATCTCGACTTCCTCTTCCTCGCCTTCGCGCTGATACTCGAACTCGACCGTCGCGTAGGGAGGGACATAGATGCGCTCGCCTGCGATCTGTATCTCAAAGGTCTTCTCTTCTTCCAGCGCGTCCGCCAACCGCCGCAGCTTAGCGACCACGTCTTTGATCGGGTACGATTTCTCCATGTCCTTTTCAGTCGCCATCGCCCGCCTCCTGAGAATTAAAAGTCACTTGAATCTCACCTCCTAAAGTAATCGATTTGCCATCTTCTCCATAACCACGATGATGAGCATCCAGACACCATGCAACATGCCTGCCCGGCGGCTGCGCGCCCCGACCGTCAGGTTGAGCGCCGTCTGCCCGACAGAGCCGCCCACCGGGATGCCGGAAAAGCCAGCTGGCGACGTTCCCTACGCCCTGTGCAACATGTCCCGCGACGCCCTGTCGTGCGCGCTACTTGGCAGTGCAAAGGCGCCGCATCCTGTCCACGGTAGAGGCAATGCCGTTCACTTCGACCCAATCCGGCAGACCGCGCTTGAACCGAACGAGGCGCCCAAGGTACGCCCCTTGCTTGAAAGCTTCATAAAAGCTTCATATTGAAGGCGGAGCGCGCAAACATCAGATGGAAGTGACGGCGCGCTGTAACATACGCCGGCAATAATGAGGCGCAACGAAAATGGGAGTACGAAGAGAAAATGAAAGTTGTGATTGGGTATGACGGCTCGGAGTATGCGGACGCGGCCTTGGATGATCTGCGCCATGCGGGGCTGCCGCGAGACGCCGAAGCGTTGATCATTTCGGTAGCGGAGGGCGTGACGCTATCGCCGGCGGTTTCTGAGATAGTAGAGAAGGAGGCCGCCTCCCGGCGCATGGCGTCAGCCGCCGCCAAAGCTTCATACGCGCTCACACAGGCGAAGGAATGTGCGCGCCTGGGAGGTGAGCGCATAAGGTCGCTTTTCCCTGAGTGGAAGGTGAGCCCTGAATATCTGGCGGGCTCTCCGGCGGACGCGCTGATGGAGCGGGCGGCAAATTGGGGAGCGGATTTGATCGTCGTCGGCTCGCAGGGGCGCTCCGCGCTCGGTCGACTCTTACTCGGCAGCGTGTCACGAAAGGTCGCGACCGAAGCGCGCTGCTCAGTGCGTGTTGCGCGCGCAACAGTCAAGAAAGATGATCATGCCGCTCGGATCATTATCGGCGTGGACGGATCGTCTTGCGCCGAGGCGGCCGTCGACGCCGTGACGTCGCGCTACTGGCCCGCCGGCGTTGAAACTCGGATTATTACCGCAACCGAACCTTTCCACATGTACGGAGAAACACCCGCTATGCAAAGGAGTCGCGTGCGAGTCTTTCAGGACGAGGCGATGATGAAAATATCTGAAGCGGGGTTGGCCGTCTCATCAAAGGCAATAGAGGGAGATCCGAAGCGCGCGCTCATTGACGAGGCCGATGCTTGGGGCGCGAACTGCATCTTCGTCGGTTCGAGGGGGCTGAACGGCGCGATGCAAAGATTCTTTCTCGGGAGCGTTTCGACGGGAGTCGTAACCAATGCGCCGTGCTCGGTCGAGGTCGTGCGCTCGGCGGGATGTTCGGCGGAACGTCCGGCGGAAGA
>Ga0075421_100012082_pt1 | contig 10713 bp, 9 predicted proteins | sample SoiMetdeltSBSDD5_FD_75292 | JGI IMG/M metagenome (GOLD analysis project Ga0075421, IMG submission 75292) | Bulk soil microbial communities from a Populus tree surrounding site in Tennessee, USA - Soil MetaG P. deltoides SBSDD5 | ecosystem: Environmental > Terrestrial > Soil > Tree plantation...
AGCGCCTAGCGCGCTTCCCCGGGCCGATACTCGCGCTCGAGGTGGGCGCGGATGTCGGACTCCTCCATCCAGACCGGCTTGAGGCGCCCCGCCGCGAAGAGCGGCGCCTGGTCCGCATAGTGGGGAGACCGTGCCTCGAGCGTCGCGCTGCCGTAGGGCTGGATGCTTCGCGACGACACGCGGCCCTGCCCGTCCCACTCGACGAGCAGGATGTAGGAGTCGCCGGCGACGCCCGCGATACGGCCGTCCGCTCCGGGCCGGCCGTAGACCGCGTGGAGCAGGTCCGGGCCGCCGGAGAGCCCGATGTCGACGAGGCCGTGGCGCAGGCGCAGGACCTCGTGCCAGGGAACGTCGATCCGCCCGAACTTCTCCTGCAGGAGATGCGCGGCCGCGGTCAGGCGCTGGAGGAGGACGGGCGTCGGCGCGGCGCCCGCTTCGGGCTCGTCGGTGGGCATGAGCGCCATCAGCGCGAGCGCCGTCGTCCGGCTCTCGGCCGTGGCGGCGAGGTCCCAGCCGCGAAGCAGCTGCTGGGCCTGGCGGGCCAGGGCATCCGCGGGCGCGGGCGCGGCCAGGAGACGGCCCAGGCCTTCCGCCACCATCGACGCCGTCGAGTACTGGACGTCGAACTTGTACCGGTCGAACTCCTCGCGCGTGATCTGCTCGTCGGCGCCCAGGAGCTCCAGCGCACGGCGCGAGCGGTTCGTCATGCGCGTCTCGATGCCGAGCGTGCGCGAGTACGCCGCCTCTTCCGGGTTGCCCGGCCCGAGCGTCGTCTGGAAGGGCGAGCTGTTGCAGTTCTGTACGAAGCCGGAGGGCGGGTCCTTGACCTGGGGCAGGCCGTCGAAGGGCAGCGACTGCGTCCAGAGCGTGCGCGACGTGTTGCCGGGCACGATGCCGGCCCAGTCGTAGCCTTCCGGCCGCCGCGGCAGGCGGCCGTTGTAGACGTAGTAGATGTGTCCCTCGCGGTCGGCATAGCCGACGTTGAACATGGGCAGCGCGTTCATGCGCATGGCGTCGAGCCATTCCTCGAAGCGCGACGCCTTGTTCATGCGGTACCACTGCTCGATGTGCCTCACGTCGCCGTAGCCGGCGATCCGGATCGCGAACACGCCGCGCGGCCCCCGCACCACCGGGCCGTGAACGGACCACAGCACCTCGCGATGGGCCGTCCACGACAGCGGGCCCAGGATCTTGACGCGGATCGCGGCCGAGCGGACCTCGAGCTCGCGCCAGGCCCCGTCGAGCTTGTATTGGGTGGGCTGCGCGGGGTTCATCTCCAGCGCGTACAGGTCGATGAGGTCCGGCTTGTTGACGGTGTGCGCCCAGCCGAGGTTGCGGTTGTGGCCGTGCAGGATCAGGGGCACGCCCGGGAACAGGCCGCCCACCGCATCCCATCCCGTCTCGCTGTGCAGATGGGCCTCGTACCAGGCCACGGGGCCGGCCCACGGCTGGTGCGAGTTGATGGCGAGGCGGGTGAAGCCGTCGGCCGAGCGCGAGGGGGCGACGGCGAAGGTGTTCGACCCCGTCGGCGTGGCCGGTGGTGAGGGAGAGGCAGTGGGCTCGAGCAGGCCGCGCAGGACGCCGTCGAGGCCGAAGAAGAGCGGCGTCTTGTGGACGAACCCCGCGACGAGGTCCCGTCCGCGCGCGGGGTAGAGCTCGGCCATGGCCTGGTCCGGATGGAGCGCGGCGTAGTGGTTGATGCCGTCCGCGTAGGCTTCGCAGAGCGCGCGCGTCTCCGGCGCGAGGTCCCGCTCGTAGCCGGCCTCCACGACCTCGGAGATCCGGAGGAGCTGGACCATGTAATCGTTCGGCGCGCCCGCGCGCCCGAGGACGGTGGCCAGGCGGCCACGCGCCGCGAGCAGCGCGCCCTGGATCGTCTGGAAGTCGTCCTCGGAATGGGCCCAGGCCAGGCCGTAGGCGACGTCCGGATCCGTGCGTCCGAAGACATGGGGGACGCCCCACGTGTCGCGGAGGATGCGGACGTCGTAGTGGCGCGTGGGAAGGAGCCGCGCGGGATCGACCCGCGGAGCCGGCCACACGAGCAGAGCGAGACCAGCCGCCCCGAGGACGGCCGCCAGGACGAGGGAGACGCGGGCCGCCTTTCGCATCGAGCGCGGCAGGCTATCCCGTATTCCGGGGAACCTCCAGGGATGCGAGCTGGGCGGCCGGACGCCTCATTTGGGGCGCCGGCCCTACGGGCTTCAGAGCTCCAGGCTACGGACAGACGGCGGCGACGTCCCGGACGGTGTCGACCTGGATCCGGTACGTCGGCAGCGTCTTCTTCTCCTTCACCTTCATGCCGGGGGCTGGCGGCGGCCCGGGCTCGACCGGTCTCTCCGTCTTGGCGGAGGCATCCTTGCCGCGCGCCTCGACTTCGACCTTGTTGTCGCGTCCGTCCTTGCCCGGCTCCTGCCGGATCTTCACCGTCCCCATGCTCACGTCGGTCACCGCGCCCGTGACTTCGACCTGGTGCCCGGCGAGTCCGCGCATCTTCTTCACGGAGTCCTTGCTGAGCCAGTAGATCACCTCGCCCGAGCCGCCTTCCATTCCGGTGGCCCCGAGCGCCGGAGCGTTCGGGATGGGCGTGCCGTCCGGTGCGACCTTCTGCACGTGCGTCAGCACGAAGGAGTCCGAATCGCTGTTGGCCACGCAGCCCGTCAGCGTGAGCACGGTTCCCTTCATCGCGGGGTCAGGCTCGTGGGCCCCGGCCAGCGCGGCCAGGCCCAGGCCGAAACCCCCGACGAGGAGTAGGTTTTTCATAGGAGTCCTCCAATTGGCGTCCACGGACGCCTTCGGGACGCGGACGAGCCGCCCCCGCTGGGGAGTGAGCAAGATGCGGGCCAGGGTGTGGGGTGGGTTGGGTTGGGTTGAGTTGGGTCGGCAATGGATGGCGGGGCGGGCGGTGGACGGGCGGTCAGCGGGGGGCCGCACGAGTGGCGGCGGGCGGCCGACGGGCATGAGCGAGCGGTGGGCGGACGGCCGCACGGCTGGCCGCTGCGGAACGGATCAGCGAGGTCGGGCCGCTCGAGCCGCTCAAACGGGGCGTGCGGCGACCGCCGTCGGGAGGGCACGAAGCTCCAGTAATGGTTAACCAACTTGTTCTGGAACAAGTCACCGTCCGCGGCGTCTCCGCGTACGTATGCCTGACCAGAGCTTCGCGGACACAGACAGCGGCGGGATTATTTTTTTGCCTTCCGATTTTCCCGCCGCGATTCTCCGCAGCGCGAGTGAGAGCGTCCTACACACTCGCGTTGGAGAGCATCTCTCGCGCGCCTGGAGACGTCGTGACACGTTTGTTCGCTCCGGGCCGGCTTCGCCGATCAACGTCCGTGTTGCGCGAAACGAGCGACCGCGGGCGGCGCTCCGCGAAAGCGTGTCAGAGGCGCGTGCTACAACCCGGGCATGCAGAACGACATTCTCACTTCGCTCACTCGCCTCTCCGACGCCGAGCTCGTTGCGCGTGTGAAGAACTTCGTCGCGCGCGAGCGTGACGCGACGGCCCACCTCGTCGCTCACCTCGCCGAGCTCGACACGCGCGACGTACACCTGCGCGAGGGCTACCGCTCGCTCTACGTCTACTGCCGTGATGGCCTGGGTCTGTCGGAAGGCGAGAGCTACAACCGTATCGAAGTGCCCGCGCGGCCCGGCGGTTTCCCGTCATCCTCGAAATGCTCGAGTCGGGAACCATCAACCTGACCGCGGCCCGGCTCCTCGCGCCGCACCTGACTCCCCACAATCACCGCGAAGTCCTCGAGTCGGCCCGCGGGAAGAAGAAGTCGGAGATCGAAGAGATCGTGGCCAGGCTGTCGCCGAGGCCCGACGTCGCGGCCTCGGTTCGGAAGCTTCCCGCTCTTCGCCTGGAGGCGTCACCCATGACGGGACCTCCGGTACCTCTTGTGGAAGCTCCGGTCGGGGCGAGCGGCTCCGCGATCGATGCGGTCTCATCAGCCAAGTCCCAAACCAGCCGCCCCGCCGAGCCTTCGCCCGTGACCCGCGCGGCCGTGGAGCCGCTCTCGCGCGACCGCTACAAGCTGCAGCTCACGATCGGCGGCGTAACTCTCGAGAAGCTCCGGCTGGCGAAGGACATGCTCAGCCATGCCATCCCGTCCGGCGATGACGCGGCCGTCCTCGACCGGGCCCTCACGGCTCTGCTCGTGGACCTGGCGAAGAAAAAGTTCGCCGACACGCGGAAGCCCCGGCGGTCGCGCACGAGGGACCCACGAGCGCGTGACGCCTCGGCCGCCGACAAGCGCGCGGTCTGGGTTCGGGACCTCGGCCGTTGCGCATACGTTGGCCCGAACGGTCATCGCTGCAACGAGCGCCGGTTCGTGGAGTTCCATCACGTGGCCCCGTACGCTCTCGGCGGTGAGACCACCGTGGACAACCTCGAATTGCGTTGCCGGCGGCACAACGACTACGAGGGGCGGTTGTACTTCGGGAAGCGCCGCCGGGACGACTCCGACGCCCGGGATGACGCCGGCAACGTGCGCGCCACGGCGAGCACGTACGGACGCCAGCCGTTCGGGCCCCCGGTCGATGACTCGTTCCAGAACAAGTTGGGCGGAGGCGTCTCACCGTCCACTCGTTCCGCAGGACTGGAGCCTCGACCCTGACCTCTCTACAACGGTTCTTCTCGAGACGATCACCGGAGATGCCCGAGGCGCGCGCCTCGATCAGGCCCAACCGGAGCGATGTCGAGGGAAGTCCCTTGGTCCGATGTCGCCGACGTGTTTCGTGCGCCAGCCAGCCATGGCGGCCCGCCAGCCAGCGCTGCGTGCGCGCCAGCCCTCCCGCCGCCCCCCTACCGGCTGGCCACGGCGCGGCGCGCGCGCCGGCGGCCGAAGCCGCGGCGGCGCGGTCCCCCCGTGCGCGGCATCGGACCCTGGAGACCGCGCACCCAGCGGCGGGTCGAGACGAGCTGCGCCACCATCAAGCCGACGTCGTCCCGCATCTCGCGCACGCGCTCCAGCGGCTGCCCGCCGGGATCTCCCATCGGCCAGTCCTCCACGCGCAAGCCCAGGACGTACGGACACTCGTCGCCGCAGCCCATGGTCACCACCAGCGAGACGCCACGCATCATCTCCGCGGTGAGGAGCGTGGGCCGCGCGTCGGAGAGGTCCACTCCGACCTCCTTCATGGCCGCCACCACCTCGGGGTGGACGCGAGCGGCCGGCTGCACGCCGGCCGAGAACGCGGTGGCCCGGGCCGGATCCGCGAAGAGGTTGAAGAAGGCAGCGGCCATCGGCGCGCGTCCGGCATCGTGCGCGCACGCGAAGAGCACCTTCTCGGCGGCGGTCGAACGTCCGTTCACGCTCGGCGTAGCGGCCGTCGCCTCTCTACGGGTTGACGGTCAGGCTGCCGACCATGCCCGGATGGAGCGCGCAGTGATACGGGAAGGCGCCGGCCGCGCTCATGGCGATGGGCGCGCTCGTCGCCCCGCGGGTGATGTTTCCGGTGTTGAACCGCCCGCCGTCCTGGGTGGCGGTGTGGAGGTCCGTGTCGTCGTTCCGCCAGGCCACGGTCTGCCCGACGCGCAAGGTCGCGGTCGCGGGTGAGAACGACATCCCGCCCTGATCGCCCAGGATGGAGATGACGAGGTCGGCGGTGCCGGTCGCCGGCGGCACCGTCGTCGTGGTGGTCGTGGGCGTGCCGGGCGCGGCCGGCGTCGAGCCGCCGCCCCCTCCGCAGCTCGGGCCGAGCGCGGCCAGAATCAACGCGGCCGGAATCAAGACGACGCGAGGGAAACGAAGAAAGCGCATTGGATCTCCCAGATAGGGACGGCCAGACGCCGCCCTGCACAAGGGGAGGCAATGGGGGTGCCAAATGGAAAATGCCGCGCAAACGACTACCCTGGAGCGACTTAGATGGCCATCGGCCCGCCCCCTCAGTTACCGCTTACGTAATTGGTTACGGCCGGGGTAAGGTGCCCGTGGCGTAAGTGCCATGGGGTAAGGGTGCCTACTCCTCGACCCGGTACTTCGCGAGGTAGTAGCTCAGCGCGCGCTGGCTGATCCCGAGCAGCGTCGCCGCGTCCTTCTTGACGCCGCCCGCGCGCGCGAGCGCCTGTTGGACACTCTGGCGCTCCGCCCACTCCACGTTCGAGCGCAGCTCCTGGGAGGGGAGCCCGGCGGAGGCGGGACCGATCACGCCCGGCATCGTGATGTCGCGCGCCTCGATCACGGGGCCGCCGGTGAGGACGACCGCGCGCTCGATCGTGTTCTCCAGCTCGCGCACGTTGCCCGGCCAGTCGTAGGCGTTGAGCCGCGCGAGCGCCTCCTCGCGGATCTGCTCGATCTTCCGGCCGCTCCGATGCGCGTGCTTGCGCAGGAAGTGCTCGACGAGGACGGGAACGTCCTCCCGGCGTTCGCGCAGGGGCGGCAGGACGAGAGGGATGACGTTCAGCCGGTAGAAGAGGTCCTCCAGGAACCGGCCGTCCTCCACCAGGCGTTTGATGTCCCGGTTGGTGGCGGCGATGACGCGCACGTCGACCTTCTGGCTGCGCTCCGCGCCCAGCGGCTCGAACTCCCGCTCCTGGAGCACGCGCAGGAGCTTGGCCTGCAGGGACGGGCTCATGGTCCCGATCTCGTCCAGGAAGATCGTGCCGCCGTCGGCGAGGGCGAACTTGCCCTTCTTGTTCGACGCCGCGCCCGTGAACGCGCCGCGCACGTGGCCGAACAGCTCGGACTCGAGGAGGGTGTCCGGGATGGCCGCGCAGTTGACCTTGATCAGGGGCATGTGGCGCTGCGCGCTGCGGTCGTGGATGGCTCGGGCCAGCAGCTCCTTGCCCGTGCCCGTCTCCCCCATGATGAGGACCGTGCTCTTGGTCTCCGCGACCCTCTCCGCCTTGGCGATCACCTCCTGGATCACCCGGCTGCGTCCGACGATTCCGTAATGATCGAACTCCTCCTCCCGCTCGCTGATCAGGTAACGGTGCTGCGTGCGCAGGCGCTGGTGCTCGACGGCATGCGCGACCACGACGATCAGCTCGTCCACCTCGAACGGCTTCTGGAGGTAGTCGCGCGCGCCCAGCTTCATGGCCGCGATCGCGCTCTCCACGGTGGCGTGGGCGGTCATCATCACGATCTGGGGACGGTCGGCCTCCGGGATGGAGGCGGTCACGTCGCGCACGAGGTCCAGCCCCGAGAGGTCGGGCATGAGGTTGTCGACGACGAGGACGTCGAAGATCCGCTCGTTGAGGAGGCGCCGGGCCTCCCGCCCGCGCGTCGTGGCCACGACGTCGTAGCCCTCGCGCTCGAGGGCGCGGCGCAAGGGGGTGAGGATCTTCTCCTCGTCGTCCGCGATCAGAATGGAGCCGAGCGTCGTCATGCCGTGCGCTCCCCGGGGCGGGCGGGCGCCGATGCGGGCGGGCGCGGCGGGAGCTCGATGCGGACGTCCGTGCCCACCGCGGGACGGCTGTCGATGGCGATGGACCCTCCCAGCCCGTCGATCACGTTCCGCACGATGGCGAGGCCCAGCCCCGTCCCGCCCCGGCGCGAGGTGAAGTAGGGCTCCCAGACCCGCGGCAGGTTCTCCGCTTCGATCCCGACGCCGCGGTCCCGCACGGTGATGACGACGCGGTCGCCGGCCGCGCGCTGCGTGACGAGCTCGAGGTCGGGACGGCTGTCGATCGCGCTGGCCCCCGGCCCCGCCTTCCGCGCGTCGAGCGCGTTCCGGGCATTGGTCAGCAGATTCACCAGGACTCCGTGCAGGCGCTCGCCGTCGGTGACGATGGGCGACAGCCCGGGATCGAGGGAGAAGAAGACCTCGCGCGGATGCGTGCCGGCCATGGCGCTGGTGGCCGCGGCCTGGCATACGCGGTTGACGTCGACGGTGCCGAACTCGAACTGGATGGGTCGCGCGAAATCGAGCACCCCCTCCACCAGCCGGTTGAGGCGGACGACCTCGCCGTCGATGTCGCGCAGCGCTTCTCCCCGCTCCACCTCCGGGATCTCGTGGTGCCGCAGGGTGCGAATGGCCGTCTTGATGATCATCAAGGGATTCCGTATCTCGTGCGCGATCACGGTGGAGAGGCGCCCGAGCGAAGCCAGCCGCTCGCGCTGCCCGGCCTCCCGCTGGAAGCGCGCGATGGCCTCCGTCATGACCGCGAAGTTGTTGGCGAGGAGGCGGGCGTCCTCGTCCTGCCACTTCCCCGGAGCGGGGAGCGGCGCCTTGCGGGTGAGGTCTCCGGTGGCCGCCATCTCGCCCATGGTGGCGGTGATGGCGCGCAGCGGGCGCGTGACCGTGCGCGCGATGGCGTAGCTCACGAGGGTGCCCAGGGCCACGGCCAGGAGCGCGGTGCTGGCCAGGAGGGTGTGCAGGGGCCCGATGAAGCTCAGGCGCTTCGTGCGCGAGCGCAGGATCAGCGCCATGGGGGCCAGGCTCTCCTGCCGGGGCGCCGTCCCCGGACGGGCCAGCGAGGCGAGCGGACGGCTGAGGGCCAGGAACTCCTCGTCGCCCAGCCGCAGGCGGGACGTTCCCGACGAGCCGAGCAGTCCCTCCAGGCGCGGGAAGTCGTCCTTGGCGAGCGTCGCGGCCTGGATCCGCCCGTCGAGGGCGAACGCGATCTCGCTCTCGGTCAGCGCCTTCAGGCGCTGGGCGAGGCGCTCGTCGAACTCGAAGCCCACGCTGAGCGTGCCCAGGATCTCGGGACCGGGCTGGCCGATGAAGATGGGCACGGTCACGACCTCGAGGATCGCGTGGGAGCTGGGCCAGAACGCCGTCGTCTCCCGGTCGGAAAGCGCCTCGCGGATGCCCGGCAGGTCCGTGCCGGGGGCGGCCGTCGCGTCGCCGCCGACGCGAGCGAGCAGGCGGCCGGAGCGATGGATGACGACGACGAGCGCCGACCCCATCTGGTCCCGATAGTCCTTGGCCAGGGGCTCGACCGTCGGCGGGTCGGCGAGGTCCACGGCGGCCTTGAAACGCGGCAGGTCGGCCACCAGGCGGGCCAGGCGCAGGGAGCTCTCGACCTGGGTCTCGTGATGCTGCTCGACCAGCCGGGCCGCTTCCTCCAGCCCGCGCTCCAGTTCCCCCTCCGCCTCGCGCGTGACCCGCACGTTCACGATGGCGATGGCCACCCCGATGGAGAGGACGGCCAGGGCGGCGCTGGCCAGGAAGATCCGGTTGGTGAGCGAAGAGAAGAGCTTCACGAGAGCACGAAGCCGACGTCGACCTCGCCTCCCTGCTCGGGGATCCGCACGGATTCCGACTTGGCGGTGAAGGTGGGGTGCCAGACGGACACGGTGTAGGTGCCGGGGGGCACGCCGTCGATGCGGTACTCGCCCTGGGCGCTGGTCACCGCGAAATGGCGGTGCGCGAAGACGAGGATGAAGGCGTTCATGTGCGAGTGGATCTCGCAGAAGACGCGCACGATCCCCGGATGGTCGAAGCGCACGGACTTGGCCCGCCCCGGAGGATAGCGCCCGAGGTCGAAGCGGTTGGCCTTCGAGAGCGAGAAGACGTTGTGGTACGTCCGGTCGCTGTTGAGGAACTCGACGGAGGTGCCGGTGGTGATGGCGAGGATGTGCGGGACGAAGTTCTCGTTGCGCTGGTCGAGCACGACCGTCGGACCCGGCCGATCCTCGAAGGCGCCCCGGGGAGCGCTCTCCAGGTAGACGACGGCGATGCGCTGGTCAGGCAGGTCGCGGCGTCCCGGCATTCCGAGGTCGGCCACGGAGGGACGGCGCTCGGGCGCTCTCTGCTCCCGCGTGAACTCGACGCGGCCTCGGACGGTGCCCGTCGCCGCCGCCTGCGCGACCGGCGGCTCCAGGGCGGGCAGGAAGGGCGTCGCCGCCCCGACCGCCACGATGAAGAGGAGAGCACACGGGAGCCGGACCATCAGAACCAGAGGAGCAGCTGGGCCCCCGCGACGCTCTCCCGCGCCCCGAAAGCCACGCCGCTCCGCCAATTGCGCTGCACCGCGACCTTGAGCAGGACGTTGCGCCAGAGGTTGTAGCCGCCGCCGGCCTCCGCGCGCGAGACCGGAGCGTCCCAAGGCGTGGGCCGTCCTTCGAACAGCGTGCCCGATACGCGGCTGAAGCCCAGGTGATCCACGCGCGCGGCCGCGAAGAGCCCGGGCCGGATCTTGTAGCGCGCCTCGACGAACGTGCCCCAGGCGCGGAGGGAATCCGTCACGAGCGGCGGCGCCACCTGCGGGATCGCCCATCGGCTCAGCACCGTCTCCGACCGGAGAAGCCAGTATCCGCGCGCGTACTCGAGGTCGACGCCGAAGCCGTCCTGCCGGTACGACTCCCGGCGAGGCTCGACAGGGAGGGCGCGGCCGGCCTCGCGCGACACGTATTCGCCGCGCGAGACGGAAGCCCCGAGGACGAGGCCCAGCGCGGGCCGCACCTCGACCCGCCCGGAGGCCTGCTTGCCGCCGTTGTCGTCGTGGACGCGCGGATCGGAGAGGGTTCCCTGGCTCACGGCGGCGGTCAGGGAGACGGGCTCGCGGCCGATCCGGACCTCGACGCCGGTGTCCCAGCGATCGCCGGCGATCACGGGGAGTCCCCGGTCCCAGGCCGTGGAGCCGATGGTGTAGCGGGTGCGCCACCCGCGGCCCCGCATGACGAGCAGGTCGTCCGCGGACGCCGGAAGGGAGTCGCTGCGCAGGGACGTCAGGTACTGATAGGCCAGCGGTGACCCGATGAGCGGGTTGTCCGCGCCGTAGCCGCGCCGGGCCGACGCGCCGAACACCGGGGGGATCCGCCCCACCTG
>Ga0075421_100012083_pt1 | contig 10713 bp, 8 predicted proteins | sample SoiMetdeltSBSDD5_FD_75292 | JGI IMG/M metagenome (GOLD analysis project Ga0075421, IMG submission 75292) | Bulk soil microbial communities from a Populus tree surrounding site in Tennessee, USA - Soil MetaG P. deltoides SBSDD5 | ecosystem: Environmental > Terrestrial > Soil > Tree plantation...
TCAGGGCGATGCTGCTCGCTGGCGAATGCGGTTTTTTTTGAAGGATCGCCCCTGGCGCCGCAGGAAGCGCCACACCGTGTCGTGAGACACGGAGACGCCGCGTGCCGCCAGCAGCTCCTTCAGCCGGTGCAGCGTCAGGTGCGGCACCTCTTTGAGCTGCGCCAGCACAAAGTCGCCGTGCGGTTCGAGAAGACAGGTCCGATGCCCGCCGAACTTGGCAGGCGCGGCGCTGCCGGTCTCGCGCACACGCTTGGACCATTTCACCACCGTCGACGGCGCAATCTCATACTGCTCGGCAATTGCCCGACAGCTGTCGCCTGATGCAACCGCCCGGGCTACGCGCTGCCTCAGGTCGTTCGAGTAAGGCTTGGCCATGCATGCTGGCCCCCTCTCCAGCATGCAGCTTGAATCACAAACCGCCCGATTTGGGAATCCCTCGCGATTCCGTCTAATGCTGAAAGGCTCTAGGACCAAACATCCAGGCTCGCCCTGTCACGGCACCGGCCAGTATGTCACGGCCCCGGCCGGTATGTCACGGCACCGGCCGGTAGAACCTTTTGGCGTTGGCATAGAAGAAGCGGTCGCGCTCGTCCTCGCTGAAACGCGCCATAACGGTCTCGAACGCCTGCATCATGGGCGCGTACTCGGTGACGCAGTTGTCGGGCGGGAAGTTGCTGGCGAACATGCAGCGGTCGATCCCGAACATGTCGATCGTCTCCAGGATCACCGCGCCCTGCGTCGCCACGGTCCAGGGCATGCCGGGCAGGCTGATGCCCGAGATCTTGACGGCGACGTTCGCATGCGCCGCCAGCGCCTTCATGCCATCGCGCCAGATGGCCAAGCCCTCGGGGCTGCGGTCGCGCGGCAGGCCGGCGTGGTTGACGATGAACTGCAAGCTGGGACACAGGCCCGCAAGCTCGGCACCCTCCTTCAGATGATAGTACGGCACACGGAAATCGTAGATCAGCCCGAGCCGCTCCAGCAGCTTCAAGCCGCGGCGCCACTGCGGATCGCTCATCGTCGCGGGCCCGACCGGATTGGCCTCGCGGGCGGTCTTGCCGGTCCGCGGCTTCGACCGGACGCCGCGAAACAGCGCATACCGCATGTGCTGGCGCAAACGCTCCTCCACCTGCGGATCGGCCAGCCACACGTGGCCGATGATGGCGTTCGGCAGGCGAAAGCGCTCGTGCATTTCCGACAGCCATTCGGTTTCCCGCACTTGCTCCTCGTCGGCGCGCTCGGCCTCGACGTGCACCGTCATCTCGACGTTCCAGCCCTGCATCTGGCGGCGCATGTCCTGCGGCAGGTAGTTCTTGCGGATGCGCGCGTAGTCGCCGAACAGGAAGTCCGGCACGATCGCATCGGTCAGCCAGGGGTAGTGAATGCGACCGAGATCCCAGAGATGGTGGTGGGCATCGATGATGCGGGGTGGACGCATGCGTTGCTCCGTGGGGCTCACGCCTTGCCTGCGAAGAAGCGGGCGTCCTGGCGCTTGCGCTCGGCGAGCAGCAGCGAGCCGGCCTCGATCGCAAGGTCGGCGAGCACGATCGGCGCACCTACAGCAAGCGGCCGCACCAGCTTGCGGTTGGCGGCGAGGTAGAAGGGTACGGGTGTGCTGTCGCCCAGCGGCACGCCGGGCTGCAGCTCGCCTTCGACGCCGTCGATGGTGTGGTAGTGCCCGCCCATCGTCAGCACCGTTCCGGCAGGCAGCGCCTTGGTGGCACGCGCGATTAGGTCGAGATGCGGCCTTGGCACCTTGGCCCCCGTCGAGCGGCCATTGAGTGCGGCGTCGAGTACGCTGGTGGCGGCCTCCACGCCCAGCCAGTGGCGCGGCAGGTAGGCCATGGCAGTGGTCCCGTCGCGGCTGATGACGTGGCCCTTGCCGGCCAGCAGGTCCCAGCTCGAACGGTCGCCAACGCAGGACACCAGCACGAACACGCCGCCGGCAAAGCTCGGCTCGTTCGGCGCGCGCAGGGCGTTGAAGACATCGATCTTGCGCACACCGCTCAACAGGCCGCCGTTGCGTTGCAGCGCGAATACGTCGGCGATCTCGACCGAGCGGGCGATCGGAGCGTGCAGAAGCGGTCGGTCCGCGCCCAGACCGCACGAATTGGCGACGATGGCCAACTCGCAGCGGTCGGCCACCACGCGCTGCGGCAACGCTGCCGCAGCCTTTGCCCGCGCGGCCACCACCTCCGCCACGTTGCTTGCGCCGAGCTGCCAAAGCGAGCGGAACTGCGGGGCTTCGATCACGACGCCGTTGTGCTCGAGCTTGCCGCTCGCGGCATCGAACACGTAATCGCATTCGCTGGACTTGCCGGCGGCGATGATGTCGAAACCCAGCACCTCGGCCCAGCTGACCAGTCCGATCAGCAGGCTCGGCTGGTCGCCATCGACGGGCGTCACGATGAGCCCCTGCTCGGCCGCTCGCGCGGCAAGGCCCGGCCCCACCACGACGTCGGCCTCCTTACTCACCATCACCACATGACGGCCGGATTCGATGGCGAGCACGGCGTGACGGACAGCAGCCTCGGGATGACCGGTCGCCTCCACCACCACCTCGATCGGCAGGTCGAGCACGACGGCGAGGTCGCTGGCAGCAATGTGGTCACCCGCCTGCCACGCCGTCCGCGCCTCCGCGGCGGTTGTGCAGATGCGCACCCGGCGCGCCTCGACGCCGACGTCGCGCAGGACGCGGGCCGCCGTCTCCGCCTCCACATCGAGCGCGACACGCGCGCTCATGCGCGGCACGTGCCGGGCCTGGGCAAGATAGCTGCGCCCGAAGCTGCCCGTACCGATCACGCAGGTCTCGACCTTGCGATCGCCGGCCGGAAAATACTGGTGCAGGTCCATGCCAATTCCCTCGTGTCACTTGCCCCAGCGTAGGGCGAGCGGCTGCAGCTCGCGGGCAAGCTCAAGCAAGCCCGCCCGCGTCGGCGCATCGAGCGGCTGCAGCGGATGGCGCACCGCATCGCTCTTGATGACGCCGCCCTCGGCCATCACCGTCTTGGTGGCACGCAGGCCGCACTGCCGGTTCTCATGATTGATGAGCGGCAGCACCCGGCTATACAGGGCAGCAGCCTCCTGGCGCCGGCCGGCGGCATAGTGCGCCACGATCGGCTTGATCAGGTCCGGCATGAGAGCGCTCGGCATCGTGCCGGTGGCGCCGGCGTCGAGATCAGCCATCAGCGTGATGGATTCCTCACCGTCGAACGGACCGGCGATGGCGTTGCCGCCCGCCGCAATCAGCGCCCGCAGCTTGGCGGCCGTGCCCGCCACCTCGATCTTGAAGTAGCTGGCGAGCGGCACTTCGCGCGCGAGTTTGGCGAGGAATGGCACGCTGAGGTTCACGCCGCTAAGTGGCGCATCCTGGATCATGAGAGGAACGCGTGCCGCGTCGGCGACCTGGGCGAAGTGCTGGATCATGCCGGCCTCGTCGGCCTTGAGCAGGGCGCCATGATAGGGCGGCATCAGCATGAGCATGGCGGCGCCGGCCTCGGCCGCGCGCCGTCCGCGGTCTGCAGCGATGCGCGTCGAGAAATGGCTGCAGGTGACGATGACCGGCACCCGGCTCGCAACGTGCCGCAGCGCCAGGTCCTGCAAGACATTGCGTTCCTCGTCGGTGAGCAGGAACTGCTCGGAGTAGTTGGCGAGGATGCAGATGCCATCGACGCCCTGGTCGATCATGCAGTCGAGCACGCGGCGCATGCCCTCGAGGTCGAGATCGCCGTTTTCCTTGAACGGGGTCGGCGCAATCGGCAACACGCCGCGATAGGACTTGGTCATCGTTCCTCTCTCATTCGCGAACCGGCATCTCGGCCGGTGTCGTGGCAACGCGGCGCCTGAATAGTGAAGCAATGAGCGGCCACAGCAGCAACAGGATGGCGAGCGTCATCAGGCTTCCGCACAGCCAGTTCGACCAGAAAGCGCCGAGCGATCCAGCGTGCATGATCATGGACTGGCGGAATGCGTCCTCGGCCTTGTCGCCGATCACCATGGCCAGTACCAGCGGTGCGATCGGGTAATCGCATTTCTTGAAGAGGTAGCCGATCACGCCAAATGCCAGCACCAGCCACAGATCGAACGGCGAGCTCGATACCGTCCAGGCGCCAACAAAGCACACCACCACGATCAACGGCGCGATGATGGCGAAGGGAATGCGCAGGATGGCGGCAAACAGCGGCACGGTGAACAGCACCAGCAAGACCGCCACCACGTTGGCCACGTACATGGAGGCGATCAGCCCCCACACGAAGCTCTTCTGCTCGACAAACAGCATCGGGCCGGGGTGCAGCCCCCAGATCATCAGGCCGCCCATCATGACGGCCGCCGTGGCCGAACCGGGAATGCCAAGCGCCAGCATCGGCAACATGGCGCTGGTGCCAGCGGAATGGTCGGCCGCCTCGGGCGCGATGACGCCTTCCGGCTCGCCCTTGCCGAACCGATCCGAGCGCGGCGAGAAGCGCCTGGCGAGGCCGTAGCTCATGAACGATGCAGCCGTCGGACCGCCCGGCGTGATGCCCATCCAGCAGCCGACCAGGCTGGAGCGGATCAGCGCCACCCAGTAGGCGGGGAGCGCCGCAATGGTCTTGAGTACGTCGCGTGGCGAGACACGCGCGTGCACGCCACGGAACTCGAGCCGCTCCTCCATGGTCGCGATCAGCTCGCCGATGCCGAACAGGCCGATCACCGCGACCAGGAAGCTGACGCCCTTGACCAGGTCGGGCAGTCCGTACGTCAGGCGCAGCGACCCCGAGATGGTATCCATGCCGACGGCGGCGAGCGAGAAGCCCATGCCCGCCGATACCAGGGTCTTGAACGGCGAGGCGCCACCGAGACCGACGAAGCAGGCGAAGGCGAGAAAGTAGACCGCGAAATATTCCGGAGACGAGAACTTATGCGCGAATTTGGCGGCTGGCACCGCCAGCAGCGTGATGACGACAACGCCGAACAGCGCACCAAACGCGGCCGACAGAAAGGCATACGACAGCGCCTCGGTGGCGCGGCCCTGCTTGGCCATCGGATGGCCGTCGAAGGTGGTGGCAACCGAGGATGGCTCACCTGGAATGTTGAACAGGATCGACGTGGTCGAGCCACCGAACAACGCTCCCCAGTACATGCTGGCGAGCAAAATGATGGCCGACACCGGGTCCATCGAGAAGGTGAGCGGGATCAATAGCGTGACACCGTTGGGTGCTCCCAGGCCCGGCAGCACGCCGACCAGGATGCCAAACAGGACGCCGGCCACCATCAGCGCCAGGTGATAGCCCGTCAGGGCCACCTGGAAGCCGTGCAGGAGATCGGCAATGTTGTGCAAGTTCGCGCCTCAGCCGGTACGGGTTCGCATCAATGCATGCCGAGCCACGCCTCGAGAGGCCCCTTCATCAGGGCTACCTTGAGCCAGTGCTCGAACATCACGAAGAAGAAGGCGGCCGTGCCGAAGCTGACCGCGGCGGTGGCCGGCAGGCGATAGTTGCCCTGCCACAGCATGACTGTGAACAGGTAGGCGATCATGCCGACGTAGAGGCCGAGCTTGAGGGCGACGGTCAGGACGAGGAAGCCCAGCATCGGCAGCAGGAACAGGCCGATGCGGCGCGCCTGGTCCAGCGTGATCGCGGCTTGCGCCGTCTGATCGCGGGCGAAGATGGCCTCTATCAGTGCACCAGCCGCACCGGCAATCACCACCAGACCCATCAAGAACGGAAAGTAGCCGGGCTCGGGGCCGCGTTCGTCCCAGCCGACGTCGTATTCGAGGGCGCCGAGGACAATGGCAGCGCCGAACCCGAGCGCCAGCAGCGCCGTGATGATCGCAAGTCCGCGACGGCTCACGAGCACACGGCCGCCGGATGTCTGTTGCTGCTGCAATGCCCCGATCCCTAGACTTTCGCGCCCCGGCAGGAGGCGGCCGACGACCATGCCGCCGTCAGCACGCCGTCCTTCGGTGCTACTGGACGAGCCAGCCCTGCTCCTTGAACACGCCCTGGAAACGGGCGTAGTCGTCGTCGATGAACTTGGTCAGGTCGGCGCCGACCAGCACGCGTCCGGTCTGCGCGGTGCGGGCAACGTAGTCCTTCCACTCCGCCGTTTCGGCGACCTTCTTCATCAGGCCCTGATAGAAGGCGACGGCCTCGGGCGGCACCTTGCCGGGCAGCGAGGCAATGCGCGGCTGCTGGAACTGTTCGATGCCAATGCCCTGCGACTTGCAGGTGGGAATGTCCGCCCAGCCCTGCGTCTCGGTCACCTTCGGGCCGGCGGCCAACGGCTCCTTGTTGAACACGCAGAGCGGACGCACGGTGCCGGCCTTCCAGCTACCGATCGACTCGGCCGGGTTGTTGACATGGCTGTCGAGATGGCCGCCCGACAACTGGACGTCGGCCTCGCCGCCCGACTTGAAGGGCACATAGATGATCTTGGTGCCAATCGACTTATCGAGCAGCTTGGTGATCAGCTCGTCCGAATCCTTCGACTGCGCACCCGCCATCTTCCACTGACCGCCCTTGGCCTTGACGGCCTCCACGAACGCCTTGGTGTCCTTGATGGGGCTGTCGCCCTTCACCCAGATCATGAACTCGTCGAACACCATGGCCGCGATGGGCGTGAGGTCGCGGTGGGTGAACGCCACCTTGGCCGCGAGCGGCAGCACGTACATGTTGTGCGTGCCGAACACGACCTTGTGCGTATCTCCTTCGGCAACCTTGCCATAGACGTAGCCCTCGGCTCCGGATCCGCCGCCCTTGATGGTGACGATGATCGGCTGGCTCATCAGGTTGTTCTTCTGAATGGCGGCCTGCACGGCCCGCGCGAACAGGTCAGTCCCACCTCCGGCTCCGGCCGTCACCACGAATTCGACCGGCTTTGAAGGCTGCCAGTCGGCAAGGGCAGCCGATGCGGGCAGCAGTGCAGCAGCAAACGCGAGATGCGCGAGCCTTCCCATATTTCTCTCCCTGTGACGCGCCGTGTTGGCCGGCACTTTGTGTCGCGGTTGCCCGTCCCGATCAGCGCGGAACGGACTTGCAAGGCTCCATTCTTGCACGCCCACCTTAGTCCGCGCGAGCGGCGTGGACAATTATCGCGCCGGCCGGGGACATGATGGGCGGGCCAAGGTTGACAACGCTGCGTGCCTGGGCTCGGCTGCAGCGGGTTCAGCCACGACATTGGTCACGATGCAAGCGGGCGTGCGGGTTGCGGTAGATATCGGGGGCACGTTCACGGACATCGTCGTCATGTCGGGCGAAGGCGTGCTGCACGAGAGCAAGGTTTCCACGACGCCGGACGACCCGAGCCGCGCGGTGGTGGCCGGCCTCAACGCGCTGCTGCGGGAGCTGGCAATCCCGTCCAGCCGGGTCGAGGAGGTGCTGCACGGCACCACGGTCGGCTCCAACACCATCCTGCAGCGGTCGGGCGCCAAAACCGGGCTCATCACCACGCGCGGCTTTCGCGACGTGCTGGAGATCGGGCGTATCCGCATGCCCGACATGTTCGACCTGACCTGGGACAAGCCCAAGCCGCTGGTAGCGCGTCGGCATCGTTGCGAGATCTCAGAGCGGATGGCCGCCGACGGCAGTGTGGTCGAGCCGCTGAACGAGGCGAGCGTCATTGCAGCCGGCGAGCAGCTGACGGCGGCCGGCATCGAGGCGGTCGCCATCTGCCTGATCAACAGCTACCGCAATGCCACGCACGAGCAGCGCGTGGAGGCGATTCTGCGCCAGCGCTGGCCCGACCTGCTGGTGACGGCCTCCTACGCCGTGCTGCCCGAGCGCAAGGAGTACGAGCGCACCAGCACGACGGTGGTGAATGCCTATCTGCTGGTCGCCATGCGCAGCTACCTCAAGAACCTGGAGGCGGGGCTAGGCGGCATCGGCGTGGCCGCGCCGATCCGCGTCATCACCTCCAATGGCGGCATGCTGGCGGCTCAGACGGCGTGCGAGAAGCCGGTGTTCGTGGTGGCGTCCGGGCCGGCCGGCGGCGTGATCGGAGCGGCACGGCTGGGGGCGGCGCGCGCCGAGCCTGATCTCATCGTGTTCGACATGGGCGGCACGACCGCCAAGGCCGTGATCGTCGAGGACGGCCGGCCCAGCATGACATCGGAATACGAATTTCGCGATGGCATCTCGACCTCCAGCCGCTTCGTCAAGGCTGGCGGCTACATGCTAAAAGTACCGGCCATCGATATTGCCGAGGTCGGCGCCGGCGGCGGTTCGCTGGCGGGCATCGACCCTGGCGGTCTACTGAAGGTGGGGCCTCAATCGGCCGGTGCGGTGCCGGGACCTGCGTGCTACGGCCTCGGCAATTCGCGGCCGACGGTGACTGACGCCAACGTGGTGCTCGGGCTGATCAATCCACGCGCGTTGGCCGGCGGGCGGCTCGCCATCGACCGCAGCCTGAGCGAGCGGGCGATCGTTGCGCATGTGGGCAAGCCGTTGGGCCTGTCGTTGGAGGATGCGGCGCACGGCATTCGCGCGGTGGCCAACGCCGCCATGGCGCGGGCCATCCGCGCCGTTACGGTAGAGCGCGGGCGTGACCCGCGCGATCTGGCGCTGGTGGCCATGGGCGGCAACGGCGGCATCCATGCGCTCGACGTGGCGCGGGATCTGGGTATCGGCCGGGTGGTGGTGCCGCCGCTGGCCGGCGTGTTCAGCGCTGTCGGCATGCTGGCGTCCGACTTGGAGCACATCGCGCTCGACACGGTGACGCGCCCGCTCGGCGAGCTGACGACGTCCGATCTCAAGCGCACGAAGGCGCAGCTCGCCGACGCCGTGGCGCGGCGGCTATCTGCCGACGGCTTCGCCGGCCAACGCGTGGCGCTGAGCTGGGAGGCCGATCTGCGCCACGAGGGCCAGGCCACCGAGCTGACGGTGCACTACGATGGCGACGATCCGGGCGAGCTGGCCGTGCGCTTCGTGGCCGAATACCTGAAGACCTACGGCTATCGCGACGAAAGCGCGATTGAGTTGGTCAAACTGCGTGTGGTCGGCCGGGGCTTGCGCGAGCGCCGGCTCGATTTCAGGCATCTGGCCGTGGAGTCGCGTGCCGGCGCGCCAGCCGATCGGTTCCGCGCCATCCATTTCAAGCGCGGGGCGGTGCCGCTGGAGACCGAGGTTGTGGCTCGCTCGGCCCTAACCGCATTGCCCCGTCGCGGGCCGCTGGTGATCGAGGAGTTCGATGCCACCACCATCGTGCCGCCCGACGCCAGCGTGCATCGCGACGCCATGGGCAACATCGTTCTGGACCTCGAGACTGCGTCATGAAGATCGACCCGATCAGTTTTGCCGTCATCAAGAGCGGGCTCGACTCCATCGCCGACGACATGGCCTACACGGTCGTGCGCATCGCCCGCTCCGAGATCGTCAAGGACGTGATGGACTTCTCGGCGGCGCTGTGCACGGCCGACGGGCAGATGGTGGCGCAGGCCAAGACCATCGCCCAGCACCTGGGTGCGATCCCAGAGGCGATGGCGGCCGTGCTGGAGAGGTTCGGCGACGACCTCAACGACGCTGACGCCGTGATCATGAACGATCCCTATCACGGCGGCATGCACCTGCCGGACATCTTCATGTTCATGCCGCTGTTCTTCGAGGGGAAGCGGCGCGCATTTGCGGTGGTCATCTGCCACCACACCGACGTGGGTGGGCGGGTGCCGGGCTCCAATGCCTCAGATTCCACCGAGATCTACCAGGAAGGCCTGCGCATTCCCCCGCTCAAGCTCTACGACCGCGGCGTGTTGAACGACACGCTGGCGACGCTGATCAAGATCAACGTGCGGGTGCCGGACCGGGTGTGGGGTGACCTCTCTGCCCAGTATGCCGCCGCACAGGTAGGCAAGCGGGGCCTGGAGAAGCTGTTGCAGCGCTACGGCGCCGGCCAGGTGGAAGCCTACATGGGCGAGCTGCTCGACTACGCCGAGCGTGTGACAAAGGCTGAGATCAAGACCTGGCCCAAGAGCACCTGCGAGTTTGTGGACCATATCGACAGCGACGGCTTCTCTGATACGCCAATCCCGATCAAGGTAGCGATCACCGTGCGCGATGACGGTACCTTGTTGGTCGATTACAGCGGCTCATCCGCGCAGGTGAAGGGCGCGCTCAATTCCACGCTGAGCTTCACGCGCTCGCTCACCTACCTGTCCGTGCGTTGCGTGCTGCCCAAGGACGTGCCCAACAACGTCGGCTTCTTTCGCTGCGTTGAGATCAAGGTGCCTGAGGCTTCTGTCCTCAATCCGGTGATGCCGGGACCGTGTGCGGCGCGCGCGCTCACCGGCTATCGCGTGTTCGACACCATGCTGGGGGCGCTAGCGCAGATCGTGCCGGAGCGGGTACCTGCGGCGGGCGAGGGCGGCAACAGCGTCATCTGCATCAGCGGGCTCAGGCCCAACCGCAAGCCGTTCATCATCGTCGACATGATCTGCGGCGCCTGGGGCGGGCGGCCGGATAAGGACGGGCTGGAGGCCGTCACCAACGCCTCGCAGAACCTCTCCAACATGCCGGTGGAGGTGATGGAGGCCGAGCATCCCGTGCGGGTGGAGGAGTACGCCTTCGTGCCGGACACGTGTGGCGCCGGCAAATGGCGGGGTGGCGTCGGGCTCAGGCGCGCCTATCGCATCCTGGCGCCGGAGGCGCTCTTGCAGATGCGCACGGATCGGGTCGCCTTTGCGCCCTACGGTCTCGCCGGTGGCGAGCCCGGTGGCCGCTCGCGCAACTTCATGGAGATCGGCAA
>Ga0075421_100012084_pt1 | contig 10713 bp, 7 predicted proteins | sample SoiMetdeltSBSDD5_FD_75292 | JGI IMG/M metagenome (GOLD analysis project Ga0075421, IMG submission 75292) | Bulk soil microbial communities from a Populus tree surrounding site in Tennessee, USA - Soil MetaG P. deltoides SBSDD5 | ecosystem: Environmental > Terrestrial > Soil > Tree plantation...
CGCTCGCCGTCCTTCCTGGAGAACTGGCCGTACGAGGCGTAGGTCGCCGGATTGGTGCCGCTGTCGATGATCGAGCGGCCGTCGGGGTGCGGCAGGTAACCCATGCCGAGCGGGTTGATCTTGTAGCCGTGCTTCCTCAAGCCGAGGTCGTTGACGATGTACGGCGGCATCAGGCTCATGGTGTACGACAGCGTCGTCACCTTGAACTCGGGGGCCTCGGGCCAGGGCTGCGACGTGTCCGCCGCGCCGCCGGTCTTGTGCCTCGCCTCGAGGACGACGACCTTCTTGCCGTACTTGGCGAGGTAGGCGGCCGCGACCAGCCCGTTGTGCCCGCCGCCGATGACGACGGCGTCGTAACGCCTCTGAGCCATCCGATGTGCCTCCCGGGAACGTGCGATGCGCCGGCAGATTCTACGCCGGCGGCGCTTCCGGCGACTGGAGATTCTGCTGCGCGGCGCTCCAGGTGAAACGCACAGGACGGAGGGACCGTGCCCGATCCTCCAGGGAATCATCCAATCGCCTGCGTCCAGGGACGCACCCTCGATTGCATGTCCCCAAAGTGGGAAGATGCACTCGCGCGATTGACATCATTTGTCGAGGAAGCAGGTCGTGTGAGACGCTAGGAACCGTTGAACAGGGAGGGGTGACCTCATGCAACTCGGCCTGATCGGCCTCGGCCGCATGGGCGGCCACATGGCCAAGCGTCTCATCGACGCCGGCCATGTTGTTGTGGCGTACGATCTCGACCCCGCGCATCTCGAGGAAGCCCGGGCAATCGGCGCTGGGGTCGCCGGCTCACCCGCGGATCTGGTCAAGGCGCTCCCGGCACCACGGGCGGTATGGATCATGCTCCCACACGGAGCGCCCACCGTACAGACCATCGAAACGCTCACCGGCCGCCTCTCCGCCGGGGATCTCATCATCGATGGCGGCAACTCGCATTATCTGGGATCGATCGCCGCCGCCGCGAATTGCTCCAGGCGCGGGATCGAATTCATCGACGCGGGGGTCAGCGGCGGAGTGTGGGGACTCGCGGAGGGCTATTGCATCATGGCGGGTGGCCCGCCAACGGCCATTTCCCGGCTCGCACCCGTCTTTGCCGCCCTCACCCAGCCTGGCGGCTTCGCCCACGTCGGGCCGAGCGGTGCGGGGCATTTCGTCAAGATGATCCATAACGCGATCGAATACGGCATGCTCCAGGCGCTGGGGGAAGGCTTCGAGTGCCTGGAGCAATCCGGATTCGGGATCGACCTCCGCAAGGTGGCCACGCTCTGGCAGCACGGATCCGTCGTGCGCTGCTGGCTGCTCGATCTCATGGACAAGGCCCTTGCGGAGGATGGAGCCCGGCTGGAGCACATCGCGCCCGACCTGGAGGACTCGGGAACCGGGCGCTGGACCATCGAGTATGCCGTCGAAAGGGCGATCCCGATTCCCGCGATCACCGACTCGGTCTATGCCCGCTTTGCCTCCCGCGACAGGGACCGGTTCTCCGCCCGGGTGATCGCGGCCCTCCGGAAGCAGTTTGGCGGTCACGCGGTGAAGAATGTCTGAATCGTCGCACGACCCGCTCGAGGTCGAATGCGCCGGCATCGATTCCGGCACCCCCCCCGAGTCGAGCATTGCAGTGATCTTCGGCGCCGGCGGCGATCTGTCCCGGCGCGAGTTGATACCATCCCTGTACCAGCTTTTCCGCGACAACCTGTTGCCCGATTCGTTCGCCGTGATCGGATTCTCGCGGAGAACGTGGAGCGATGAGGAGTTCAGAACCCGGATGCGGGAGGCCTTCGGGCCCAACCCGCCCGACCCGGCCGTCTGGACTGCTTTTGCCCGCCTGCTTTACTTCTCGCCTGGAGAATTCGCCGACCCGGCCTCCTTCTGTCGGCTCAAGAATCGCATCGCCCAGGTCCGAGCCGAACACGGCACCCCCGACAACGTGTTCTTCCACCTCGCCGCACAGCCCGAGCACTTCGGTCCCGTCGTCGAGCATCTGGCGCAATGCGGCCTGCACCGGGGGGATGGATGGCGCCGCCTCGTCGTTGAAAAGCCGTTCGGCACCAATCGGAACTCGGCCCGCGAGCTCGATCGGTGTCTGCGCGCGGTCTTCCCCGAAGAGTCGATTTACCGGATCGATCACTTCCTCGGCAAGGAGACGGTGCAGAACATGCTTGTATTCCGATTCGCCAATCCGAGTTTCGAGCCCATCTGGAATCGCAACTACATCGATCACGTGCAGATCACCGTGGCCGAGGAGATTGGCATCAGGACCCGGGCGGCGTTCTATGAGAAGGCCGGCGTCGTGCGGGACATGCTGCAGAATCACCTGCTTCAGCTCCTCTGCATGACGGCGATCGAGCCACCGGTCCATTACGACGGCGCCTCCCTGCGGGACGAGACCCTGAAGGTACTGCGCTCGGTGCGGCCGGTGGACCCCGACCGGGACGTGGTTCGCGGACAGTACGGGCCGGGTGCGATTCGAGACGAGCCGGCGCCGGGCTATCGGCAGGAAGACGGCATCGGGCGGGACTCCCCCACTCCCACCTACGTTGCGGCCCGGGTGTTTCTCGACAATTGGCGCTGGGAGGGAGTTCCTTTTTTTCTACGCACCGGAAAGCGGATGGAACGGAAGCTGACCGAGATCTGCATCCAGTTCAAACCCACGCCTCACCTCATGTTCCCGGTCGACCCCGCGCGGCTCCATGGCAACCTGCTGGTCTTCCGGCTGGCGCCGCAGGAGGGGATCATCCAGGTCTTCGCCGCGAAGCGGCCCGGGCCCGAGCTCTCCATGTGTCCGGTCCGGATGAACTTTCTCTACTCCACGGCGTTCGGGCTCGAGGATGCTCCGCGGGCCTATGCCTGGCTGCTGCGCGAGGTGATGCAGGGGGATCAGACGCTCTTCGCCAGGGCCGACTGGATCGACCAGGCCTGGGCCATCGTGGATCCCATCGTGGAGCGGTGGGAATCCATGCCGCCCGCGAATGGCTCCGTCTACCCCGCGGGCTCGTGGGGCCCCCCGGCCGCCGATCGGCTGATCGAGGGGAACGGGCGGGCATGGCGACAGATTTGACCCGCGATCCCGGACCTCCCTGCAACCCGGTCGTGGTGGCGCCGGAGGAGTTTGCCGCGACCGCCGCGCACTACATTGCCCGGAGTCTCCAGTCGGCAGCCATGGAACGGGAGCGGATCGGCCTCGCCCTGTCAGGCGGGACGGGGCCCCGTCCGGTCTACGAGGCGCTTGCGCGTGCCCCCGGACTGCCCTGGGGCAGAGTGGAGTTCTATTTCGCGGACGAACGAGCCGTTCCGCCCCATGATTCTGAAAGCAATTTCCGGCTGGTCGAAGAGTCGCTTCTGAATCGTCTCCCTGAGACTCCCGCCGCGGTGCGCCGGATGGAAGGGGAGCGACCCGATATCGCCGGTGCTGCGGCCGATTACGAGCGGCTCCTCCCGGCCCGGCTCGACGTCCTGGTGCTGGGAATCGGGGCGGATGGACATACGGCCTCGCTCTTTCCTCTGGATCCCGCCGTGAACGAAGACCAGCGAAGGGTCCTGGCGGTGCGAGCGCCGGTGCCTCCGGAGTGGCGCATCACCGTGACGCCACCGGTCATCCGAGCCGCCCGGACCCGGCTCGTTCTGGCGGCGGGAGAGAGCAAGGCGCAAGCGGTCGCGCGAGCCTGCGCCGGTCCTTACGACCCTCTTGCCTGCCCGGCCCAGCTCGCGCGGAACGCTACCTGGATCATGGATGGGCCTGCGGCCTCGCGGCTCCACCTCGGAGAAGAGTAAAGCGACGCCCCCTGACTTTTCGATTGTCACCGGAACGAATCCGGCGTATATGTCGAGCGCATAGTGATTGCTGCCCGCACCCGAGGCGGGCGCTCGTCGCATCCAGCGGCACTGAAAGATAATCCGGTCTGAACGAACCGATTGGGGGGGGCGGCCGCACCGTCCCCGCAGGGGGGCTCATGAAACGCGCCTGGGGTTGGCAACGGTGCTGTCTGATCGTCGTCCTGGCCATCCTCCCGCTGCTGGTGCCGGCGGCGCCTGTCCTCGCCGAGGACCCGGCCACGCTTCCCAACAGCGGCTCGCCGAAACCTGATATCGGCTCGTACGAGGCCTCATTCATGATACCGGAGATGACGCCGGGACACCTCGAGTGCGACGAGATCATCGGGCTGTTCGAGCAGGGCTGGTCTCGAGTCTATGAGGACCCCCCGCACGGCTACATCGTCGAGCGGCTGGAGGGAGAGGTAGTCGCCGGCCACACGCCTCACGGCGACATGTACTTCAATCACGACACCGAAGACGCGAACTTCTTCGTCGCCCCGGATGTCAACAGTTCGATGGCGACCTATACCACGACCAACTACCGCCGGCTGCTGTCGCACGGCAACTTCGTGACCGGCGAGCCCAAGGAGCACGGGCGCATCGAAGTCGAGTGGGAATACGGCGCGCTCACGGGGAACGACGCCGCGTCGAGCGGGTACTACGGCTTCCCGAACTGGGCCTGGCCGAACATCGGCGACCGCGTCTATGTCGAGGGGTACTGGGTCCTCGACTGCGGCCACGACGAGTTTCGATCGGAGATCCACCCGCCCTGGATGGTCGTCACCTACCGGAACATGATGCAGAGCGAGATCGCGAGGCAGGCCAATCGCAAGGGATGGGTGGCGCCCCTCGGCCCCGACGATCGGGATTTCAGCAGGGTGACCCGCGCCGATATCTTCATCTCGTCGTTCGGCGGCGAGGCGGTGGACAACATCTTCGACGATGACCATTTCCTCGGCCGCGTCGACTGGTGGCAGCCGGTCAACAGCAAGGACTACGCCTTCGATGTCCTGGCGCCGGAGGATCCACCGGCCGGGGCGGACCTTATCTGGAAATGGCAGGACCCATCTTCCGATTTCATAGCGCCGCCGGGAGCGTCCGGACCATCGGTCGACGACGTGACCATCTCGCCGTTCACCCGGGCGGATGGCCGGGCGGCCGTCCGCGTCGAGATTCCGTTCAGCACGATCCCGGACGCGGACTACCTGTTGTTCGCCAAGACCCTGCTGGTCGGCTACGACGTGTCGGAGCCGGACGCAAAACACTTCCGCGTCCACGTCTCGCGCTGGAACGTCTTCTACGATTCCGAGGAGCTGGCCACCGACGAGGCGGAGTACAGCCCGTGGGTCCACTCGGGGGACGTGAGCCTGTTCGTGCCGATCTCGGACGGCGGCGAGGATGAGGAGGAATGCGCCGACTACCAGTGCGACAGCGACGGCCAGTACACGCCGTATTGCGAGCCGGACGAGGACGAGAACAACTGCGCCGACACCACCTTCGATCGGTTCAACGCCCCCGAGGACGCGCTGGTGATCTCCTTCCGGGCGAAGGAGACCGACGTGCCGGCCCCGCCCGAGGAGAACGACGAATTGGGCTGGGCGGACCAGTCGTTCACCGCGGCGGAGAACTGGGGGATCGGCACCCATTACCTCCGGCAGCAGGATTGGCTCTGGGGGGGTGAGCACCACGACGTCTTCAATTGCCCGCTGTGCCCCTCGAACGGCGAGGACGACTGCGACGGTCCGGACGGAACCTGTTACGAGGTGACCTACACCATCGATCGCATCTTCGATCCGACATCGCTGTCGATCGGGGTCCCCCCCGTCCAGTACGCCATGGATCCCAGCCATTACACGGCGTCCGTCGTCACTCCGGGCCCGCCCGACAAGCCGCGGCGCCACCTGCCGATCAACTTCTCTCTGAGCGGCCCCGGGGGTGGACAGACCTGGACGGGCACCACCGGCGACGACGGCGTGGCCGCGCCGCGCGACCTGATCACCCTTCCGGCGGGCGACTACACCCAGACGTCCGGCTTCTCCGGCAACGGCGTGCTCGACGATTCCGTCGCGAGCGCCGCCGTCACCCTGTCCAAGGACTTCACGGAGAGCAGCCTCGAGGTCGAGGACGAGGTGCGCTGGGGGCACCACGATCCGTTCACGCTGACGCTCATCGAGCCCAACGTGGGCCAGGACGAGCCGCCCTTGCCCGTGGTGGGGAAGATGATGACGGTCAACATGGTCGGACCCAACGGCTCCGGGAGCTTCCCCGCCGGCCCGACCGACGACGCGGGCCAGGTGACCATCGAGCCCCTGATGACCCTGCCGCCCGGGAATTACCAGGCCACGGCCTGCTTCGACGAGGATCCCTGGTTTCTCGGCTCCTGCTCGCCGCCCCAGCCGGTGAAGGTCACGCCGGGGTTCGCCGTGTTCGCCCGCGGCGGGCCGGTCAGCATCACGGGAACGACCCAGACCGCGCTCGGGGACGTGCACAGCGAGGGGGCGGTTGATCTCAGTGGAACGACGCACATCCTGTCGGCCGGCTCGGGCGAGCGGCTCGAGTACGTGACGACCTTCCTGGACGGGAGCACCGGCTCGCACTACAACCTGTTTCAGGTGTCGGCCTTCGGCCTGGCCCCACAGTACCTCGCGTCCACGTACTGCAATGGGGCCGGCAACGTGATGGGGGTCCCCGTCACCAACCTCATGACGAAGCTCTGGAACGTCAAGAACGACACCGTGCTTTCCGGCATCTACTGCGTGACCGGCAGCGTCAAGATCCAGTCCCGGGTGACCGGCACCGCCACGATCGTCGCCACGGGGACGATCACGACGTCGGGCGGAGACCAGCACCTCACCACGGCCGACCCCACGGGGGCGGACCTGGTGATGCTCGCGGGCTCGATGGACGTCAAGGCCATCGTCCTGAACCAGACCAATGCCTTTTTCAAGGGAGCGGTGGTCGCGGGCGGAGGCATCGAGCTCAGCGGAATGAGCACGACCGTGGACACGGCCGTCATTGGCGGGGCCGTCACCGTGAAGGGATCGAACAACGTGCTCGACGGCCGCTGAGGGCGGGGCCGGAGGCTACTCGGCGCGCAGCGCGATCATCGGGTCGACGCGCGTGGCGCGCCGGGCAGGGACGAACGAGGCGGCGAGCGACACCAGGGCGATCAGCGCCGCCACGGCGGCGTAGGCGAGCGGGTCGAGCGGGCTGACGCCGAACAGCACGGTCTGGATCCCCGCCCCGGCGACCCCGGCCAGCCCGAGGGTAATCAGCAGGCCGATCGCCAGGCCGACGCCGGTCAGGATCGATCCCTGGCGCAGCACCATGCGGAGGATGCGCCGGCTGTCGGCGCCCAGGGCCATTCGCACGCCCAGTTCCTGCGTCCGCTGGTTCACCGAGAACGACATGACGCCGTAGATCCCGACGCCGGCGATCACCATGGCGACAACGCCGAAGATGCTGAACATGATGGCGACGACACGGCCCTGGCTCACGAAACCCGCGATCTGCCGGGTGGGCGTGTCCACGAAGTACAGCGGCAGGTCCGGATCGACCTTGGCGACCTCGCGGCGCAGCGCATTGGCGAGCGTGTCGGCGCGCAGGCCGCCGCGCGGCTTGACGAGGACCGTGGCGAACTGGGTGACGCCTCCATCGGCCTGCAGCGGGCCGTTCGGCTGCGAGTAGAACGGGACGTAGAAGCCGGTCTCGTCCACGTTCGGAATGTTGAAGGGGGGCATCATCCGTACCGTCGGCACGACGCCGACGATGGTGCGCCACGGGCCCGGCTGCAGGGTGTTGCCGTCCAGGGCGCGGAAGCGCCGGGCCAGCGGGCTCTCGTTGCCGAAATGCTTTCGCGCGAAAGCCGCGTTCACGATGGCCACGGGCAACTTGGTGTCGAGGTCGTCGTCCTGGAAGTTGCGCCCCTCGACCATCGCCTGGCCGAGGACCTGGAAGTAGCCGGGCGTGACCTGCTCGAAGTTGGCGTTCGGGCGGTCCTTCTTCTCCTTGTACTCCTTCCCCTCGATCTCGATCGGCCCGCTCCCGGAGAAAACCATCCGGAACTTGTTGGTGAGCGCCACCGATTCGAACTCCGGGTGCGCCTGCAGCTCGCGCACGAGGCGATCGAAGAAGACCATCTTCGTTTCGGGCGTCGGATAGGCCCCGTCCATGAGACCCATGCGGGCGGACATGATGCTGTCCGTGTCGTAGCCGTAGTCGATCGTCTGCTGCTTCAGGATGGACTGCATCTGAAGAAGCGACCCGATCAGCAGGACGCACGTCACGACGACCTGAAGGACGACCAGGCCGCGCATGGTCACCCGGGTCGCGCGGCTCGTGCCGCCCCGGCCACCCTCCTTGAGTACCGAAATCACATTGGCGCGCGACGCCATCCAGGCCGGCAGGAGCCCCGACACGATCGCGGCCGCGAGCATCGCGATGACGCTGAAGGCCAGCACCGGGCCGTCGAGGTCGAAGGTGATCCACGAAGGGGGCGGGTTGTCGAAGTTCCGGACCGTTGCGTTCAGCAGGTCACAGCAGTACCAGGCCAGGCCCACGCCGACCACGGTGCCGACGACCGTCACAAGCAGGCTCTCGGTCAGCATCTGGAGGATCAGGCGCACCCGGCTGGCTCCGAGCGACGAGCGGATGGCCAGCTCCCTCGCCCGCAGGGTCGCCCGGGCGAACTGCATGTTCATGACGTTCACGCACCCGATCAGGAGCAGCCCCACGCAGAACGCCAGCATCGTGAGCAGCGTCCCGCGCAGCGGCACCGGGGTGTACGTCTTGAGCAGCGGCTCGACCTTGCCTGTGTTGAACTGCTTGTTGGTGTCCGGGTAGGCCTCGGACAGGCGCTTCGCGAGCGTGGTCGCCTCGGCGTTCGCCTGGTCCAGGGACACGCCCGGCTTGAGCAACGCCACCACCCCCGGATTCACGTTGCGCGGGTTGTTGCGCTCGCGCACCGGGAACTCGCTGTACAGCGGGATCCAGAGCTGCTCGTTGATCGGGAACGCGAAGTCCTTCGGCATGACGCCGACGATCGTCGCCGGCGTTCCGTTGATGCGGAGCCCCTTCCCGACGATGTCCTGGGAGCCGCCGAAGTCACGCTGCCAGAGGCCGTACCCGATGAGTGCAACCTTCTCTGCGCCCGGCAGATTGTCCTCCGCCCTCAAGTCGCGGCCGAGGATCGGCCCCACGCCCAGGATGCGCATGAAGTCGGGGGTCACGTAGGCGCCCGTGTAGCGCTTCGGTGTGCCGTCGACCGTCACGTTGACGGTCGAGCCGTTGATGTAGGCGGACATGAGCTCGTAGGACTTCTGCTGCGGCCGTATCTCCTCATAGTCCATCGCGGAGACCTGGCCGTTCTGTCCGAAGAAGTTCGTGCTGGTCGGATCGACGAAATTAAGGCTGACCAGGCGGGCAGAGTTCGGGAACGAGAAACCGCGCAGCATCACCCCGTTGACCACGCTGAACGTCGTGGTGACGCCGCAGATGCCGAGCGCCAGGACGGCGACTGCCATCGCGCAGAAACCCTTCTCCCGGAGGAGAACGCGCAGCCCGACTTTGAGGTCCTGGACGAAGGTTGTGACCATGAGTGGTTGCCCGGGCGATCATACGACTGAGGCCGGCGATTGGTTCCGAAATTTTCTGCCCGCGTGCCTCGACGCGCTAACTGGCTGACCGCGCTCGATTTCCCCGCCCTCCAAGCCGACCCCTGAATCGTCCCGTCAGCGAGGCGCGTCCCCTTTCATGATGGGCTTGCCTGCCTTGACCCAGCCCTGGATACCCGACGGCATGATGAAGGTCTCGCGGTAGCCGAGACTCGCGGCCCTCCGGGCCGATTGATGGCACTGCGTTCAGAGCTCGCTCATGCAATAGAAGATGAGGGTGGAATTTCTGTCGGCGGGCAGGACCCCTTCCTTGATGTCCTCGGTGTCCAGATGGATCGCCCCCGGAACATGATTCTTGGCATAGATCTCGGGAAGATTGCCATCGAACACGTGGACGTCGGATTGACTGAGGCGCCGCTCCACCTGGTCCACCGTGAATCGGCCGAACGGTTCCGATGAGCTTTTCTCGTTCTTTTTTCCTGCGGCCCAGGCCGTCGGGACCAGCAGGAGGGCCAGGACGGCGACGACGATCGAATGGCGGCGTGCGCACATGAGGACCTCCTCGGGTGGAGCCCGGTCCTACCCGGCTCCGTCATGCCCCAAGTATAGGCGACCCGGCCGCGGTACACCATCGTAATTGCCTCTCCCGGCTTGACTTGACCGACCGCGACATTAGTTTAGGGAATGGGCCCTGCCGCCTCGTGGCGGGGGTCCGCTGCGTGGGGCCGTCCCGTTGACTCAAGAGTACCGAGTCGCCAAGAAGGAACTGACCGCCGAAGTCACGGTCGCCGGGGAGAAGCCCGCGATCCTGAAGCTGTTCCTGGCGGAACGGACGAGGGCTCATGCCGGAGATGAGCGCCCCAGCGATCTCCTCAACGGTCCGGACCTGTTCCTGCCGGCCGTCGATCGCAAAGGACGGCTGCGGCTCCTGCGGCGCGACGCCGTGGTCGTCATCACGGTCCCCGCCGATCACGAGCCCGGATCGGAAACCACGGAGACGGCCGGCACGCCGCTCCCCTCGTCCCGGCATGCGGATGTCGAAATCATCCTCGAGAGCGGCGACGCGATCCGCGGCACGGTCGAGTACGACATGCCGGAATCGCGCAGCCGGCTTCTCGACTTCCTGAACCGCGAGGACCGGTGCCTCGCGGTGCGCCACAAGGGGCAGGTGCACCTGGTGAACAAGCGGCACATCGCGCGCGTCAACGAAGGCTAGGAGCAGGAGAATGGCCCGCATCGACAGGCTCGTCCAGGCCATGTTCAACTCGAAGGCCGGCCGGCT
>Ga0075421_100012088_pt1 | contig 10711 bp, 9 predicted proteins | sample SoiMetdeltSBSDD5_FD_75292 | JGI IMG/M metagenome (GOLD analysis project Ga0075421, IMG submission 75292) | Bulk soil microbial communities from a Populus tree surrounding site in Tennessee, USA - Soil MetaG P. deltoides SBSDD5 | ecosystem: Environmental > Terrestrial > Soil > Tree plantation...
TCAAACTCAGTAATCATGCCTGGCAATCATATTCCTGTAGGCACGGTCATTGGCGCGCTGAGTTTTGTCCCTGCCGCTTTTGAGCTCCAACCATGGGGTGTATATGCAGGTATTCCAATTCGATGGATCTGCCCGCGTAACAAGGAGAATATTGTGGAACAAGTGAGGAAACTAGACTCATTCTTCAGATCAGAATCGAGGCTAGATAAATCATGAGTACAAAAATTGCATGGTGGTCGCCACAAATGACTGGTCAAGAATATGATGAGATTAAAAGTGTACTCGATAGTAACTATCTCAACGAAGGCGAGGTATCCACGCGCTTTGAGCAGGACGTTGCGCGTTTGATGGGGGTCAAACACGCCATCGCGACGACGAGTGGCACAGCCGCTATATTTCTTGCGCTGGCAGGGGTGGGTGTTGGTCCGGGAGACGAAGTAATTGTGCCTGACGTAACCTTCATCGCCACGGCAAACGCTGTGATGTTGACGGGCGCGAAACCGGTTTTGGTTGATATTGACCCGGCAACTTTGAACATGGATCCGGAGGCGATGTCGGCAGCTATTACCGGCCGGACAAAAGCAGTAGTGCCAGTGCATGTGAGCGGTCGCTCAGCCAATTTGATGGTCATCCAGGAGATCGCTCGATCACACGGCATAGCGGTAGTTGAGGATGCTGCCGAGGCGTTTATGTCAGCACTTGATGGCAAGTACTTAGGGACGATTGGAGATGTAGGATGCCTCTCATTCTCCCCCAACAAAGTGATTACAACCGGGCAAGGTGGAATGGCGCTGACTAATGATGACGCTCTGCACGTTCGTTTATGCGAATTGAAGGATCACGGGAGACCTGTTCGAGGGACGGGAGGCGATGACATCCATCATTCGGTCGGATACAATTTCAAACTGACGAATTTGCAGTCAGCAGTTGGGCTTGGACAGCTCACTGCATTGCAACCGCGCCTGGAGCGGCAAAAGCAGATATATCGCATTTATGCTGATAATCTGCGTGGATTACCAGGAATTACTTTTCCTGGTTTCCATCTGGAAACAGGTGAAGTACCGCTGTGGACAGATGCTTTGGTCGAGCGACGCGATGAACTCGATCAGTATTTGCAACAACGAGGTGCGCATTGCCGTCGCTTCTGGTTCCCCATCCATACTCAGGCTCCGTATAGGCTACCAGATGATAATTTTCCAAACAGCACAAGGGTTATGCCTCACGCGATATGGCTGCCCTCCGCGTTCACACTGTCTGACGAGGATGTAACAACTGTATGCACTTGGATTCGTGAATTCGTTGGTGGATAACTGCGCACATGACTTTGACTCAAATACCTATATCTAGATCCGACAGCAAATTATCCATATTGATACCGGTTCGCAATGAAGGTATGAACTTGAAAATTTTCATTAAAGTTCTTGAGACGATGGTGGAGGTTCCTCACGAAGTTCTTGTTATTTACGATGAAGCTAGAGACGATAGTCTTCCAGTTGTAGCTGACTTGCGGAAGGATTATCCCAACATCCGCTCTGTGCATAACACCTTAGGGCGTGGTGTAATTAATGCGATAAGAGCCGGGGTTAATGCGTCAAGTGGAGAGGTTGTTCTAATAACTGTCTGCGACGAAACTGGAATTGTTTTGGTATTTGAAGATATGTTGGCCTTGATTGATCAAGGTTGTGAGTTTGTCAGCGGTACGCGCTACGCTCATGGCGGTCGGCGGCTTGGTGGCTCATGGATTGGTGGGCGGCTTTCGTATATGGCAAACCGTTTGCTCAACTTGATTTCTGGTTCAGCACTTACAGATACCACTACTGGCCTGAAAATGTTTCGTCGTTCTGTCTTCGACCAGCTTCATCTGGAGGCAAAACCAATAGGGTGGGCTGTGACATTTGAGATGGCTCTCAAAGCTCAATTGGCGGGTCTAAAGCTCGGCGAGGTCCCCATCATATCAATAGACCGACTATACGGAGGCAAATCGACATTCCAATTAGGCCCATGGTTAAAAGAGTACCTTCGTTGGTTTATGTGGGGGGTGATCAATCTAAGTAGAATACCAAAAGAACAGCGCGGAGTGGTTCTTGTGCGCATCCCATCCACAACAGCAAATTGAGGAGATAATCTTTTATGCAGAAAGCTTACCTGGTTACGGGAGGGACAGGTTTTTTAGGTAGTGCGCTGGTAATGCGCCTGGTTCGTGATGGACATCGCGTGCGAGTATTGGATAATAACTCACGTGGCAAAACCGAGAGATTAAAAGAAATTGATGGGGATTTCGAATTTCTTGAGGCCGATATCCGAGATGCAGATAAAGTTAGGAAGGCCTGTCAAGGTGTGGATAGTGTCTGTCACCTCGCTTATATAAATGGCACAGATTTTTTCTACTCAATACCCGAACTTGTTTTAGAGATCGCAGTTGCAGGGATGTTGAATGTGGTAAATGGTTGTATCAATGCGGGTGTAGGTGAATTGATTCTAGCTTCCAGCTCTGAAGTCTATCAGACTCCATCGATGGTTCCAACAGATGAAACTGTCCCGCTTTCTGTTCCGGATCCCCTCAACCCGCGTTATTCATATGGTGGCGGTAAAATCATCAGCGAGCTTCTAGCAATCAACTACGGAAGAAAATATTTTCAACGTGTCCTGATTTTTCGCCCGCATAATGTTTATGGCCCCGACATGGGATGGGAACATGTTATTCCACAGTTCGTTCTAAGGATGAAAGAACTGTGCCAACAAGCTGAAGATCCCCTTCCATTTCCTATTCAGGGCAGTGGAAAAGAAACTAGGGCATTTGTTTATATCGATGATTTCACTGATGGTTTGGCATTGACAATGGAAAAGGGTGAACATTTGGGAATCTACAATATTGGCACATTGGAAGAAATTACAGTTGACCAGGTCGCTGAGGAAACCGCACGTTACTTTGGTCGCCAGATTACGATTGTGCCTGGAAAACTGCAAGCAGGAGGTACGCCCCGTCGCTGTCCGGATATCACAAAAATATCTGGATTTGGCTACACTCCTAAAGTCCCCTTCCAGCAGGGCCTGCCTAAGGCCGCCCAGTGGTATGATAAAAATTCACATTTACAACCTAAAAAAGGAATATAACCATGAGCACGAAATTAGCATTTAACACCAGTTCGAGTGTGGTCGTTGACCATTGCCAAATTTGCGATTCAACTGATCTGGAAGAGGTGCTTTTCATCGGTTATTTACCACCAGTCAACCAGATGAGGACAATTGGCGAACGGCCCCATGAGCAACCGGGATATCCGGCGCTATGGCTTCGCTGCCCACGTTGTCAGCTGGTTCAATTGGGGTTAATTGTTGACCCAAAGATACTGTTCCCACCCGAATATCCCTATACGAGCAGCACGACCAAAATCCTGCGTGAAAATTTCGCTGAATTGTACCGTGAATGTACAACGATAATTAAGCTCCAAAAAGACGATTTGATTATAGATATTGGTTCAAATGATGGCAATTTGTTGAGTAACTTTAAAGTGAATCATCGAGTCTTGGGAGTAACTCCCGAGGACATTGGAAAAATTGCCATTGAGCGTGGTATCCCTACTATTCTAGATTATTTTACGCACCAAGTAGCAGCAGACATTTGTTCAAACTATGGTCAGGCAAAAATAGTCACTGCAACAAATGTATTTGCCCATATAGAAAATATTAATGAGATTGTTGAATCAGTTCTGGATATCTTGGTACCGGATGGCATGTTCATTTCCGAGTCACATTATTTGATATCTCTCCTTGAAACCCTCCAATATGACACGATTTACCACGAGCATCTACGCTATTATTCTTTACATAGTTTGAAATATTTACTAGATTCTCATGGGCTGGAGGTTTTTCATACTAAGAGGATTCCGACACATGGCGGTTCAATACGGGTTTATGCTTCCCGTAAAGGTCAATACTCAATTCAACCTAGTGTTCAGGAAACTTTAAAAGAAGAAGAAAAATATCTGAGTAGGGAACAATTGATAAATTTTAAACAAAAAGTGGTTAAGTCGAAGCTTCAACTTCATGCCCTACTCGCAAATATTAAAGAAAAAGGACAGCATATCTATGGGATTGGTGCGCCATCCCGTGCGAGCACACTAATTAATTATGTTGGACTTGACGATGGCATCATTGATTGTGTATTGGAGGTCCAAGGTTCGCATAAGACAGGTAAATATATGCCAGGAACCTTGATCCCCGTATTGGAAGAATCAAAGCTTTCTGAAGATCAACCTGAATTTGCCCTGCTGTTCTCTTGGCACATTGCCGAGGAGTTGATGCCGAAATTGAGAGCAAAAGGATTTACAGGAGATTTTATTATTCCCTTGCCCGAGCCCCAAATTGTTCAATGGCATGGAAATGATTGACGAACATTGATGGGTCGCGGCCGCCGGAAAATAGGCGACAAATAATTCTTTCCACAGCCTTTTTAAGAGTTGTTATTCCCTCGCGTTCTTTGTAATTTGAATCTTCTATGATAGGCTCAGGTATAATTTGAAGTCAGTTGAACAACACTGCCCGTCTTCCTCTCATCTCCATTGTCCTTGTTTCATGGAACAACTCGGCCCACCTTCCGCATTGTCTGGCATGCCTCGCCCAACAGACTTATCGCAACTTTGAAGTCATAATCATAGACAACGGCTCGACAGATGGCAGGGTATCAGATTTGGATGGGAAATATCCTGAACTAGTCTTGTTCACTAAATACCTTGGGTCAAACCAGGGCTTTGCCCTCGCCAACAACATCGCCGCCCGCCTCGCGCGTGGCCACTGGTTGGCTCTTCTCAACGCGGACGCTTACCCTGCACCGGATTGGCTGGAAAAATTAGTACATGTGGCAGAAAAAAAATCCGGAGTGTGCATTTTTTGCATCCCGACAGATACAAGCAAACATTCCTGAACGATTAGACGGCGCTGGAGATATTTATCACATAAGCGGGCTTGCTTGGAGACACTATTACAATTTACCCCAAAAGCAATTCGGACATCAATTGGAAAAAGTTTTCAGCACATGTGGCGCTGCCGCGCTTTACCTGCGGGAAGACTTTTTACAGGCAGGCGGCTTTGATGAAGATTTTTTCAGTTATTATGAAGATGTTGATCTTGGATTTCGATTGCGTCTGAAAGGCTATCGTTCACTTTATGTTCCCGAAGCGGTGGTTCATCATGTCGGATCGGTAACCTTTGGCGAACGCAGCGACTTCGTTTATTATTACTTGCAGCGCAATCTTATCTGGACCTTCGTAAAGAACATGCCGTCGGCTATGCTTTGGCGTTATTTACCCGCGCACATACTGGCAAACTTGTTTCATCTGCTTTATTTTACTTTGCATGGACGAGGCAGATTAGCATGGCAGGCAAAATACGATGCCGTGAAAGAATTATCAATGATTTTTGAGAAACGGCGCGTGATACAAAAGGGCATTAAGTCTACCAGTTCAGAATTGCTACGAACAATGGAGCGTGGTTGGCTTCAGCCTTATTTACTTGGACATCAACTCCGAAGGATCAGACGCTCTGAAGGTTTGCCGCCCAAGTAAGGCCTGGTTGCGCTAAGATGTTCGGCACCAAACACGTTGTCGACACGCTAAATTGATTCGAGTAGACTCTCGCTACGCATACTTTTGTTCGACCTAAAGTTCCGCCTCATGAAAAAGCCGCCTACGATCATCATCACTTACAATCCAACCCAAAATCTAGAAAATTATCTGAACACACTGTACAAGCAATTTGACCAAGTTATACTGGTAGACAACGCGTCAGAGCCAGAGACCAGGGATTTCATAATACGGCAGGCTCAACTCAGAGACGAAAAGCTAAAGGTCATTCTTAACGATTACAATTTCGGTGTAGCGAAAGCCCTCAATCAAGGCTTTGCTCTTGCTATTAACCTTGGGTACAATTGCATCATTGCCTTGGATCAAGACAGTGTGCCAGCGCCAGGCATGGTTGAAGAGATGCTAAACGTGTATAAAACCTATCCGGAACAAGGCAATTTGGCAGTTATTGCGCCCAAGATTGAAGACCTAAGCGTCGGAATTATCACTCAGTATTTGCGGCCCAAACGCGGCTTTTTTTTCGAACGAAAAGGCTGTACAGAGCAGGTATTGGAAAATGTCTCTATTGTAATAACATCTGGATCTCTGTATGACCTGAAAACTTATCAAAAAGTTGGTCCGTTTCGGGATGATTTTTTTATTGACTATGTAGATACTGAATATTGCCTTCGAGCCAAACGGCAAGGTTATAACATAATTGTGGCATGTAGGGCCCGTCTGTTCCATAGACTCGGAAATCAGCAAAAAATACATATTGGGATGTTGGAAGTCCGCCCAACATTTCATTCCACAATCCGATGGTACTATATTAGCCGCAACAGAATTCCCATGTTCCGAGCATATGGTTTTCACTTTCCCCATTGGTTATTATATGAGTTTGCGATCGACAGTTATGGCTTTTTGAGAATGTTGCTTTTTGAAGATCATAAAATGGCGAAAATGCTTGCTGTTATACTTGGATGTGTGGACGGATTATTTGGCCGATTGGGTGAAATTCCTGCCTCTCGCAAGGCGCTCTTAACCAGTTTTGAATGAAACATCGAGAGATGATCTTAAAAACTGCTGAGAAAATCCCGCCATTAGCCTCAGTATTAACGCTTTCCTGGAACAATGCTGTCCATCTACAGCATTGTTTAGATTGTTTGACAAAACAAACATTTAAAGATTTTGAAGTTATCATTATTGTTAACAGTCCCACTGATGAATCACACATTGAACTGCTAAGTAATCAGGTAGCCTTGAGCTTAAGAGTTGAAAGTTTGGGAGAGAACAAAGGCTTCGCCGCCGCTAACAATATTGGCGCAAAACTGGCAAAGGGACAATGGCTTGCCTTGCTTAATGCAGATGCCTTCCCCGAACCTGATTGGCTCGAAAAATTACTGCGTGCGGCAGAAGAAAATCAAGAATTCTCGTCCTTTTCATCGCGTCAAATTCAGGCAAACGCAATGGATCTTCTAGATGGGGCAGGCGATTCCTATCACATAACTGGGCTGGCTTGGAGACGTTATTATGATAAGCCAACATTGCAATATGGACTTGGATTCGAAGAAGTATTTAGCGCCTGTCCTGCCGCGGCGCTTTATTCACGAGAGGCATTCCTGAACTTGGGTGGCTTCGACGAGGATTACTTCTCCTACTTTGAGGATGTAGACTTAGGGTTTCGGCTCAGATTGAGGGGAGAAAAATGCTTGTATATCCCGGAAGCGGTCGTGCACCACGTCGGATCCGCAAGTACTGGCAAGCGCAGCGACTTTTCCGTCTACTATGGCTATCGAAACTTGATCTGGACCTTCGTCAAGAATATGCCCACCCCATTGATTTGGATCTTTCTGCCGCTACATCTGGCTGCCATTCTTTTCTTTGCTGTCTATCTCACTCTACGCGGCCAGGGCAATGCCATTTGGAAAGCCATTTTCGATGCCTTTATTGGACTGCCAAAAATAATCGAAAAAAGAAAAAGCATTCAAAAAAACAAAAAAATTACTTCCCAAGAGTTATTAAAAGTTATGTCTGTTGGATTGCTTGAGCCGTATCGTGAATTTCGTCAACGGAATATGGGAAGGTAATAAATCGTGACTCAACCAGCCAAAATCAAAAACGACTCCATCATCTCCATCTCAATCGTCAGCCATGGGGACGCTGAAAAGATCGAGCATTTACTAATTAGTTTGCAGAAACAGGAACCTGATACACGGCGGTTTCAAATCATTCTGACCGACAATTTGGGACAGAATCTTCCTGAGTTCGATCCGTTGCCCTGGGTCTCTCTGCATATGTTGCGGAATCAGCGACCACTAGGCTTCGCGCAGAATCACAATCAAGCCTTCAAAATCGCACAAGGAAAATACTTTTGTACCTTGAACCCCGATGTGATTTTTGATCAACCCGTCTTTGATCGTTTGTTGGCTTGGTTACAAAATAATGAAGCCAATATTGTCGCGCCTCAAATCGTGGATTCAAACGGAAACCAGCAGGATTCGTTTCGCGCATTACCCTCCCCCATTGAAATTATCCGCCGCCGTTTGCCCGGCTACCGATATAAACCGCTCATGCCGGATACCGAAGGATTGATCCACCCAGATTGGATCGCGGCCATGTTTTGGCTTATGCCCTCCGCCATGTTCAGCCAACTAGGAGGATTGGATGAGAAATACCGCCTCTACTTCGAAGATGTTGATTTCTGCACCCGAGCCAGATTGGCCGGAATGAAAATATTGGTCGATACACACCTGCAGATCCGGCACGATGCACAACGTTTCAGCCGCAAGAGATTTTATTATCTTCTATTGCACACCCAAAGCGCATTGCGTTTTTTTACATCGCCCGTGTACCGTCAGGCACGGATGAAACCATAGATCTGCTGAGGAAGGGCGCGGCCCTGATTTATATTACCAATCGGCCCCGCCTTGCATAGTACAATGGGGAAAGCAAGCAAATCGCGGAGAAATTCATGATCCTGCAATTTTTTGTGCCGCTTTTCTGGGCAACCCTTATAACCCTGCTCATTACCCCCATAAGCATAAAAATCGCCGCACGTTACCACCTCGTTGATCAACCAAACAGCGCGCCGCACAAAATTCACCATACGCCGGTTCCAAAAGGCGGAGGCATTGCCATTGCCTTCGTAGTATTCCTGCTTAGTTTCATAAGCAGCGAACCGGAGACAGCTGCTATCCGCGCCATTTTGTTAGCATCGGTTTTCATTCTTCTGTTTGGTTTTCTGGATGATATAAAAGGCTTGTCAGCGCCTTGGAAGTTAACCGGGCAATTCATAGCGGCTGTCATTTTGATTTGGCAGGGAATCCAGATAAGAATGTTCGGAGACCATCCCAGCCTCAACATAAGCGTCACGCTGTTCTGGATCATAGGGATTACAAATGCTTTTAATTTTGTGGATAGCATGGACGGTCTTGCAGTAGGACTTGCCGCCATCGCATCGACTTTCTTTCTATTTGCAACTATAGATGCCAATCAATTACACCTGACGTATATGAGCACAGTCCTGCTGGGTTGTTGCATCGGTATATTTTATTTCAACACCACACCCGCTCGCACCTTTCTGGGCGATTCAGGGGCGCAGTTCCTGGGTTTTATGCTGGCGACCCTTGCTATGGCGTATACACCTCCAGGACTGCCTCAGCCATCCTCGTGGTTTGTTCCAATCCTGTTATTGGGTGTACCAATCTTCGACACCACCTTTGTTGTGATCGCGCGCCTCCGACGCGGGGCACCCATCTATAAAGCGGGTCAGGATCATGTGTATCACCGACTGACCCAACTGGGCATGTCACCAGCGCAAGCAGTAGTCACGATGCACGTTGCTGCTTTGCTCCTGGGTTGTCTGGCATTTGTTGCCTTACTACTGCCACCGCTGCAGGCAAATCTGCTCTTCGGGCTGGCTTTGCTATGTGGGCTGATTACATTGATGATCCTGCAAAAGAAATCTTGAAAGGCCAAATGTACGTCTCTCAACCATGCTACAATGCATGCAGGTAAAACCATTTCTTGATTTCGATGCAAAACTTTAGACAATCCCGGGGCATTCTTTTAATCTATAGTTTGTTTGTAGCTGTCACTTCGGTGCTGGTATTGGCCGGAGTGATCTCTTCGCCGTCCGAAGCAGAACGGGCTGTGGCCTTCGGACTTTCCATTCCGCGTCTGGCAATTGCGCTCAGCTTGTTGGCAGCCTTAATCCTGTTTGCATGGCTGGGTAGCAGGACATTAAGAGATGAGGTTTGGGCAGAACGATTTGTTGACACATGGTTTAAGAGAGGAACTCTCAGTCGATGGACCGCCTGGTTGAGTGGGATCAGCTTTGGGCTGGGTTGGATCGGTTGCTTTCTTCCTGCATATCGTTTGGGTTCATGGTCGGAGTATTGGGTGCGCATCCAGCCTGTAATGGTATTCATCCTTCTTGTCAGCCTGGCAACTTTGATAGTCCTTGTTCTGGTCCGAATAAAGAACCTGGATGTAGCACCCATAAAATTGGGCTTGCCTATATTTGTATTCAGTTCACTAATTTTGGGCATTCTGCTTTTCAGTGGATTTGGCATCGCCTCATCAGATGATTTTTGGTATGGGGCCGGAGTACCAATTCTTGTATCACAGCTTATGGCCGTAATACTCAGCGGAGTTGTGTTCCTGCAGCTTGAACCACGATGGAGATCGACACCGGTGGATGTTTTTATTTGTTTTTTCATCTACGTTATGACGGCAGTCTTATGGTCTCAAACGCCGTTGAAAAGGAGTTTCTTCTTTACTGCACCGTCTGCTCCCAATGGTGCATTTTTTCCATTTGCGGATGCTGCTATATTTGATACAGCCAGCCAGTTCTCGTTAATCGGAGAAAGATTTTTTATTTACAACAGTATGTTCTTTGAGCGTCCACTCTATCTGAGTTTCATAGCCTATTTACATGCTGTATTCGGGCAAAATTATGAAACCATCATGGCAGTACAGGCATGGATTTTTGCTATCCTGCCTGTATTGATATTTTTGATCGGGAGATCGTTGGACTTTCGCGCTGTGGGATTTGCTTCGGCTGTGGCGGCCATGTTACGAGGCCTTGTTTCGCTCTCCGCCAGCAACCTTATCGATTTGGCAAACCCCAAAGTGATTTTGACAGATTTTCC
>Ga0075421_100012090_pt1 | contig 10710 bp, 9 predicted proteins | sample SoiMetdeltSBSDD5_FD_75292 | JGI IMG/M metagenome (GOLD analysis project Ga0075421, IMG submission 75292) | Bulk soil microbial communities from a Populus tree surrounding site in Tennessee, USA - Soil MetaG P. deltoides SBSDD5 | ecosystem: Environmental > Terrestrial > Soil > Tree plantation...
GGCCGCCGCGGCGCTGGCCGCGCTGCTCCTCGCAGCCGGCGGGTGCGGCGGCTCGGACGAGGAGGCCGCCTCGACCGGCGGGACGGCGCGCCCCCAGGGCGAGGCCCAGCCGCGGGCGTTCCCCGCCGGCGAGTGGCAGGGGCGTCTCGCGCAGCGGGGGCTTCCGCCCTTCCAGATGCGCGCCTCGATCCGCTCCCGCAGGGACCCGGGCCGCAACACCGTCGCCTACACCGGTATCGACTGCCGCGGCAACTGGCGCTACCTGGGGCGCCGCGGACCCGACTTCCGCTTCCGCGAGGTGATCGACCGCGGCCGCGGGGGCGATTGCAAGGGCGTGGGCACGGTCACCCTGCGCTACATCGGCCCCGACCGGCTGCGCTACGAATTCCGCGGCGGCGGGGTCGCCAGCAGCGGGTTCATCCGTCCCGCACCCGGGCCCGGCTCCTCCGCCTGAGAGGATCTCTACGTGGACTTCGGCATCACCTGGTTCGCGACAGACGAGGCGATCCAGCCTCCCGAGATGGCGCGGATGGTCGAGGAGCGCGGCTTCGAATCGCTCTTCACCCCCGAGCACAGTCACATCCCGGTCAGCCGCCTCACCCCCTATCCGGCGGGCGGCGAGCTGCCTCCCGAGTACTGGCGCACCTACGATCCGTTCGTCGCCCTTACCGCCGCCGCTGCGGCGGCCCCGAAGCTTCGCATCGGCACCGCGATCTGCCTGGTCGTGCAGCGGGACCCGATAACCACGGCGAACGAGGTCGCCAGCATCGACCGGCTCAGCGGCGGCCGCTTCCTCTTCGGCGTAGGCGCCGGCTGGAACCTCGAGGAGATGCGCAACCACGGCACCGACCCCGGGCGCCGCTTCGGCATCATGCGCGAGCGGATCGAGGCGATGAAGGAGATCTGGACTTCCGAAGAGGCCTCCTACCACGGCCGCTACGTCGACTTCGACCCGATCTGGAGCTGGCCGAAGCCGGTGCAGGAACCCCATCCTCCGGTCCTGGTGGGGGGCAACGGGCGCACCGTGTACGACCGCGTGCTCGCCTTCGGGGATGGCTGGCTGCCGAACCGGGTCGGCGACGACGAGAAGAACATCGCCCGGATCGCGAAGCTGCAGGTGCTCGGCGAGGAGGCCGGGCGCGGGCGGATCCCCGTCACCCTGCAGCTGGCGCCGCGCGACCCGGCGCTGCTCGAGCGCTATGAGCGCGCCGGGGTCACGCGGGCCCTCTACATGCTCCCCGCGGCCGACCGCGGCGAGGTCGAGCGCAAGCTCGACGGGTTCGCCGCGGCGATGAGCGGCTATTCCTCGGCCGGGGGCTGACTCACCCTGGGCTCAGCCGGCGCATCGCCTCGGCGACGAGGTCCCGGTCGCGGTCGTGCGTGAGCAGGCCACGGGCCTCCTCCTCGGTGACCCAGCGCAGCTCGTCCACCTCGTCGTTCGGGCGGAAGGCGCCGTCCGCGTCGGTCTCCATCAGCCAGTAGCGGACCAGCTTCGAGCGCCCCTTGTCATCGGTGTAGGAGACCGGCGGGAGCTCCTCCCCGAGCCGGCCGCGCAGGCCCGTCTCCTCGTCCACCTCGCGCAGCGCCGCCTGCTCCCAGGTCTCGCCGGGATCGAGCTTCCCCTTGGGGAGCGACCAGTCCCGGTAGCGCGGCCGGTGGATCACCGCGAGCCGGGGCTCACCCTCCGGGCCGCGCCGCACCAAGACCCCTCCCGCCGCCCTCACCTCTGCGTCCTCCTCGCGCACCCGGCCCTCAGTCGCCCTCTTCGCCCTTCACCTGCCCGGGAGGGCCCCCGCCGCGGGGGCCCTTCCCCTCCTCGGCCTGCTTCGCCGCCTCCTCCCTGGCCTTCTGCGCCTCCTCACAGGCCTTCTCCCGCTCCTTCAGTGCCTTCTCCGCCTCCTTGTCACCGTGCGGCGCCTCGCCGAGGCTCTGGCAGCTGCGTGTGGGCGCCGGCGCCGGCGGCTCGGTCACCGCGGCCGGCGGCGCCGCCGCCTGCGAACTCGTGGGCTGCGCAGCGGCGCCGCTGCCTGCGTCAGCGACCGGGGTCTTCGGTTCCTGCGGGCTGCGATCGGCGTGCTGCCCGGTGCCGGAGGCGGCCTTTGCCGGCCGCCCCCCGCCGTCGCCACCACCGTTTCCGGCGCTGAGCGCGACGAGAAGGAGGATCGCGAGGGCCGCGATAGTCGCGGCAACGGCCAGCGCGCGGCGGCGGGCGCGCTCACGGCCATCCCGGCCGCCGGCCGGCGCCACGGGACGCGGCGCGGTCGGGGCGGTCGGCGGTGTGACCGCGGCGGCGGGAGCCGCACCGGTCAGCGCCCCGGTCGCCGCGATTCCGGCAAGGGCGTCCTGCGCTGAGCCGGGACGGTCCCCGCGGTCCGGAGCGGAGAGCTCCGCCCCCAGCGCATCGATCTCGGGGTCGCCGCCGCCGCGCCCGCTCTCCCGCAGGAGCACTCCGAGCGAGAAGAGGTCGGAGCGCTCGTCGGCCGCCGCACCCTCCCGCACCTCCGGTGCCATGTAGCGGAGGGTGCCGATCACGTGACCGGTCTGGGTGATCTGGGTCGCGTCGCTGGGCCGGGCGATGCCGAAATCGGTCAGCTTCGGGCTCCCGTCGGCGCCGACGAGGACGTTCGACGGCTTCACGTCGCGGTGGATGACGCCGGCCTGGTGGATGTGCGCGAGCGCCCCCAGCAGCCCCTCCGCCAGCAGTCGCGGGTGGACCGCCTCCGGGTCGTCGTCGGCGAGCAGCGCCGAGAGGGTCGGACCCTCGGCGTACTCCATGACCAGGTAGGGGCGCGGCCCGTCGGCGGAGTAGTCGTAGACCTTGACCAGGTTCGGGTGCAGAAGCCCCGCCGCGACGCGGGCCTCACGCTCGAAGCGGGCGCGGTAGGCCGGGTCGGCGACCAGGGTCTCCGAGAGCGCCTTGACCGCGACGGGCCGCTCGAGCTTGGTGTCCTCGGCGCGCCAGACGGTCGCCATCCCGCCCGCGCCGATCAGCCGCTCCAGCCGGTAGCGGCCCCCGAGCACCCGCCCTGGGGCGAGTGTCGCTTCCTCTGCCATGACCCCTACTTGTACCCGGTTCAGGCGCGCTCAGCCACGAGACGTGGTCTTCCGCCCATCCTCCCGCTCGACCAGCTCCTTCAGCGCCCGCAGTGAGGTCTCGGCCTCCTCCGCAGCCCGATCCTCGCCGATCGCCTTCCCTGCCGCCTCGGCGAGCTTCCCGCCGGGCAGGTGGAACTCGTTCACGTACTCGAAGGCCGTGCCCCCGTCGGCGGGGGCGAGCGAGTAGCAGACTCGGGCATCGGAGCCGCCCGGCCCGTCTCCCAGCCACTCGACCTGGCGCGGGGCGTCGAGCTCGGTCACGGTCCAGCGGACCTTGAAGGAGAGACCGCCCACGCGCAGCTTCTGGCGGAAGGTCGAGCCCTCCCTCATCTCGCCCTCCGGCTCCTCGACGATCGAGCGGTGGGCCTGCACCCACTCGCCGAGGCGGTGCACGTCCAGGAGCAGCTCGAGGACCCGCTCCGGCGGCGCTTCGATCTGGATCGATTTCCGGACCTTCACGGTCGTCTCATCCCAGCCGGGCCGCGGCCAGCAGCTCATCGTCCTCGATTGCCCGCTGCAGGGTGACGTCGAGGGGCTCGGGCCGGACGTCGAACAGCGCGGCGCCGCCCGGATCGCGCACGATGGTGTCGCCGCCGAGCCCGAGCGCCAGCTGCGCCGCTATTGCCCCGTCCCCGCTGGTCACCGCCCCAGCCCCGGCGGCGACCGCTCCCGGGGTGGCGCCGAGCGACGGCAGGCGGCGCGGCGGCCGGCGGCCGAGCGCGAGCGCCATCCGGTCCACCACGTCGAAGGGGGTCATGGCCTCCGGGCCGCCGATCTCGATCTCCCGCCCCCGGGCCGCCTCGACGAAGGGAGCGCGGCGAAGGTAGGCGATCACGTCGCGGATCCCGATCGGCTGGGTCAGGGTCCGCATCCAGGCGGCGTCGGGGATCGCCGGCAGGCGCTCGGCGATGTCGCGCACCAGCACGTAGGACTCGCTCCCCGCGCCGACCACCATCGCCGCCCGGAAGTAGGTCAGCGGCGGGCCCTCCTCGCGCAGCGTCATCGCCGTCTCATGGCGGCTTCGCAGGTGCGGAGAGCCTGCGCCGAGGCCGCCGAGGTAGACCAGCCGGCCGGCTCCGGCCTGGCGCGCCTGCGTGGCGAAGCGGGCGGCGGCCCGGCGCTCGGCGCCCGCGTAGTCGGCCCGCCGCCCCATCATGTGGACCAGGAAGTAGGCGACGTCGACGCCCGCGAGGGCGTCCCCGATCTCGTCCATCCCCGCCAGGTCGGCGCGCACGAGCTCGCATCCCAGAGCCTCGAGGCGGCCGGCGCGGTCCGATCCGGTGTCGCGGACAAGGCAGCGGACGTCGAGGCCGTCGTCGAGCAGGGCCGGCGCCAGCCGGCTCCCCACGAACCCGGTCGCGCCTGCGATCAGAGCGAGCATCGGCGCGATTGATACCCGATGCCGGTTGCGGTCAATCCGGGAGGCCCCGGTGTATGCCCGCTGGGGCGCCCGGGTAGGCGACGGGCATGGAGCCGGAGGGAAAGGGCAGCGTCTCGCCCGAGCAGGCGCGCCGGATGCTCGCCTCGAACGAGGCCTCGGCCATCGACATCCGTGACGACGAGGCCTGGGTCGGCGGGCACATCCCCGGCGCCCGCCACTGCAGCCAGGAGGAGCTGGAGCAGACGCTCGAGCGAATCGACTCCTCGCAGACCGTGATCGTCGCCTGCGAGGACGGAGACCGCAGCGCCGAGGTCGCCGAGCAGATCGCCGGCGACGGCCGCGAAGCCGTCAGCCTCGAGGGCGGGATGGCGTCCTGGCGCTCGGATGACCAGCCGATGCAGCCCTCCGAGGACCCCAACGAGGATTCCCCGATCTGAGGCCTGATCTAATTCGCGGGGTGAGGCCTCGCGCGGCCGCGGCAGGGATCGCATTCGGGATCCTCCTCTTCGGGGGCGGCTCGCGAGCGCTCTCGGCCGGCGCCGGCGATGGCGCCGCCGGGCTGGGAGACCCCTTCTTCCCGAAAGCCGGCAACGGCGGCTATGACGTCCGCCACTACGCGGTCCACCTCGCCTATGTTCCGCGCACCGACCGCCTGCGGGCCCGGGTGGCGATCCGGTCGCGGGCGACGCAGCCGCTGCGGCGCTTTCACCTCGACCTCACCGGCCTCACCGTGACCGGTGTCGAGGTGGACGGACGCCGCGCCGGCTTCCACCGCCGCGGCGGCGAGCTGATCGTCGACCCCGCCCCGGCGATCGCCGCCGGCGCCCCCTTCCGGACCACGGTCACCTACCGCGGCGTGCCGCGTCCGCTGCAGGACCCGGACGGCTCGCTGGAGGGCTGGATCGCGACCGACGACGGCGCGGTCGCGGTCGGGGAGCCGCTCGGCACCCAGACCTGGCTTCCCTGCAACAACTACCTCACCGACAAGGCGCGTTTCGACTTCGCCCTCGCCGTGCCCCATGGCCTCAAGGGCATCGCGAACGGGCGCTTCGAGGGCCGCAGGCGCCGCGGGCGCATGGATGTCTTCCGCTGGTCCGAGCGCCAGCCGATGGCCACCTATCTGGCGCTGGTCAGCATCGGCCGCATGAGGTTCTTCGGGCCGCTTCGCGCGGGCCGCGCGATCGCGGTGGATCCTCGCGAGCTGGCCCGGTCCCGCCCGGCGCTGCGCCGGCTCGACGAGATCATCCGCTTCGAGTCCAAGCTGTTCGGGCCCTACCCGTTCACCGCTCGCGGCGCGGTCGTCGAGCACGCCCCGCGGCTCGGCTACGCGCTGGAGACGCAGACCCGGCCGGTCTTCGATCGGGCCCCCGGCCGCACGCTGCTCGTGCACGAGCTGTCGCATCAATGGTTCGGGGACTCGGTCTCCCTGCGCCGCTGGCCGGACATCTGGCTCAACGAGGGCTTCGCGACCTTCGCCGAGCTGATCTACGCAGAGCGCCACGGCGGGTCCTCGGCGCGCCGCGTCTTCAGGCGGCTGCTCCGCGAGCCGGCCCGATCGCCGATCTGGCACCCGCCCCCAGGACGCCCGCCGGGGCCGTCGAAGCTCTTCGCGGACTCCGTCTACATACGCGGCGCGATGACGCTGGAGGCGCTGCGGCTGAAGATCGGCAGCCGCAGCCTGTTCGGGATCCTGCGAGCCTGGGCGCGCGATCACCGCTACGGCAACGCGACCACGGCGCAGTTCATCGCCCTCGCGGAGCAGCGCAGCGGCCGCCAGCTCGACGCCTTCTTCCGCCGCTGGCTCTTCGACCCCCGCAAGCCCCGAGCCGTGCGTGCCGCACGACCGAACGGCCGCGCTCCGGCCCCGGCGCCGTCTCGCCTCGCGCTGCGCCGCTAGCCGGGCCTGCCGGGGCCCGCCGCCCCCTACCATGGACAGGTGGCCACGATGCCCGAACTCGATCCGAGCGCGGTCGCCGAGATCGGGTCGAGGCTGAAGGGGAACATCGCCCGCGCGGTGAAGGTCCGCGACCGGGTCCTCTCGGACCTCCTCGTCGCCTTCCTGGCCGAGGGCCACGTGCTGATCGAGGACCATCCGGGGGTCGGCAAGACGGCGCTGGCGCGGGCCCTGGCCAACTCCGTGGACGCCGAGTACGCACGCGTCCAGTGCACGGTTGACCTGCTGCCCGCGGACGTCGTCGGCACCAACGTCTTCGACCAGCGCGCCGGCGCCTTCGACTTCCATCCCGGGCCGGTCTTCGCCAACGTCGTCCTCGTGGACGAGGTCAACCGGGCCTCGCCGAAGACCCAGTCGGGCCTGCTCGAGTGCATGCAGGAGCGGCGCGTGACGGTGGACGGGCAAGCGCACGAGCTGGCCCGCCCGTTTCTCGTCATCGCGACCCAGAATCCGGTCGAGTACGAGGGCACCTACCCGCTGCCGGAGGCGCAGCTGGACCGCTTCATGGTGCGACTCGCGCTCGGGTACCCGGGCGCCGGCGAGGAGGCGGAGATGCTCGCCGCTCACGCCGAGCGCGACCGCGTCCTCGACCTCGAGCCGGTCACCGACGTCGGCACCGTGCTCGCCGCGCAGGCCGCGGTGACGGCCGTGCACGGCGCGGAGCCGCTGCGGCGCTACATCGTCGCCCTCTGCGAGCGCACACGCTCGGACTCCCGCGTGCAGCTCGGCGCCAGCCCGCGCGCCGGCCTGCTCCTCTTCCGCGCGGCCAAGGCCCGCGCCGCGCTGCAGGGACGGGACCACGCGCTTCCCGACGACGTCCAGGAGCTGGCCCCCTCGGTGCTCGGGCACAGGCTGCTGCTCGCGCCCGGGGCCGGTCCGGCCGAGGCCGCCGCGGTCGTGCGCGACGCCCTGGAGCAGACGCCGGCGCTGTAGCGAGCGATGAACGCCGCGCGCGCCACCCTCCTCCTCGGTCTGGCGCTGGTGCTGGGCGGCGTCCTCTTCGACGTGCCGCCCCTGTACGTGCCCGGCATCGCGCTGGCGCTGATCGCGGTGGTCGCGCGCCTCTGGACCGGCGCCTCCGCCCGCGCGACCGCCCTGCACTGCCGCCCCGACGCCTGGAGCATCGCCGAGGGCGATCCCTGGCCGCTCCTGGTCGAGCTCCGCGGCGGCCGGCTGCCGCGGCCGGGAGCGCGCTTCGAGCACCCGCTGCTCTCCTCCGCGCCGGCTGTCGGACGGCTGGGGCGCAGCCAGGTCCTCCAGGTCACCCTGCGGTTTCCGCACCGGGGCCGCTGGGAGCTGGGAAACCTCACCGTGACGATCGCCGACCCCTTCGGCCTCCACCGCAGGAGGGTCCAGGCGCGAATCGGCGGAGCGGTGCTCGTCCTCCCCCGGATCGAGCCGCTGCGGTTCTCAGGAGCACGCGGGGCGTTCAGCGGCGAGGAGCTCAGCGGCAGCGCGGTGCGCGGCGAGAGCGGCGGCGGATTCAGCATGGGCAGCATCGACTTCGAGGTGGACGGCCTGCGGCCGCACCAGCGCGGCACCCCCGCCTCCCGCATCCACTGGCCCACGGTTGCGAGGACGGGCGAGCTCGTTGAGCACCGCCTGCTCAGCGGTGGCGAGTCCCCGCCCCTCGTCGTGCTCGACACCACCGCCGCGGGCGACGAGGCAGTCGACCGCGCGGTCCGCGCCGCGGCCTCGATCAGCTCCCACCTCGCCAGGGAGGGGGGCTGCGGCCTGCTGCTGCCCGGCGAGGCCCGGCCCCTCCGCATCGACTCCTGGCTGCGGAGCTGGCCCGAGGCGCACGCCCGGCTGGCCTTGGTTCGCCCGGGCGGGGCGCCGGCCGCGCCGGCACGGCTCGCGGGAAGCGCGGCGATCTTCTGCGTGTATGCGGCCGACCGCCCGCCGGCCTGGACCGCCGGAACCGGGGGCCGTGGCTTTCTCGTCGGAGCCGCTCTCCAGGGACCGGCGGCCTTCGAGGTCGCCGGCTGCCTCGGCGTGCCGATCGCAGCGGCCCGCCGGGCGCCTGCCCGGACGGAGGCGATGGCCTGATGAGCGGGCCCGCCCTGCGGCCGCTGGCACTGAGGCTGGCCGCGTTCAGCGCCCTCGCCGGGTTCACCGCGCTGCAATGGGCGGCGCTGCTCGAACACGCTCCCAGCGTCCGCGCCCTGCTCGCGGCGCTGGCGATCAGCTGCGGCGCCGCGGGCCTCGCCTGGATCGGCGCCCGACGGGCGCCCGGCGCGGGCGCCGTCGCCGCCGCGGCCGGCATCGCGCTGGCCTCCGCCCTCCTGGCCGCGGTGGCCCTCGGCCTGCCGCCGCGCCTGCTGGCGCCGGCGAGCTGGGACGACCTCGCGCGTCATCTCGGCGACGGCATCAGCGCCCTGGGCGCCGCCGACTATCCCTATCGGGGCGGCGACCGCTGGGCGCGGCTCGCCGTGCTGCTCGGGCTGCCGCTGCTGCTCGGGCTCGCCGCCCTCCTCGCCTTCTGGCCCGGCCGCCGCCACCAGGGCGGCCTGCGGGCCGCGGCGCTGGTCCTCGTGGTCGGCGCCTACGCCTACGCCGCGACCCTGTCGCCTCCCGGCCTCCCGTTCATCCAGGGCCTCGTGCTGCTGGCGCTGATCGCCGCCTGGCTCTGGCTGCCCGCCCTGCGCCGCGGAGACGCGGTGCTGGCCGCCGCGGTCCTGCTGGGTGCCGGGCTCGCGTCGCTGCCCCTGGCCTCGCGGCTGAACGCGGCCGATCCCTTGATCGACTGGACCGGCTGGGACTGGAGCGCCGAGTCCTCCGCGCGAGCCGAGGCCTTCAGCTGGAATCACACCTATGGCCCGCTCGACTGGACGCGCACCGGGCGCACCCTGCTCGAGGTTCGGAGCTCGCAGGCGCACTACTGGCGCACCGTGACCCTCGACCGCTTCGACGGGCTGCGCTGGTCCAGCTCGCAGCAGACCGGCGCCACCCCCCTCGACCTGCCCACCGGAGTGGAGCCCGGGCAGCGGCCGCTCAACCAGCGCTGGGTGCACCTGATTGACGTGCGCGTCGGCGACCTCAGCAGCCAGTACCTGGTCGGGGCCGGCAGCGTGCTCGGGCTGGCGGGAGCGGTCCAGATCGAGCAGACCGACAACGGTGTGCTGCTGGCGCCGGGCTTCGCGCTCAAGCCCGGCGACACCTACCGCGCCCGGGTCTATACCCCGGACCCGACCGCGGCGCAGATGCGCGCCTCCGAGGGCGCCTATCCGCGCGTGCTACGGCACTTCACGACGATCGGGGTCCCCGGGTACGCCGGGCTCGCCGCGCCGCCCGGCACGGAGGGCCGTCCGCCGGTCTCCGTGACGACGGTCGAGCGGCTGACGGTCCCGCTGCGCGGCCCGGGCCCCGCCCCGGCGCCGGCATTCGTCTCCCGCCGCCTCGCGGCGTCTCCCTACGCCGGGGTCTACCGGCTCTCGCGCCGTGTCGCCGGCGCTGCCCCGACCGCGTACGACGCCGCGGTCGCGGTCGAGCGCTACCTGCGCCGCGGCGGGTTCGCCTACGACGAGGCGCCACCGGAGCGCCGCTACCCGCTGCGCGCCTTCCTGCTCCGCGACCGCCGCGGCTACTGCCAGCAATTCTCGGGGGCGATGGCGCTGATGCTGCGCATGGCGGGGATTCCGGCGCGGGTCGCCTCCGGTTTCAGTCCGGGCGTCAGAGCCCGCGGCCGCTACGTGGTCACGGACTTCGATGCTCATTCCTGGGTCGAGGTCTACTTTCGCAACATCGGCTGGGTTCCGTTCGACCCGACCCCGGGGGCAGCACCGGCCTCGTCTCCCGCCGTCGCCGAGGGGTCGGCCGCGGCGCTTCCGGAGGCGGCGACGCCGACTAGGCCCAAAGGGCCGACGGTCCTCGGCCTCGGCACCGCAACGCCGGGCCATGACGCGCCCCGGCCCGCCGGGGGCCGGAGCAACCCGCTTCCCCTGCTGAGCGCCGCCGGGGCGGCTGCGGCGCTCGCGCTGCTGGCGGCGGGCTGGGTCCTGCTGCGCGCCCGCCGCCACCGCGCCCTCTCGCCGCCGCAGCGCAGCGATGCCCTGGCCCGCGAGCTCCACAGCGGCCTGGCGCGGCTGCGGCGGGCGCCCGGGACCGGCGCGACGCTGCTCTCGATCGAGCGCGGGCTGCGCACCCTGCGCGGCGAGGCCGTCGCCGGCTACGCGGCCCGGCTGCGCGCGTGCCGCTACGCGGCGCACGCGCCCGACCCGCCCGCGCCCGCCGAGCGGCGCCGGGTGCGCCGGGCGCTCAGCGGCGGCCGGGGCCTGCG
>Ga0075421_100012091_pt1 | contig 10710 bp, 9 predicted proteins | sample SoiMetdeltSBSDD5_FD_75292 | JGI IMG/M metagenome (GOLD analysis project Ga0075421, IMG submission 75292) | Bulk soil microbial communities from a Populus tree surrounding site in Tennessee, USA - Soil MetaG P. deltoides SBSDD5 | ecosystem: Environmental > Terrestrial > Soil > Tree plantation...
GGTGGGCAGATCGACGAGTGCGGCGGCGGTCTGCATCCCGGCAAGTACGTGTTCGGATTGGCAAAGGCAGTGGATCGGGCTGGGGCCACGCTTCACGAAAACGCGCAGGTTCAGAGCATCAAGAGGATGGGTGGGCAGTTTGAGGTCACAACAGCGCGAGGCACGCTGCGCGCGAAGAATGTGATTATCGGGACGAACGGCTACACCCGCGACCTGACTCCGTGGCTGCGGCGGCGGATCATCCCGCTTGGCAGCTACATCGTTGTTACTGAGCCGCTTGATCCCGCCCTCGCGGATCGCCTCATCCCGAAGCGGCGGATGATCTTCGACAGTAAGAACCTGCTCGTGTACTTCCGCATCCTGCCCGATAACCGCATGATGTTCGGCGGACGAGTCAGCTTTACCCCTGCCAGCGCGGATCGGAGCGGGGCGCTGCTGCGGCGTGCGATGGTCAGGATGTTCCCAGCGCTCGGCAATACGCGCATCGACTATTCGTGGGGCGGCTATCTCGGACTTGCATTCGATCTGATGCCGCACGCGGGCTGGCATGACGGCATGCTGTATTCGGTAGCCTATGCAGGTCACGGCGTGGCGATGGCAACCTACATGGGTATGAAGCTGGCAGAGACTCTGAGCGGCAAGATCAGCGCACCGCCGCTTTCCGATATTCCATTTCCAGCGTGGTTCTTTTATCGGAAAGAACCCTGGTTCATGCCGCTTGCGGGAATGTGGTATCGATTCCTGGATAAAGTGGCATAACATATCGCCCCGATTTGCCATTTCTGCAAGAAAAGTGTACCAGAATTGACACTTCGGCAAATCTCACATACCCTTGTGTGGAATTGCTGCTTAGTTGTGTGAGGGAAGCCCACTATCAAACACGCACTGGATGACATCGACCGGGGTATTATCGCCCTCCTGAATGAAGATGGGCGCATGTCGAGCGCCGAGATCGCGCGGCGGTTGGGCGATATTCCGCCCCGCACGATCAGCTATCGCATCGAAGCGCTGATTGCAAGCGGCATTATCTCGATCCGCGCTATCGTCAGCCCGGAATCGGTCGGCTATAACGTGCTGGCAGACGTGCTGATCGAAGTCGAGCCGGGGCGTCTGCGCGAAGTAGCGGAGCTAGTCGCGCGCTTCGAGCAGGTCAGCTATGTGGCCTATGCAACAGGCGACCGTGATGTGAGTATCCAGGTAGTGGCGCGCACCAATGATGAGTTGTTCAATTTCGTCACCGAAGAAGTAGCGAGAATCCCCGGCGTGCGCCGCACTCAGACTCACTTACTGCCATCGAAGATCAAGGATATAGATACGTGGCTGCCCCCTAACATCCTGCCTATCGCGCATAACAGCAATCGCCGCACCAGAAGTAGCCCGATTCGAGATGCGGGCTATTAAGTGAGCATTTAGCACAAGCTGATCAGGAGCCTTCATGAATCTGGCAACGTGGGCACAGGAAGCGGCTCAACAGCGCAGGCAGCGAGAGCGGCGGACGCAAAACGTGCTGATCACCCCGGCGGTGTTCTGGCTGATTGTTTTCTTCCTGCTACCCCTTTCGATTGTGCTGGTGTACAGCTTCATGCAGGATGATCCGGGCGGCGGGGTCATCCCGATTCTCAATATTGAGAATTATGTCAATCTGCTGAACCCTGATTACTTCCTGATCTTCTGGCAGTCGTTCAACATGGCTATTGCCAATACTCTGATTTGCCTGCTGATCAGCTACCCGGTGGCTTATTTCATCACACGGCGGCCCCCGCGTACCCGTGCCCTGCTCATGATGCTGGTGATTGTGCCCTTCTGGACGAACTTCCTCGTACGTACTTATGCGTGGAAAGTGGTGCTAGGTGCGAATGGAATCATAAGTAGTTCGCTGATGGCTATCGGCCTCATCGACCGCCCACTCCGGCTGCTGTACACCCAGACGGCAGTGATGATCGGTCTTGTATACAGCTATCTGCCCTTCATGCTGCTGCCGATTTACGCGAATTTGGAGAAGTTCGACCATACACTGATGGAGGCCGCACACGACTCAGGGGCCGATAATTTCTGGGCGTTCGTGCGGGTGATGCTGCCCTTGAGCCGACCGGGGATCATCGCCGGAAGTGTGCTCACATTTATCCCATCGATTTCAGCGTACATCCTCTCGACCATTCTTGGCGGCGGAAAATTCTTCATGTTGGGCGATCTGATCACACGCGAGTTCACCACTTACCGCGACTGGCCTTTTGCCTCTGCGATCTCAATTACCCTGATGGTGATGGTATCTATCGGGGTGTTTATCTACTTCCGGCTGACCACAGAAGCGGAGCGGCTATGAGCACGGTAGAGCAGATCGGGCAGCTTCCCGCATCTACAAAAACAGGGCCAACACTGGCAAGTGGCCGCCTGCGCCTGCTGCTGATCGGGGTAGTGTGCCTACTGGTTTCTCTATTACGATTCGCCGGAGACTTCGGTTTCATCAAATATACGCTTCAGGCATTGTTCTTTGCCGGGTTAATTTTTGTCGTGCTGGGGCTGATTCCGAACCGGAAAACCCCCGCTCTGCCAATCGCTGTCGTGCTGGCTTACGTCTTCCTGTATGCGCCGATCCTCGTGCTTGTAATTTATTCCTTCAATGCATCACGGAATAATGCGAACTGGACGGGCTTCACGCTGAGTTGGTACGAGGATTTGTTGAAGGGCGGTGCAGCACTGGCGCTGAGTGACACCAGCTCTGCCTCGATGCAAGTTGGTCTGTTCCAATATGTGAGGAACAGCCTGATCGTCGCGTTCAGCGCGATGCTCATCTCGACCGTGATTGGGACGTTGGTGGCGCTCGGCATGGAGCGCTACCGCTTCAAGCTCCGCAGTGCTCTGGATGTCGTGCTGTATCTGCCAATCATTATCCCGGATGTGGCGATGGGCATCGCAATGGCGGTGTTCTTCAATCTGGCCTTCAAAATTCTGAACCGATTCATCGGCATTGATGCGGCGCTTGGCTTCCCCACGATCATTATCTCGCATGTTGCGTTCAATATCTCGTTTGTATCAGTGGTCGTGCGGGCACGGCTGGCAGGCATGGACCCTGCGCTGGAAGAAGCGGCTTATGATTCTGGAGCGAACGAGTGGCAAACGTTCCGACGAATCATCCTGCCGTTGATTGCACCGGGGATTATCGGCGGGGCACTGCTGGCATTCACGCTCTCACTGGATGACTATGTGATTACTTTCTTCACCGCCGGGGTCGGGACGAGCACTCTGCCAATCTATGTATTCGGGCTGGTGCGTTTCAGCGTAACGCCTGCGATCAATGCTCTTTCCACTTTAATGATGTTGTTCTCGATGATCATCGTCACATTATCGCTCGCAATGCAGCGACGCTAGGGGGGTGATACAAGGAATGAGAATTGACTGGCACAGGCTGCCAGAAAGCGGAGCGAGCCAAACATGAATCGCTCTGCCAGAGTTCCAGCTTTATGCACATATAAGAGGAGAGATGAGATGACACGTAGGACACTAGCCGGATTGATCTTGAGCATCGTTCTTGGAGTGCTGCTGGCGGCATGTGCGACCACTCCCGGAAGTGGTACAACGGGAACTACCACCGGAGCCGCCGGAAACGAAAATACTGCGGCGACTGAGGCAGCCGGAACCGAAGCACCTAGCGGCGAAAAGCAGGAACTGCACGTCTACAACTGGTCAACCTATATATCGGAAGATTTAATCCCGAAGTTTGAGCAGCAATACAATGCGAAGGTCACCTATGACATCTTCGCCGATAACGACGAGCTTCTGGCGAAGATTCAGCCCGGCAACCCTGGCTACGACATCATCGTTCCGACTGATTACATGGTCGAGATCATGATTGGTGACGACCTGTTGGAAACGCTGGACAAGTCGAAAATTTCCAACTTCGGGAATATTGACGATGCATTCGTCGATCCGCCATATGATCCTGGTAACGATCACTGTGTGCCTTATCAGTGGGGGACGGTAGGGCTTGGTTATAATGAAAAAGCGACGGGCGGGCCTATTGACAGTTGGGATGTCATGTTCAACGGCGAGCACGCAGGGCGCATCTCATGGCAAACCGAATCACGCCTTACGCTCGGCGCTACGCTGATCTACCTGGGCTACGATCCCAACACGACCAACCCTGACGAGATTGCAGCAGCACGCGACAAATTGTTGGAGACCAAGCAGGATGTAGTCGCCTTTGCCCCGGATACAGGCCAGATTCTGCTTGATCAGGGTGAGGTAGACATCGCCTTCGAGTATAGCGGCGACATCTTCCAGATCATGGAAAACAACCCTGATATTCGCTACGTCATTCCGAAGGAAGGCACGATTATCTGGACGGATAACCTGTGCATCCCGAAGGGTGCTCCGAACCCTGACCTAGCCCACAAGTTCATTGACTTCATTCTGGATGCACAGAATGGCGCTGATCTGTCGAACTACACGGCATATGGCACACCAAACAAAGCATCCTTGCCGATGATTGATGAAGAACTGCGCAACAATCCCGGCATCTACCCATCCGAGGAAACCAGGAAGCATATGTACTTCATCAAGTCGCTCGGCGATGCCGATCAACTCTACGAAGATGCATGGACGAAGCTAGGTGTAGGGCAGTAACAATTATTGACAACCCAATCCGTAGAGGCAAGGGTTCGTTCGTAAACGAACGTCATGCCTTGCCCCTACGGAGGATTATTTTCTAAAGCAGTTCCCAGAAAGGGTTTTTATGAAGGACCGCACGAAAACGCAGTCTGTGTTTAAGCGCTCAAAAGAAGTATTCCCGCTCGGCGTTACCTCGAACTTTCGCTACTGGGGCGAGGATAATACGCTCGTCGCCAAACGCGCGAAAGGCGCTTATCTGTGGGACGCCGACGACAACCGCTACATTGATTATCGCCTCGGCTTTGGGCCTGTCATTTTGGGGCATGGCCCTGACGCGGTAGATGATCATGTGAACGAGGCGATGCGGAATGGAATCATCGTGGCGCTGACTACCGAGCGGGAAGTCCGTGTAGCAGAGATGATGGCGAAGCTGTGCCCTGTGATCGATATGATCCGCTTTGCCGCATCAGGGGCGGAAGCGACCATGCACAGCCTGCGCGTTGCCCGCGCCTATACCGGGCGCGACAAGATCATCAAGTTCGAGGGTGCTTATCACGGTATGTACGATTATGTGCTGTGGTCCACCTACCCTGAGCCGGAGAATATGGGCAGCCGGCGCAGCCCCATTCCGGTGCAGGCGTCATCTGGAATCCCTCAAGCCCTACATGGCCTGACTATCACTCTACCGTTCAACGACTTCGAACTGCTGGAACGCACCTTCCGCGATCATGGACATGAAGTCGCCGCAATTATCGTCGAGCCTATCCTCGGCAACTGTGCTGCAATCAGCCCGCAGCCCGGTTTTCTGGAGCGCATCCGCAATCTTTGTGATGAGCATGGAGTAGTGTTCATTCTGGATGAAGTCAAGACAGGATTCCGTGTCGGCCCCGGCGGCGCGCAGGAACTATTCAACGTTCGGCCTGATCTCGCCACCTACGCCAAGTCGATGGGAGCAGGTTATCCGGTTGCAGCATTTGGCGGTCGCCGTGAGATCATGGAGATCGTCGGTAAAGGCGTCGCCCATGCAGGCACATATACGGGTAACTCTGTTGGCGTTGCCGCCGCCGAAAAGACGCTCGAAATTCTGGCGGATGGCAAAGTTCTGCGTACGATGGCCGATAAGGGCAAACAGCTTCAGAAGGGTATGAGCGATATTCTGGAAGCCAAAGGCATCCCCTTCGTCTTCCAGGGACATCCGAGCATGTTTGGCCTGCTGTTCACCGACCACGAGCCAAAGGACTATCGCGATTGGGCAGGCAGCGACCGCGCAACTTATGACCACCTTATGATGGCGATGATCAATCGCGGGGTGATGCCCGATCCAGACTCACGGGAACCCTGGTTCCTCTCGGCGGCGCACAGCGATGTGGATGTCGCTGAGACGCTCAATGTATTCGAGGATGCCATCAACGATGTTCTGGCCGTTCACGTCCCGGCCTAGACGCTTAAGCAGAAAAATCGAGGGCAGGTGCAATACCTGCCCTTTGTGCTATGTGCTAAGCAATGTAGAATTGTCAGCAATGCTGGCTCAATAAGTAGTACCAACGTTCATGACTCTTTTCCTCGGAGCCGCCGATGGCAGATTATGCTGTTCAACTCGTGGATGTGTGTAAAGAGTTTACCGCGCCCGGCGGTGATCGCGTGCTCGCAGTTGATCGCCTGACTCTGGATATTCGCAACGGCGAGTTTTTCTCGTTCTTGGGGCCCTCTGGATGCGGCAAGACAACTACTCTGCGAATGATTGCCGGGTTCGAAATGCCCACCGAGGGACAGATTCTGATTCAGGATGTGCCGATGGGCCACATCCCACCCTATAAGCGCCCGGTCAATACGGTGTTTCAAAACTACGCGCTGTGGCCGCACATGAACGTCTTTGAGAATGTGGCGTTTGGCCTTGAGATGAAGAAGACTCCCCGGTCGGAGATCAAGCGACGCGTCAGCGAAGCGCTGGAACTCGTTCAGCTTACTGGCATGGACAGCCGCAAACCCAAGCAGCTATCGGGCGGACAGCAGCAGCGCGTCGCGTTAGCCCGCGCATTGGTGCAGCGCCCCGCCGTACTGCTCCTTGACGAACCCCTCGGCGCGCTCGATCTCAAGCTGCGTAAACAAATGCAGCTTGAATTGAAGCACATGCAGCAGTCGATTGGTATCACTTTCATCTATGTGACGCACGATCAAGAAGAAGCGCTCACGATGTCGGATCGCATTGCGGTGATGAACAAGGGACGCCTTGAACAACTTGGCACACCGAAAGATATTTATGAGCAGCCAACAACTCGCTATGTGGCCGACTTCATTGGCGAGACAAACTTTCTGAATGGCAAGGTTACAAGTATCGAGAATGGGTGGGCATACATCCTTGTGGACGATGTGCTATCCGCTCGCGCCCCTTCCATTGCCGGGCTGACCGTCGGTCAACCTGTGGCGGTTGCCATCCGCCCAGAGAAGATCGTCGTGCAGGGGCCAGGAGACACACCACAAGAGTGCGTTCCAGGCAGGGTTGATGAAGTTGTCTATATCGGCACAGATACGCGGTACATTATTCAGCTTACCGAGAAAACAAACTTAGTTGCGCGTGTACAGAATCTTGGCAAAGAGACGATCACCGCTTATGCTCCCGGCAGTGAAGTCGCAGTCACCTGGGAACCCGGTGTTGCACGCATCCTGACTGAATAGCGGCCTAATTTTCGAGGAGTAATCGTGGACTTAACAGGAACTTACATCTTTGATGCACCGCGTCAGGCTGTGTGGGATGCACTGATGGATCCACAGGTGATCGCTGCCATTTTGCCGGGCTGTGAAAAGATGGAAGAAACTGGCCCAAATAACTATCGTGCTCACATCAAGATTAAGGTAGGGCCCGTGCAAGGAAACTTCGAGGCGACAGTGGCGCTCTCGAACATTCAGCCGCCGCACGATTATCACCTTTCAGTGAGCGGCAAGGGTACTCCCGGCTTTGTGACGGGTGAAGGCGATCTCACACTTGAGGAACAAGATGCGGGTAAGACTCTTCTCACCTACAAGGGGAAGGCCACTGTTGGCGGAAAGCTGGCGGGGGTCGGTCAGCGCCTGTTGGATAGCTCGGCGAAATTCATAGTGAACCAAGGGCTTAACGCGCTAGAGAAGGAGATCAAGGTGCGGATCGTGTCAGGCGGGGGTGGCGGTGCGGGAGTAGGTTAACCCTCTTTAGAACGTTTGAACGTAAAAATGATCTCTCCTCCTTCAAAATTCTGACCGACCATCTCCCACCCTTGATCGCCCAATTGATTGCAAACATCAAACACATTCATCTGCTTGGCAATTTGCAGATTTTCCCCATTCACACGGTATTTCCCCTGCGTGGTCGTGCTGCCAAGTATCTTACCTGATCCGGTCAGGGAGAGAAATAAGTATTCCCATTTTTGCATAGCATTGCTCCGTACGGCATGTATTCTCAAATGATTTCATAACAATATGGTGTGCTGTCTATTTTCTGTATCCTGCCTTCAACTACAGCTGCCACCGGATTCCCTGTCGGACTTGTCAGGGGGCAGATTGACCACCGGGCGGCTTCACCTTGATCGCCTCGAATACTGAACACCCGCGCTGGCTCTCCTGGCGCAAACGACACTTCGACCGTGTTCAGCGCATCGGAGATGCCATCACCATACGTCTTGAGAATTGCCTCTTTGCGCGTCCATGCGTTGAAGAAGGCTTGAGGTTGGTGGGCATCGGGCAAGCTGCGGAGTACAGAAACTTCTCGCTCCGAGAAAAATCTTTCGGCAACCAGCATCATATCGGGCAGTGGGCGCACATACTCAATATCCACTCCGATCAGCCGTCCGTGTGTTACCGCGATCACCATTTCAGCTTGGGTGTGCGCAACATTAAAGCGGAGCGGCGGATCACCCGGATCAAGCAGATCAGGTTTACCCTGCCGTCCATAAGTGAATGCAATCTGATCAGGACATATGCTGAGGTAGCGGCATAGAATAGTTCGCAGAATGCCGCGCCCTGTTGTGTAACGGTTACGAGGTTCATCGAAGATATAGCGACTCGCTCTTGCAGTTTCATCTTCGGAGAGTAGCTTCGAATAGAAGGCAAGCTGATCGGCGGGCACGTCAAGGGAGGCATACCATAGATGTACCTCGCCTTCGTAAGTCTGTAGGGCATAGTGCGCCGTGCCCCTATTGAGCATTAGCCTTCGCCGCGTTCACCAGTTCATACAACCGGTTCGGACTGAGCGGAATCTCCGTGATCTCAAGGGGAACATCGTAGAGGGCGTTCTCGACGGCCTGCGCGAAAAGCGGCCCTACCGGGATCGCGCCTGCCTCGCCAGCGCCCTTCACGCCGAGAGGATTAAGGGGTGAACGTGTCTCCATGTGATCAACAATGATCTCCGGCATATCGCTGGCAGTTGGGAGCAAATAGTCCATGAACGAGGCGTTCATCAACTGGCCGTTTTCATCCCATACCAGTTCTTCGTAGAAAGCATTGCCAAGTCCCTGCGCGATGCCGCCATGCACCTGCCCTTCGAGGATCAGAGGGTTGACTACCGGGCCACAATCATGCACCACGACGTACTTGAGCATCTTGACCAGCATCGTTTCCGGGTTTACTTCGAGGATGCAAGCATGCACACCGCTCGCCGTCGATCCCATCTTAGGCCCGAAGTAACTCGTCGCTTCCAGACCGGGTTCTGTACCCGGTTCGACTGCGCCGCGAGTTGGATTGGCATCTGCTGCCAGATCGCCGAGCTTAATTGCGCTCGACAGCACACCCTTGATCCGTACTGTGCCATCGACCAACTCAAGATTATCTTCCGGCACATCGTCCAGCTTCTGGCTCGCCATTTTGAGAATTTTGCCGCGCACCGCTTTGGCAGCTTCATGGCAGGCACTCCCGGCGACGACTGTTCCCCGGCTGGCGAATGTGCCCGCGCCCCAGTGGAACTCCGCCGTATCTCCGGTAGTGATGTGAATATCACGAACATCGACGCCAAGCTGCTCAGCGACGATCTGCGCGAAGCTGGTGAAGTGTCCCTGTCCCTGTGTGCCGACTCCCGTTGCGACGCTGACTTTTCCATTCGTGCCAACTGTAACCCGCGCACCCTCATAGGGGCCAATGCCTGTCCCCTCGACGTAGCACACTACGCCGATCCCCACATGTTTCCCTTCGGCGCGCAGCTTCGGCTGCTCGTTCTGAAGGAAGTTCTCGTAGTCGATGTGCTTGAGCGCCATCTCTAGTGCAGGCTTGTAATTACCACTGTCGTAGACGAGTGGGGCAAAATCCTGATAGATGATGTTGTTGTCGTGCGGGAAGGAATCAGGCGGCAGGAAGTTGCGGCGGCGAATCTCGATCGGATCAATGCCGAGTTCTTTCGCCGCCATATCGAGGAACCGCTCCATCACGAAGACCCCATGCTGGCGACCTGCTCCCCGGTAGGGCGTCACGATGGGCTTGTTTGTGAACACTGCTTTGAAATCGGAATAGTAGTTCGGCACAAGATATGGGCCGAGCAAGGTGCACTGGCTGTTAATGGGCACAGTTAACCCATAGGGATCATACGCACCGGAGTCGTGAAGGAAATGATCTTTGATGCCAAGAATCACACCGTCTTTGGTCAGCGCGATTTCCGCATCGTGAATCTGCCCGCGCTCCTGCGAAGTAGCAAAGAAGTTTTCCTGCCGATCCTCGATCCACTTGATTGGGTGTGCCAACTTCATGGCCGCCCAGGGAATCATTAATTCTTCGGGGTAGAACATCATAATTTTGGGGCCGAATCCGCCGCCCAGGAATGGCGCAATCACTCGAACCTGATTTTCTGATAGGCCGAGCCGTGCGGCCATTCCGTTGCGGATAATCACCGGGGCCTGTGTTGTATCCCAGATGGTTAGCTGCTGCGTGCGAGGGTCCCAATCGGCCACAATGCCGCGATTCTCAATCGCCGCCGCCGTGCCGCGATCATAATCAAAGCGCCGCTTGATGATTAAGTCGGCTTTCTTCGCTGCCGCGTCATAGTCCCCGCGTGACTGGATCACGTGCGCAGCGAGGTTCTTATCCAGATCATCGTGAATGAGAGGAGCATCCGCCTTGAGCGCATCTTCTAATCCGACTACCGCA
>Ga0075421_100012093_pt1 | contig 10709 bp, 5 predicted proteins | sample SoiMetdeltSBSDD5_FD_75292 | JGI IMG/M metagenome (GOLD analysis project Ga0075421, IMG submission 75292) | Bulk soil microbial communities from a Populus tree surrounding site in Tennessee, USA - Soil MetaG P. deltoides SBSDD5 | ecosystem: Environmental > Terrestrial > Soil > Tree plantation...
GTCACCATGGGAATGGACTTCGAGAAGGTCCACGTCCAGTCAACGCCCCGGACTATCATGTCGCAGGCGCCTGTGACTGCAGACACTCGCCCACGAGTCCTGCTGGCGGATGACTACGTCGGACTACTCACCGCATGGCGTCGCCTGCTCGAGCCGTCGTGCGAGGTCGTCGGAACGGTCCGCAACGGACGGGCGCTGCTCGATGCGGCGATGGCGCTCACGCCCGACGTGGTCGTCGCCGATCTCTCCATGCCCGAAGTCGGCGGGCTCGAGGCGTGCAAGCAAATCAAGCAGACGCGACCTGAAACCAAGGTGATTCTCGTCACTGCCGGGGGCGACGAATGGGTCGCGCGCGCGGCGTTCCGTGCCGGCGCATCGGGGTTCGTGCTCAAGCACGCCGCCGATGATTTGCTCACGGCGATCCAAACCGTCATGCTCGGACAGACCTTCTGCACGCCGAGTGTCCGGATCGACACTTCCGATCGTTCTTGAGTCAGCACCCATTGACTCGAGTAACTCCGGGTCGGGCCTCGGGCTGGCCAGCATGCGCGAACGGGTGGGGATACTCTTACTTCCTCGAACCTCCGCTCAGTCTGCGGCACCACGGGCGTGGACGAGTTCTGGCTTGTCGACGCCTGGCCTGATGATCCGTTGCCGTCCCGTGGGCCGCTTCGTACGCTCGTACGGCGGGATGGCCACGGCCTTTCCGGTCTCTGCTGATTCGTAGAGCGCTTCGACGATCCGCACATCCTGCAGGCCCTCTTCACCAGAGGGCTCAGGCTCGCGGTCCTTCAGGATGCAGTCCGAGAAATACAGCAGTTCGGGAGCGAACTGATCGCGCTTTCCTATCTTCTTACGCGTCGTCTTTCCGTTGACGGTGAGCTCGTACGCCAGACCCTCGGCGTACTCATATGCCGGATCGACGTACAGCTGTCCTTTCGTTCCCACGATCCGATAGGACGCCACATCAGCCGCGTTGAAACTCGTCACAAACGCAGCGACGCGCTCGCCGTCGAACCGGAGAAGCGCGCCGGTCGATTCATCGATCTCGGCGAAGGTCTTGCGACCCGAGTTGACAGAGATTGCCATGACCTCCTTCGGCTCGGCGCGAAAGAGATAGCGCGACGCATTGATGCAATACACACCGATGTCGTAGAGCGTGCCGCCGCCGAGCTCCTTCTTCGTCCGGATGTCATTGGGGCGAACGGTCATCGAGAACGACGAGTTGAAGAACTTGGGTTCGCCAATCCGCCCGCGACGAACGAGGTCGACCGCTTTCAGGTTGACCTCTTCGAAGTGCAGGCGATAAGCAATCATCAGCTTGACGTTGTTGTCGCGGCACGCCTCGATCATCCGTTCACACTCGTCAGCCGTCACGGCCATCGGTTTTTCGCAGAGCACGTGCACGCCGGCCTTGGCGGCGCGAATCGTGTACTCGGCGTGCATCGAATTGGGAAGCGCGATATAGACGGCATCCACCTGCTCGAGGCACGCGTCGTAATCGTCATAGGAGAAGGTACCGCTCACCCGATATTTTTTAGCCAGCGACCTCAGCTTGGACGCGTCGTCGCTGACGAGTGCTGCGATACGCGAATTGCGCCGCGCGTGCGCGAACGCCGGCAGTACCGCGACCTGGGCAATGTGCCCCAGACCGACGACGGCGTACGTGATGGGCCCTGCGTTGCGTCTCGCCATTCGACACCTCGTCTTCCCAGCAGTGCCAACGCAAGGCACATGCCGCGGCGTCAGGAATGCAACTCGACCTACCCGACCGAGCGGAAGAGCGATGCACACTGCGCTTGCAGGCGCCAGCAGCCTTCGCCGGGCGATTCATCCACGCCACCGCCGCCGTACTTCGGCTGTTCACTGCAGAACACGCGCTCCCACCGACGGTCAGCTTCAGGCGCGACGAGCGGATCGTTCATCGCAAATTGAGTCAGCGGCCCGAGATTGATGAGCAGCAGCAAGGTGCGATCGCCCACCGTGTATCGGAGCAGCACGATCTCTGACGTGGGCGCGGAGCTCTCGACCGCAACCTCCAGCGTGCCGAGCGCCGACAAGACCGGATCTGAGTGCCGCAGCGCCAACAGATCCGAGTAGAGGCGGCGCGCTTCCTGACCTGCACGAGTCGTGCGCCAATCGAGCCGACAGGCCTTGAAGGCATCGAAATCTGTCGGATCTGGAAGCCGCTCAGCGACCTCTGGAGACTTCAGCGACGGAAACTGCGACAGGAATTCCAGACGTCCACGCCGTACCAGTTCGGAAAGCGGCGGTGTCTGATCGGCGAAGTAGGTGAACGGCTGCTCGACAGCCTCTTCCTGGCCCTGAAAAAGAAGAGGGACAGACGGTCCCAGCAACAGCAGCGTGGAGAACGCCCGCCACCTGGCTCGATCGACGAATTGATGGAGGCGACGGCCGGTGCCCGTATTGGCGACCTGGTCGTGGTTCTCGAGAAAACAGACGAACGCCGCGTGAGGGTGCGCGAGCGCATTGGTTCCGCGCGGTTGCTTCTGCCATGAATACCACTGGCCCTGATACAGCAGGTTCCATCGCGCCATCGCGGCGAACTCCTGCGCCGTGCCGCGATAGTCGGTGAAGTACGCCTCGCGCCGGCCTGTCAGCGCCACGATCGCCGAATGATGCCAGTCTTCGTTCCACAGGCTGTCGACACCGGGATCCGTGGCGCCGCGGCGAACGAGCGACGTGTCCTGCGACTCGTTCTCGGCGGTGATGTAGATCGGCCGTGGCGCGACCGATGCGCGGCCGTGATCGCTCAGCTCGTGGACGATGTGCGTGGGCGAGCGATCGACGAGGGCCTGTGTTGCATCGAATCGGAGTCCGTCGACGTGATACTCCTGCAGCCAGTGCCGCACGTTTTCCCGCATGAAATGACGCACCGGCTCCGAACACTCTCCATCGAGGTTGAATCCCTGCCCCCACTCCGTGGCATGGTCGGCGAAATAGGATGTGGTGAATTCGTGAAGCACGTTGCCCGACGGTCCCAGATGGTTGTAGACGACGTCGAGAATCACGCCGAGACCGGCGCCGTGCGCAGCGTCGACAAACCGCCGGACATCGTCGGGTGCCCCGTAGCCGTGAAACGGCGCGAAGAGGAAAACGCCGTCATATCCCCACCCAAAGCGCCCGTCAAACTCGGCGATCGGCATGACTTCGAGTGTCGTCACACCGAGTGACGCCAGATGAGGCAGTCGCTCGCACGCGGAGGCCCATGTCCCGCCGAGCGTAAAGGTTCCTATGTGGAGCTCGTAGACGACCTGTCGGTGACGGGGCAACGCGCCCGCCCAGTCACGCACAACCCAACCGAAGGTATGCGGGTCGACAACCATCGACGGTCCAAACGGTCCCTCGGGTTGAAAGCGCGACGCGGGATCGGGGCGCAGCTCTCCCGCCAGACGAAACCAATATCGCTCTCCGGCGCGCACGTGCGGCAGGCTCGCCGTGAAATAGCCATCGGCTCGCGATTCCATGCGGACGTCGGGCTTTCCTTCCAGGACGAGCGCAACCTCGCGATGCGCGGGAGCCCACACGGCGAAGTCGACTCTGTCAGTGCCAACGACAGCACCCAGACGCGGCTGTTGACTTACGCCCGTATCACGACGCATGGCCGTTCGAATCCGGCGGCAGCGCGTGAAGAGTGACGAGTGAGCGCAAGACTTCGGCGACGCTCCAGGCTTGCGCGATGCACCCGCGCGGCGCATAGGGTTTAGTGGCGTCGAAGACCTCGCTGATCGTCCCGATGCAGGCATGACTCAAGTGGTCGTCGAACGCCGCGAGAAACGAGTGCGCCTCATGGCGTCGAGCAGGATACGCGCGCAGCCAGGCGTCGATGAACGGCCCGAGAAGCCAGGCCCACACCGTCCCCTGGTGATATGCGGCATCGCGTGCCCGAAGGTCGCCGAAGTACTGCGCTTTGAAATCCTTGTGGCCGGGATCGAGCGTTCGCAAGCCGTAGGGCGTGAGCAGACGCTCCGCGACCACATCGACAATCCGTTGCCAGCGCTCTTCGTCGAGCACAGGGTGGCGCAGGGCAAGCGCGAAAATCTGATTCGGCCGCAGGGACGCATCATCGCCCGCTTCCCCATCGACGATGTCGTAGAGGTACTGACCTTCGGCAAACCAGAAGCGTCGGTTGAACGAGTCTCGTGTGCGATCCGCGAGGCCGTCCAGATCGGGCCCGCCTCGCTCGAACGAGCGATTCCATTTCGCAAGAAGCCGGAGCGCGTTGTACCAGAGCGCGTTGATCTCGACCGTCTTGCCTCGACGAGGGGTCACCACCCAATCACCGACCTTGGCATCCATCCAGGTGAGCGCAAGATTCGCGGCGCCCTGTGTGAGCAGGCCATCTTCGTCCACGTGGATGCCAAACCGCGTGCCGGCCAGATGCATCCGCACGACTTCATCGAGGGCGGGCAGCAGGTCGCGCAGGGTGTCACCATCGTTCGTAACGGTTACGTAGCGGTCGATCGCGTGAAAGAACCAGAGCGTCGCATCGGCGGTGTTGTAGAGACCTTCGTGACTGCCTTCCGGGAACAGGTTCGGGATCAGCCCATCACGCAGGTGGCGAGCGAAGGTCAGGAGGATTCCGCGCGCTTCCGAGGTCCGGCCGGTACACAGCGTGAGACCCTCGAGGCTGATCATGGTGTCGCGTCCCCAGTCCGTGAACCAGTGATAGCCAGCGATCACGCTGCGCGCTTCCCCGCCGGCGGCCCGCGCCCGCGTCGTTTCAGCCGCGCGCGTGGCGGGTTCGATCACGAACTGATCGGCAGCCAGAATGAGCTCCGCACACCGTGCGTTCGAACTGACGGGCCCGGCGGCGACAAGCAAACGCGACCGACGCTGCGTCTCCGTGTCCAGTGACTCGTCGGTCGACACGGCCTCCAGGTCGGCAGCGTTCTCGGTGGCGGCGATGAACGTCGCGTGTTCACCTTCCGCCAGGTCGAGCTTGAAGTAACCCGGGCTCCAGGTGTCACCAATCGATGCATAGCCCCGATCCCGTTCGAGCAGGTACGGCACGTCCTTCGTCACTTCCGGGTGGAGCGTGAACGCCGATTCGTGATCGCGAAGTGCGAGCACGAGAGGTGGTACCGACGGATCGAGCGTGGCCTCGAAGTGTCCGCCGCGAGCCACCAGCACTGGAGACGCTGGAAGCGCGTAGTCGACGGTCGCTTCGTGCGGCCGCGCGAGGAGGTGGGGACGGATCCCAAGGCGGATTGGTGCCACGGCGCGCGTCACCGTGTAGGTCACGAGCACGGTGTTTTGCAGTCGCGGCATGATGAGCCGCTTGACGATGGTTGTGCCCGCGAGTTCGTAGGTCCACACTGGCAAGCCGCCAACCAGCTGAAAGTGGATCGTCACCTTCGACGGACTATCCAGACGACTGAGCCACCCGATCTCGCCGCGCGTCAGCCGGACGCGCTCATCCAGTCGCGACACGAGCACCATCCGGCCAAGAGGCGCGGGCAACGCGGCCACCAGCAGTGCGTGGTAGCGGCGCATCAACACGCCGCCAAGGGTGCCTGAGGCGTACCCGCCGAGGCCGTTGGTCACGAGCCACTCGAGCGTCGCCAGCTGACCGCCGGAGATCGAACGCGGAATGTCGCGCACGATAGCAGTAGCCACGGGCGAGTTGTTGTCGACGATGATCATCGGAACTGGAATTGGAAGCTCAGGACTCGAGCCGGACCATATTGCTGCCCCCGTCGCAAGGATGATGCCCACTCTGCTGGCCGTGGCTGGCATATTGCTAAACCAATCAGCTCTGTGTGAAGACCACAGTCGATGCGCTTCCCAACGCTCAGTCGGCCAGATCTGCCGGACTCGTCTACGTTACCGACCGGACACCAGGAATCTATCGTCGGCGGCGAGGGCGTGGATTCCGTTACGTCGACAAGCGGGGACGCGTGCTACGGCGACGGGCCGAACTCGACCGCATCGCGCGCCTCGCGATTCCGCCGGCGTGGAAGGACGTGTGGATTTGCCCCAACCAGAAAGGACACGTGCAGGCGTGCGGGCGCGATGCGCGAGGCCGGAAGCAGTACCGCTATCACGCCGGATGGCGACAGTTCCGCGACGAGGCGAAGTACGACCAGATGGTCGCGTTCGGGCTGACGTTACCTACGCTACGGCGACAGATCACTAAAGATCTTGCAGCCCCCGGACTTCCTCGGCGTAAGGTCATTGCCGCACTCGTGCAGCTGCTCGAGAAGACGCTTATTCGAGTGGGAAACGACGAGTACGCGCGCGAGAACCACTCGTTCGGCCTCACGACCATGCGCAACCGGCACGTGCGCGTATCGAAGTCCACGCTTCGATTCCGTTTCACCGGCAAGAGTGGGAAATCGCACGACATCGCGTTCAACGACGTGCGCCTGGCGCGAATCGTTCGACGATGCCAGGACCTTCCAGGGCATGAGCTGTTCGGATACATCGATGACGACGGCAACGTGCAGGACATCGGCTCGACGGACGTCAATGAGTATTTGCGAGAGGTCACCGGTCGGGACTTCACCGCCAAGAGCTTCAGAACGTGGGCGGCGACCGTACTTGCGGCCTGCGCGCTCCAGGAACTGCCCGAGTGCCAATCGAACGTTCATGCAAAGCGCAACATCAACAAAGCCGTCGAGGCCGTTGCGGGCGTGCTCGGCAATACTCCGGCGATCTGCAGGAAGAGTTACATCCACCCCGCGATTGTCGATGCCTACATCGAAGGCACCCTGCCGCGGACTCGACGCTCCCGGCGACTGAAGCCGGTGTCGTCACCGTCTGTCGACTTCCAACGGATGGAGACTGCTGTGCTCGCGTGGCTGCAACGTCTGCAGCGCGCGGCGCAGCGACGGACCGCATGACGCCACCGTTTCCAAGCCAATGCTGGTTCCCTGTTCAGGGCGCCCATCCGGCATGGCGTCCTTCTTGCCTAGCTGACGGATCGCGGAAGGCGGTTTGTAAGTTCTACTCCCGCCCCGGTAGCGCAGCTCGGCCACGTGAGCACAATCCCTTCAGCCACCTATCGCCTCCAGCTGCACTCTGGCTTCACGTTCGACGATGCGGCACGGTTGAGTGACTACCTGGCCGAGCTTGGCGTCACTCACGCGTACTGCTCCCCGTACCTCCAGGCGGCGCCGGGCAGTACCCACGGCTACGACGTGATCGATCACACACGCTCCAACGTGGAGCTTGGCGGCGAGGAAGGTCGCAGACGATTTGCCGCCTCGCTGCGTGCGGCCGGACTGGGACAAGTGCTCGACATCGTCCCGAACCATATGGCGATCTCGACAGCGGCGAACTGGTGGTGGGCCGACGTACTCGAGAACGGGCCATCGAGCCACTTTGCTTCGTACTTCGATGTGCAGTGGGAACCACCCGAGGCGCGACTGCGCAACACGGTGCTGATTCCGATCCTCAGAGACCACTACGGGCGGATCCTCGAAGCCGGTGAACTGCAGATCGTACGACGCGGCACGGAGTTTCAGGTTCGCTACGACGAGAACTCGTATCCGATCAGCCCAAGCTCGCTGGGCCCTGTGCTCGGTCGCGCAGCGCGGCAGTGCGGCTCCGACGCACTGGCCTTCCTCGCTGACGCATTCAGCGAGCTGCCTCGCCCTACTGCCACCGACCGCGCGAGCGTGCGACGACGCCACCGCGACAAGGCGGTGCTGCGCGAGCAGTTGCGACGGCTGCTCGAAGACGATCCGTTCGTGGCGACGGCCATCGATCGCGTCGTCGCTGACATGAACGACGATCCCGACGCACTGCATGCCCTGCTCGACCTGCAGAACTACCGCCTGGCGTGGTGGCGCAGCGCCGATCGCGATCTCGGCTACCGGCGGTTCTTCGATATCGCCACGCTCATCGGATTGCGCATGGAGGACGAACAGGTCTTTCAGGATACGCACCAGCGCGTATTGGACTGGGTGCGTGAAGGGGCACTCGATGGCCTCCGCGTCGACCACCCTGACGGGTTACGGGACCCGAAGGAATACTTCGATCGGCTTCGCGGGGCGGCGGCGGATACATGGATCGTCGCCGAAAAGATTCTCCATCCCGACGAGTCTTTGCGTGACGACTGGCCCGTCGCGGGCACCACGGGATACGACTTCCTGAATCGTGTGTCGGGTCTTTTCATCGATCCGGACGGCGAAGCGCCGCTGACGGAGTTTTATCGCGAGTTCACCGGCGAGACGCGCGAGTACCCGCTGCTCCTCCGCGACAAGAAACTCCTGGTGCTACGCAACGTGCTGGGGAGCGATGTCAACCGCCTGACCGATCTTCTGCTGCAGATTTGCGAGAGGCATCGCCGGCATCGGGACTATTCGCGCCATCAACTCGCCGACGCGCTGCGCGAACTGATCGCGTGGTTCCCCGTGTACCGGACCTATATCCAGCCCTATTCCAGCCAGCTATCCGAGAGCGATCGCCAGTACGTGGGCGCAGCGGCGGACGCAGCCGTGAAACAGCGCCCCGACGTCGAAGCGGACCTCTTCGAGTTCCTGCGCGACCTGCTGACGCAGGTCATCACTGGAGAGCTCGAATGTGAATTCGTCGCCCGTTTCCAGCAGCTGACGCCGCCGGCGATGGCCAAGGGCGTCGAGGATACCGCCTTCTACACATTCAATCGCTTCATCGCGCTGAACGAGGTGGGCGGCGATCCGTCACGGTTTGGAACCAGTGTTCAGCGGTTTCACGAGGCGGCCGACGAGATGCAGCGCCGCTGGCCGATGGCAATGCTGACGACCTCCACTCACGACACCAAGCGAGGCGAAGATGTCCGCGCCAGGCTTGCGGTGATCTCCGAGCAGCCCCGGGAATGGATCGAGGCTGTTCGACGATGGTCGCTGTTGACGCAATCGCATCGCACCGGCGATTGGCCCGATCGCAACACGGAATATTTCTTCTATCAGACGCTCGTCGGCGCATGGCCAATCTGTGCGGATCGCCTCACGGCCTATATGGAGAAAGCCAGCCGCGAAGCGAAGGTCCACACATCGTGGACGTCGCCCAATGTCGAGTACGACGCGGCCCTAGGCACGTTCGTCCGGTCGTGTCTCGGCGACCAGGCATTCATGCAGGACGTCGGCCAGTTCGTCGAGACGATCGTCGCTCCCGGCCGCATCAACTCTCTGGCCCAGACGTTGATCAAGCTCACCTGGCCTGGCGTCCCGGATCTCTACCAGGGCACCGAGCTCTGGACGTTGCACCTGGTCGATCCCGACAACCGCCGCCCGGTCGACTACGACGAGCGTCGGCGAGCGCTCGCCGACGTGAAGTCACTGACACCGCCGTCGATCTGGCAGCGAGCCGATGAAGGGCTTCCGAAACTATGGGTCACACATGCCGCGCTGCAGTTGCGGCGTCGGCATCGTGAGGCCTTCGCGGATCGAGGCAGCTACACGGCCGTGCACCCACAGGGGCCACTCGCATGTCACGTGGTGGCGTTCCGGCGCGGCGACGACGTGATGACCATCGTCCCGCGTCTGGGGACACGGGCCGGCGGTCGATGGCGTGGCACAACGATACCCGTCGGGCCAGGGGTCTGGCACGACGTATTGACCGGCACACGTGTTGACCGTGAGGCGATCGACGTCGCGGAGCTATGGCAAGACTTTCCCGTCGCCCTGCTCGAGCGCATTCATTCCTGAGGCACACATGAGCACCATGGAATTCCAGCGCCGACCGATGACCGAGCAGATCGCACGGGCGTGGCACGTACGGCCCGGCGAGCCGTACCCCATGGGCGCCACGTGGGACGGGCGCGGGACGAATTTTTCAATCTTCTCGGAGGTCGCCGAGCGCATTGAGTTGTGCCTCTTCGATCGCGAGGGTCGGGAGACACGCGTGAACCTTCTCGAGCGCACCGCGTTCTGCTGGCATGCGTATCTCCCCGGTATCGGTCCAGGGCAGCGTTACGGGTTCCGCGTGCATGGCCCATGGGATCCGGCACGCGGGCTTCGCTGTAACCCCGAGAAGCTGCTCGTGGACCCGTACGCCCGCGCCATCACCGGCGGAATAGAGTGGAGCGCGGCGGTGTTTCCCTACCCGTTGGGCGGCGACGACCTGCAGCGCGACGACGAAGACGACGCGGCCTATATGCCGAAGGCCGTCGTCGTCGACAACGCGTTCAATTGGGACGACGATGAGCCGCTTCGTCGGAAGCTGCACGAAACGGTCATCTACGAAGTGCATCTGAAGGGATTCACGAAGCGGCATCCCGACATTCCCGAGGAGATCCGCGGCACTTACGCCGGGCTCGCACACCCGGCTGCGCTCGACTACTTGTCATCGCTCGGAGTGACCGCCGTCGAGCTCCTGCCCATTCACGAGTTCGTCCACGAACTGCACCTGCTCGACAAAGGCCTTCGCAACTACTGGGGCTATCACTCCTATGGCTACTTCGCGCCGCACGCCGAGTACTCGTCGCAAGGGGACACCGGGGGACAGGTCCGCGAGTTCAAGCAAATGGTCAAGGCTCTCCACGCGGCCGGGCTCGAGGTGATACTCGACGTCGTCTACAACCACACCGGCGAGGGCAATCACCTGGGACCGATGCTCAACTTGAAGGGCCTCGATAATCGCGCGTACTACCGCACGGTGGAATCGGACGAGCGTTACTACATGGACTACACGGGCACCGGCAACAGTCTGAACATGCGTCACCCGCACGCGTTGATGCTCGTCATGGACTCGCTGCGCTA
>Ga0075421_100012097_pt1 | contig 10707 bp, 8 predicted proteins | sample SoiMetdeltSBSDD5_FD_75292 | JGI IMG/M metagenome (GOLD analysis project Ga0075421, IMG submission 75292) | Bulk soil microbial communities from a Populus tree surrounding site in Tennessee, USA - Soil MetaG P. deltoides SBSDD5 | ecosystem: Environmental > Terrestrial > Soil > Tree plantation...
CTTCCCGTACAGGCGCAGGAAGCACGCGGTACTCTCCTCGGTCGCGTAACCGACTCGACCGATTCCGTGCTCGTCGGCGCAAAAGTGGAAGCGCGAAACGTCGACACGGGAATTCGTCTCAACTCCGTGTCGAATAGCGCAGGGGACTATATTTTTCCACTGCTTTCGCCGGGTTCTTATACCGTCACGGTGGAAAATCCGGGATTCAAAACTTACACCCGAAGCGGGATCGTGGTCCGTGTGAACGACCAGGTGGCGATCAATGTGGCGCTCGAAGTCGGCCAGGCGTCTCAGAGCGTGGTTGTGACCGCCGAGACGCCTTTGCTTGACACGTCTTCAGCGTCGATCGGGCAGGTTGTGGACAGCCGGACGATCATGGAGCTGCCTCTTAAGGACGGCATGGTGCTCACGCTGGCTACACTTGCTCCGGGTGTTATCTTCACCCCGGAATCCGCGGGTTATGTGCGGCCCTTTGACACAAGCTCACCTTCCACCATGTCGATCGACGGGACGCGCTCGGGAAGCAATCAGTTCATGATGGATGGCGCGCCGAACATGCAAGGCACGCAGGTCGCCTATTCGCCGCCGCCGGGCGTCGTGGAGGAGTTCAAGGTGCAGGCTGCCAACTTCGACGCAAGCTCCGGATTCATGGGCGGAGCGTCGATTAACATGAGCCTGAAGTCCGGCACGAACAATATGCATGGCCAGATTTATTACTTCATGCAGAATCCGGTTTTAAACGCCGACAAGTACTTCCGGCTCGCCGCAGGCAAGCCTCAGTTCCGGCTCTATCGGTGGGGCGGCAGCGTCAGCGGTCCGATCAACATCCCGAAACTCTACAACGGCCGCAACCGGACGTTCTTTATGTATGGCTATGAAGGGATCTGGAGCTTTGATCCTTCTCCGTGGGTCGTCGAGGCGGTACCGACGACAGCGATGAGGGGTGGGGATTTTTCCCAATTGCTCGCTGTGGATAGAACGCGTTACCAGATCTATGATCCCTACTCGATCCAGCCGGCGGCCAATGGACGATTCAGCCGGGCGCCGGTTCCTAACAACATCATTCCCTCCAATCTCATTAACCCGGTATCGCGAAGAATCGCCACTCTGTGGGACGCTCCGAATCAGGCCGGCACTGTCGACGGAACCAACAACTACACGAAAGGCAAGAACGCGCAGGACACGTATTGGAATCACATTGTGCGGGTCGACCACAATATATCCGACAAACAGCGGTTCTACGTACGGACCAATTTTACCGATCTGCAGCGGCCGGAGAATATTCGCCATAACGATGCTGTGGGCGACAATTTCTACCGGTACAACAAAGGCTTCGGAATCGATCACGTCTACACTTTGTCGCCCCGGATGTTCCTCAACACGCGGTACACCTTGACTCGCTTCATTACCGGATACACACCGTACCAGCAGGGCTGGGATCTGGCAGGGCTCGGATTCTCCTCCGAGTTCATCAAACAGATCAACTCTGTGGATCCACGCTATTTGAAGCTGCCGAATATCTCGGTAACCGGATACGCAAGCCTAGGCGGGGTCAATGCACGCCAAAATACGCCGACCGACATTCACGAGGCTGCCGTCAACGCAACGACTGTGGCGGGTTCTCACACTGTGCGCTATGGATTCGCGTATCGCATCTACCGGCGCAACAACCTCAACCTTGGGAATTCGTCGGGTAGTCTTAATTTCGACACCACGTGGACGCGCGGCCCGCTCGATAACTCGCCTGCATCGCCATCGTCGATCGGGCAAAGTTTCGCCGCTTTTCTTTATGGATTACCTGGCGGCAGCTTCCCCATAACCGACACCTACGCGGAGCAGTCTACAGTTCCGGCGCTGTTTGTCCAGAACGACTGGAAGGTGAGTAGAAAACTGACCCTAAGCGTAGGACTGCGGTATGAGCGGCCCTCGCCGGTTACGGAGCGTTTTAATCGCAGTATCCGAGGATTCGATCCGACGGTCACTAGTCCGATCCAGGCGCAGGCGCTTGCGAATTACGCGAGGAGTCCTATCGCCGAGATTCCCGCGACTCAGTTCAAAGTTCTCGGCGGCCTGAACTTCGCAGGAGTCGGCGGCCAGCCCCGAACACTCTGGAAGACGAATCAGAACCTATTTATGCCGCGCTTCGGCTTCGCGTACTCGATTACACCCGAGACTGTAGTGCGTGGCGGATACGGGATCTTCTTCGACGCGCTGGGAGTTACCAACGTACACGTTAACCAGACGGGCTTCAGCCAGTCTACCGATATAGTCACCTCCGTAGATAACGGATTGAATTACGTTGCAAACTTGACCAATCCGTTCCCTGGAGGTTTTCTGCTCCCGACAGGCGCGCGGGCCGGACTCTCTACCAATCTTGGTCAGGGGATCAGTTTCTTTGATGAAAACACCACCTCGTCGTACATGCAGCGTTGGCAGCTTGCCGTGCAGCGGCAATTGCTTTCCAACACGCTCGTCGAAGTTTCCTACGTGGGTAATCGAGGAACGCGGATGCAGGTGAGCAGGGACCTGAACGCGATCCCGGAAGGTTACCTGAGCAGGTTGCCTGTTCGCGACCAGCCGAGCATTGATTCGCTGAGTCTTCCCGTAGCCAATCCGTTCTATCCACTGCTGCCAAAAACCAACCTGGCGGGTACCACAGTGGCGCGCTACCAGTTACTCCGGCCTTTTCCGCAGTTCAGCGGCGTGAGCGTCAACCAGAATGTCGGCTATGCCTGGTATCACTCGATGCAGGTGCGTTTGGAGAGACGTTTCTCAGCGGGACTGAACGCGTCCCTGTCATACACCTGGTCGAAGACCATGGAGGCGTTTTCATTCCTGAACGCCACCGATCTGCGGCCGGAAGAAGTTATTTCCACCCAGGATCGCCCCCACCGTCTGGCAGTGACCTGGTTATATGAATTGCCTTTTGGGAAGGGCAAAGCTTTAGCGGGCCCGGCAAATGGGCTGGTGTCAAGATTCATCAGCGGATGGCAGTTGCAGGGGATCTACACCGCTCAAAGCGGCGCGGCTCTCGGATTCGGCAACGCGATCTTCTTTGGCGATTTGAAAAACATCCCGCTTTCGTCGGACCAAAGGAGCGTGGGCCGATGGTTTAACACAGAGGCGGGATTCGAGCGCAACGCGGCGCGCCAGTTCGTCTCAAATCCGGCGCTTAACATCCGGACGCTCTCGTCGCGCTTCGCCGGCATTCGCGCCGACGGGCCAAGGAACTGGGATCTGTCGATAATCAAGAACACTCGGATTACCGAACGAACCCAGCTTCAGTTCCGCGCCGAAGCGATCAACGCGATGAATCATCCGCAGTTCACGGCGCCCAACACAACTCCGACCAGCACTGCATTCGGAACAGTGACTGGAGAATTCGCCTGGCCTCGAGTGATTCAGTTCGGACTGAAGTTGCTTTTCTGAGCGCTGCCAGCCGCAGGCCCAGATCCAGAGCATACTGCTTCGAATTGAAGAGGAGCATGTGCGGTTTCGCGCGAAAGGGAGCGTCGAGACGAGTCTCGACGCGGCAGGCTGAAGCCCGCGCCACGAAAGGCTGGCATGCTAACGAACTCGCTGCGACGGGACACTAGCCTGGAAGGCCGAGGCGTCGCCGCAGGTAGCGGAGATCGTCCTTTAGGAGATCCCGCTGGAATCCGTAGAATTGGCCTATCCATCGGGGAAGGAAGGCGCCTGGATCGACGTTGCTGATCCGGCCTGGCGGACTATTAGATAGAAGCGCCGCCACGTAGGCGAAGGACGAACGCTGGTCGCCTACCAACCATCCGCACGACCCGAGCAGATACATTTCCAGAAGCGCATCCTGGGCTTTCCGTACGCCGTCGGGTCCGCCTGCGGTCTTGTGGATGGGTTGGCCCGGGGTGGGAAACCACTTTGTCGTGGCGATCAAACGATCGCCATAGCGATCGCGCGCGTGGCGGAGCAAGTCCTCGTTATCGGTCGCTAAGAAGACGCGCGATTTAGGATGGCTGGCGGTGATCCGGTCGACCCGGCGGAGCGTGGCCTGAATTCGGCCGCGGCGGTCGCTGTAGCGCATATGGACTCCGACCACTTCTTCGCTCCACTGGCGTTGCTGGAAGTCGCGCACCCGTTCGGCGATTTCGGGGTGTGGCGCTAGTTCGGAGTGGATCAGATCGCGAAGTATCGCGTCATCGGTTCGTGCGGCGAGGGGCTGGAACTCTCCGCGAAAATGGCGGCGCTGCTGGCGGACGCGCTCCTCATGGGCCCAGAAGACGAGGACATTTTCCGGATAGTCCAGGCGGGAGAGATCCGCGGTCAGGGCAGACCTGTGGCGCCGGCGTTGCAGCGTCGCGAGCCAATGTTCGACGGCAGTGTCCAAGTGGTCCTGCCAGCAAGGAGGCGCGACGGATGCGCTTTGAGAGTCCACCGGGGCGGACACGGGCTTGGAAAACAGGAGGGGAAAAATGTTCTCGCCGTTGGGCGCGTAGAGGGAATCACTCCAATCGACGGCCACACGCCGGCCAGAAAGCTTGGCGTAGAGGAGGGCGGAAAGGAGGCCGAGGATGCGGTTCCCCAGGCCCGCGGATCCTTTCACCAGCAGAATACCCGGCGCCGCCATCGTGGCAAGTGATCTAGTCAGCGAGAAGTAATCTAGCAGCAATGGCCAGGGAATACAACGTGCGGGGCGCCTTACTCCTGCCGGAGAACGGTGTACGGCGTGGATCGCGTGATACGCCGGGCGGAATAGTAATTCGCAATCCAGGCCACGGCGCCGAGCAGGGCAGGGACGATCGAGTAGGTTAGCGGATCGGTCGGGCTCACTCCGAAGAGCGATTTTCATTCCCGATGATGTGTTTCAGGAAGCGGAGCGGCTAGCGCGGCGGACGAAAAAATCGCGCAGCCAGCTATTCAGTGACGCTGTTCGGGAATACGTCGCCGGCCACGCTCCCGATGACGTCACCGAAGCGATGAACCGTGTGTGCGCCGAGTTAGGCGACTCGCGAGATAACTTTGTGTCGGCAGCCAGTCGTCGCGTTCTCGAGCGTGCTGAATGGTGATCTCGCAGGGTGAAGTCTGGTGGGCCGATCTGCCAGCTCCGACAGGTTCAGGACCAGGCTTTCGACGGCCGGTTGTCGTTGTGCAGGCAGACGCCCTGAACCGTAGTCGAATCTCTACTGTCGTTTGCATTCCACTGACCAGCAATCTTAAGTGGGCGGCCGCGCCAGGTAATGTCTCCCTGTTGGCGAAGCTTACCGGGATCCCGAAAGACTCCGTCGCCAACGTGTATCAGATTGTCACTTTGGATAAAGATCTTCTCACTGACAGAGCGGGCAAGGTTCCACGGGCGAAGCTGGAATTGCTCTTCAGCGGGATTGACATGATCCTTGGCAGGTAGCTCCGCGGTCGTTAGTTCAGCGGCTGTGTCCGATAATGGTCATAGCAGCGGGCCAATGTACCAATACAACGACAAAATCATCACGTTCCTCCCCCCGCACACCATTGAACGTGAGGCGTTGCAGCAATTAATCAACAATTCGGAATCGCCGGTGCTCGCCGGCCACTTTGGCAAAGGGTCGACAGTCGGCTCCGTGATCCCGACAGTGGGAGGTATTATTACGGGCGCTGTCGGAGTCGGCGTCATGGAGAACAGCCGGGAACTGGTGAAGATTAAACACTCTCTCAAGCAGATCGTTAACATAAAGGGCAATTGAACCGGATGCTGTTTCGCCGCTTTCTGATCGCTTTCGGAGTTATGATGCCAGCCGCTATGTCGCAAACGCAAGTAATTATCAACGCTCCTTATGTCACCACACCCGACAAGGTGGCGCGCGCCATGCTCAAACTTGCCGGCGTGAAGAGCAGCGACACTGTTTATGATCTCGGCTGCGGTGACGGGCGCATCGTCATTCTGGCTGCCAAGCAGTACGGCGCGCATGGCGTGGGTATCGACATCGATCCCAGGCGCATCGTCGAAGCTCGCGCAAAGGCTGCGAAAGCAGGCGTTGGCGCGCTGGTGAAATTTGAGGTGAATGATATCTTCGACGCCGATATTCGCGCGGCCACCGTGGTGACGCTGTATCTGCTGCCCGATATTAATCTCCGGCTGCGTCCCAAGCTGCTCAAGGATCTCAAGCCCGGCGTCCGCGTCGTTTCGCATGCGTTCCTCATGGGTGACTGGAAACCTGATAAGCAGCAGATCTTGGACGGCAGCGATATTTACCTGTGGACGATTCCGCCAAAGTAAATTCCGGCAGCCTGTAGCGGAAACAGACGGCTGCGGGTCTTTGTACTAAGGAGATTCCCGATTCTGCGTTCACAACGGGCCGGCCTGATCGTCATCCTACTCCCGGCTGCTCTCGTCGCGCAGTCGTTTGGGGGGCTCGCCGCTACTGACCAGGGCGATCTTTACTTCGGCTCCAGCCTGCAACTCCGCGGCGATCGGCCCGCCAATGCCGGCGACATATTCCACTACTCGGAGCGTACAGGCGCCCAGTGGTTCCTTCCGGAGTGGGGACCGGTCAAGGGCAGTCTGGGAGTCAGCGCGGACGGCCAGGTCTTCGCAACAACAACCGTGAAGCAAGCCCTGCCTCCTTGCGGCTTTATGAGCCGCTACTGCGTTCCCATCGTGACCGCTAATAGTCGCATCATCGCGCCCGGCTTCCGGCTCGATTCGCCCGGTTATGCCCAGATAAGCCAAAACGGACGATATGTGTTGATTTCGTCGTCGTCCCAGCTCTCCCTGATCGACCTGTCTACGGGAGGTTCGCGTTCCTTCGACGGCGCGGTCGTAGGCAGGCTCGCAGATGACGGCTCAGTCCTGCTCCGCGGCCGAACGCCCATCGATCTGGTGCTCCATAGGCCGAACGGCGATCGCCTCCTCACCACCACGCTTCCTTACTCTTCTATCTTTATCGACAGTGTAGCGAGCCGCATCGTCTACTGGTACAGTCCCGAATACGACGTCGATCTGCTTCCAAAAGGTTGGGCTCTTCGCTCAATCGACGTCGCCACTGGAATCGATACCCCGCTCGCTGAAGGCAAGTGTCCCTTGGAGGGGTGTCCTCCACTTCGTAGCCCCGCCATCGGCCGGAACGGTCAGCAAATCGCCTATATCGGGCCCGACAATCGCCAAATCTTTCTCGTAACCGGCTTTTCGCCTCGTCCTCTTACCTCGGCCGAATCCTACCCGGAGGGGTTTGTGGAGATTGCCACGTCTTCAAATGGAACCACGCTTTACGCGGTTAGCCCCTCGAACCGCATCCTCAAGTTTGATACGGCCTCAGGGGAAGTCGCCGAAATCGTCCCCCGCTCACCCTTCGTGCGGTACTCTTCTACTCCTCTCGTGCCGGGTTCCATGGCGGTCCTGGACGGATTTGCGCTGAGCGAGGAAACCGCGGAAGCTTCCACCGATCCCCTACCAATCTCTCTCGCCGGCGTCAGCCTTAAGATCGGCGCCTTGAACGCTCCCATCCTCTCCGTAGCGCCAAGTGCCATCAGATTTCAGGTCCCCTTTGAAACCCCAACCGGCCGGACCACTATTCGTCTGCCCAACGAATCTCCATTCGAGCAACCGGACCCAGTCGACCAAAACCTTTTCGTCGTTCAGGATTGGAACCTCCGCTTCGTCGACAAGAGACCGGATCTCTACCCCTTTCGCCAAGCCGCGATCCATGATGATTTCCAGTCGCCGGTCACGTTCGATCATCCCGCCCGTCCTGGCGAGGTCGTTCATCTCTACGCCGTCGGTTTAGGCCCTGTTTCGCCTCCTGTTGCGACCGGCCAGAGGTCGTCATTCGGACTGGCGGCCACGCTCCTTAAGCCCGTCGAGTGCTGGTTCGACGACGATGCCCCCGGCTCCAAATGGAAACCGCTCCAGATACGCTTCGCAGGTCTTGCCCCCGGCGAGGCGGGTCTTTACCTGATTAGTGTCCAGCTACCCGCCGCATTCCTCCCTTCTTACTCTCGCTTCGCCCGCCTGGATTGTGTTCCAGCCAATACTGGCTCTCCTAGGTCAAACTTCATCCTCCCCGTGGTCCGCTAAGCGCGCTTCAACTCCGCCGTCACGGCACGCACGAAGTAGTCGACCTCACGCACGGTCGTGTAGACGCTCGGGGTGACGCGCATGCCGGTGTACTCGGCGTGGCCGGCGACTGCCGTGTAAATGCCATGGTTGGTTTCGAGTCTACTTCCCAGCGCTCGCAGGTCGCCGTCTTTGAGACCGAACATGCCGATGCCGCAGGACATCTCCGGGGCGGGGTTGTGCAGGATCCGAATCTGGGGATGAGACCCGAGCGCGTTCGCCCATCGGTCCTTCAGATACCGCAAACGGGCGGCCTTGCGTTCGACGCCAATATTCTGACTGAACGTGATGGCTTCGCAGATGGCTGCGTAGTTGGCCGAGGGGTGGGTGCCGATCTCCTCGAACTTTCGAATGTCGTCAGCCTGGGTTTCGCGCGATGCCATCAGCGCTTCGGTTTCCTTGATCAGCGGTCTGCGCACGTACAAGAATCCTGTGCCTACCGGCGCGAATGTCCATTTATGCAGGCTCACTCCATAGTAGTCGCAGGCCAGATCGGGTATCCGGAGCGGAAAATGGTTGAAGGCGTGCGCGCCGTCGACAATCACTTTGATACCGCGCGCGTGCGCCATGTCACAGATGCGGCGCACCGGAAAGATCTGGCCGGTACGGTTCGTAATGTGACAGACCAGAATCAGCTTGGTCGCCGGCGTGACGGCCTTTTCAAAACGCGTGTAGAGGTCATCCAGGCTAGGAGTGGGGACCGGGAACGAGATCTGCGTCACCTTGATGCCCTCACGGCGGGCGCGCTGGGCAAAGGTAGTGAGCATGCGAGGGTAGTCCTGATTCGTGGTCAGGACCTCGTCACCGGCGCTGAGCTTCACACCAAACTGCGCGATTTCGAGCGCCTCGCTCGCGTTTCGGGTGATGGCGATCTCCTCCGGATCGCACCCGGCCGTCTCAGCGATCATCTGCCGCGCCATCTCGATCCTCGGCCGAAGCTGCCGGATCATGGTGTGATAGGGACCCATATTGCTGTAGTCAAGATACCGGCGCATCGCCTCCTGCACGGTTCGCGGCGCCGGCGAGACATGCCCATTGTTCAGATTGATGACGGTGCGGTCGATTGTGAACTCGTTGCGGATGGTGGCCCAGAAGTCCTCGTCGGCAGCCAGCTTATCGGGCGGCCGATCCTGTGCGGCGGCGATCGCCTGGCTGAAAGTCTTCGCAGCGGCTCCAGCGGCGAGGTGAAAGAGATGGCGTCGGTTCAAGGAGTCCTCCTCAGTTTTGTGGAGCTGATTCTAGCACTCTTACGTCCGCCGAAACAGCCTACTTCTTCATGCGTCGATGCTATTATAGGAATTACAGCGCTCGATTCTGAGGTAAATAACTTTTGGCATTATTGGAAGGCTGCAAGCACTCTCTAGAAATCTCTGTCCCGGTGGAAGAGGTGGAAACGGAAACGGGGAAGGTCGTCTCCACGTTTCAAGCCAAGGCCAAGCTACCGGGTTTCCGGCCGGGTAAGGCTCCTGCCAGTCTCATTCGAAAGCAGTTCCAGGCGGACATTCGCCAACAGGTGCTCGAGAATCTGATTCCGAAATTTCTGCAGAAGCGCGTTGAAGAGGAAGAATTGCACGTTGTCGGACGGCCCGATATCACCAAGGTCAAGTTCGACCAGGGGGAGCCGCTCGAATTCACTGCCGAGTTCGAAGTCTCGCCCGAGATTGAGCTGAAAGACTATAAGGACGTCACCGTCCACTATCACGACCCCGAGATCACCGACGAAGACGTGGACAAGCGCATCGAATCGATTCGCGATCGAAAGGCTGAGTACATCAACATCGATCCGCGCCCGCTAGAGGATGGCGACTTCGCCGTCGTGGCGCTGGAGACCGTTGCCGGCGTGGAAGGCGATCCGGTCAAGCAGGATGAGCTCATGATCGAGATCGGCGCTTCGGATACGGTGTCCGGTTTTACAGAGGGGCTCCGCGGCGCTTCCCCCGGCGACGATCGTGAATTCGACGTCGTGTATCCGGAAGATTACGGACAATCCAAGCTTGCCGGTCGCACGGTGCGTTTCAAGGCTCACGTCAAGGGTGTCCGCAAGAAGGAGCTGCCCGAGCTCAACGACGAATTCGCCAAAGATCTCGGCGACTATCAGAGCCTGGAAGAGCTCAAAGAGGTTATTCGCAAGACGATATTCTCGGAGCGGCAGTATGAAGCGCAGCAGGAGGCCAAGAACAAGTTGGTCGAGACGCTGGTGGACACGCACGAGTTTCCGATTCCGGAGACCTATGTCGATCGCCAGATTCAGAATCGGCTGGAGCAGACGCTGCGGTCGCTGCAGGCCGAGGGCGCCGATATCAAGAACCTGAAGCTGGACTGGCAGAAAGTGAAGGAGACTCAGCGCGATAAGGCCGTGCGGGAAGTGAAAGCATCGCTGCTTCTGGGCAAAATCGCCGATCGCGAATCCATCGCCGCCACCAGGGACGAAGTCGATCGCGAGATCGAGCGGATGGCCAAACAGCAGCGCGAGCCGGTCGCGGCGGTGAAATTCCGCATGGAAAAGGATGGGTCACTCAGCCGCGTAGCTTCCCATATCCAAACGGAAAAGACGCTCAACTTCCTGTTCGAGCATTCCCGAAAAGTGGCGGACTAAAACGAATGGCACTGGTTCCAATGGTGGTCGAGCAGACCAGCCGAGG
>Ga0075421_100012098_pt1 | contig 10707 bp, 8 predicted proteins | sample SoiMetdeltSBSDD5_FD_75292 | JGI IMG/M metagenome (GOLD analysis project Ga0075421, IMG submission 75292) | Bulk soil microbial communities from a Populus tree surrounding site in Tennessee, USA - Soil MetaG P. deltoides SBSDD5 | ecosystem: Environmental > Terrestrial > Soil > Tree plantation...
GAACATCGCGATGATCAGCGCGATCATGCCGACGAACAGGAACTTGCCGAGGAAGCTGAAATCGCGCTTCGTCGTCGTCGCCACCGTGGCCATCGCGAAGAGGACGATGCCGGTGCCCGCGGCCGCATAGCCGACGAGTTGCGCGCCGTTCTTCAGCGCGAGCGCGAAGTTCAGCATCGGCCCGATCCACCAGCCGAGGATGCCCGTCATCAACAGCAGCAGCACGATGCCGATCGGGCTGTTGCGGTTCGCGACGATCGCGAACTGCAGGCCGATGACGGCCGCCAGCATCACGAGCGAGCTGATGATCGGGTGCTGCAGGATGATCCCGCCGGTCGCCATCCCGAACAGGGCGCCGCCAATCGTCGGCACCATCGTCAGCGCCAGCAGCAGGTACGTATTGCGCAGGACCTTCTGGGCCTCGGTGCTGATCTGCCGGCCCAGTACTATGCTGCCCGCGCTGCGGTCGTTCGTCCGAATCGGTTCCAGTTGCATCGAATCCTCCAGTGGTTCGAGGGCCTTGCGGCACCTTGCATCTAAGACTATCAGAGCGAGCCGAAGTTGCAACCCGCGTGAGGCTAAAATGCGGTCTCGCAAGGGATTTTTCAAGAGGCGGGGCCCCGGGAAGGGTGGCAGAGCGGTCTAATGCACCGGTCTTGAAAACCGGCAGGGCGCAAGCCCTCGTGGGTTCGAATCCCACCCCTTCCGCCAGATAATCCCCTGCAGAACTTCCGGGATTAGAATCAGCCAACCGATAACGGAGGATCTTCGATGAAAACCTATCGTGCCCTGATTGCCTCAGTCGCATTGTCGTTCGCTCTGGCGCCCGCCTGGGCGAAAGACCCGGTCAAAGACCCGAAGTCGCCGACGCCGGCGGAGAAGCGCGCGCAGCTCAAAAGTGACGTCGCGGCTGCGATCGACCGGTACAAGAAGGCCGATCCCGGCATGGACCGCTTCTTCAAGGACTCCGTGGGCTACGTCGTGTTTCCCAACATAGACAAGGCCGGCTTCATTGTCGGTGGCGGTCATGGCGACGGCGAGGTGTACGAAAAAGGAAAGCTCATCGGAACGGCGTCGGTCACGATGGGAACGGTCGGCCTGCAGGCGGGCGCGCAGACGTTCAGCCAGGTCGTGTTCTTCAAGGACGCCGCCGCGCTTGAGCGGTTCAAGCAGAACAAGTTCGAATTCACCGCGAACGCTTCGGCCGTCGCCGCCAAGGCCGGCGCGTCGACCAACGCGGATTACCGCGGCGGCGTCGCCGTCTTCACCCGGTCCGAGCAGGGCGTCATGGCCGAGGCAGCCGTCGGCTCGCAGAAATTCAAGTACAAGCCGGAGTCGGGCGCAGCCAAGAAGTAGGTGGTCCGACGTGGGCCGCTAGGCGCATGGCGGCCCACCCACGTTTGCCCGAGCGGCCGGTCCATACTGCGTGATGCGCACCGAGAATTTCTACGGGCGCGCTTTCGTGCTTTGCGCGCTCGCGCTCCTCGCGTTCCTGCTCTACCTGGTCCTGCAGCCGCTCCTCGCGCCGATCGCGTGGGCGCTGTTCATAGCGTTCCTGGTGGATCCGCTGCACCAATGGATCGTGCGCAAGCGCCGCGGCGCCGCGACTCTGTCGGCTGCGCTGCTGACCGCTGCCACCGTGATCGTCGTGCTTGGCCCGCTCACCGCGCTCGGCGCCGCATTCGGCGCGGAAGCGGCTGACTTGTTGCGCCGGGCGCAGGCGTTCGCAGTCGAGAACAAACCGGAGTCGGGGTCTGACATCGAGGCCCTGCCGATGGTCGGACCGGCGATCGTGTGGTTGCGGGAATGGTTAGGCATGTCGCAAGGGGAAATCTACCGATGGGCAGCGGACGGCGCACGCACGGCGCTCAAGACGATCGGCTCGCTGACGCGCGAAGCCGCTCTCGGGGCGATGGGGACGGCGGTTGGCTTTGCGCTGGCGATGTTCATCCTGTTCTTCGCGATTCGCGACGGCCGCGCATGGTTCCTGCATTACCGGTCGCTTGTTCCACTGCCGCCAAATGAGCGCACGCGGTTGCTCGAGCATCTACGCTCGGTCGCCCGGGCGGTCGTCTACGGCAGCGGAGTGACCGCCTTGCTGCAAGGCGCGCTGGTCGGCGTGGGTTTCGCGCTGACCGGCTTGCCGTCGCCGGTCGTGTTCGGCGTGATCGCGGCAGTGCTCGCACTGGTGCCGTTCGCCGGCACGCCGCTGGTGTGGGCGCCTGCCGTCGTGTTTCTTGCGATCGAGGATCGCTGGTATGCCGCATCGTTCCTGCTTGCGTGGGGAGTCTTCACGACGATCATCGACAACTTCGTCCGCCCCATGCTTGCGTCCAGTGTGGCCAGGATCGGCACGCTCACGGTGTTCCTCGGAGTCATCGGCGGAATCTCGGCGTTCGGGATGATCGGATTCGTGCTCGGGCCGCTGGTCCTCGCGCTCTTTCTCGCGATCCTGGGGTTCGTGGTCGAAACCGACGGCTCGCAGCGCAGGTCGAGCGCTTCCGTCGAGCACAAGGGACGTTGAGCGCGAAGGCCCTTCGCCGACTGGCGGGGCGCCTGTAGTCGGACGGCGACAAGCCTATTGCAGTGCGCTGACATACGCCCCTCGTCTTGCGGACTACGATTTGCGCGATGAGTGTAGCGGCGCCGCAGCATGCAGCGAACGGGGTGCGTGCTCGCTTGAGCAGCGCGCCGGTCGTCGCGCTCGTCGTCACGGTCGCTGCGCTCTATCTCGCACGCGACGTGCTGATTCCGGTTGCGCTTGCGGCGCTGCTGACTTTCCTGCTGGCGCCCGCGGTGCGACGCCTCGAGCATTTCGGCGCGGGGCGGGGAATCGCGACGCTGCTCGTCACGGTCTTTGCTTTCTCCGTCATTGGCGCGATTGGCTGGGTCGTCACCCACCAGGCAGTCTCGCTCGCCGCGAAGCTTCCCGAATACCGGGCAAACATCACGAAAAAGATTCGCGCGGTGAAGGCGCCGGCGCAAGGCGAGCTGGGCAAGGCGGCTGAGGCCGTCAAGGAAATCCACAAGCAGGCTGTCCCGGCGGCGCCGCCGCTGGCGGTGACCGAAACTCCGGCATCGCCGTTCGCGCGGCTGGCGGACCTGCTGGCCCCGTTTTTCAAGCCCGTGGGCACCGCGCTCGCAGTGATCGTATTCACGATCCTGCTGCTCCTCAACCGCGAGAACATGCGCGAGCGCCTGGTCGCGCTGATGGGCGCACGGCACATCAATGTGACGACGCAGGCGCTTGGCGAGATTTCCGGGCGCGTGAGCCGTTACCTGCTGATGCAGCTCTTCGTGAACACCTGCTTCGGAGTGCCCTTCGGGATCGCGCTCTACCTGATCGGGATGCCGAACGCGGTGCTGTGGGGCCTGCTCGCGATCGCGCTGCGCTTCATTCCCTATGCGGGGGCGTGGGTCGCTGCGGCGTTGCCGGCATTGCTCGCCTTCGCCATCTCCGACGACTGGACGCTGGTCGCGTGGACACTCGGTGTGTTTCTCGCGCTCGAGCTCACGCTCGTCTACGCGCTCGAGCCGTGGCTCTACGGGCGCAGCACGGGCCTCTCGGCCATCGCCATCATGGCGGCGACGGTCTTCTGGACGTGGCTGTGGGGGCCGGTCGGCCTTCTGCTCGCGACGCCGCTCACGGTGTGCGTGGTCGTCGTCGGGCGCTATATCCCGCAACTCGGCTTTCTCAACCTGATGCTCGGATCGGAGCCTCCGCTGCCGGCCGGCACCCGCTTGTACCAGCGGCTGCTGTCGCACGAATTCCGGCAAGCCGTGCAGCTTGCCCGGGAGCACCGCAACGAGCACGGCCAGACCGCCCTGTACGAAGACGTGATCATTCCAGCGCTGCGACTCGCGGATCGCGATCGGCAGGATGGGGTGTCGACGCCTTCCTCTCACCGATCCGTCGTCGAGAGCGTCGAGCAACTGATTGCAGAGTCCGAGGACGACGCAGCGAAAGCGCCGCTCGAGCGCTCGCCATCCGTCTGCATCGCGTCCGCGCGCGAAGGGATCGATTACGTTGCGGCGCAGATGCTCGCGCGGTTCCTTCAAGCGTCGGAATTCAGCGCGGTGGCGCTGGAGCATTCCAATCCGGCTGCCGAGACGCTGGAGGCGATCGAGGGTGCGCGCTGCAGGACCGTGCTGATCTCCGCGCTCCAGCCGCCCGCCGCCAGCCACGCGGAGTCTCTTTGCCGGCGCCTGCGGCAGCGGTTCCCGCAGGTGAAGATCCTGGTCGGCCTGTGGGGCGCCGACGGTGACGTGGCGAAAGCAGCGGTGCGGCTCAAGGCTGCGGGCGCCGACGATATCGTGACCACGCTGCACGGCGCGATGCAGCGCGTGCGCGAGCACGCGCCGTCCGCAATGGAAGAACCGTCACGCGCTGCCGCGTGAGGCGATGAACACCCTGTTTATGGAGGAGAACATGCGAAATCCGAAAATGATTTATGCGATTGCCCTGCTGGCCACCGTGCTCGGCGGCACGACAACCGTGGCCTCGGGCCAGGCGGGCGAGGGCGAGAAACGAGGCTCGATCCCGCTGGGCACGAGCCAGGATGGAAGCGGACCGAGCGATGGCGCGCTGAAAGGCGGATCCCTCAAGCCCGCCAGTGAGGTCAGCAAAGATCCGCTGCGCGATGTCAGTCGCTGCAAGGAGCTCAGTGGCACGCTGCGCGAGGATTGCCTGATGGACCTGGGCGCCAGCGCGGCTGGCGCAGCGCCGGCCGGCGCCGCGCCTGCGGTCTCGCCGTCCAACGAGCTCTACGCGGATCCGCGGCGGCGGCGCAGGTAGTCGAGTCAGTCGTACAGCAGTAGCGCAGCGCCAGGATCGCCAGCCTCCTTCCGGTAAACTGCGCGGTCTTTCGAGATCGCAATGGCGCTCATCGTCCAGAAATACGGCGGCACGTCGGTCGGCTCGGTCGAGCGGATTCGCAACGTCGCGAAGCGTGTCGCGAAGTGGAAGGCGGCAGGACACGACCTGGTCGTCGTTCCGTCGGCCATGGCCGGCGAGACGAACCGGCTGCTCGCGCTCGCCCATGAAATCCAGGCGCATCCGGACCCGCGCGAGCTCGACGTCGTCGCCTCTACCGGCGAGCAGGTCACCGTCGGCCTGCTCGCCATGGCGCTGCTCGAGCTCGGTGTTGCTTCGCGCAGCTATACCGGGTGGCAGGTGAAGGTGCTGACCGATTCCGCGTTCACGCGCGCGCGCATCGCATCGATCGACGAAGAGCGAGTTCGCCGCGACCTGAAGGAAGGGCGCGTCGTCGTCGTCGCCGGATTCCAGGGCGTCGACGCCGGTGGAAACATCACGACGCTCGGGCGCGGCGGCTCGGACACGTCGGCGGTCGCGCTGGCAGCGGCGTTGAAGGCAGATGAATGCCAGATCTTCACCGACGTCGATGGCGTCTATACGGCCGATCCGCGGATCGTGCCGGAGGCGCGGCGCCTCAGGACGATCACCTTCGAGGAAATGCTCGAGATGGCGGGCGCCGGCTCGAAAGTGCTGCAAATCCGATCGGTGGAATTCGCCGGCAAGTACAAGGTACCGACGCGCGTGCTCTCGAGCCTGACCGATCCGGCGATGCCGGTCGGCCGGGAAGGCCAGTCGGGCACGCTCGTCACGTTCGAGGAAGATCCGCACATGGCAATGGAAAAAGCACTGGTGTCCGGGGTCGCTGCGCAGCGCGACGAGGCGAAGATCACGGTGAGGAGCGTGCCCGACCGGCCGGGCATCGCCTACGCCATTCTCGGCCCGATCGCCGACGCGGGCATCAACGTCGACGTCATCGTGCAGAACGTCGGCCAGGATGGCATGACCGACCTGTCGTTCACCGTCGGGCGCGGCGACTTGCCCAAGGCGATGAAGCTGCTCAAGGAGCAGGTGCAGCCGCACATCGGCTGCCGCGAAGTGTCGGGCGAGGACCGGATCGCCAAGGTGTCGATCGTCGGGATGGGCATGCGCTCGCATGCCGGCACCGCGGCGCGGATGTTCCGCACGCTCGCCGAAGAAGGAATCAATATCCAGATGATCTCCACGTCCGAGATCAAGCTGACCGTGGTGATCGACGAGAAGTACACCGAGCTCGCGGTGCGCGTGCTGCACAGGGCTTTCGAGCTCGACCAGGAGTAAGATTCGCAGCTTCCGGATCAGGAGAGATGCCCGAGTGGCCGAAGGGGGCGCCCTGCTAAGGCGTTATACGGACAAAATCCGTATCGAGGGTTCGAATCCCTCTCTCTCCGCCAGTGATCCATTGCCTCCCAGGGAGGGCCGCTTGAATCGATTCGTGCGCCGCGTGGCAGCAGCCTGCGCGCTTGCCGCGCTTGCCTCTTTGCCCGCCTTCGCGCAATTTCCTGCGAGTGCGGTCACGCTGGTCGTCGCGGCGCCCGCCGGCGACGAAGCCGACGTCAGCGCCCGGCTGATTGCAGCCAAGCTGACCGAGCGGTGGGGGCGCGCGGTGTTCGTCGAGAACAAGCCTGGCGATGCCGGTGTGGCCGGCGCGGAATTCGTGGCGCAAGCCAAGCCCGACGGCCACGTGCTGCTGATGGGAAATGTGGTCACGCAGGTGATCCTGCCGGCGCTCCTCAAGCAGATTCCCTATGACGCCGAGCGTGCGTTTGCGCCGGTTTCGCTCATCGGCGAAGTGCCGCTGGTGCTGCTGGTGCACCCGTCGATCAAGGCGCAGGCGCCGCGCGATCTCGTGGCGGCTGCCAAACCGAAGGCTTCGCCGCTCACCTACGCCAGCGCCGGCAATGGCAGCCTGACGCATCTCGCGGCTGCATTGTTCGAAGGCGCCGCACGCGTGCAGTTCACGCATTCGCCGCACAAGGGCGAGGCGCAGGCGCTCTCCGAGCTGGTTGCGGGACGCGCGACTCTTACATTCGCGTCGCTGCCCGATGCGATCGACCTGATCTCCGGCGCGAAGGTGCGCCCGCTCGCGGTCACCAGCGCGCAGCGCGCCGCGGCGCTGCCGAAGCTGCAGACGGTCGCGGAGAGCGGGTTCCCGGGCTACGAGGTGAGCGAGTGGTTCGGCATCCTTGCGCCCGCGGGCACGCCGGCCGCGACGATCGAAAAGATTTCGAAGGACGTTCAGCGCGTCGCGACGGCCGCGGACGTGCGCGGCAAGGTAGACCAGAAGGGCGCGATCACGGTGGGCAGCTCGCCCGGGCAATTCAAGGCCCGGATCGAATCCGACCGGAAGCGCTACGCGCGCGTGATCCAGGAGCACAACATCAAGCCCAACTAGGGCGAATGCCAGTTGGGGCGGCTTGCGCTAGAGTGTGCACCGCCCCATGAACCAATCGGATTTCGACCCCAGGGCAGTCGCCGTCGACGCTGCCGGCGAGCTGTACCGACTGATCGCCGAGACGATCCCGCAGATCGTATGGTCCGCTCGTCCCGATGGAAGCGACGAATTCCACAACGGACGCGCTTCCGAGTACTCGGGACTCGATCGATCGCAGCTCGCGGGCTCGGGCTGGCAGGCGATCGTGCATCCGGAGGACTTGGCGGCCTGCCTCGAGGCTTGGGACAAGGCCGTTGCCGCCGGCCAGCCGTTTTCGTTCGAGTACCGCCTGCGCCGCAAGGATGGCGCATGGCGCTGGTACCTCAGCCGCGCGCTGCCGCTGCGCGACCGGCGCGGGCAGATCGTGCGCTGGCTCGGGACTGCGACCGACATCGACGACCACAAGCGCGCTGCCGAGCGGCTTGAAGCGCAGGTGCGCGAGCGCACCCATGCGTTGCGCGGGAGCGAGCAAAGGTTTCGCGCGCTCACCGAGCTGTCTTCCGACTGGTACTGGGAGCAGGACGCGGAGCTTCGGTTCGTCGGCACCGCGGGCCGCACCGCACTCCGGGCAGGGATCACCGAAGGCGATCACATTGGGAAGCGCCGCTGGGAACTGCCGGGAACCGAGATTCTCGGGCAGGGTTGGGACGAGCACCGGGCGGCGCTGTCCGCGCGGGCTTCGTTTCGCGACCTGATGCTCAAGCGTACGGCGCTGGACGGCTCAGCCTATTACGTCAGCGTCTCGGGCGAACCGCGTTACGACCCGAGCGGAACATTCGCCGGCTACCACGGCGTCGCAAGGGACGTTACGGCGCACTACCGGGCTGCGGCCGCATTGCGCGAGACCGAGTCGCGCTTGCGCCTCACGCTCGATTCAGTGCCCGCTGCGATTTACTTCTACGACTGCGATGAGCGGATCATCACCGCCAATCACGGTTATGCCGGCATCGTGGAAAAGCGGCTGGACGAAATCGCCGGCCGCACGATCCGCGAGGTCGCCGGCGAAGAAGCGTACGCGCTTGCGCAACCCTATATCCGTCGTGCGCTGGCAGGCGAAACGACGACCTACGAGAGACGCCGCCCGCGAAAGGACGGCCGCACGCGCGACTTGCGCATTCAGAACGTGCCGCACCGGGAAGAGTCGGGTCGAGTGAGCGGTGCATGCGCGCTGATCATCGACATCACCGATCTGAAGGAAACGCAGCGCGCGCTGCAGTCGAGCGAAGTGCGCTTTCGCGGGCTGGCGGACCTGTGGGCCGACTGGTACTGGGAGCAGGATGAAGAGCTGCGCTTCACGTACCTGTCGCCGGACCTTGAGCGGCGCGCGAACGTGGAGTCCTCGGTCGTGCTGGGCAAGACGCGATGGGAGCTGCCGGCGATCGGGGTTACCGCTGAGCAATGGGCCCGGCACCGGGCCGATCTCGAGGCGCGCCGGCCGTTCCAGGGCTTCGAGTACCAGCACGTAAATGCCGCCGGCGACCTGATCTGGCTTTCGGCGAGCGGGGTACCGGTCTTCGATGAGGCCGGACGCTTTCTCGGCTACCACGGCATCGGCCGCAACATTACCGAGCGCAAGCGCGCGGAGGCCGCGCTCATCGAGTCGGAAGCGCGCTTCCGCTCGCTCACCAGCCTGTCGTCGGACTTCTACTGGGAAACCGGCGTCGACCATCGCCTGCGCCTGCTCGAATACGGCGCCCGGCATCGACCGCTGCATCCGCGCCAGCACATGATCGGCAAGGCACGCTGGGAGGTCGAATCGATCGCGCCGGACGAGGAAGGATGGCGCAAGCATCGCGCAATCCTCGATGCGCACATGCCGTTTCGCGATTTCGAGTTCTCGCGCTCCCGCCAGGATGGAGAGATCTTCCACTATGCGATCAGCGGCGAGCCGATGTTCGACACGGCGGGCGTGTTTGTCGGCTACCGCGGCGTCGGTCGCGACGTGACCGAGCGGCGCCGCGCCGACCGGGCACAGCGCGAGAACGAGCGGCGGATCCGCGCGCTGCTCAGGCGCTTGACCGCGGCCCAGGAGGCCGAGCGCCGGCGCATCGCCGCCGACCTGCACGATTTCGTCGGCCAGAATCTGACCGCGCTCGGCATCGCGCTGGAGACGCTGCGCGGCAGGACGCCCGGCGCTGCGAACGCCTCGACGTTCGATGAAATCGAGGAACTGCGCAAGGACACGATGGACAGCGTGCGCCAGACGATGTCCGATCTTCGTCCTCCACTGCTGGACGATTACGGCCTCGTGTCGGCGCTCGAATCCCACGCGCGGCGGTTTTCGGCGCGCACCGGCCTCGCGGTGTCGGTCCAAGGTCACCGGTTCGGCGCGCGTCCCGCACCGAACGTGGAGCTTGCGCTGTTCAGGATCGCGCAGGAGGCTCTCGCCAATGCACTGAAGCATGCGAGCGCGACGAGCGCGCGGATCGCCCTGGCGTGCCAGGGCGGGTTCCTGCGCTTGTCGATCGAGGACGATGGCAGCGGATTCGCGCAGCCCTCCGGGGCGCGCGCCGAGCATCGCGGCGGCTGGGGGTTGCCGATGATGCGCGAGCGCGCCGAAGAAGCAGGGGGCACGCTGAGGATCGAGTTTCCGGCCAGGGGTACGCGAGTCGTTGCCGAGGTGCCGCATGTCGATTCGAATCATTCTGGTTGACGATCACGCGCTGGTGCGCGAGGGAATCGCGCGATTGCTGGACGGCCAGCAGGATATGCGCGTGATCGCGTCGTTCGGCGCGGGGCGCGAGGCGATCCGCTACGCCGAGCGCGAGGAAGCCGACGTCGCCGTGCTCGACGTCGCCATGCCCGACCTCAACGGCATCGAGCTCGCGCGGTACCTGCAGGATGCATCGCCGGGGATGCGCATCGTGATGCTTTCGATGCACGCCGACGTCGAGTACGTGCACCGGGCTTTGCTCGCAGGTGCGCAAGGCTATGTCCTCAAGGACTGCCCGGGCCGGATTCTTCTCGAGGCGGTGCGCACCGTGCATGCGGGGCGCCGCTATGTCTGCGAGCAGGTGGGCCCGCAGGCGCTCGAGCAATACGTTCGCGACCGCGGCATCACCGATCCGCTCGATCGCCTCAGCGCGCGCGAGCGCGAGGTGCTTCAACATACGGTCGAAGGCAGGACGATTGCCGAGACCGCCGAGCGGCTGCAGCTTTCGCCCAAGAGCGTCGAGACGTACCGCAGCCGCCTGATGTCGAAGCTCGAAATCGAGGACATCCCTGCGCTTGTCAAGTTCGCAATTCGGTACGGAATCACGACGGTTAATTAGCTTTTTCGCAACTGTCGCCGTTCTACGACGGCGTAGAGACGTCTAAATCGGCGCATCAAGATTTCCTGACAGACAAGTCCGACCTGTTCGCATAACTTCAAAGCCAAAAACCGCTCTGAAAAAGAGCGAACTCGATCGGGCGTAGCGGG
>Ga0075421_100012100_pt1 | contig 10706 bp, 8 predicted proteins | sample SoiMetdeltSBSDD5_FD_75292 | JGI IMG/M metagenome (GOLD analysis project Ga0075421, IMG submission 75292) | Bulk soil microbial communities from a Populus tree surrounding site in Tennessee, USA - Soil MetaG P. deltoides SBSDD5 | ecosystem: Environmental > Terrestrial > Soil > Tree plantation...
CCTGGTTTGCCTTTCTCAGTTCGCGGCAGAATCCGAACCTATCTGTTGCGAATCGTTTTTATGGCATTGCGGCAAATGGAGAACATAAAATTCGCGGCATTGCCTTGCGTCGCGGGGATACCTGCAGGTTCGTAGCGGACACCCAGAGAGGCATTTTGGAAATTCTGGCAAAGGAAACCAACCCTGAAAAACTGGCTGATCTTTTGCCTGAAGTATTGATATTTGTGCAGGAGCAGTTCAAGGTGTTAAAGAACAGGGAAATGCCTTTGGATGAACTCGTCGTTGCTCAAACGTTGAGTCGTGAACTGGATGAATATAGTGTTCTCTCTTCCCTGGCAAATGTAACGCGGCAATTACAGAGGCAGGGTAAAACCGTGAAGATGGGTCAGCGGATACGGTTCATCTATATTGGGCCGGGGCCCGGCGTGTATGCCTGGGATTCGCCAGCTTCTTTCGACATCCGCAGGATTGATATTTCCCGATACAAGGAACTGACTTTTCGCGCAGTCCATGAAATATTGCAGCCGCTGGGTGTGACAGAGAAGACTTTGAGAAATTGGTTGTTCAGCAAAGCCGGCTACATTACTCAACCCGGCCTGCTTAGCTCCGCTGATTCAACCAGGCTGGAACTGCCTTTGTTTAATACTTTGAAATATTTACGCGTGGATGCTTTATAGATTTGCCCGTAGGTTGCAGAGCATTCCTTACAGTGAAGTAAAACATGTCTGAATCGAAACGCTCCTTGGGAGTATTTCTGTGTCACGCACACGATGATAAGGAAATTATCCATAAACTTTATGATCGCCTTATCAAGGATGGAATTCATGTCTGGCTGGATGTGGAAAGACTGCAGCCCGGGCAGGATTGGGAACAAGAGATTCGGAAGGCAATTCTCAAAAGTAACCTGGTCATCGTCTGCCTTTCGCGAGGATTCAACAAACGTCGTGGCTACCGCTATGAGGAATTGAAGATTGCATCGGAGAAGGCGAAGCTTCTTTCCACTGGTGAGGTCTTTATCATCCCGGTCCGTCTGGAGAAATGTGACATGCCTGCATCCTTGCGACATTTGCAGCGCGTGGATTTGTTTGAGGCCGGTGGATACAAAAAGTTGATCCAGGCCCTGCGCGAGCATGCTCGGGAAATTACCTTGTAGTCCAAGAGTTGTTCAATTGCATAATTTTATGGTCAGGAGCAAACCCTGCCTCAAACCGATCCGCATCCTGTGCCGTATAACGCCATCATCATCTTTTCACTCCCGCCGCACTGCCAGGAGTTCATTATCTACCAGCAAATGCGCACATAAAAATCATCTCATCTTCAGGTATCCATGGGAAGATTGACGTATAATCTTATAGTGTGCGCATAATTATTTGAACTCAAAGTTTGAATTAGCCTGCGAAGCCATTCAAAAAGCTTACTTATTAATTGAGACAAGCAGTAATGACCATTCTTTTGGGGAAATCGTTGGGTTTTATATTCAGTAATTGAACAAGAGTTAGTATTTGCATTTTTCTGCCATTTTGAGCATACTCGTTTTATCAGTAAGGAGGTCGTATGGCTCGAAAAATTTTCTCTGGAACGTTAATTATCCTGGGCGTTTTGCTTCTCGTATTGAGCCTGGCCGGAATTGTTGCCGTCTGGGTGTATAACGAACCATTAACTCGTGAGGCGGTCAGACGACTGAAAGAAATCGATTCTGAGATCATTCAGGCACAGACCGCGCTGCAGAGCTCTGCGAAGGAACTGGAACGTGCCCTGCGTATTGTAGATGCTACGCAGACCGCCTTGCAAAAACTGGCCCTGCAATCCAACAGCGCAGAAAATATTTTGGGTAACATCCAGAGTACCTTGGATGACAAAGTGCTCCCCGAGCTAAAAACAACGCGTGGCCGGATTGGGGCGGCGCGGGCGGCGCTTGAGAGCCTGCAATCTGTGCTTGCCGGGGTAAGTCGTTTTATTCCCAATGTAGATTTGAGCATCCCAGATAAGATAGTGAAAGATCTGATCGACTCCACCGATTCTTTGGATGACGAGATTGCGAGCATGGAGATACTGGTTCAGCAAGCCTCCACGTTTGTCAGTGATAGTTCTTATCTCTTGGGTGGTGATCTGGGCGACACACGTAACAGCCTGCAAGGTTTGCTTACCTACGTAAAGGATTACGAAAAGAAGGTGACTGACGCGCACAAACAGGTGGCTGATTTAATTGAAAATACCCCCACATGGATTGACCGCGCGTCGGTCGGCCTGACAATATTCCTGCTGTGGTTCGCTCTTTCTCAGTTTGGCCTGTTCCTGCATGGACTCAACATCCAGGCTGGAGGCGATCCATTGGTGGTGTTGAGGCGAGAGCGCGTGAGTGATTCCTTAATCCTGACGGATGACGAAATGGTTTGACCTCATGTAAGATAAGAATTCAATCAACAGGCTAATAATTATTTTGTTGTTGATCGTTTCCTGCGCTGCTTATGCAAATACATGGCTTCGTCGGCCTGGGAGAGAAATTCCTCCATGGTGATGGATGAATTCGAATCGGCGCGGATGATGCCCAGGCTAAAGGCTAAGGCATGACCTTGATCGGATTGATCATTGTGGGCATCCACATTTCTTTGTAAGAGACCTTGCATGCCCGCGATATCACTTTCGGAAGCGTCGATCATCAGAACCACAAACTCGTCTCCACCCAGGCGGCCAATGACATCTGAATCGCGAAACGTTTCCGTCAAAATGCGAGCGAAGTGGGTCAAAGCCATATCTCCAGCGATATGGCCAAAGGTATCGTTAATATATTTCAGGCTATCCAGGTCTATGTAGAGCAGGCACAAGGGATAACCAGCCCGTCGCGCAAATTTTAACAGCCCAGTAGCTAGAATCATGAAACCGCGCCGGTTGTTCAAGCCAGTCATCCCGTCGGTCAGAGAGTGGCTGCGCAGGCGTTCGTTGGCTTTCTCCAGTTCCGAGATTTTCTGGTAGAGTTTGTCAACCAGCACTTGCAGGTGTTCCTGTCGGAGTTGACCTGTATTGGGAACCTTCGAGAAAGCAATTGGGTATTTGAGAGACTCGTTTACAGCCCTTAATATCTCATGTGGTTCAGCAGGCTTTCGGAGAATATACTGAATTCCACTGTCGTGTGCCAGCCTGTGTATTTCTGATTCATCATAGTTGGTCGTATGAAAGATAATGGGTACGGCCATTAAGAGGGGCTCAGCACTCAGACTGCGTACCAAGGTGAATCCATCCATATCTGGCATAAAAATATCTGTGACAATCAAGTCAGGGAGTTCAACACGCGCCAGTTCCAGGGCCTGGGCCGCGTCACTGGCTTCCATCAGTCGATGGCCAAAATTGCTCAGTAAGGTAATATACGCACGCCGGTCTGTGGGATTGCTGTCAACGATGAGGATGGTTGCCATTATGCTTCACCTTTTTCTGTCCATGAGCAGATATATTTGCCCAAGCTCAGTTACCTTGCTCTGAATCGGTTACTTCTTGGGCATGTTTGTAAATAATAGCACAATTCAACCGACAAAAGCGCCCCTGGAAAACAAAGAACCTCCTTTTGATTAGAAAAGGAGGTTCATGGCTAAGAAAGGTCAAAATGATTGACAAGATGGCTATTCTGGAAATAGGAATTGATACAGCATTTCCCAGCGCTCAGTTGACTTCTGGACTGTCCATTCGAAACGACTGATCGTAAAAGTCATTCCCGTACCGGCTCCGAAGGTTGGGTCTTTTATCTGGGTTGACCTATTTTCCGGCAAGTCAACGATTTTTATATGGGGCAGCCAATTCTGGGATTTATAGGGGTAACTTTCGCAGCCCATTTCACATGCGATCTGGCTTAGGTCGTTATACATGTTTTCCAAGTCTTCAGTCTTTTCTGCCAACAGCCACAACCGGCCCTGCTGGTTATTTACGTTCATGCGGGCAATATTTCTGACCTTGATCTCGAAAGGCTGTAATTGCGAGGCGTATTCCTCCAGACGTTCTTTCAAGGCATCAAAATCTTCAACGTTGCGGATGGCCTGTACGGTCAAATGCAGGTCCATAATCGGAGTTCCCTCAGCAATGCGGGCTGTATCTTCTGAAATCTTGAACAGACTGGAATAATCCTCGCCTTCCGGCCTGACAATAATAAAGGTGGATTTGCCGTTTAACTTCGAGACTTCCATGATTTCTGTTTCCTTCACTCTGTTCCTGTACAGATCGACATGTGCCTCGCTATCGTTGTTGCCTACACCATAGTTCCACGCGAGCAGCCCGTGATGCAGGTCATTTTCCCAGACCGTACGAAGCCTGTTTCCCAGCTCTGCAACGGTACTTTTCATTGACGCGATCTTGAATTCATCCCCCGCACGTTCGGATCGAAACAGTAAATAACCTTCATTTTTCAGGAAAGACTTTGCCAGCAAGTGGGAGAACCGTTTGAGGTCCTGGTCAATTGCAGGGCCGCCATACCGGGCATTCCCTTCGTGCATGTTCAGCATGTCTGTTAGGGCTACACTCTTGATAGTGTTGGTATCCAGATACCAATTGGCTCCGAGCCCATTGAGCGTACCGGTCAAAGCCTCTCGGGTGACGATATTTTCCACTATATTCTTGGTGACTTGAACCTGTTCGATTGCCTGTTGCTCTAATTTTGAGGGTAACTCCAACGCACAAATTTTATCTATAAGTCTTTCATAAGGCATATTAAACTCATTCCAACTTTGATAGGTGTTGTTCTCCTCGATACGCCTCGGAATTTCAGAGTGGCTCTCCAAAATAGTTTGTCTGACTACCACAGGCCTATATGTTCTGCGCTGCTTCTGAAGCTCATTCTCCGCCTCGGTTTCTGTAAGGCCAACACCAAAATCCCAGGTGAGCAACGAATCCTGCTCCTGGGTTGCGTATAGTTTTGATAACAGAGGCGTTATTTCCTGAGGTCTTTTCGACGTGGAAAATATCCTGAGCTCATCACTGCCTGGAGATCTGCGGACAAAATCTCCTTTATCCAGCGTGAAAATGGACATGAGCTGGTACGCCAGTTTATGGAGTTCTGAATCAACCACTAGGGCTCCATATACTTTATTGGCCTGTCGCAGGTCATAGATATCAATCTTCGCGAGGCCCTTAATCTGCTCGTTCGGTACCAGCCACTTCCCTGCACGTGCATTCAGGGCATGCGTAATAGAATCGTATAGAGCCAGATTTTTCGCATTTTTCTGGATGCCTGAAAGAAAACCCTTTAGTTGCTCAACTTGTGTTTCGGTGATGGGCAGGGCTTGAAACAGGTTCTCTAATTCCTTAAATGTTTGCAGGAAGATCTTAAGCTCGTTATCCATCTTTATGAACTTGATTGAGTGGCTTGAGATAGTGCATTCAGGATTTTCTCCTGAAGCGCCTGGCCCTTTTGAATTTCATATTGCATGCCTTGCTGTTGAAAACTTTCAACGGATTCGTTCACCAGGGTCAGGGCAGTCTTCAGATCGTCACCCATCTCGAAATGAACGGAGGCCAGCCCAAACTGTCCACGTGCGAGTTCATCCACTCGCCTAGAGGCCCGCGCCGATTGAATGCCATCGGTGAAAAAACGTTTGGCATCCGCGTAATTTCTTTCTTTTAACGCAACAAAACCCAGACCATTCAGCGCATAACTGATATGTCGCACCGGGTCTTTGCGGAGAGGATCCTGCCAGGTATTCAAGGCGTGTTGATACCATTTCCCAGCTTTCTCAGTATTCCCACGTTGGTATTCAAGATCGCCCAGGCCATATTGCGCAAAGCCCTTACTGTATATCCCATAATCATCACTGGCATATTTCTCGCTTGTCTTGAGCACGTCCTCCAATAAGGTTTCAGAACGATCAAAATTGCCCAGTCGCAACTCGACGGTTCCCAATAGCCTTTTGGCGGCGGCGATCAGCAATTCATCTTCTGTCTTTGTGGTGGCCGAGAGCGCCTCCTCCGCCCAGTGCAAGGCCCTCAGATAATCTCCCTGATAGAAATAGATCCAGGATATATTCCTGGCAAAGTTGCTTACAGACTTCCAGTCCAATAGTAACCTGGCTGCGCTGGAAGCGGCATGTGCCAGAGTCAGACGGTCATACCAGTAGGCACGCTGCCACAACACACTGCCAAACTGACTGCCAATCTGCACCAGAATCTCGGCAATGTTCCTGGCTTGCTTTGTCAATGCGCTGGAACCAGATTGCTTTTTCTGTATGGATTTGTAGCACCATTGCGCCACACTCAATATATTATTCCTGTCCAGCAAAAGTTCGTCGTATCTCCGCCATTCTTCGAAACCGCTTTTTTGCGATAAAAGCTTCGCATAATACTGCGCTAATTTCAGTTCTGCCTGTTTGATGAACTTCCGGTCACTTGCGAACTGCGTGCGGATGAACCTGCGCGTCAAAGGCAGGATACTAAAATAGTCCTGGCCGTGTTCGCGCTCGATCAAGGTCAATTGGAGAAGATCGCTGACCGCAATTTCAAAGCTGTCGCTGTCATCGATGCCAGAAATCTCCGCAAGCGCCTCTCTCGAAACTGAGTCAGGCAGCAGCGCCAGGATGAATAGCAATTTTTTCTCGCCTCCGTGCCGCAGTAAGTTCCAACTGTGGTTAAAACAGTATTCCAGGATTGGAATATCCGTATCCAGACTCAATTTGTCCAGAACCTGTGTGGCGGAGTAACCCAAAACTGCAATTTGTCCCTGGACCCATAGCAGAGCCAGCGGAAGCCCACCGGTAAGGTCAACCAGATATTTGTTTTGGTCTTTGGTCAGATGGATGTTCTTTTGCTGGGCATCCCATTCCAATAGGGCACTGCTTTCTTCAAAGGACAATCCCTGCAAACGGATAATCTGTCCCTCAGAAACCCGCTCTCTGGATGTAATGACAACTTTGAGGGTGATCGGAGACCGTCGTAAAAAGTCAAGAATATCCCGCTGTTCGTTTCTCGATAACGACTCGAAATTATCGAGGATGAGGAGCGTCGTACGTTTGGAAAGGAGCTGATAGGCCCGCTTGATCTGATCTGTAATGGATAAATTTCCGATGGTGGGATTCCCCAGATTCGTGCCAATGGTGATCAAAATATCCGAGAGCGTTTTAGCCTCGGCTATGACCGGTTCAATGCCATGCAGCGTCAGCATGGATTCCTTGGCTGAAATCCAGATCACAGATTCAAATAGGTCATTTTCAATGCATCGGTAGCCTATCTCAATAGCCAGCGTGGACTTTCCCATCCCTCCGATGGCCTCAATCCCTACGATAAACGTTCTGCTGTTTGGCTGCAAAGACTGCAGAACTGTTTTTAATTCCGCCTCCCGGCCCACAAAATAAGGCCGCCTTGGCAGGTTGGCGAAGGCCTCTGATTTTTCGCGTTCCTTGCCACTAGAGGTGAGGTTTTCGATTTGTTTACTATATCGGGCGATGGCTTCTTTTTCCATCGTGACACTGTTGACGAGATGCAACGGCTGATCGACGCCATACTTTGCCAGCATCTCCTCCAGGATGTAAAGATTTTTCCTGTGTAAATCTATCATCCTTTCCAGATGAATAATTTCTTCCTTATCCATGGTGTACCCTATCTGTCATTCGATCGTCTGAATGTCCTTTTTGTAGACTTTTGACAAAACAGCTTCAAGTTTTTTGATGGTTCCGATCATGGAGTTTTCTGCTTCAGTCAGGTTGTGCATGATGATAGGTGGCACGAGTGCGCTACCCCATTTTGCATATTGTTCCTTGGCAATGTGATAATTGCGGGAATAGGTTTCCAGTAACCGGACCAGGTGTTGGACTTCCTGTTCGTGGTTCTGCCAGATATTCTCATCTATTTTTGATGCCAGCAGGTCTTGCCTGACTTCAGCCTGCTTCTGAACAACGACCGGATCGATTTCTTCAGCCTCCGGGACTTCGCTTTTGGAGGAGTTGTCATTCATTTTTCTGCGTTCGCGGCGTTCTTCCAAAATCTTGCGGCCCTCTTCAAAAACGAAGTCAACAGCCTTCAACAATATTGGGATTTGAACGGGATCAATCATGTATTCTCCTTCCCAGGCAAGTATAGCATAAGCCAGTACCGAAGTCCTGCTCTCGCCGTGCCAGGTACGTGAATCCGTAAAACAATCAGCCGCAGGAACTCTTTGACCTGCGGCTTTTCATTTCGTTTTGAGCAGATTCCGATTGAAATCCATCATCACTAAGTTGACTTATTGGCTGCAATTCGACATCGAATGCAAGAGGTTGACGCCCTTGCTTTCTGTACCGATATCAACTCTATACCAAACTCCAAAAGAGACAACATCTCCCTGCTTCACGGACAATGGGGGCGTTGTTGCCCTATAGAGGTTATATGCAGGGTAAGGCTGCAGCGGCAGTGGAGAGGTCAAGTCAACGAATTCTTCCTGTTGCTGGCCATCGTATCTGTATAACAGTCTGATGAAAACAAATTCATGATTTGATTTGATATTGAAGCTAGCTGTGAGTCTGCATTGCTGGTCATCACTATCTCCGGAAATCATGATCGAAACATCCAGGCTGGCATTATTGGATGAACCATTATTTGACTCGTTCTCCGATCCGTTCTGATCTGCGCCGGAAGAAGAGTTTGAAGGATTAGTTTCATTTGGAACTGCGGCAACACCATTATTAAAAGACGCGGTGGCAGATACATCCACGGACATGACAAATGCAAATGGGCCAGCCTTGCAGATTTCCTGCCCGGTTGAATTCACTGCAGTGATGCTCCACTCATAGGATGGATTGCTTGGGAAGTTTTCCATATATCTCGTCAGCGTAGTGCCGCTGACGGGAAAATTGGTTGGGTACCAGCTTTGCGGGCCAATGGATATTATGTAACTGGCAGCGCCTGCGAAAGCGGTCCACATGAAATCAAAAGGACCTTGGGCAGGCACTGTCCCGTTTTCAAGGGGATTGACCGGGGTAGCACAGGATGGCGGAGTGGGAGACGGTGTGTCCGTGGGTAACGATGTTTCGGTTGGTAAAGCTGTGGAGGTTGCCGCCGGCGTGGGCGGAATGGAAGTTTGGGTTGAGGTTGGTTGCGTGGCTGTTATTTCAGTAGCCGTTGTTTGCGGTAAACAGGAGCTCAGCAGGCTGGCCAGTAAAAAGAGAATCAAGGATCTTTTCATAGTATTCACTTTTCCTACCAATAATTATTGAAGCCCTGAAATCGGCAATGATTTGAGCAGAAGACTCAAAATAATAATACAGCAAACTATATCGTTTTACAACTATGAAAGTAACTTTTTTCAATATTGGTTTCAGATGTGCAGGTACAGCCTGTGACCTTCGTGATCAAAGCACGGGTGTATGCCGGGTGGAGCAATAGCGGAGACGACATTCCTCGGAACAGAAGCAGTTTCCCCTGAGTCTGAGCGAAGTCGAGGCGACGCGTAAAACACAAATGGACGATCGTAATCGTCCATTATCCATATTTGGCTTTGCTATGTCATTCAGTTCGTCAGATTATCTCTGGACAGTTTCAGCCTTCACTTCTTTAATCGGCCCAGACCTCGTCATAGTTTCCTTCGAAGCCAATCTTTTCTGCCTGATCGTTAATCTTGTGTGCCGTCCTCCCAAATTCTTCTTCCGCGGTGTGGCGAATATCCTCGATATCATCAAAGAATTTTCTTTCCCAAAAGGAGTCATATGCCAGCGAAATCAAATAACCCGCCCGGTTATAAAGGTCGGTCAATTCAAGCCTGGAGGCAGCTCTATTGACCTCGTTACGGATCTCTGAAAAGGCATCTTGCAGCACCGCCTTACTGTTTATTTCCAAGTAAACAAGTTTATGCTCCAGCATGGTTCACTCCTGGTCAAATATTGCGTGTACCCCAATCATCTTCTAACAAACCATGAATGGCAATGGCGAATCTCCCTATTCTCAATAGGGAGACACCCTACTCGATGATTAAGACTCTGCCTGTGCGATATCATCCTCCGGGCAACACCCACGCAGACGTAACACCATGTATGGACTCTTCGAAGTGATTCACCTCATCTAAAGACTAACAGACTCAAGCCAAGTCACCCGTTCCAATCCATGAATTTGCGCTGGAGACTGGATTGGGACTTGAAACCGCCAGTCTGCGAATAACAAAAAGCCAGTCGCTTATTTGACTGGCTTTCATTTACGCTCTTAGCAAGTTCACCGGCGTCTCATTCCATGCGCTTCTTGTGCACATGGACCCGTTGCCCGGGAACAAAATAATTTAATGAGCTCCGTTTCCTTTGACAACTGCTAATATCGTCTGGAAAAGGATATTGATATCCAGCCATAGTCCCCGGCGCTCGATATAAGCAATATCCAATCGGAGGCGGTCATCAAACTCGAGTTGAGCTCGACCGATGATCTGCCACAGCCCGGTCAGGCCGGGCGCAACATCCAATCTCTCTGTGTGCCAAAGTTTATAGGTTTCGGCCCCAAAAGATGTGGGCCGGGGTCCCACTAAACTCATATCGGCTCGTAACACATTGAACAACTGCGGCAATTCATCCAAACTGGTTTTACGCAGAAATCTTCCAATGGATGTGATGCGGGGATCATTTGTAATCTTGAAGTCGGGCCACTGAAGTTCGTTGAGGTGGGCATACTTGGATTTCAACTCTTCGGCATTTGGGACCATCGTCCGAAATTTATACATTCGAAAACGTTGCCCGCCCTTCCCGGTGCGCAACTGTGTAAACATCACTGGCGCCCCAGGC
>Ga0075421_100012107_pt1 | contig 10704 bp, 6 predicted proteins | sample SoiMetdeltSBSDD5_FD_75292 | JGI IMG/M metagenome (GOLD analysis project Ga0075421, IMG submission 75292) | Bulk soil microbial communities from a Populus tree surrounding site in Tennessee, USA - Soil MetaG P. deltoides SBSDD5 | ecosystem: Environmental > Terrestrial > Soil > Tree plantation...
CAGGCGCTTTTCCGCGATCCGCTTGATAGCCCCAATCAGCCGCTCGAACGCTACCGCGAATTGACCGAACGATTGTCTTAAGCGTGACTGAAGACCAGATCCTGCGCATCCTCCAGGAATTCAAAGCGGGCGCCCTTACGCCTGACGACGCATTGCACCGTCTTCGCGGCCTTCCGTTCGAGGACCTTGGCTTTGCGAATGTCGATCATCATCGCTCGTTGCGGCAGGGCTTCCCGGAAGTCGTGTTCGGCGCCGGCAAATCGACCGATCAGGTCGCCCGGATTGTCGAAGCGATGAACAAGCACGACACCAACATTCTGGTAACACGCGCCAGCACGCAGCAATTCGAACGCGTCCGGCAATTGGTTCCACAGGCCGAGTTTCACGAAGGTGCGCGCACAATCGTGGTGTGGAAAGACAGGCGGATTCTAGGTAAAGGAACGGCGATGGTTGTCTCCGCGGGAACATCCGATATGCCGGTCGCCGAAGAAGCCGTCGTCACCCTGAAGGTCATGGGCAACACCGTCGACGCTTTATATGATGTAGGTGTGGCGGGTTTGCATCGATTGCTCGATCGCCGAGAGCGATTGAGCGCAGCGCGTGTGGTGATCGTGGTGGCCGGCATGGAAGGAGCGCTGCCGAGCGTCGTCGGCGGACTTGTCGGTGTTCCCGTAATCGCCGTTCCGACCAGCGTTGGATACGGCGCCAGTTTCGGCGGCGTGGCAGCGCTGCTCGGCATGCTCAACAGCTGCGCATCGAATGTCGCCGTGGTCAACATCGACAACGGCTATGGAGCGGCCGTCGTCGCCAGCCTCATCAATCGTCAGTGATCATGGATTCCTCTGTTCACGCACTCGAATACGATCGGCTCAAGGATCTCCTCGCAAGGTATACGTCGACGGAGGCCGCGCGAGAGCTGTTGCGTTCGCTCGCGCCATCGACAGATCAGGCATCGCTCGAGGAGGAACATGCGATCACCGCCGAAGCCATGTCGTACCTGCGAGAGTTTCGCGTCGCTTTCAATAACATTGAGCTGCTGCCGGAAGCGCTGCACAAGTTGACCAGCATCGGATCGACGCTGGAAATAGCGGAGATTGAGGCGGTTCAAAGCTTCCTGAGTCAGGTTGAGGGACTTCGCGTCCGTTGGAAAGACGATCGTGAGAAATTTCCACGGCTTGCCGCGACCGCTCACCGGCTACCCGATCTTCGAGAACTGGGTAAGCAGTTGGGCCGTGCGGTTCACAACGGCGAGATCGACGAGAGGTACAGTCCTGAGCTCACGCGAATCCGTCGGGCACTGAACGCGGCGCGGTCTCGGCTGACGGATCGTCTTCAGTCGATGGTGAAGAGTCCGACGTACGCCGATCAGCTTCAGGATCAGGTGATCACCATCCGCAACGGCAGATTCGTCATTCCCGTCAGGGCCGAGCAAAAGCGCGGATTCGAAGGCATCGTGCACGGAAGTTCGTCGAGCGGAGCCACCGTCTTCATGGAACCTCTGGCAGTGCTCGAGATGAACAACGAGCTGGTCAGGCTTCAGGAGCAGGAGCGGTTCGAGATCGCGAGGATTCTCGCCGAATTGACCGACCTCATCCAGGGCAGCGCCGGATCGATCGAACATGCGCGTAACATTGCCGCATACCTTGAACTGGTGTTCGCCAAAGCGCGATTCGGGCGGGAGTTCGATTGTGGCCGGCCGACATTCTCGAAAGGGCCGCTACTCAGTCTTATCAAAGCGCGCCATCCGCTCCTCGAAGACAATCTCCGGCGCGAAAGTATGAGCATCTCGGCGGTTTCGCTCGACATGGACGCCTCTCGGCGGATTCTCGTCATCAGCGGACCGAACGCGGGCGGGAAAACCGTGGTTTTGAAAACCGTCGGGCTGTTGGCTTTGATGGCGCAATCAGGAATGCCGATTCCCGCCGACGAGGCCGTGCTCCCATTGTTCGATCAGGTGTTGGCCGACATTGGAGATCAGCAGTCGATCACCAATCATCTCAGTACGTTCTCGGCGCACGTGCTGGCGATTCGCTCGATGATCGAATCCGCGACTCAGAATTCGCTGATCCTACTTGATGAGATCGGGAGCAGCACCGAGCCGGGAGAAGGAGCGGCGCTCGCCCGTGCGGTTCTTGAGGAGTTCCGACGGATTGGCGCGCTGGCCATCGCAACCACCCACTACAACCGGTTGAAGTTTTATGCCGAGACTACGAGCGGCGTCGCCAATGCGGCGATGGAATTTAATGAGCTGACGCTTCAGCCAACTTACAAACTCATTCATGGACTATCCGGCGCGTCGAGTGGTTTGAAAATCGCGGAACGGCTGAAGATGGCTCCTCATGTTCTGGAGGCCGCCCTCAATTACCTGGAAGCGAGCGACCTCGAAGCGGCTCATTACGTCGAGGAATTGCGGCGGCGCGTATCCGACCTGGAACAGGAGAAGAGCAAGTTTGAGAAGGAGCGCGCGGCGTTTGAAGATTGGAAGCGCAGGGAACTGGATGATCTCACGGCCCAGCACAAAGACGAAATCGCACGAGTTGAGAAGAGGCTTGAACGGATAGCCCAGGAGCTTGCGGAGCGGGGATCTCGCGAGCTCGAGTCTGTTGGTGAGGAATCGGTCCGAAAGTTTCAGAAGAAGCTCGCCAATGTAAAGGCGCACGCGGCCGGCGAGATCCGGCGCGAACGCGAAAAAATCGAACGAACGGAGGCCGTTCCTGCGCCTGCGGCCAGCGCGCCGAAGGGACAGATTGGTGAAGGATCGCTGGTGCGTGTGCTTTCGATGGGAGTAACCGGGACCGTTACGGCAATCAAAGGAGCCGAGGCGGAGATCCTGGTCGGCAATATCAAGCTGAGGCGCCCGGAATCGGACCTCGAAGTGGTGGTCAAGGAAGCGATCCCGCTGCCGAAGAATGTGCAGGTGCAAATCACGTCAAAGCAGCTGGAAAAGAATGAAATCAACCTGGTGGGCCGAAAGGTGGACGAGGCGTTGGATTTGACCGACAAATTTCTCGATGACGCCTTCCTTGCGCAGATGAGTCAGGTCCGAATCGTCCACGGACACGGGACCGGCACGCTCAGGCAAGCAATAGCCGATTTCCTCGCGGGGCATCCGCATGTAGCCCGATATGAGGCTGCTTCGCAGTCCGAGGGAGGACGGGGCGTCACCGTCGTCACACTCCGGGATTAGCTGATTTGGCGCGCCCCTCTCCCTCTGGGAGAGGTCGGCGCGAAGCGCCGGGTGAGGGTTTAAAAGTGCGAGCCGTCACGAACCCTCACCCGCCCTTCGGGCGACCTCTCCCAGAGGGAGAGGGGCGCTGCGCCAATCGTGCGATTCATAAATTTTCCAGCCCGGTCTTGATAATTTTCTGTAAAAACGTATACATTACCTGATTTCGTTTTTTCGACCCTGCGTGCGACCTTTCAATGAACAATTTCGCTGAAAATGTCCGTCATTCTGCCGATATCGTGCAGGTGATCTCGGACTACGGGGTATCTCTGAAGGGCGCGGGGAGCACGTTAAAGGGGCTTTGCCCTTTTCACTCCGAAAAAACACCTTCGTTTTCCGTTCATCGAGAGAAACAAGTTTTTTACTGTTTCGGCTGTCATGCCGGTGGCGACGTATTCCAGTTCGTGGAGCAGATCGAAAAAGTGTCGTTTCCGGAAGCACTCGGGATAATTGCTGAAAAGTTCGGCATTCCGGTGCCGAGCCATTCTGCAGGGGATGACCGGCGGACCGAGGAGCGAAAGCAGGTCTTAGACGCAAACGAGCGCGCCGTGGTCTATTTTCGGCGGGCATTGTCCACCGACCAGGCTGCTCCGGCCAGACAAGTCCTGCAAAATCGCGAAATCGCAGTGGATTTTGCCGAAAAATTTCAACTCGGCTATGCCCCGTCGTCGGGTCTTCTCGGAGTTTTGAAGCCAAAAGATCCGGTCGCGACCGGGTTGTTTTTGAAGAACGACCGCGGCGATGTTTACGACCGGTTTCGCCACAGGTTGATGTTTCCGATTTGGAACGACCGCGGCAAGCCGATTGCATTCGGTGGGCGGGCGTTAGGGGATGGTGAGCCAAAATATTTGAACTCCCCTGAAACCTCGGTCTATTCCAAATCGTCAGTGTTGTATGGGCTGCATTTTGCACGCGAAGCAGCCCAGCGAGCGAGCCGAATGGTGGTGGTTGAAGGCTACTTTGACTGCCTTAGCCTCCATCAAGCGGGCATAACCAATGTGGTGGCATCTTGCGGTACAAGCCTGACCCAACAGCAGGTTGGGTTGATGGCACGTTACGTTCCCGAGATCGTGATGAACTACGATCCGGACGCCGCGGGACAGAGCGCGATGCGTCGCTCGATAGAGTTGCTGCTGGCGAAGGGGCTGCGGATTCGAATCCTGAATCTGCCGGGTGGGTTGGATCCGGACGATTTCGTTCGAAAGCAGGGCCGTGAGACCTATGTCCGGCTTTTGGCCGGCGCGCCGTATTTCTGGCAGTACCTCATGTCGGAGGCCCAGCGGAACTATGACTTAACCGAGCCCGCCATGAAGGGAAATGCGGTTCGTGACGTGCTGCAGTTTGTCGGCAAAATCCAGGATCGCGTTGAGCGGCTGGAAGTGGCGAAGGCCGTCGCCGAGGGGTTTCGAGTTCCGGAAGCGATCATTTTCGAACAGCTCAGTCTGACACCCGGTCGAAGTGATCCGAAACGGAGGATGAATACAGAGCGCACGGTGGTGGCGCGCCTCCTGAAGAACTCAGAAAAGCAATTGATTCATGCACTTATGCAGGATCGCCAGGTCGGGCGGAGCATTGAGCCATTCATGGGCTCCGAGTTCTTGACTGCGGCATGGAGTTATCCGGTGCTTACCGGACTTGTTCAGAACCCCGATCGGAACATCGAGGATGTTCTGGGGTCTCTGGAAGATGAGGAACTACGGCGTCAAGTGAGGGCCGTAGTTTTTGAACCGTTTGCTCGAGTAACTACTGAGGAGGCGTTGGCTTCCATCGCGCAACTCTATGATGCCCATCTCGTCAAAAAAGAAAAGGAGATCCGTGAACAACTCAAAGAGTACGGCTCCGGGGCTGCCCCGCCCGAATTGGCGAAACAGCTCATGGACATTGCTACAGAAAAGACGCGGGTAAGGGCCTTCAAGCCTTGAATCATGTCCTCACGAGCGTATTGGTAGAAGGGTAATTGCATTAATAAACGGAGGATCCATTGGGACTCGAAGATAAGTACGATGAAGTACAAAAATTAATCGATATCGGGAAGGAAAAGGGCTATCTGCTCTATGACGAGGTCAGCGACCTCCTGCCTCCCGAAATCAGCGCCTCCGCAGAAGATTTGGATGATCTGTTTTCCGCGTTTGGGACTGCCGGCATTGAGGTGATTGACACCGAAGATCAGGGGTTTGCCGGTCTCGACAAAATTCCGGGCGAAAAGAAGTTTGACGGCGAACAGCCGGAAGCCGGGGATATGGAACTCGACCTGACTCCTGGCGCACTCGAAAAGACGAACGACCCCGTGCGCATGTACCTGCGCGAAATGGGCACCGTCCCATTGCTCACCCGCGACGGCGAGGTCGAGATCGCAAAGCGGATCGAACGCGGCCAGCTCACCGTCCTGAAGTCTCTTTCCCGCTCGCCCGTAATCGTCCGCGACATCATCGATCTGGGCGAACAGCTGAAGAACGATCCCAGCATCATCAAAGACGTCCTTCAGTTCAGCGACGAGGAACTCACCGACGAAAAGATTGAAGAAAAACTCGGAGAAACGCTCGAGATCATCGACAACATCGCCAAGACCTACAAGAAGGTCAATCAGATGAGGGCGAAGATCGACACGATGTCCAAAGCGAAAAAAGGACCGTACCGCCGCGCTCGCTGGAACCTCGGCCGTTCGCGCGTGGACCTGTCGAGGCTCGTGCGCTCGCTCGAGTTCTCCATCGGTGAAAAGCTTCGCTTGATGAGCGTCATGAAGGAGACGGTCGATCGCATCAGGCCTCTGGAGCAGGAACTGAATCGGCTGGAGCGCAAAGCGGATCACACGAAGAAGGAGTACCGCAAGAACGTTCAGAAGGAGATCAAGGCGATCAAGACCAGGATCACCGAGATCGAAGAAGAAGCCAGATCGTCATCGCTCGAGTTACGCCGCACGGTCCAGACCCTGATGCAGGGCCAGGTGACGGCCGAGATCGCCAAACGGGAACTCGTCGAAGCCAACCTGCGACTCGTCGTATCGATTGCCAAGAAGTACACCAACCGCGGACTGCAGTTCCTGGATCTGATTCAGGAAGGCAACATCGGCTTGATGAAGGCCGTCGACAAATTCGAATATCGGCGCGGTTACAAATTTTCGACTTACGCGACTTGGTGGATTCGGCAGGCAATCACTCGCGCGATTGCGGATCAGGCGCGCACGATTCGTATTCCTGTGCACATGATCGAAACGATCAACAAGCTGATCCGGACGTCTCGCGCTCTGGTGCAGGAACTCGGACGCGAACCCACCAGCGAGGAAATCGCCAAGCGGATGGATATCCCTGTGTCGAAGGTCCGCAAGGTCCTGAAGATCGCGCAGGAACCCATCTCGCTCGAAACACCGATCGGTGAAGAGGAAGATTCGCATCTGGGCGACTTCATCGAAGATCGCGGAGTGGTTTCGCCGGCTGACGCCGTCATCAACATCAACTTGAAGGAAATGACGGAGCAGGTTCTGAACACCCTCACGCCTCGCGAAGAACGCGTCATCAAAATGCGCTTCGGACTCGAAGACGGGACAGAACACACTCTGGAAGAGGTAGGCCAGAACTTCGCTGTCACTCGCGAACGTATCCGGCAGATCGAAGCTAAGGCTCTTCGCAAACTGCGCCATCCGAGCCGCAGCCGCCGGCTTCGCGCATTCCTCGATGGAACAGGCCGCGACTAGGATAGAATGCCGGGTTGGGGATCGGGGGAAATGGTCAATGTTCAACGTTCAATTGTCATTTGTCATTTAAGGTGCGCGCTTCGCGCGGCTTTCTTTATAAAGCAAATGCCCGCGCGAAGCGCGCACCTTAAATGACAAATGACAATTGAACGTTGAATATTGACCATTTCCCCAAACTTGGGCCCATAGCTCAGTTGGTCAGAGCTCCCGGCTCATAACCGGGCAGTCGTAGGTTCAAGTCCTACTGGGCCCACTTCAAAACACACACGAATGAACTCTGACCTCAAGCAGCTGATTCGTCTTCAGACGGTCGATCTTGCCATTCAGGAAATCCGCACACGCATCGATAAGTTTCCGAGTGTCTCGAAGGCACTCGATGAAAAACTTAAGGCTGAGACTCATGCCGTCGAGTCTGCCAAAGAGAAGATCAAACTGAATCAGTCCAACCGCAAGAAGTTCGAGGGCGAAGTCGGCAGCATCGAAGCCAAGATCTCCAAGTACCGCGAACAAATGATGTCGGTGAAAACCAACGAAGAATACAAGGCGGTTCAGAAAGAGATCGAATACGCCCAGCAACACATCCGCAAAATCGAAGACGACATCCTCAACCTGATGATGGAGCACGAGGGTTTGCAGGTTGAGGTCAAGGTTGCGGAAGGCCGCTTAAAGGAAGATCAGCAGAAGGTGACTGAAGAACGCAAGGAGCTCGAAAAGGTCAACCAGCAGGACATCAGCGCACTCGAAGCGTATGTGAAGGAACGCCGCGATCTGGAGAAAACGATTTCCGAAGATCTGTTACCCCGGTACGAACGTGTACGAAAAGCGCGTGGCGGTATCGCCGTGGCACAGGCAAAAGATTACGTTTGCGACATGTGCAAAGTGCGAATTCGGCCACAGATTTTCCAGGAGATCCGGAAGAATGATCAGATCATCGCCTGCGACGCGTGCCAACGAATCCTGTATTTCCCCGAGAATCTCGACCATCCGTTTGAAGTCGCATGAAGCTTGAAGCCTTTGTGGACGGCGGCTCCAGAGGCAACCCTGGAGAGGCCGGACTCGGTGTGTACGTGCCCGGCCATGTCCGTATCGCCGAATACCTTGGCGTGGCGACGAATAATTACGCCGAATACTCCGCTCTTATCTGTGCCTTGCGATGTGCCGTCCTTAGCCGCTGTGACGAACTCGTCGTGTTTGCAGACTCCGAGCTGGTCGTCAAACAGATAGCCGGTGTGTATCAGGTTCGAAATGAAGGTATCCGCCCGCTCTACGAATCTGCCCGCCGGTGGATGGCACTCCTGGCGAAAGTCTCGATCCAGCACATCCCGCGCGAGAAAAACAAGGAAGCGGACAAACTCGCGAATCTCGCCATGGACAAGCACGCCAATCTCGTGAAGTGGGAGTGATGGGGCGGGGGAATCGGATCTGACCAATTCCTAATTCTTAATTCCTAATTCCGATCCGAGTAGACATCGAATTCTGGAGGTTTTCTCGGATTGGAATTAGGAATTAAGAATTAGGAATTGGTCAGATCCGATTCTCCAGGCCGTAAGGCTGTCTGATCGCCGCATGTATAATTAAGGGCTATGCCTGACGACAGTTACAACCACCGTGATATCGAGCCGAAATGGCGACAGTACTGGGGATCGAACCGGCTTCATGAAGCCCGCGACGACGATCCACGACCGAAGTACTACTGTCTGGATATGTTTCCGTATCCATCCGGTTCGGGTCTGCACGTCGGTCACTGGCGCAGCTACGTTTTGCCCGACTGCTGGTCACGGTATAAATGGCTTCAGGGCTACAAGGTGCTTCATCCGATGGGATGGGATGCCTTCGGTTCGCCTGCCGAAAACGACGCGATCAAGAAGGGCATCCAACCGGCCATCGGTACGCGCAACAACATCGAGAATTTCAAACGCCAGTTGAACGAGATCGGCGCGATGTACGACTGGACGCGCGAAGTTAACACGACCGATCCTGACTATTACAAATGGACGCAGTGGATCTTCGTCCAGATGTTCAAGCATGGACTTGCCTACAAAACGTTCATGCCGGTGAACTGGTGTCCGAGCTGCAAAACTGGAATCGCAAACGAAGACGTCGTCGATGGACGCTGCGAACGGTGCGGAACCGAAGTCACGAAGAAAGAGCTCAACCAGTGGATGCTCCGCATTACAAAGTACGCGGATCGATTGCTCGATAATCTCCAGAATCTCGACTGGCCCGACAAGGTCAGGACCATGCAGGCTAACTGGATCGGCCGTTCGGAAGGCGCCGAGGTTATCTTCAATGCAATCAAACCGGATGGCTCGCAGATCCCGCTCAAAATCTTCACGACTCGCCCCGACACGCTCTTTGGCGCGACCTACATGGTCATGGCGCCCGAGCATCCGCTCGTTGGAGAGTTAACGACACCGGACCGGATAGCCGATGTGCAGTCCTATGTAAGTCGCGTGAAGACGGAGTCGGATATCGACCGGGCGGCGCAAACGGAAAAGACCGGTGTTTTTACGGGCGCGTACGCGATCAATCCGGTCAACGATACGAAGATTCCGATCTGGATCGCCGATTACGTGCTCATGGCGTACGGTACCGGGGCGATCATGGCCGTACCCGGTCACGACGAGCGAGACTACGAATTTGCCAAGAAGTTCAGCCTGCCGATTGTCGAAGTGATTTCTTCGGAGACCGGTATCGACAAAGAGGCGTACGCCGGCGAAGGCACGATGATCAACTCCGGCCAGTTTACCGGCCGGCCCTCCGCCGAAGGACGAAAGGCGATCGTTGCCTGGCTTCAATCGAAAGCTCTCGGGACACCGACCGTCAATTACAAATTGCGCGATTGGGTTTTCTCACGCCAGCGCTACTGGGGCGAACCGATCCCGATCGTGCATTGTTCGAAGTGTGGCGAAGTCGCCGTCGACGAGAAGGATCTCCCTGTACGTTTGCCGGAGGTTGAGCGCTACCAGCCAACCGGTACCGGCGAATCTCCATTGGCAGCGATCACAGAATGGGTGAACGTGAAGTGCCCGAAATGCGGCGGTCCCGCCAAACGTGAGACCGACACGATGCCGCAGTGGGCAGGGTCATCCTGGTATTTCCTTCGATATGCATCGCCGCACGACAAGAACGCTTTAATCAGCGACGCAGGCAAACAGTGGTTGCCCATCGATTTGTATGTGGGCGGCATCGAACATGCGGTATTGCACCTCTTGTATTCACGGTTCTTTACGATGTTCTTACACGACATCGGCGTCGTTGCGTTCGACGAGCCCTTCAAGAAACTTTTCAACCAGGGAATGATCACGTACGTCGGCAAGAGCGGAAAAGCCGAGAAGATGTCGAAGTCGAAAGGCAACGTCGTCAATCCTGACGACCTCGTCGAGGAATTCGGTTGTGATTCCTTGCGCATGTATGAACTCTTTGTCGGTCCGCCGGAGTTGGATGCCGAGTGGAACGACAAAGGCATCGAAGGCGTTCATCGTTTCTTAAAGCGCGCCTGGCATTGGGTGATCATGCACAACGGCCAGTGGTCGGCTACGCCTTCACGAGAGATCCTCAAGGAGCGGCATTTGTTGGTGAAGAACGTAGTCGATCGGCTCGAGAGCTTCCGAATGAACACCATTGTCAGTTCGTTCATGGAATTCACTAATAAGGTCACTTCCATGAATGAGGCGCCCGACAAGGAAACCGTCGAGACATTTCTCGTGACGATTGCACCTTTTGCCCCGCATTTCGCCGAAGAGTTGTGGCAGCGTACAGGGCACCAGCCGTCAATCTTCTTTCA
>Ga0075421_100012109_pt1 | contig 10704 bp, 5 predicted proteins | sample SoiMetdeltSBSDD5_FD_75292 | JGI IMG/M metagenome (GOLD analysis project Ga0075421, IMG submission 75292) | Bulk soil microbial communities from a Populus tree surrounding site in Tennessee, USA - Soil MetaG P. deltoides SBSDD5 | ecosystem: Environmental > Terrestrial > Soil > Tree plantation...
TCGCCGCCCCGGACGCCGGTGATCCGCCCGAGCTACGGCGACGTGGTGGCCGAGGTCCGCGGCTTCCTCGCCGACCGGGTCGCGCTGGCCCGCAGCCGCGGGGTGCCCGCCGAGCAGCTTATCATCGATCCAGGGCACGATCTGAATAAAAACACCTATCACTCGTTGGAGCTGACCCGGCGGCTGGACGAGATCGCCGAGCTGGGGTACCCGCTGCTCGCCGCAGTGTCCCACAAGGACTTCATCGGTGAGGCACTCGATGCCGGGCAGGACGAGCGGATGGAGGGGACGGTGGCCGCGCTGGCGGTCTGCATCCTCAAGGGCGCCCGCGTCGTCCGGGTCCACGATGTCGCCGCGTCGGTGCGTGCGGTCCGGATGACCGAGGCGATCCTCGGCTGGCGTCCACCCGCGTACGCCAAGCACAACCTCTGACCGGTCAGAACCTCTGACCGGTCAGATTCCCGAGAAAACTCGCAATCCTGACCTCGGAGCTGGATCTTGGCCGGCAAGATCCAACTCCGCGGTCAGAAATGCGAGGAAACTCGGAATACTGACCGGTGAGCGCTCGGTCAGGGGCGCACGTAGCGGAGGAACAGCTCGTCGCCGGAGGCGAACACGTGGCCCAGAGCCAGGTCGCGTACCGGCCCTGGTGCACCGGCGACGATGCGGCCGGGACCGGGGCCGACCAGCTTCGGCGCGAGCGTCAGGCAGAGCTCGTCGACGAGATCGGGGACGAGGAGCGAGCCGAGCAGGTGCGGCCCGCCCTCGCAGAGCACGTGTCGCAGCCCGCGGGCGGCGAGCGCGGCGACGGCGGCGGTGAGATCGACGTCGCCCGAGCCGAAGCCGAGCACGTCGGCGACCTTGGAGAACCGGTCACCCGCCTCGGCCCGGGTATCCTCGGTCGTGACGATCACCGGGCGCTGCGGAGCCTGAGCGAAGAGCGGATGGTTGGGGTCGAACACCAGCCGGCGCGTCACGATCACCAGCACCGGATCGGGCGTGCGGCCCTGCTCCTGCCGCATCCGCTGCAGCGGTTCGGCCACCCCCAGCGGACCGTACTGCTCGATCCGGATGGTTCCCGCCGCGACCATTACCGCATCGCACGCGACGCGCAGCAGGTGAAACACGCGCCGGTCCGCGGCGCCGCCCAACGTTCCGGAGCGGCCTTTGAGGGTGACCGAACCGTCCACACTGGACACAAAGTTGACCCGCAGCAGGGAGTCACCGTCCGGCGTGGGATAGGCCGCGAGGATGTCGTCGTCGCTCAGCGGTCCGGGATCTCCGCCCGCCGGCCACAGCCGGTGAAGTGCGGGTCGGTCGCGCTGGGCGGAGCCGTGCGGGGGCCGGCCTTCAGTGGTGGGCACGGGCCCATTATTCGCCGTGGAGGAACCGGTGGACGGCTCGACCCTCAGCCCGGGCCGTACGTAGCCCGATCCGGGTACGGCCGAGCGCCAGCCGTACCGCCCCGACGCTCGCCAACATGCCATGTCGCTCTGCATAACTGCATCGCTAGCCGATGAGCTGGGTGATGCGCTCGACCACGTCAGCGTCGGTGAAGTCCCCGGTCGCGTCGTCGACCTGGATCTCCACCACGGACTGCCCGTGGGCCGCCGTCGGGGCGAAGGTCCCGAAGAGCCAGTCGCCCGTGGCCGCCGCCAGCTCCAGGTGGCGCTGCCGCAGGGTCTCCGGAGCGCCAGGCAGGTAGAGGTGGAAGCCGTTGACGTGCGGCGGCTGGGGCGTGACGAATACTCCGTCGATCCGGCCGATCGCCTCAGCCAGCCCGATCGCCCGCTCCCGGAACGCGCCGAGCTTCGGAAGCTGGACGTCCAGGCCTTCGAGCGCGGCCAGGGCATAGGGGTACGAGTGGAACAGCTGGGCCCCGTGCCGGTGCAGCCAGGGCGCGCAGTCGGCCAGAAACTCGGGCTGCCCGGCGAGTGCGCAGCCGGCCAGCCCATCGAGGGCCTTGTAGAACGACACGTACACCGAGTCGGCCAGCGCGGCGATCTCCGCTAGCGGCCGGCCATAGTAGTGCGCCGACTCCCAGAGCCGAGCGCCGTCGAAGTGGAGGGGCACCCCGCGATCCCGACACCACGTCGACAGCGCGACCAGATCCTCCCACGGCGGCAGCAAGAGGCCGGCCATGCGCAGCGGCAGCTCGACCGTCACCACTCCCGGCAGCTCGCGCGCTGCCCGGAGGTCGTCGACGGTGTAGGGCGAGAACTCGGCGAGCCTGATCGGCCGCAACCCGTGCAGGCGCTCATACGCCGATTCCTCGTCGTGGTCGATGTGGCTCAACGGGTGAAGCGCGACCGTCGACCGACCCGAGCGCTGCGTCCAGGTGCGCAGCGCAGCCTGCTGAGCGATCACGCCCTTAGGCACCCAGCGAGCGGCCGGCGTGCCGAGCAGCTCGGCCACGCGCCGCTCTACCTCCGCCACCGGCCCACCCTCGCCGTAGACGTCCACCTCATCTCCGTCCGCCTCCGGCCGGGCGGCCAGGGCTAACAGCCGCTCGCGCATCCGGTGGCGAGCGGGCCGGCGCAGAAATCGGCGGCACGAGCGGCGTACCTCGTCAGGTTCCATGAGGCCATAGGCTTCCAGCCGGCTCGCCGCCGCCGCACCCCGTTTTACGTGCGCGGGCGTGCGGCTGCCCAAACCCGGACTTGCCATGGTGCGGCCACCAGCCGCACCATGCCGTGGTGCGGCCACCAGCCGCACCACGGCATCGCGTACCCGGACGAGCCTCACACCCCCCAGGCGATCTCGAGGACGCGCGGCGTCACGCCACCTCGACGGGCACCTCATAGATCTCGGCCGTGGGGTGGCCGGCGCGCTCATGAATGCGCGCGACGGCCTCCTTCGACGGACCGGTCGAGAGGCAGAACACCTTGCCCGAGTCGGGGTCGAGCCAGGCCCGCTCGAAGTGCACGCCCTCCTCCGCTTCGATCGCGAGGTCGCGCTCGTGCGCCTCGGCGAGCTGGGCCTCGGTCACCCCGACGAAACCACTGTGGACATCCATGAACCGCGCCATGTCACGCTCCTTGCGATGGGCGAACTCGTACGGTCTCCACCATCGGTGTCGCCAGCAGTACCGGCATCGGTCAGGTGACCTAACATGCCGGAGCCGCCGCCCGTACGAGCAGCGAGCTGGCCTTCCGGCGCTACAGTCAGGAACGCCGTGCGCCGAGCCGGGAGGCAGGAGATGGCGACGTTGCTGTGTCCGATCCTGGTAGGGCGTGACGACCTGCTCGCCCTCGCCGAGCGGCGGCTGTCCGCGGCCCGGACGGGTACGGGGCACCTGCTGTTCCTCGCGGGTGAGGCCGGCATCGGCAAGACCCGCCTGCTCGGCTCGGCTCTGCGCCGGGCGGCGCGCGACGGGTTCGCGACGGTGGCGGCCGCCGCGTTCAGCCGAGATACGGAGCTGGCCGGCGGCCTGCTGCTCGATCTGGCCGCCAACCTGCGCGGCAGCACGGTAGCCCCGCACCGGGAGGTGGGCGCGCGCGTCACGGCGAGGCTGCTGGAGACCGCGGAGCAGGCCCGCGGCGACGAACATCGACGGCGCCGGATGACCGTCCTGGACGTGACCGAGGCACTGGCGAGCCTGGCCGGTGCTGGGCCGGTGCTGCTCGCTCTGGAGGATCTGCACTGGGCCGACGACCTGAGCCTTGAGGTGGTCGGGCAGCTCGGGCGGCGGCTGGCGGACCGACCGATGATGGTCGTCGGGACCTATCGCAGCGACGAGCTCTATCCGCGGATTCCGATGCGAGAGTGGCGCGCGCGGTTGCTCAACCAGCGGCTGGCCGAGGAGGCTCGCCTGTCGCGGCTGAGCCTCGCCGAGACGACCACGATGGTCCGGGCGATCCTCTCCGACGAGGCGGTGGGTGCGCAGCTCGCCAACGCCATCCACGCCCGCAGCGACGGCATTCCGCTGCACATCGAGGAGTTTCTCGCCGCGTCGTCGCACTCCGACGATCCGGGCGAGCGGACCGGCTCGGGCCTCCCTCGGACGCTCAGCGACGCCGTGGTGGCCCGCGTGGAGCGGCTCGGCGAACGGGCCCGGGCCACCGCCTCCGCGGCCGCGGTCATCGGCCGGTCGTTCCATTTCGATCTCCTGGTGGAGGTCGCCGCCGAGCCGGCCGCCGAGGTCGCGCAGAGCCTCGCGGAGCTGGACGAGCGCTCGTTCGTGCAGCCCGGCGCCGAGCCAGCCAACTACGACTTCCGCCACGCCCTGATCCGGGACGCCCTCTACGACCAGGTTCCGCTGCCGATGCGGCGGGAGCTGCATGCGCGAGTAGTCCGCGCGGCACCCGCGTACGGCCTGCCGGATGCGGTCGTCTCCGTCCACTGTGAAGCGGCGAACCTTCGCGAGGAGGCGTACCGGCACTCGCGTTCCGCCGCCGCCGCGGCCGCCGCCATGTCGTCCCACCGGGAGGCCTTTGAACTGCTGCGGAGGGCGCAGCGGTGCGAGGCCCGGTCGACGGCGCCGCTGGCGCGGGCCGAACTTCTCGCCGCGCTCGCCGCCGAGGCGACCGCCGTGGATGAGAACGCCATCGCCGCCGACGCGTACGAGGGGGCGTACGGCCTGTACCGCTCGGCCGGCGAGACCGTACGGGCAGCGTCGCTGGTCGCCGGCTGGACTGCGGTGCGGCACCTGCTCGGGGACGACCTGCCGGAGCGCGTCGCCCGCCTCAGCGCAGGCCTCGACTTGCTGACCACTGTGGACGATCCGGCGGCGGGCCCGGCGCGAATCTCACTGCTCGCCGGGCTCTCCGCCGCGCACATGCTCGATCGGCGGCTCGACGAATCCATCGACTATGGCGAGCGGGCCCTGGCCCTGGGGTGCACCACGCAGGAGGACGCGGAGCTCAATACGGCGGCGACGCTGGGCAGCGTGCTCGTCTTCGCCGGGCGGGGCGACGACGGCTGGCCGATGCTCGAGTCGGCGGTCACTCGGGCTCGGCGCCAGCAGCACGAAGCCGAGGCGGCGCGGGCGTACCGGATGATCGGCACATGCGCATCGGTGCTGGTCGAGTACGGCCAGGCCGAGCGGTGGCTGGCGGAGGGCATCGAGTATGCCGAACGCGTGGAGCTGGACAACCACCGGCACTACATGGCAGCGCACCTCGGGCACGTGCGCTGGGCGACTGGCGACTGGGGCGGGGCGCAGAGGCTCGCGCAGGCCGCCCTGGCCGACGGCCGCGACGGCCTCACGACCCGCATCACCGCCCTGCATGTGCTGGGCTACCTCGCCCTCGGCCGGGGCGACTGGGACCGCGCCCGCCGGCACCTCGATGAGGCGCGCGAGCACGGCGAGCAGATGGCCGAGCTGCAGCGACTCTCGCCGGCGCTGTGGGGGCTCGCCGAGGCGGCGCTGCTGACGTCCGATGTGGAGGATGCCATCGCCTGGTGCGAACGGGGTCTCGCGTCATCCCAGGCGGTCGATGATGCGGCGTACCTCTATCCCTACCTGGTTACCGGCGCCCGGGCGTTCCTGCGCGGGTCCGATCCCGGTGCGGCTGGAGACTGGGTGGACCGCGCCGGGGCATTGGTCCGCCGGCGCTCGATCCCGGGGACACTGCCCGCGGTGGCCCACGCCCGGGGGCTCGTCGAGCTCGCCAGCGGTCGCACCCGCATCGCCTACGGGTTGTTGAGCGAGGCGAGCGCGGGCTGGGACGCGCGGCGCCGCTACTGGGAGGGCGCGTTCTGCCGCCTCGACCTCGCGCGGTGTCTGCAGCGGTCGCGGCGCGGTCCGCAGGCCGCCGGCCTGGTCGCGGCCGTACGCTCACGGGCCGTCGAGCTCGGCGCCGCGCCGGTGCTCGCGGCGGCGGACGCGGTGGGTGCGGCCGCGGACGGACTGCCACCATGGCACCCCCTCTCGGCCCGGGAGTACGAGGTCGCCCGCCTGGTCGGCGATGGGCTCACCAACCGCGAGATAGCCGCGAAGCTCGTGCTCGCGCCGAAGACCGTATCGGCGCATGTCGAACACATCCTTTCTAAGCTCGCGGTCAGTCGCCGGGCCGAGATCGCCGCCTGGGTCGCCACCGTCCGCGGCCGCGAGGGACAGAATTCCCCGTGACGGGTGGGGTGCTCGGCGGCGATCATAGGTGGCGATGATTCGGCTCGCGTATGGCGTCGTGGCCGGGCGCGGACTCGGTGTCTGGGCGCCCGGCCCGGACGGTGCTGCGCGCGATGCGGCTGAGGGCGATCTGCCCGCCGGCACGCCGGTCGTCGTCGGTCGCCGTGGGGCCGAGCGGGCCGATGTGGTCGCGGCCCTGACGGCCCTGCGGGAGCTGGTGTCCCGCGGCGGTGAGCTCCTGGCCGGCGCGGACGTGGATCTCGGCGGCGGGTTCCGGACCGGACGCCTCGCCGGCGGTGCGGGTGACCGTCGTGACGCCGTGCTCGCCGCGCTGCGCGTCCTGGGAGCCGACGGTGCGGCCCGGCTCGGCGACCGCGCCTCCGTGCTCGTCGCGCTGTTCGGCCCGGCGGCGACGAAGCGGGTTGGCGGCGCCGCGACGGCAGCCCTCCACGATGGACGGTGGCCGGCGCTGTTTCTGGCCTCGGCCGCGAGTGACCTGTTGGGCCCGGAACACGTCGAGCGGGTGCTGGCGCTCGCGGACCCCCTCACGCCCAGCGCCAGGACGGTCCGCGGGGCGGGGGACGAGTACGGACTGGCCTCGCGGCTCGCCGTCGACCTCGACCGGGTCCTGTCGGCGTACCAGCGGCCGCGCCGGCTCACACTGCTGCTCGACCTGTGCGGCGTGGTGGCGACGCAGCGACGAGCCGCCGAGCGTCAGGAGCGGCTGCGCACGTTCCGCCACTCCGACGAGCGTATCGACCGGGTGCGGGCGCGGTACGAGCGGCACGTCGACGACGAGGTGATCGCGCTGCTCCCGCCCGGTGCCCGACCCATCGACCTAGCACGATGGATCCCTCAGCGGTGGCACTGGGAACGGTGGTTCATCAACGCGATGCGGGACGCTCTCGCGGCCACCGTGCTGCTGCGGGCGGCGATCGCCGTCGCTGAGGATGGGCTCGCCGACGGCGTCGCTCGGGTCCGACCCCTGTTCGCGGCGGGAGCGCGGCTGCTCTCCGACCACGAGGCCTCGGTCGCGAGCCGCCGAGTGCCCGACCTGGTCGGCGTGCCGGCGCGGCCCGGAGTGTACGTGCGGGAGATCGACCGGAGGCTCACGGCGACGAACCTGGCCGGCGAGCGGATCGACGGGTACCTGGCGCAGCGCATCGCCCTCGCTCGGGACTACGGCATCGTCGTGCTCGAGGCGGTCCGTAGCCTGCTCGAGGAGTGGAGCCACGCCGCAGATGCACCGCCTCGCGTCCACTGGGTCGCTGGACTCCTCCGGCCCTGGCGCGATGTCGCCGGCTACACCGCGACCCGACGGCCGCAGGAGTGGCAGCAGCCCATGCTGGGGCTGCTGGGAACTGAGGACGCCCCGATCGAGAACGCCGGCCCGTTGGCGCAGCGGCTGCTCGAGCACCCCGACGCCGCCGCCTCCGACCTGGAGACGCCCGGTGATCTGGTGTGGTACGCGGAGCTCGCCGACGCGCTGGCACAGATCGACGGGTATGAGGTAGCGACCGTCGAGTACGGCGAGCCGCATCCATATGTCTCCACGGCTGCGTGGGCGCCGGCCATTGAGCCGCTTCGCCCTGTCGCGGACTCGGTGCCGCGAGCGGTCGCCGGGGCGGCGCAGCTTCTCGAGCTCGGCGCGGCCGCACCGACCCGACCCCGAAGCTGGCCCGAGCTCATCGACGGTCTCATGACGTCCACAGTGGTCGCCGAGGCGCTCACGGGAGCCTTCGCGGTGCCGCGGAGCATTCTCGATCGCGACGGCACCGTGATTCCGGGCAGCGACGCGCGCATCGAGATCGCCCGGGATCCGCATCAGCTCGTGGCGTGGGCCCAGTACATGGGCAACTGCATCTCCGGCCCGTACTACCTGGGCGAGGCGTTGCGCGGCCGGTCCGTCCTGGCCGCCCTGGTCGGACCCGACGGTCGGCCCGTGGCCAACGTCGAGCTGCGTCCCCGCCGCGCCGACTGGATCGTCAACGAGTTCCGGGCCCGGTTCAACAACGACCCGGCTCCCGCGATCGACAGCAGCCTGCGCGCATGGGTCGCCACCCTGCCGCCGCCCCAGCCGACGCGACGGGGTCCGGCACCGGCGACCCGGGTGCGTCCCGGCGACCACCGGCCCTACCAGCCCAACCGCGAGCTGGCCGACCTACGCCACGCGCTCGTCCCGCTCGCGGCCCGCGCGCTCGATGCCGATGAGGTGCGGCGGGCGCTCGACGTACTCAGTCCGCTGGGTGGCGGTGCGGCCGACGGCATCGTCGCGGTGACCGCGCTCCGGCGGGCGGCGCGCGCTGAGCTCGACGGGGCGGTGCGGGGGGCGCTCGCGGATGGGCTGGACCTGCTCGAGCTCTGGCGGGCCACAGCCGTGCGGCCGCTCGCGGTGGCCTTGGCGGGTCTCGACCGGACGCTGCGCGACCGTACGGTCCCGCTCGGCCTGCTGCTCGGCGACGAGCCGCTACCCGCGCTGCACCGACGGCTCGCCCGGGTCGCTCCGATCGCGCAGGCCCGCACCGTCGAGGTGGTGGCGCGGCGGCTGCGCCGGTCGCTCGGCCGCCTCGCCCGCGGCGACGATCCTGAGCTCGCCGCCGTGGTGCCGCGCCGGTCAGATGCCGGTCTGCTCTGCGCGTTGGTCCTCACGGTATCGACCGCCGCCACCGTCCCGACCGAGGCGCTGACCCCGATCACGCGGGCCGGCCAGGCCGAGGTGCCGGGGTTTCCGGCATCCAATGTGGACGATCGTGACGGGCCGTGGCGGAGGGCCCGCGCCGACGCCACCGAACTCGGTGCCGAGCTGCCCCGCGGCCGCGCCCGCCCCGCGCTGCTCGTCCCGACGTCGTGGCTCGGGCGCGGCGGCTGGCCGGCGCTGTGGGCCCGGGCCAGCCGAGTCCGCCAGCCCGGCCTCCGTTGACTCCGCAGCCCGGCCCCCGTTGATCTAGGGCTGAGTCCCGCTTGCTCGCGACTCAGCTGTGTTGCTCGCGACTGCGGGGGCTCGCTGGCGCTCGCTCCTCGCGCTCGCGACTGGACCTCGCAGGCCGCTCGCTCCTCGCGCTCGCGACTGGACCGTGGTTTGATCTCCAATCACAGTCCTCAGCCCTAGGTCAACGGGAGGGTCACGGTGCGGCAGGCAGACGCCATCGTGGTGGGGGCCGGGCTCGCGGGGCTCGTCGCCACCCACGAGCTCACCAGTCGCGGGAAGCGGGTCGCCGTCGTCGACCAGGAGAACGCCGCGAACCTCGGCGGGCAGGCGTACTGGTCCTTCGGTGGGCTGTTCTTCGTGAACTCGCCCGAGCAGCGCCGGCTCGGGGTGAAGGACTCGGTGGAGCTCGCCTGGCAGGACTGGCGGGGCAGCGCGCAGTTCGACCGGCTCGACGACGAGGACGCCTGGGCCGTGCAGTGGGCGCGGGCCTATGTCGAGTTCGCGGCGGGGGAGAAGCGGGCCTGGCTGATGCAGCACGGCTTGCGGTTCCTGCCGACCGTCGGCTGGGCCGAGCGCGGTGACCTGCGCGCGGACGGGCACGGCAACTCGGTGCCCCGGTTCCACATCACCTGGGGCACCGGGACGGGTGTGGTGGAGCCGTTCGTCCGGTCCGCGCTCGCGGCGGCGCGCGAGGGCCTCGTCACCTTCCACGATCGCCACCGGGTGGACGAGTTGATGGTCAGTGGCGGTGCCGTCACCGGCGTGCGGGGCAGCGTGCTGGAAAGCGACGAATCACCGCGGGGCGTCGCCTCGAACCGGGACGTGATCGGCGACTTCGAGCTGGCTGCGCCGGTGGTGATCCTGACCACCGGCGGCATCGGGGCCAACCATGACCTGGTGCGTCGCTACTGGCCGGCGAGCCTGGGCACCCCACCCTCCACTGCGGTCACCGGAGTGCCGGCCTATGTGGACGGTCGGATGCTCGACATCGCGGCTGGCGCGGGTGTGCGGCTGGTCAACCGTGACCGGATGTGGCACTACACCGAGGGGTTGCACAACTACGACCCGGTCTGGCCCGGACACGGTATCCGGATCCTGCCCGGCCCGTCATCGATCTGGCTCGACGCGTTGGGTCGCCGGCTACCCGCGCCGTACCTGCCTGGGTACGACACTCTCGGCACACTGCGCTACCTGCGCTCGACCCCCGACATCGCGCGGTACGACCACTCCTGGTTCATCCTCACGCAGAAGATCATCGAGAAGGAGTTCGCTCTGTCGGGCTCGGAGCAGAACCCCGACATCACCAGCAAGAGCCGGGCCCGGTTCCTGCGCGAGCGCCTGCTCGGCAAGGGGGCACCGGGGCCAGTGGCGGCTTTCCAACGCCGCGGTGCGGACTTCGTCACGGCGGCCCGGGTTGACGAGCTGGTCGCGAAGATGAACGCCCTGATCGGCGAGCCGCTGCTCGACCCGGCCCGGGTACGGGAGCAGCTCGAGGCCCGGGACCGGGAGCTGGCCAATCCCTACAGCAAGGACGCCCAGATCCAGGGCATCCGCAACGCCCGCCGCTACATCGGCGACCGCCTCGGCCGGGTCGCGACCCCGCACCGCATCCTCGACCCCGCGGCCGGACCGCTGATCGGCGTCAAGCTGCATGTCCTGACCCGCAAGACGCTCGGCGGCATCCAGACCGACCTCGACTCCC
>Ga0075421_100012110_pt1 | contig 10703 bp, 11 predicted proteins | sample SoiMetdeltSBSDD5_FD_75292 | JGI IMG/M metagenome (GOLD analysis project Ga0075421, IMG submission 75292) | Bulk soil microbial communities from a Populus tree surrounding site in Tennessee, USA - Soil MetaG P. deltoides SBSDD5 | ecosystem: Environmental > Terrestrial > Soil > Tree plantation...
CGATGGATGTAGGCATCGGCCGTGTCAGGCATGTCATAGTTGATGACGTGCGTAATGCTGTCGATATCGAGGCCACGCGCCGCGATATCGGTGGCGACCATGATGTGAAAATGGCCCTTCTTGAAACCGTGCAACGCCTGCTCGCGCTGTCCCTGCGTGCGGTTGCCGTGCAGGCTCGTGACGCGATGCCCCCCGTGTGCGATCTGCCGAGCCACTTTGTCGGCGCGATGTTTGGTGCGCACGAAAACCAACACCGAATCGGAATCAGTTTGTTTGAGAATTTTCAACAACAACGCCGATTTCAAATGCGACGGCACGGGATACAACGCGTGCGTCACGGTGACCGCGGGTTTGCTGATGCCCATCGAAATCTTTTGCGGTTCGATTAGTGATTGCGCTGCGAGCAGTTCCACCTCGGCGGGGAAGGTCGCGGAGAACAACATCGTCTGCCGCTCCACAGGCACCGCCTTGATGATGCGCCGCACGTCCGGCAGAAAGCCCATATCGAACATGCGATCAGCTTCATCGATCACCAGGATCTCAATGCGATGCAATTTTGCGTGCCTTTGCTGGACAAGATCCAGCAGACGACCGGGAGTAGCCACCAGGATTTCCACCCCTTGACGCAATGCCTTGATCTGACGGTCGGCTCCGACGCCCCCATAGATGGTTGCGCTCCTCAGCCCGCTCCCCGCTGACAGCTGGTGTACCACCTGATTGATCTGCTCGGCGAGTTCACGCGTCGGTGTGACGATGAGCGCGCGCGGCATGCCCTTTGGTCCATCAAGCAGTCTGTTGAGAATGGGGAGGACGAACGCGGCAGTCTTGCCGGTGCCGGTCTGGGCAGTGCCAATGATGTCACGTCCACGCACGGCAGCAGGGATGGCCGCCTCTTGAATGGGAGTCGCAGTTTCATAGCCTGCGTTCCTGATTCCCAGCATTAAGCGGGAATCCAAATTAAATTGTTCGAAGTTCAAATTGTTCCTTGTCTTCAGAAGTCAAGCAGATGTTTGGGAATTGAGTGACCCTCCCTGGCAAAACCATTAGGACACGCAAGCGAAAACAGCGATGGACTGCTGATATTGGTAAATTGATGGGATAATTATACACTACTCCAGCCATTCGTCACACTTGCACCCAACCGCGGGTGCAGTATTGCGAGGAGGAGCGTCGACGACCCCGGCACTCCCGATTTGCTTTCGCAAATCAGGCAGGTGTGCGCCCGGGGCAAGTGAGCAATCCCTTTGTCATAGTGGTGATTGCTTCGCTCCCATCAGTCGCTCGCCATGACCGAATGTAAAACAAAACCCGCCTCTCATCGAGACGGGTTACGGAGCGTTTACGCAGATTTATCCAACGCTCACTTTGCTGAGGTGTGTCTGGAACCAATCGCTTGCAAGCTGCGCTGCTTGTTCCAGCGCGCCCGGCTCCTCAAAAAGGTGAGAGGCTCCCGGAACAATGACCAGTTTCTTTTCCGTGCCTGGTGGCATTTTCGCAAGCGCTTTCTCGTTCAACTCAATCACAAGCTCGTCATGACTCCCAACGATCAGCAGGGTGGGTGCAGGCACTCGTGCCAAAGACTCCTCCGCCAAATCGGGCCGTCCGCCGCGCGAGACGATTGCTGCCACCTTGTCGGGTAGTTCTGCCGCGGCCATCAGCGCGGCTGCCGCGCCGGTGCTGGAGCCGAACAGACCGATTTTGAAATCGCGCGCATAAGGCTCTAAATCCAACCATTCCATCACACCAGCCGTTCGGCGGGCAAGCAAATTGACATCGAATCTTAAGTGCCGTGTTCGAAGATCCATCTGTTCTTCTTCGGGAGTTAGCAGGTCAAAAAGCAAGGTGGCTAAACCAGCCTCCTGCACGGTTTGCGCGACATACTGATTACGCGGGCTATGACGACTGCTGCCACTTCCATGCACAAAGAGCACCAGGCCTTTTGCCTCGGGGGGAATGCTCAGGATGCCCTCGAGACGAACACCAGTGCTTAACATCTGGATATAACGATTTTCAGTATTGGTCCTATTCATACAGCCTCCTCAGCTCGTGCGAATCACTCATGAAGTATCTGTCGCAATGCTTCTTCAAGGAGTGTCCGCACTTCTTCATCGGTGGTTTGTGAAAAGTCTTCATACCACCGACTGACGCCATAAAACGGCTCAGGGGTGGTGGCGCAGATGATTTCATCGACCATATGTTTGAATGCCTCACAAGTTTCAGGTGCGGCAGTGGGCACAGCCACCACAATACGAGCGGGATTCTTGGCGCGTAGTCCCATAATCGCGGCGTGCATGCTCGCGCCCGTGGCTAGCCCATCATCGATCAGGATGACCGTGTGGTCACGGATTTCCCGCGGGGCTCGGTCTCCACGATACAGGCGTTCGCGGCGCTGCAATTCTTTTAACTCCTGCTTTACCACCACCTCAATCAGGCCGTGAGGGATATTAAAAGTGCGCACGATGTCCTGATTGATAACTCGTACGCCACCTGTCGCGATTGCACCCATTGCCAGTTCTTCATGACCAGGCACACCTAATTTGCGGACAATAAAGATATCCAGCGGAGCATTTAATGCCAATGCAACTTCATAAGCGACTGGCACACCACCGCGTGGAAGTGCTAATACAATTGCATCTGACCGTTTCGCGTAGGCAGATAGTTTTTGTGCTAGTTTTCTTCCGGCATCTCTACGGTCTCTGAACAGTGCCATCTCTCCTTCTTTCGCTAATCAATTATTCATTTTTTATTCTTCCATACGGCCCAAGAAAACAATATACCCATGATTATCAGCAATGGGAATGGGGGAAATCCCATATCCCATAAGAGCGTTTTCCCTGCAGGCAGAGATTCCTAGAAACCAAACCCGCCTCTTCTCGAGACGGGTTCGTTGTTTACTTTACGGCATTTCAGGAACAGCATGCCCCTCGGGGTAGATCAGATACACAGTTCCACCCGAAGCCTGGAGCCAGAGCGGTTCAAATTCCGCCCGCTGGTATGTCCGTTGAACCGTGTCATCCGCAGGCGATGCAGGATCGTTAACGATTGGGTTTCCTTGACCGTCAAATCCGACCAACACGAGCAAGTGCCCGTTTGTTGATTCGATGTCTGACCCACTCAGCTCGCCTTTATTCCATGCAATGGACATGACCACAGGCACGCCATGTGCTACGAACTCCTCCGCTTTTGCCAGGCTTGTGAAGCGCGCCACATAGCCTTCATACCCTTGTGGCGCGGCATAGGCCGTATTGAAAGGCCAATTGCCATGGCCATCATAGATCCAATCAAATACTCCATCCACGGCAGCATGCACGCGAGTGTCACATGTTCCAACATCATTCCAAAAGCCTAGCACCATTGAGGTAGAGGTGGGACTACACCATACTTCCCCGCCACCTACATAAATCATTTGTGAGCATTCCGGAACGTTAAGCTGAGTGTTCCATATTGGATGCTCATTTGGAGGAACTACAGCGCTTTTGGGCGCCGACGTCGAATATGCAACCGATGCATTTCGCACAACGGGAGTTGCACTCCCATCCACACTGAACAAAAGAAATTTAATTTGGAATGCGTTGGGCGTTTCCCTTTTATTTGAGGACACAAAGGTATCAACCGCTACGAAGCCATCCGCGTCCCCTTGCAATTTAACTGAGTGGCGTCGAATTGTCGAACCTTCCGAAGCCTCCGCCGCCCAGATGCCGAGCACATACCACTTGCTCCAGCGGCTTCCATATCGAGCACTGAATTGCACCTCAATCCATGAACCCTCAGGCGTGCTTGCATTCCACGAAGCGATGGCTTCCGTGTAATTGAAATCTGCTGGGATTACAGGGCTGGTGGCTTCTCCCACACGGAAATCTCCGCCGTTATAGTAATTGCCACCATAATACGCGCCCACTGCATACGGGTCGCTGCCAATGCTAGCTGTCGCGTTATCGAATTCGAGAGCTCCTTCTCCATTCAGAAGAACCCCGCCGTTCAAGTCCCAGCCAGCGAAGCCGGCATCTGCCGCGCGCCAACGGACAAATCCGGTTTGGTACCCAGTGTTCGCTTTTTTAGCGGCAGCCGTCGGAACCATGACCAGTGCCAGAATACTGACTAACGTGATCGTACTGGTGAGTAGACTTAGTTTCATCGCTTTTCTCTCCTCTAGAAAGTGTTTGAAACTTGCTTTGAATTGCTTGCGGAACTTTCCATACTTTACTGGAGAATCAGTTAAAAATCAACAACGAATAAGTTACGGTGAAATTCTTTATGATCTGTGGTGTGAGAAAGCGGGAAACAAAAACCCGCCTCTTATCAAGACGGGTTCAATTCCAACTGGCCTTCAGCCGCTGATGACCTGTCCGAAGCACGATGGCTAAACCCATTCCATATCTCTTGCGGGTAAATAATCGCGTTTGTCCCGGGCAGCTGTTCCATAGCGAGGCCCGTGTTCAGATTGATGCCGATCTGTTGATAGGCCTTATACGCCAACTGACTGCAATAAAAAGCGTCTTCCGATTCCGATTTCAGGAAGTTCAGGTTATAAGGCTTGCCAAGCTGCGCGAGACAATACTCCGCCACTCTCGACCTCAGGGCATGCTCTTCTTCTTCTGGTAACCCGAGTCCGTCGAGTGGGGAGGCAATGCCGTAGAAGGTATCAAACAAAAGTCCCCGTCGACGCGCCATACGTTCACTGTCCCACTCACCTTTAAAGACTGTGAACTTGATCACACCATGCGCGCCAGCCTCCACGCATCTCCCCTCAGGGCCGAGATAGATTGCCACATGGTCCACGTCTCCAGGTATTAGTCGTCCAACGAATTTCCAGAACTCGCCTGGCAAAATATCCGGCTTGCCATTCATCGTACAGATGATGTCGCCCGTTTGTAGCGGTATTCCTTCGATTTGATATGTGTAAATCATTTTTGTTCCGTACTCATTATACGGAGAAACTGGGAATTCGTTTCATCGATTTCTTCCGTAATTGCGAGCGACCCCTTCGAGGGGAGCGAAGCAATCTCCGTCACCGAGTTGGAGATTGCTTTGGGACTGTCGCCCCTCGCAATGACGGGGGCGTAGTAACCAAAAAATCCATCTGATGTGCGATATACACCAGCTCGCCGCGTCCACGTTGCTCGTAACGTTGCCGCAGCCAGCCCGCAAAAGCCGATTCATCCAACTCGGGGTGATGCTTCAGCGACTCCTCAAAGAAATGGAGAATGTATTGCAGGAAATAGGCCTCTTCTTCCGCATACTTTCCGTTCACTGCATGCACCACCCAATCTGACCCGCCCGACGCCAGAATCTCTGCTCCCAGGTGTCGCAAGTGACCGAACAAATGTCGTCCACTTCGGCTGTCGCCTCCGGTCAGGCGCGTATCCATCGTTTTGTGATAAAGCCGTTCGATCTGTTCATCCAGCCTGGCGTCAATGGCTGGCTCGAAGGTGGTCACGCCATCGAAATTGATTGTCAGCCACGCCAGGTCATTTGTCAAAGACATCAACTTCTGCAACGACTCGGGCATCGGCAGCAAATCCAAAAACGCGTGCGCGATCAACAAATCGGCAGGCTCTTGATTCTTCTGAACGAAAGCGAAGATGTCTGCCCGTTCCAAATGGATTCGGACATCGTGTGTCGTGTCCCATATCCGCAATTGGGTCTGTCCGGGTCTTTCCCAGCCGTAACCTGCTTGCTCGGCCCACTGCTGAATCCAGGCTGAGGCAAATTCAATATTCTCATCCGATTCATCCACCATAACATACTCAGCCTCGCAGATGACATTCCAGCGGATGAGCCGCTTGAGCATTGTCCCAATACCCGCGCCAACTTCAATGATGCGGGTGGGTTGTGGTAGGGGATGAGCGATCAACGCGTTCAATACATCCTTATTGAGCGCGCGGTCATCCACGCTTTGTTTGGAAAGCAGGTACTGTTGGAAGGAATATTCCATATTCGATGACCTCATCATCACGAGGGCGATCTTTCGCCGCCTGAAGCAATCCCCTCCTTCGTGCCGGAGATTGCTTCGGGGCTATCGCTCCCTGCGATGACATGGAGAAACTCTCTTATACTTTGCGCCGTCTCATTCCATTTCGGCTGTGACTGATACCGTTTCAATGCATTCAACGACAATTTCACTAACAACTCTCGTTTCCTGGCTAATTCGTTCAGGTGGTTTGCCAATGCGGTCGCATCATTGGGCTGAATCAAGTATCCGTCTTTCCCATGTGTGATGATTTCACTTGCTCCACCGGCGGTAGTCCCAATCGCAGGCAGACCGAAACACATCCCTTCGAGATAGACGATCCCGAACCCTTCATAACTCGACGGCACAACCAGGACGTGCGCCTGCTCATACATTCCAAGTAGAGGCTGATTATCCATTGCTCCATGAAATTTGACAATGGAGGACAATCCATGTGTAAGCACATACCGTTCCATCTCGTAGGCGTAGCGGGGTTCGGATGTCAGCCCTCCAACCACGTCCAGCCTGTAAAGCGAGATACTATCTCGCGGCACCGTGTTCAATGCCTCCAGCAAAGTATGCAGACCTTTCCGATAAATCACATTTCCTATAAACAATATCCGCAGTTCTCTACTATTTGCTCGCTCTCGCAGTTTCTTCTCCGAAATTGCCTCTCCGAATCGATCTGTGGGGGGATAAGCAAGCAAATTCGGCTTACTATTTTCTATTAAGCCATTTACAACTCCCTGTGTGGTCTTGGAATTGAAGATAAAACCATCCACACTTTGCAGATACTTCTTTTCCACCACCCGATACAGGTCATTTTGCGATGCAGGTCTGAGTTCCGAACATCGTAAATGATGGACCAGACTAACAATTGGATAGGGGTGCTTTCCCCGATTCGCGGCAATGAGTGAAGCGTGATTAAGCTCGTCTTCAATCAAAATATCTAAATTTGAAGGGAGACGAAAACGTAAATTATCCATTAAATGCGCGGCGTAATTCCTCCAGGGCAGGGAAATAATTTCCACCGTGTCGCCTTGCGCGCGCAAATACTCAACCAGTTTTCGGTCATACAAATACCCGCCGCTGACCGTATCCAGCGAACCGTAAATAACAAGACCGATTTTCATAATAGATGTCACTCTGAACGAAGCGACACTTGCACCGCACGCAAGTGCAGGTGAGAGTCTCTACATTAAGGATGAGATGCTTCGTCGCTAACGAGCGGCTCCTCACACCGTCCCGAAGCGGTGTCCCTTCGGGAGCATGACATGAATGTCACCTTTCAACCCGATATGCCGCCCACGCAGACTCATTCTCCCACAGCACCACTTTGAGTGCCGAAATGTTCGCGGCTTCAATGCGTTCGCTCAACGAAGTAGCCAGTATCCGCGAAAAATGTTCAATGGATGGATTCAGTCCGGCGAATTCAGGTTTGTCATTGAGCATCTGTTCCTTGTAATAATTCACGATTTCATCCAGATGTTTTTCCACATCTACAATATCAACGAGATAGCCGTGCTGGTCAAGTTCTTTTCCTTCCAGTTGCAGTTCAAGCACATAATGATGTGAGTTCGGAAAATTCTCAGGGCCCCAATCCCCGCCGATGAGAAAATGCCTTGCAATAAAATCACGACAAACTCCCAGTGTGTACATATCGGTTCTCCAAATAATTGTCGGTGCGATCCATGCATGGCCATGAAGATATTTGGGCTGGGCTGGACGGGTCGCCCATGTTATGTGAATCAGGGTTTGACAGCGCGCATAACGTGGCGTCCATTTTCTCTTTGAACAGACATCACAAAATCGAACGCGTCGATGCGGGCGCAGTAATCCAGGTCGGTTCTAGGAAAGGCAGGCAGGTTTGGGTCCAGGTGCTTCAGAGCATCACGGGACCGGAAGACCCGCTCTACAATTGGCGCTGGGTCGGGTTTTTCGCCTTTCAGCAAAGCTTCCAAATATTCTGCGCAGGCCAGGTCTTCGTCGCCCTGCCCGGGCGCATATTCTCCGGTAATCACAAAAGTCACGGTTTCTGGAGAAAGCTGTTCAATGGTTTTCACGGTTGCATTTGCGACAACTAGGCTTGCCGCGAGCATGGTTTCTGCATTGACACTTTTTACGATGCCCTGTGTGCCAGCACCGGTGCGCTGCACGATGATCTTTCCGCTCAAGTCCAGTTTGTTGGTTTGAGTGGGGGAGTTGCCAAAATCGAAGCCATCAGGTGGTACACCACCCACCTCACCGCAGACCAAAGAATTGGGAGTTTCGGCCCTTAACAGCAGCGCCTCTTCCACGGTGCTGACGGGATAGATCTCCTGTGCGCCGCGTGAAAACGCAAAAGCTGCATTCGTGAACGCGCGGATGACGTCGATGACCACGACGACTCCCGTCGCTTCGTGGCAGGTTTCAAGGTTGGTGTAATGAAATTTCATAACTATTACTTCACTACATAGGTTCCCGCGAGCAAATCGTACAAGGTTTGCTTGGTATTCGACACTACAACGGATGCAATGTTCAAACCAATCAATATATAAACCATGGCAAATCCAAGATTTATCAGGCTCGGATTAATGTCTGTTGAAAAATATATCTCCCAGATAAGAGTGTGCGACAGTTCCCACGGAATAAATTTCAACAGCGTGCGTGCAAACGCTCTCCAGAAATGAATTCGATTTCCATTGTGATCGGTAACTCGCAAGCCCAGGCGTTGTTTACCCCACGTCGCCTGTCGAGCGGATGATTCGCTGATCACAAAATAAAGTGTTACGGGGAAGGTAACGAGCAGAAAAGCCACAAATTGGGCTTGAATCCGATCCGCGAAGAGCCATTGGACCCCGCTGAATAAACCATTGATCATCAGGAATAATAGGGTTAACGCGATAAGGTACCCCAGAATCACAATGTAATCGAGAGCGAAGGCCTTCGTTCTCAACCAGAAGCCTGCAAATGTTTTTGATCGATTGTCCATTACGAGTAAGTGAACAAAACCTGAATTGTCTCTTGTGGATTTTCATCCAGTAATTCATACGCCTTGCCAGCCTCTTCGATGGGGAAGCGATGTGTGATCCACTTCTGCGGCTGGATTCGCCTCAACGCCTCCCACGCGACCCCGAACCTGCGCGCCTTGTCCCAGCGCCCTCTCAACTCTGGAGCGATGGAACTGACTTGCGACGAGATCAGTTTGATGCGCGAGCGATGGAACGCGCCGCCCAGATCAAGCTCTGCGCGTTTTTCGCCATACCATGAACCAATGACGATTCGTCCGCTGAAAGCAGTTACTGCGATTGCATCGTTTAACGCGGAGGGCGAGCCGCTCAGCTCAAATGTCAAGTCGAATTTTTTCTGCGCGTAGGCAAGCTGTTGTTTTGAGTTCAAATTTTCATTTGAATTTGTGTTTGGAGTCTTATTTGTGCGGCTTATTACTTCAGGATCAAATGAATCGTTCACTCCAAGCTCAAGCGATGCTTTGCGGCGCAACTCATAACAATCGGCTGTGACCAATGATTCCAGTGGGAATTCCTTCAGCAGGGACGCAACCAACAAGCCGACGACGCCTTGTCCCACCACGAAGACCCGTTCTCCCAGAATCGGCGCGGCGTCCTGGATCAGGTTTACAGCGGTTTCCATGTTGGGGAGGAAGGAACAGGTTTCGGCTGAGAAAGAGTCCGGAACAAAAATCAAAGAAGAAGGGTTCGCTATGAATGATGAGGTATGTGCCTGAAAAGCAAAGACGAGTTTATCCAGCAATGACTTGTCAACCTGCGTACCTGCATCGCTAATCCGTCCCACACATGCATAGCCATATGCAAATGGATACTTCAAATCGCTGCTTACGATATCATTCGAATCCTGAAGATGAGGGAACTGCCCGCGATAGACGAGCATCTCTGTCCCTGCGCTGATGGCTGAACAGATCGTTTCGACCAAAACCTCATCCGTGCCTGGAGCAGGCAAAGGCTCCTCACGAAGTTCCACCTGGCGCGGCGCGGTAAAGTAAATGGTCTTTCGTTTCACTGCCCCCATTTTACCTTGTATTATTTGGGCTTATCTGCCCATAGGAATATAAGCAGTAATACTTCGGCGGCTTTGGCATAATAGCCGGTGGCGCTTGACGTGCCAGCTACAAAAGTTTTATCGCCCATGATGACCCATAAGACGATCGTGAGGGCGGTATAGCCGACCAGTGCCCACCAGACCAGGTTGTGTCTTTGTTGGAAGAATGCTATGGGTAAAAAGTAGGCGCCAAGCAGACCTAGATACCCAAGACCGTTCAACGTGAACACAATATCCGGAAATAACGTGATATGCAGGATCGCAGTGGCAATGGCGGCAAGTATGATGCCATAATGTATGCCTGACAGTTTCATGGTCAACTCCTTTGGATGAATTTGCGGTTTACGGCTGGATGTATTTTGTTACGAACTTCTGAGACAGATTACGGCTTCGATTATAACTTTCGGAGTACACGGTTATATTTACTCAATAGGCGGACTCAATGAAAGGATTATTACTCATTCTTGCCTGATTTTCTTTGCTGGAATATAAAACTGAAATACCATCGTCTTCCGGCGGGTATTTAATCAATTCCTTCATTCTATCCATCACAATCTGATGAATTGCCTGTGGCTCTGTGGAGCCCACATCATTGAGGGTGATCGGCCCGGCAAAGCGGACGTGCACCACATTTGGGCGCGCGTTGCGGGTGATGAGCATAAGTAATTGCAGGGCAGCGGCCATTTTTTCACGTTCC
>Ga0075421_100012111_pt1 | contig 10703 bp, 8 predicted proteins | sample SoiMetdeltSBSDD5_FD_75292 | JGI IMG/M metagenome (GOLD analysis project Ga0075421, IMG submission 75292) | Bulk soil microbial communities from a Populus tree surrounding site in Tennessee, USA - Soil MetaG P. deltoides SBSDD5 | ecosystem: Environmental > Terrestrial > Soil > Tree plantation...
TGCCACCAACGCCGGTGGCACCATGCGGTCATGGAAACCGACAAAAGCGCGATCGAGCTACCAGATTCGCTTCGCCTACGCAGGCCGATGCGCGCGCAGGAACGAATGAACCTGGCGCACTGCCAGCGGAATTCGCTCCTTGGGCTCTTTCCACGGGAACAGGCTCACTTCGGCCTTCGGCGCGAGCATCGCACACTCCATGGCGACGGCGTACGGATGTGCAGGGACCTCGTCTGGCAGGATCAGCACGGGATTCTGGCAGCTCCGCACGAAATCGCGCGTCACCGTGAACACGAAGTCTGGGTCGGTCTCGAACATCATGGTGACGAATTGGTCAGTCGTCTGCAACGAGATCTCGGGCCGTTTCGCAGTCAGCATTGCTCCCCAGGTCTTCCAGAATGCGCCTGGGTACTTCGGCTCGCGCATCTCCGGACGCCAGCCCACGGGCTGCGCCACCACGGCTGCGGCAATCCGATTCGGTGCGCGCTTCAGAAGACTCCAGATGAAGGGGCCGCCAATGCAGAAGCCCATCACGAAGAACTTCTCAATGCCCAGATGATCCATCAGCCCAAGCTGATCGTCGGCATAGGATTCCCACGGCCGGTCGACTTCAACAGGCCCGGTCGATTGCCCGTTGGGGGCGTTGCGCAGGTCCGCCGTAATACAGCGGTATTCCCCCTGGAACTCCTGGATCGCGTTGAACGGCGAATTGCCGGTGAAAAAGCCAATGGTCGAGTTCAATCCGCCGCCTGGAAGCAGCAACAGAGGGAAGCCGGAACCGGCCTCCTCATAGTAGATGCGAACCGAGCCTCGTTCGTAGAACTTGCCCCCCTGGCGAGCCTGCTGAGCAAGTACGCGCGGCATGGCGGCCGCTGCCGCAGCCGCAACACCCGCGGCCAATATGCTGCGTCTGGTCGAATCCATAATCAGCGTCCTCCTTGCATTGCCGATGGTAATTGCGGTTTGATCCGCATGCGCGCGAGCATCTTAGCGCGGATGGGAAACAAGCTCACACTTCGATCGCGGGGATGGCCATGACAACATTCATGTCGAGATTGAGCGCAGGCATCGTCATTGCTGCCGTCGCCGGCGCCATAGGCGTTGCGCAGCACACGCCGGCGCCGAGCGGCTGGCCGGCCAGCAACTACGATGACAGCGCCAACCGCTACAGCCCGCTGACCCAGATCACGCCGGCCAATGTCGGCACGCTGGAGCGCGCCTGGAGCATCCATCTCAAGCCCGTCGGCTACTCCGGCAGGCTGCTCAGAGACGACTCCATTCCCATCGTGATCGGCAACACGATGTATTTCGGGTCGCCGTACGGCGTGGTAATCGCGCTCGACGCGACCTCCGGCGCGGAGAAATGGAGATTTCAGCTGCCGAACAACGACATCCCGGCCAAGCGCGGTATCGCGTACTGGCCGGGCGGGGGCGGCCGCCCCGCGTCGATCGTGTTCGGGTCGGATGCCGGCGCGCTCTACTCGATCAACGCGGCGACGGGCCGCCTCAACGACTGGTTCGGCGACAAGGGCATCGTCAACACCAAGACGCCGGAAGTCATGCAGACCGGCATGAACGTGCCGTACTCGCACTTGTCGTCGCCGACCATCTTCAAGAATCTAATCATCACGGGCGCAGGCACGGGCGAGGGCCCCGGCGGGTCCAACGGCGGCTCCGGCCCCGCCGGCGACACACGCGCGTGGGACGCGACGACGGGCAAGCTGGTGTGGACGTTCCACACCGTGCCCCGTCCGGGCGAACTCGGGTACGACACCTGGGGTGGGGAGAGCGCGAAGAACCGGTCCGGCGTCAACGTGTGGGGCCACATGTCGCTCGACGCGGCGCGCGGCATTCTCTACATGCCGCTCGGCGCCCCGAACAACGATCGCGTCGGCATCGACCGCCCCGGTGACAACCTGTTCTCGTCGTCCGTGGTCGCGGTCGATGCGAACACCGGCAAGTATCTCTGGCATTTCCAACTCGTGCACCACGATGTCTGGGATTACGACATGCAGTCGGCTCCGCTCGTGGTCGACCTGCAGCGGAATGGCGCGACCGTTCCCGCGCTCCTCGTCGTCAACAAGATGGGGCTGCTGTTCACGCTCAACCGCGTCACCGGCAAGCCAATCTTCGACGTCGTCGAGCGTCCCGTACCGAAGAGCGACGTGCCCGGCGAGCAGGTATCGCCGACGCAACCGTTCCCGGTGAAGCCGGAGCCGCTGGCGCAGTTGACGATCTCGCGTGACAACCTTTACAAGGGCGAGCCTCAGCACCAGGCGTACTGCGAGCGCCTGGTCGACGACAACAACATAAAGCTCGGCGGTCCGTACATGCCGATCGGCCGAGACCGCTACAGCATTTCTCCGCCAGGACCACAGGGGGGCATCAACTACTGGGGACCCGCGTACGATCCCAATCTGCGCCTGTTCGTATCGAACACCACAAACCTCTTCCAACCGATGCGGCTGGTCCAGCGGCCCGACGGCAGCTGGATCAATTCGGGCGAGCTCGCCGGTCTGCGCCGCTTTGGCGATCCGGACCGGCGCCTGCCGTGCGGCCCGACCCCATGGGGCGAGCTGGTCGCCGTCAACATGGACACGGGCGACATCAAGTACCGCAAGACACTCGGCGTTTCCGACATGCTGCCGCCGGACCTCCAGAACACGGGTCGCCCGAGTACCGGCGGCGTGATTCTGACTGCTAGCGGGCTCACGTTCGTCGGCGGCACGGACGATTTCAGGTTCCGCGCGTTCGCCACGGCAACTGGCGACAAGCTGTGGGAGATCAAGCTACCGTCATCGATCGAGACCGCGCCGATTACGTACATGGGCGCCGACGGACGGCAGTTCGTGACGTTCGTGGCCACGGGGGGGAGCCTCACGGGGTCTGAGGTCACCAACGACGAAATCATCGCGTTCGCGTTGCCGAAGAAGTAGCACGGGCTGACGGCACTGTCGGTCACGGCAGCGCGATGGACGACACTGCGTCTGAGCTACTATTGATGTTCCGCGCCGCGCACGGGCCTGATTCACGCGTCTGAGCCGGAACGGTGTAGCACAAGAAGTCGGGGATGGTCTTCCCGACACCCGCGTTGCACGGGATTAATCGAGACGATGAACATATGTGGCCCGGGAGCCGGGCGCCGGCTCTCTGTAATCATCACCCTGCTGTGCTCCTCTGTGTCTCTAGCCTCGGGGCAGCAGCGCACACCTGCCGGTCAGCCCCGGCCCCGGGCAACTGCGGCGCGCCAGCAAGACGCCCAAGGTGACCAGGCGCCGCCTGACAACGGCAGCCGCCGCCGGATGCGAGCCTTCCGACTCAACGATGATGAGTCGATCATGCTTGACGGACGGCTGGACGAGCCGGCCTGGACGCGGGCGGAAGCTGCCGGGGACTTCGTCCAGATAGACCCCGACAATGGCCAACCAGCGACAGAGCGGACCGAGGTGCGCATCCTCTTTCACGCCGACGCGCTGTACATCGGGATCACCTGCTATGACTCCGACCCCGACGGCTGGATCGCGTATCAACGTCGGCGGGACGAGGGATTGCCCTCCGACGACAAGATCCAGATGACGATCGACACATTTCAGGATGCGCGTACCGGCTACTTTTTCGAGATGAATCCGCTCGGCTCGATGGCGGACGCACTGATCGACAAGAACGGCGAGAACCGGGCGTGGGACGGCGTCTGGAACGCGCGGGCGAGGCGCAGCGAGATCGGTTGGACGCTCGAAATCGAGTTGCCCTTCCGGACGTTCAACTTCAACCCGGGCAGCGACACCTGGGGCATCAACTTCCAGCGCACCGTCCAGCGGAAAAATGAATCGAGTATCTGGAGCGGCTGGGCACGCAATCAGGGATTGCGGCGGATGACGAACGCCGGCATGGTCACCGGCATCCAGGACGTCACCCAGGGACACGGCCTGGACATCAAGCCGTACGGTTTGTACACCTCGGAGGCATCTCCCGGCGGCGGCAATCCTCGCATGAAAGGCGACGCGACCGCCGGCATCGACCTTTTCTACAACCCGACCCCGTTGCTGCGCGCCAACTTTACCGTCAACACCGATTTCGCACAGACCGAAGTCGATCAGCGCCAGACGAATCTGACGCGTTATTCACTGTTCTTCCCCGAGCAGCGCGACTTCTTTCTCGACGGTGCGACCTTCCTCGATTTCGCCAGCAACAATCTCCGCAACGGCGACGACCGTGGCGGCAGCACCGACGACCAGGTAATCCCGTTCTTCAGCCGGCGCATCGGCCTGAGCACGAACGCGACGCCGCAGCGGATCGACTACGGCACGAAAGTCACCGGCCAAGTGGGCGCGCAGGATGTGGGCCTGCTCCATGTGCGGACTGGCGACGACGAGGGGTTCGCAGGTGAAGACTTCACGGTCGCCCGCGTCAGGCGCCGTATGATGGCGCAGTCGTACATCGGCGCCCTGTACACGCGCCGCGACCCGGCCGGTGCGGGTGCCGAGGCGCGACATACCACGGGTCTCGACATGTCGCTCGCCACGTCGGCATTTCGCGGCGATCAGAACCTCGAGCTCAAAGCGTGGTTCCTGCACGCGACGCGGCCCGATGCGTTGCGCGGCAACTCAGCCTTCGGTACCACCCTCGACTACCCGAACGACCGCTGGAACTTTCGGTTCGACGCGACCGAGGTTCAGGCGAACTTCGACCCAGCGGTGGGATTTCTGCGACGTCAGAACTACCGTCGATATGCGCCCTGGCTTCGTTTCCGGCCGCGGCCGCGTAATAACCCGCACATCCGACAGTTCTGGTTTGACGGCACCGTCGACGTGATGACGGATCTTCGGAACGAGCTGCTGAACCGCGACCTGGAATTCACGCTGTTCGGCATGCAGCTTCAGTCCGGCGCCTTTGTCGCCTTCACTGCGACCAACCGCCGCGAGCGGCTCGACGCGCCGTTTGCGATCAGCCGCACGATTACGTTGCCGCTTGGCGCGGAGTACGATTACTCGCGGTTCCGCATCAATGGACGAACTGCGGAGCGGCGCAAGGTGTCGATCAACGGCCGGTTCGAGACGGGCCAGTTCTATTCGGGCACCCGCACGCAGCGGCAGATGAACCTGAACGTCCGTCTGCGGCCAGGCCTCATCGTCTACCTGACCGGTGAATGGAACAGCGTGAAGCTGGCCGAGGGTGCATTCTCGACGCGCCTTTACCGTCTCGTCAACGAAACGCAGCTCAGCCCGTTCATCGCGCTCGTCAACGACGTGCAGTACGACTCGCAGAGCGCCGTGGTCGGCTGGCAATCACGCTTCCGCTGGATCCTGAGGCCCGGCAACGACCTGTACGTCGTCTACACGCACAACTGGCTGGACGACCCACTCCTCAATCGGTTCGCGACGCTCGACAAACGAGCCGCATCGAAGATCCTTTATACGTACCGCTTCTAATAGGGTTAGATCGCATTTGCGACGACGGGCCGGGCGGTCCCACCGTCGCCCGGCGGGCCGCTCGCACGTCTTCTACCGCTCCAGTGACCCCTGATATGGGATGACTTGGCCGGCTGTGATGTCCACGTCAAAACTCATCGTCTGATACCCCGGAGCGCGAATCTCGACGTGATGGTGTCCGGCCTCCACGCCGAGTGGTTGCGTCGTCGGTGTGAAGTCGCCAACCGTCCCGACGCGCATGTTGTCCACGAACAGCTCCGCGTTGCTGGGCGTGATCTCGAAGCTCAACCCACCCAGGTTCGTTTCACTCGGTTGCGCGAGCGAACCTGATGTGCCTGACGTGGCGTCTGACCTCACATACCCATTGGGAGCGTAGGGATAGGAAGGAACGTAGGGATAGTAATAGGACGGGTAGTACGGATAGTAGAACGCGTAAGGATACGCAAACGGGCCACCAGCATTCTTGAGATCTTCATCGCAGTCCTCCAACCTAAAGAAATTCACAAGAATCCCACCAATGTCTGGCGCAATTTAGCGGGCGAATTTTCGTCGAAGTGACAGGTGGCCACCTGCCGAGCGTGTCCTCGTGGTAACGGTGTGACCGTCACTGTGCGTCATCCGCAGGCGGCGTCAAGCCGCTCAGCGGCTCGCTCACATGCTGGGCAATGAGCCCTCGGATCTTGACTCGACTGCTGATGTTCTTGAGTCAAGCGCGTGACCGAACGGACTCGTCAGAAAGCGTTGCTTCTTCCGCGGGCGTTCGAGTAGTGTGTGCGCGCTGCCACTCCACTTCATCAGGAGGCTTTCATGAGGCACGATCCGTTTCCTCGAGGGACTACCGGTCACATCTCACGCCGCGGGGCCATCGGGAAAATCGGTGCGGCAGCGGGAATGGCGGTCTTCGCGCCGAGCCTGGCAGCAGAGCAGGCCCCCGCAACTCAGGGCCCCACCCCGAACGCGGCGCGGGGCGTGCCGCCAAGCGTCATCTCCAACCCGCCGCGCGATTTCACTCCCGGCGCAGGCCCGGTGACGTACCCGGACCCCGATGTCATCACCATCGACCCGGGCTTCGCCACCCTTCGGGTGAACAACACCGGGATCCATCGACTCTTCACCGGAGGGATGCACGACGAAGGACCTGCATGGTGCGCTCAAGGGCGCTATCTGGTCTGGAGTGATATCCCGAACGACCGCCAGCTGCGTTGGATCGAGGACGACAACCGGGTCACGGTGTTCCGGCAGCCTTCGAACAACAGCAACGGCAATACGTTCGACCATCAGGGCCGGCAGATCTCCTGCGAGCATCGTGGCCGGCGTGTCGTCCGATACGAGCACGATGGCTCCGTAACCGTGATAGCTGAGTTCTTTCAAGGCAAGCACCTGAACTCGCCAAACGACGTCGCCGCCCATCGGGACGGTAGCTATTGGTTCACGGATCCGCCTGCCGGCGCCTCGCTGTACGAGGGAATGCCCGACGCTCCGGGTGGCCTGCGCAATCCAACCGGCCTGCTGAACGGGAAAGTTGGTCAGCCCGTCGGGTCCGGTAGCCTCAAAGGCGAGTTGGCCTCGAACATCTATCGAGCCGACCCCTCCGGTCGCGTGGACATGCTCATCAGCGAGGAGGCTTTCGGCGGAGGAGGCAACGGCATCACGTTCTCCCCCGATTACAAGAAGGTCTACATCGTCAGTCGACAGCTTCCGTGGGTCTTCGACATTGGTCCCGACAACAAGATCAGCAACCAGAAGCAGTTCTCCGATCTCATGGTGGATGGTGTGAGATGCGCAACCGACGGCATCCGGTGCGATATCTACGGCAACCTGTGGTGCAGCAGCAACGCTGGCGCGAACCTGGGTTATAGCGGCGTGACCGTGTGGTCGCCGGAAGGCAAGCTGCTGGGGCGAATTCGGCTGCCCGAAACGACTGCCAATCTCACGTTCGGCGGCGCCAAACGTAATCGACTGTTCATGACCTCAGGCCAATCGCTGTACGCGCTCTACGTCAACACACAAGGGGCAGCGCCGGGCTAATCCCTGGCCAGACACCACACGCGCCTGGTTCGGAGCCGACGCTGCGCTGACTTGAGTAACGCTTGCGTTGCCAACTAGGCCGGAGGCGCCGCCGGAATCGCGCCGAGTTGCTGCATCATCGTGAGCTGGTCGAAGACCCCCCAGTGCTCGAGCGCGCGCCCGTCGTTGTCAAAACGAATGATGTCGATGAGCGGTACGTCGACCCGCCTGCCGGTCGGGGACATGCCCATGAACGCGCCCTTGTGGGTCCCGGTCGCCCGAACGCGCGCAACGACCTTGTCGCCGCTCGCAATCAGGTCTTCCGGCATCATGCGCAGGTCCGGGAATGCCGTGATGTACATTCGAAAGAGCGCGATGACACCGTCCTTCGTCGGCGCAAGGCCTGGCAGTTCCTCGTGGTCGACGAAATTGTCGCTGAGCAGGTTGCCGAATCCGTCGATGTCCCCAGCGTTGAGGAGTTCGTAGAGGCGTCGCATCGTTGCCGCGTGATCCATGTTTCCCTCCGAGGTGGGACATGTTAGATGATCCACACATGTGGACGACACCCATGCAGACACTTCTGCTCCCGTGTGTGCTCTTCCTGTGCGTGGCCGGCTGCGGTCCCTCAACAGGCAATCCAAAAGTCCCGGCCGGCGCCACCAGCTCCGGTGGCAAGCATGCGGTCATCGAAACCGACAAAGGCGCGATCGAGATGGAATTTTTCGAGGCGGACGCCCCGAAAGCTGTCGAGAATTTCAGGTTGCTGGCCGAGCACGGCTACTACGATGGCCTGACGTTCCACCGCGTCGTGAAAGGGTTCATGATCCAGGGCGGCGATCCCTCAGGCGACGGCACCGGCGGACAGAGTGCGTGGGGAGATCCCTTCGCCGACGAGATCAACCCGCAGTCGGCGCTCTACAGCGGCGGCTACCGGCGCGGCTTTGTGGCGATGGCCAACGCGGGCCCCAATACCAATGGCAGCCAGTTTTTCATTCTTCAGGAAGATTATCCGCTCCCGCCCAACTACGTGATTTTCGGGAGGGTCACAGGAGGCCTCGAGGTGGTCGACGCACTCGCCAACACGCGGACAACCGTGGGCCCCGGCGGCGAAGAGAGCCGGCCTGTTGCACCGCTCACGATGAAGAAGGTCACGGTTCGTCCCTAATCGGCAACGCGCTTCGGTTTCTCCATCCAGGCGACCTTCCCAGTATTCGATTCAATACGTTCCGTAGGTGGCGGTGCGGGACACTGGCTTGATGTGCGCGAACATGCTGCGGGCGTTCCAGGTCGGGAAGGCTTTCACCAGCGACGGGGAGCCGTCGAGTTGGATGCGGCCCTCGCGGGTGGCTTGGGTCCAGGTGAGCTGGCCGGCGTGCCATTTGACGAAGGCTTCAGCTTCCGCCGTTATGTAAAGGTCCTCGTCGAAGCCGGGGTACGTCTTGCAGATCTCGGTGTCTCCGCGCTCGATGAGTAGCCAATAGCGCTCACGGCGCGGGCGGGCGGTGAAGTCGAATCGGATGACAACGCGTCGATCCGGCAGCCGGTCTCGGCGAAGCGCGTTGCACATCGACCACAGGGCTACAAAGGGATCGAGGTTCTCGGGGGCGATCTCGAGCCACCGCGCACCCCACTCGCCGAGCGACTGACAAACCTTGAAGAGGTCGTGGCCCGAAGACGTGAGCTCGTAGTGGTGCCCGCGCCCGTCGGGCTTGGGTGCCGACTCGACGACACCGAGCCGTTCGAGCTGCTTGAGCCGCTGTGAGAGCAGAGTACGGGACAGTCCGGGCGCGCCCTCCAGAATCTCACTGAAGCTTCCGCAGCCCAGGTACAGGTTGCGGATGATCAGCGGTGTCCAGCGCTCGGCGAAAATCTCGGCGCCACGCGCGATGGGGCAGTACTGCCCGTACGTCCTCACAACGCCAGTGTGGCGCACCTGCCTTTGGTTGTGAAGTCCAGATTCTTGACTTTACCGTCACGCTCTGCGGTGGGATCGTCGAGAGAGGAGGAGACGATGACGACACCGACAACGGCAGAAGTCGGCCATCTGAGCAAGGGGCCAGCCGTCGTGGAGATCCACGGGTTTCGAGGTCGGCTCATCAGTGCCGGCGACGCCGACTACGACATCGCCCGTGCAGTCTGGAACGGTGCCATCGACCGGCGGCCGCGCCTGATCGCCCGATGCATCGGGTCCGCCGACGTGGTTGCAGCCGTGCGTTTCGCCCGCGACCACGATCTGGAGATTGCCATACGGGGCGGCGGCCATAACGTGGCAGGCACCGCCGTTTGCGACGACGGGATCGTCGTCGACCTCTCGGCGATGCGGGCCGTGCGGGTCGATCCCAACGCTCGCACGGCGTGGGTGCAGGGCGGTGCGCTGTGGGGGGACGTCGACCACGAGACGCAGGCGCACGGTCTGGCTACCACCGGCGGAATCGTGAGCCACACCGGAGTCGCCGGACTCACGCTCGGCGGTGGTGTCGGCTGGCTGATGCGCAAGCACGGTCTCACGGTCGACAACTTGATCGCCGCCGACGTCGTGACGGCTGATGGCGAGCTGCTGCGGGCGTCCGAGGACGAGCACTCCGACCTGTTCTGGGCGTTGCGAGGTGGCGGCGGCAACTTCGGCGTCGTTACCTCGTTCGAGTTCCGCCTGCACTCCGTCGGGCCCACCGTCCTGGCCGGGCCCATCCTCTGGGACGCGACCGACGCCGGGGAAGTCCTCCGCTTCTATCGCGACTTCGTCCGCGACGCTCCCGACGAGCTCGGCACGGTCGTGAGGTTCGGCACCGCGCCGCCGCTATCGGACATCCCCAAGGATCTGCACTGGCGGCCGGTCATGATGGTCGGTACGTGCTACTCCGGGCCGATCGAGGACGGTGAGCAGGTGCTGCGCGCGCTCCGCGCATTCCGAGCTCCGCTTCTCGATCTGGTCGGGCCCACGCGGTACGTGGGGTTCCAGAGCGCGCTCGACTCGACCGTCAAGCACGGTTGGAACTACTACTGGAAGTCCACCCACCTGCCCGAGCTCCGCGACGACCTCATCGAGGTGATCGCCGAGCACGCGTTCTCCTGCTCGTCGCCGCGGTCGTACGTGGCGATGTTCCATCTGAAGGGGGCGGTGAGCCGGGTGGCTGAGGGCACGACGGCGTTTGGGAACCGCCAAGGGTCGCACGCGATTACCCTCGATGGTGTGTGGCGGCCCGGCGAGGGCTTCGGCGACCGGGACACCGCCTGGGCGAGAGAGTTCTTTGCCGCACTCCGGCGCTT
>Ga0075421_100012114_pt1 | contig 10701 bp, 10 predicted proteins | sample SoiMetdeltSBSDD5_FD_75292 | JGI IMG/M metagenome (GOLD analysis project Ga0075421, IMG submission 75292) | Bulk soil microbial communities from a Populus tree surrounding site in Tennessee, USA - Soil MetaG P. deltoides SBSDD5 | ecosystem: Environmental > Terrestrial > Soil > Tree plantation...
CGGGAGCACACGCTGTCGCGGTGGCTTCGCGAGGTCGCGGAGGCGGATGCACGAGACGGTGCATCGCCGGCCGTGCGGGAGCGACTGCTCGAGGAAGTCCGGGCGCGTCGCGCTTCACGCCGGACGGCGCTGCTCAAGATGTACACGTTGGCCGCCGGACTCGTCGTCGCGACGGCAATGCCGGTGTGGCAACTGACGACACAACCCTTGCCCACGGAGCCGACGAGTACCGCGATCGATATCCCGCTACGCCCGACTTCGACCGCCGACGCGGAAGTCGCAACGGCTTTCTTCCCGCTTGCCTACGGCACAGTGCCGGTGACGCACGGGAGCCTCGTCCGTGTCACGGTGTCGCCCGCGGCCCTCGCCGCGCTCGGCGTCGAGCGGCTGGAGGCGAGTCGCTCGCAGCAGGACGTCGTCCTCGCGGATGTCGTCGTCGGCGAAGACGGAATTGCCCGCGCGGTTCGGTTCGTGCGCACCGCGCGCTAAGCGCGCGGAACAGATGGCGCGCGCCAGGCGCGCAGGAGCAGATAGCGTGCGCGCCAAGCGCGCAGGAGTAACGCCATGAGATCAGCAAGTGTGTGCGTGTGGGCGTGTCTTGCCGTCGCGATGCCGATGGCGGCAGCCGGCCAGACGCGGCAAGGCGGCAACCCCGAGGACCTGACGCGCGAGATAGAGCGTCTTCGCAATGTGGTGCAGCGTGCGGCGCAGGCCACCAGCGATGCCGATCGTGTGACGCGTGCCACCAGCGACGTGCTGGCAGGACCCGTCGTGACCGACGCGCCGTTCTCGGCCGACGCCACGACGACGGTGACGCAGATTCTCGGCGACGGCACGCGGATCGAGCAGAACACGACGGCGCGGTTCTATCGCGATCGGGCCGGGCGGGTGCGTCGCGAGCAGACGATCCTCGGCCTGGGCGCGTTGAATGGCGGCGGGAACATGCAGACCATCACCATCGATCCCGATCCTGGCGACGGCACCGCCTACAGCCTGGATCCAAACACGAAGACCGCTCGCCGCGTGCCGCGGCTCGATATCGCGTTGGGCGGCGCCATGATGATGGCGAATCGGGGCGGTGGTCTCGTCGTGCAGGCGCGTGCCGGTGGACCGGGGCCAGGGCCTGGCACCAGTGGCAACAGGCCGACCGAGGAGACCCTCGGTGCGCGGCAGATCGAGGGCGTGAAGGCTCTGGGCCGCAAGACGACGAGCGTCATTCCGACCGGCCAGATCGGCAATGACCGGCCGATCGAGATCACCGACGAACGGTGGGAGTCGCCCGAGTTGAGGATGTTGATCTACTCACGCAACTCCGACCCCCGCACCGGAGTCGTCGAATATCGGCTGACCAACATCAACCGTGCCGAGCCGCCCGCGGATCTCTTCATGATTCCGTCGGACTATACGGTCAGCCAGCCGCCGCAGCCAACGGCGCCGGGTCAACGAGGACGCGGCGGGCGCGAGGGCGGGCCAGGGACAACTGTCCGGTAAACCGACAATGGACTGATTGAAGCTCAGTCCGGATCGGCCGATGACACGGATCAGGGCCCATGATCCGGTCTGTCTGTTCGGTTGCTCTCCTGCTGGCGCTGTCCAGTGTTCTGCTCGGCGCCGAACCGGCCGGCCAGGCCGCCAGCGCGGCCAGCGCGCAGAGCGGCCGCGCCGAGGTTCGTCTCTTCGATCTCGCCTCGGTCCGCCGTCTCTTTCACGCACTCGCCCGGCGTGGCGAGGTGATGAGTGAAGGCGAACGCGCCGCCGCGCTCGCTGATTTTTCGTTCATGACCGAAGCCGTGGTTGGCGGATCGCCGGGCGGCCCGTTCACGTTCGATGAGCTCGCTCGTGCCGTCTCGAGCGGAAGCGGTCCGCGGGTGGCGGCGACGCCGGCCGTCGGCCGGCGCGATGACGCGGCGTATCAGATGCTGGCACTCGGCTACTCGGCCCGCGAGACCGCCGACGTCGTCAGCGGCCGGATCAGTCAGCAGGCGCTGGATACGGCGCAGCGGATGATGGCCGTCGGCAAGGGACGTGACGCGGCCGCCGACTATCTCGACACGCAGTATCGTCTCGTCGTCGCGGCGCGGAATGCGGTTCGCCCGCGATCCGGCCGCGACAATCGCACCGCCTCGTCGCGCGCGTTCGATGGCGTCATCGAGCACTACGCGCGTCTGCACCGGGTTGACGCGCCGCTCGTCCGCGCGATCATGCACACGGAGTCGGCGTTCAACCCGGCGGCACGATCACACGCCGGTGCGATCGGACTGATGCAGCTGATGCCGTCCACGGCGCGCGAGCTGGGCGTCAATCCCTTCGTGCCGGAGCAGAACATCGAAGGCGGAGTCCGCTACTTCTCGCAGCTGCTGCGCATGTTCGGCGGCGTCGAGCTCGCGCTCGTTGCCTACAACGCCGGGCCCGGCTTCGCGCAGCGCTACGCCCGCGGTCAGACGGCGCTCTACGGCGAGACGCGCGATTACGTACGTCGCGTGCTGGCGCGCGTGAATGCCCCCTGATTACTGATTACTGATTACTGATTACTGATTACTGATTCCTGACCCCTGATTCCTGAATTGACCGCAGGTACATGTCGCGGATCGTATCGATTGTGTCGGCTTCGGCGGCTGACTTGTCCTGCCGATAGCCCTTCACCCGCGCGAAGCGGAGCGCGAGTCCGCCGGGATATTGCGGGCTCTCCTGGACCTCGTTGAACGCGATCTCGACGACCAGTTCCGGTTTCACGTACACCGTGTGGCGGTCATGCGAGATTTCCAGCGCGCGGAGCTTCTCCGTCTGCCACGCCAGCATCTCGTCGGTCAGCCCCTTGAATGTCTTCCCCAGCATCACGAACCCGCCGTGCACCGGGTCGCGCGCGCCGAGATGGAGATTGCTCAGCCATCCAGTCCGGCGTCCATGCCCCCATTCCGCGGCGAGGATCACGAGATCGAGGGTGCGCGCGATCTTCACCTTGAGCCATTGCTGGCCGCGCCGGCCCGCCGCGTAGGCGGCGGCAAGCGACTTCACCATCAGACCCTCGTGTCCGCGTTGCAGCGTCTCGTCGAGGAATCGGGCGGCCGACTCCGATGTCGGCCGCACCAGGCGAGGCACCGCGAGCGACGGCGCAACCGTCTCGAGCCTGGCGGCACGCGCTTCCTGTTCGACGTCGATCAACGACTCGCCATCGGCGTACAGGCAGTCGAAGAGGAACGGCGTCAGTGGGACGTCCGCGCGCAAGCGGTCCACGTCGAGCTTGCGGCCGAACCGCTGCATGGTCACCTGAAACGGATGCGGCGAGTGGTCGGGCCGAAGCGCGATCACTTCCCCGTCCACGATCAGGTCGCGCACGCCGACGCCGCGCATCGCCTCGACGACTTCCGGGACAGCGGACGTGACGTCGCGCAGGTTTCGCGAGTAGACGCGGACCTCGTCGCCGCTTTTGTGCGCCTGGATGCGCGCACCATCGAGCTTCCATTCGAGCGAGACGTCGTTGTGCAACTGCACGAGCGCCTCGTTCACGTCCTCGGCGGGCTGGGCCAGCATCGGCTGCACCGGCTGAAACAGCTGGACGCCGAAACCCGCCAACCCCGGCTCGCCGCCGGCGAGGGCGGCGCGTGCCACGGGGGCGAGTGCACCGGCCATCATCACCGCGCGGCGAATCGATGCGGCGGCAACGCCGCTCGCCCTGGCGACCGCTTCGACCAGCACACCCTCGAGTGCGCCCTGACGAAGCTCGCCGAACAGCAGGCGGGAGATGAAGTCCTGTTCGGAGCGGGTGGCGCGGCGCAGCAGCTCGCGCAGCCGCTCCTGACGTGCGGCGGTCGACCCGGCGCCTTTCACCGCGGCAATCTGCGTGAACGTATCGTCCACGTCATGCAGCGTCAGCGCCGGAGCAGCGGCGGCGGTCACGTCGCGTGCAGTCCATATCGTTGCCCCACCGACCCCGATACGGCCCTGACGTGGCTCACCCGAGAGAAATCCGATCGCAATATCGATCTCTTCCGGAGCAAGACGACGAAGCAGGTCGGCGAGCAGGCCGATCTTGGCGAGCCGGCTGCTGGCTTCGCCGACAGCAGCGCTCGTCGTCACGATGTCCTGGAGAAGCATGCGTGGTATCTGCGGTCCGGCGAAAGCCGGACACGACGATCGCTCAGGCCCCGAACTGGCGCAGATGATGATCCATGTGGAGATACGCCCAGCGCAGCCACTCGGACCGCGACATCGGTCCGAAGATCGGGTGCCAATGTCCATCGATGGAGTTGATCTCGGCGACGAACTGGACCGACAACGTCTCGAGCAGGGCGAGGTCGGCGGAGAAGTCGTTCGGCCGCGTTCCGCCCACCGTCTGATCGATCTCGGGCCGCGTCCGCACGCCATGCGGCCACGGCACGGGCGCGTGCAACGCCATCCACTTCAGCACCGTGCGTTGAAACGGCCCGCTGGCGATGCTCATTTCCTTGCGCCCGGTCACGGCCAGGAACGAATCGCTCAAGTGGCAGATCATCTGATGCGCCGTCATACGGCCCCAGCGGCGGCGGCTATCGGGACACACGGTCTTCAAGCGGCGGCGAATCTCGACGACATCGCCGTCGCGGGCAAACGTCTTCATCGTCGTCCGAGGAGACGCTCGCCTCCGGCGCCGCGGAACGCCTCCAGCGACCGCGTGCGGCCCTCCTGCGCTGCAGCAAGAATCGCCTGGAACTCCGGACGATCGCGGACGGCATCGAACTGCGTTCGCCGTTCCAGCGTCGGCGCCACGTAATAGCCTTTCGCGATCCCCTGCTGTACCGATTTCAACCCGATGTCGAACTCGCCGACGTCGCAGAGCAGCGTGCCGATCTGAAACATCGCTTCCGGATCGCTCCAGATCTTGAGTGTGCTGAGCGAGGCATGCGCGGCGAGCATATCGGCGACGCGCCGATCGAGCCACGCCTGCATGTAGGACGTCCAGGTGTGGAAGAGCGGAATCCGCGCCATCTGCGTCATGCTGAGCAGCACCTCGCGCGCCTCATCACGCCGTCCGGCCAGCCCCAGGCCAATGACCTTGATGCCTTGATCGCCGCCGCCAGGGTCATACGAGCTCCGGCTCAATGCGAGCAGTCGATCGAGATCGCCGGTCATCAGCATCGTTTGCGCGATGGCGGACGGAACGTTCGGATCCAGGCGTTTGGCCTCGGCGTGAGCATCGATCGCCTGGTCGAACAGTCCACAGTAGCGGCAGGCGTGGACGAGCCCGGCGAAGAGCTCCGGATCATTGCCGTGCTGCGCCGCTTGCTCGAGCAGACGGACCATGGCGCTCGTCGACTGCCCCATGTCGGCTTCGAGCTGCGCGTAGTACTTGTGTGCCACCGAGAGGCGCGGGTTGAGGGCGAGCGCGCGATCGAGCGCCGGCTTCGCACGCGTCTCGTCGGCCGACGGGTCGATGAACTTGGCGATGACGCGACGGCATCGCCCCAGATGTGCCCACGCCGGAGCGAACGCCGGATCGAGGTCGAGACACTGCTCGTACAGGTCGCGCGCCTGCTCCATGCCTTCGTAGGTGCGAGCCAGCTCGTTGGCGCGGAGATACAGCTCGTAGGCGCGCGCGTCATGCGGCGTGTCGGGTGTGTGCGGCGCGGTGCCAGTCAGCGGCAGCGAGAGCGCGTCCACGACACGGCGGGCGATATCGTCCTGCAGGCGAAACAGGTCGCCGAGCGGAGCCTGCACGGTCTGCGACGTCACCACCGTGCCGGCGGGTGCCTCGACGAGCTGCGCGACCACGCGCAGCTGATCGCCCGAGCGGAGCAGCGTGCCCACCACGACGCGATCGACGTTGGCGTCGGCGGCGAGCGCCTTGAGATCCGGTACGTCGCCGGCAAACCTCGCCGCGACCGCGCTCGAACGGACGACAAGCGATCCCGTACCGGAGAGCGACGTCGTGATCGCATCGGCCAGGCTGAAGGCGAGAAAGTCGGTTTCCGGGTCGGGCCTGAGGACGCGGAACGGCAGCACCACGATGCGCGTGAGCGCATGGGCCTGCGCCGTGCTGGCTTCGGCATCGAGACCGCCGGCCCAGCGCAGCTCCTCGGCCATCACGTCGGCCGACGGCAACCGGTCCGACGGCTGCTTGGCCAAGGCCTGGCGGATCACGCGATCGACGGCGGCCACCGTGGACGACCCGCTCAACGCCGGCGGCTGTTCGTACACCGTGGCGTGAATCACGTCGGCAATCGTCCGGCCGTCGAAGGCCGGGCGGCCGGCCAGCATCTCGAACAGAATCGCGCCGGTGGCGAACAGATCGCTGCGCGCGTCGACGGTTTCACCGCGGATCGCTTCGGGCGCCATATAGCGCGGCGTGCCCATGATGGTTCCGGCGCGAGTGATGTCGGTGGGCGCGGTCACGGCGGCATCGAGCTCCGGCCGCGCCAGGCCGAAGTCGAGCAGTTTCACTCCGTGCGGCGTGCGAAACACATTCGAGGGTTTGAGGTCGCGATGCACGATGCCGCGCGCGTGCAGCGCCGACAGCGCGGCCAGGATGTCGAGACCAATCCCGACGGCGTCGGCGACATTGAGCGGTCCGCGCTGCAGCTGCTCGGAGAGCGGCTCGCCCTCGAGCAGCTCCATGGCGATGAACAGTCCGGCGGTGTCCTCGCCGATCTCGTAGATCTGGCAGACGTTGGGATGATTGACGCTCGCCGCGGCGCGCGCCTCGCGCCACATCCGCTTGCGCGCGGCCTCGTCGCCGGCAGGCATCGTCTTGACCGCCACCGTGCGCTCGAGCCGCTCGTCCCGGGCTTCGTACACGACACCCATGCCGCCCTGGCCGAGTTTGCGCGTGATTCTGTAATGACCGAGACGAGCGGGTATACCAGCCTGCACCGCGTGACTCGGCGGTTGGGATGTGTCACCCACCGCCGGCGCCGGCTGTGGGCCGCCAATCAGCCAGTCGTACAACGAGCGCAGCGGCCCGCGTGGGGTCTTGTCGATCGAATCAGTCACCGGATGTCGATCTTACCCTCCAGCGCCTTACTCTTCGACGAGCGCCTTCAGCCGGCCGAGCGCGACGTCCCACTGATCGGAAATCCGATCGAGACATCGCCGCGCGATCTCGAGCCGGCGTGTGTCGAGCTCCCAGATCTGCTCGCGTCCGGTTTTCATGTTCTTCGCCAGGCCGGCTGCCGACAACGCGTTGAGGTGCTTGGTGATCGCCTGACGCGTGACGCCGGCGCCGTCGCTGAGGCGCGTGATCGAGAGCGGCCCTTCGGCACAGAGCCGCGCCACGATCTGCAGCCGGGTTTCGTCGCCGAGCGCGGCAAAGATCGGCGCGCTCTCGTGCAGACGCAGCGCCGCGGCGCTACGACTGCGTGACATAGCGGTCGATGTTCTGCGCCTGCTCGGCCCAGCCGCCGTCGTTCATGCGGAACGCCTCGGCGCGCCGCGCCAGCGGGATCTTGTCGAACCCCGATTCGACAATCACGAGACGCGTGCCGCCGCTCACGTCCTCGAGTGTGAACTCGACCAGCGTCATCGGCTCGGGTGTGTAGTCGACCTTCGGATCGACGGCGTAGGGGTGCCAGCGGTATGAGAAGAACCGCTCGGGCTCGATCCGATCGACGACCATTTCCATGGTCAGGTGTTCGTAGCCGGGATGGGTGATCTTGCCGTAAATCGTCTCGCCGGCCTTGAACTGGCCGTCCAGGTTCACTCTGAACCACTCGCCGAACTGTGTCGCGTCGCTGATCGCCCGCCATACTCGACTGCGCGGGGCTTTGATGATGACGGTCTTCTCGATACGGTCTGTCGCGGTCGTCGCTGTCATATGCAACCTCTCGGTTGCTCAAGATTCGCATACGGCGCGCGATTATGCAACCTCATGGTTGCCAATAGGAACCGGGCGGCGCTGGCCTGCGTATCCGCCAGCATGAAGCCACTGATTCGGCGCGCGCTGGCTCTGGTGTGGACGGTCTCGACCGTGGTTCCGCTTGCGGCGTGTGGGGTCGATGTCCATGAGTCGGGTCCGGGGAAGGACGTGGACATCAGGAGTCCGCTTGGCAATGTCTCGGTCCGGACCGACGTCAAAGGTCTCGACACCGGGCTGGCGGTCTATCCCGGTGCTCGACCGCTTCGCGAGGGCGACGATCCGGAGAATGCGAACGTCAACGTCGCGAGCCGCTGGTTCGGCGTCAAGGTGATCGCCGCGAAATACGAGAGCGGCGATGGGCAGGAGGAGGTTCTCGATTTCTACCGGCGCGAGCTGAAGAGCCACGGTCCCGTCACCGAGTGCCGCGGCGAGGTCGATTTCCAGGACGGCTCGCGCCGCCCTGTCTGCAGGGAGCGTCCCTCGTCGAGCGAGGTGCAGCTCGTCACCGGCACCGAGGAGCGTCACCGTATCGTGTCGGTCAAACCTCGTCGCGACGGCGTCGAGTTCGCTCTCGTGTACATCACGACACGCAGCTAGACCATATGTCTAGCGATCACAGGTATCGCAACCACCAGTCCGTGCGGCGCGCCTTGAGATCGGCGTACCACCGGCAGGCGATGTAGAGAATCACGATCGCCACCACCCAGACGAGATAGAGCAGGGGAAGGCTCCATGTGTACCCCTCGGGAGGTGGCCCCGCCGCCATCGGGTGGTTGGCGAAGAGCCAACCGCTCACCTCGCCGGTGCGGGCGCGCGACACGATCATCGCGAGCACGTGAATCAGCGGGATGTGCAGCACGTAGTAGAAGAACGGCACTCGCCCGAAGACCGTCAGTCCGCGCGCGAGGATGCCCCGCGCCTCGTCCAGCAGCGGCATCACGGCGATTGTCGGACCGAGCGTCATCAGCAGGAACAGCAGCGACGCTGGATACTTCGTGGTGTTGAGGAAATCGATCGCGCCTGTTCCCCACGGCCGCGGATCTCCATAGAGATTCAATCCCCGCAGGACGACGAACGCGGCGGTCGCCGCAAGCCCGGTCGACACGCAAATCCGTCGGCGACGTGTCGGCTCCAACGTCAACACGGCACCGAATGCGTAGCCCGACGCGATGACACCGACCCACGGCACGAGTGAGTACAGCACCCACAACTGCGGACCGTCGCTGCCCACGACAATGGGTCCGGCTGAGAATCCGAGATAGACGATCTTCCACAGCCCGGAGACGCTGCTCTCGGCGAGCGTCGAGCCGGCGCCCTGGATCAGGTCGAAGATGTTGTGGCCGGCGATGACGACGAGACCGAATGCCGCAATCGCGGCGAGCGGGAGGTGGACGAGCAGCGCCAACGCGATCATGCACCACCCGATCACCCAGATGACACCGGCCATGTTGTAGCCGCCGAATTCCACATTGAACGTCCACGCCACGCGCAGGATCGTCAGCTCCAGCAGAATCAGCCAGAGCCCGCGCGTCGCCAGGAAGCGCGACACATCAGGATGCCGGCGCGCGTACATGAACGCGCTGGTGCCGGCGAGAAAGATGAACGCCGGCGCGCAGAAGTGCGTGACCCAGCGCGTAAAGAAGATCCCGGCCGTTGGTCCGCCGGCTGGCAGACCCGAGTAGACGCGCACGTGATCGATGGCCATCAGAACCATGACGGCGCCGCGGATGACGTCCATGGACGAGATGCGCGCGGACGCACGAACCTCTGCTCTGACGGCGGTGCTCATGGCGGCGGATCTTATCCCTCCGGCACTCTTCTTGGGTACTCCGGTCATGGGAGACGAAACCATGAGTGGAACTCGACTGTGCTTCATGCTGATCGTTGCCGTGCTTCTCGCCGGCAGCACTGCGCCCCGCGCGCAGACGCTTGGCGAAAAGGAACGCTTCACCGCCATCGCCGTCGTCAACAACGCCCGCGCCGCCGGATCGGGCATCGTCCAGATCGACATCAACCGCTGGTCGACGGCCGCAGAGCGTCAGGGACTGCTGAACACGCTGAAGACAAAGGGCGCCGAGAAACTGCTCGACGCGCTGCAGGACCAGAAGTCGGTGGGCATCATCAAGACGCCCGACTCGCTCGGCTACGACTTGCGCTTCGCGAGTCAAACCGCGCTGCCCGACGGTGGACGCCGCATCGTCATTGCCACGGATCGGCCCATCGGCTTCTGGGAGGCCGCGAATCGTCCGCGAACGATCGATTACCCGTTCACGGTGATTCAGATGGAGATCGACAAGGACGGCAAGGGCAAGGGCACGCTGTCGTATGCCACCAAGATCATTCCGGCCGGCGACACGATCGTGCTCGAAAACTTCGGCATACAACCGGTGATGCTGACGGAGGTCAAGAGCGAAACGCGCACCTGACAGGCTCGTCGGGCGTCGGACCCTCGCACCGTTGCACCTTCGCACCCTCCTGCTAGACTGTGGCGCGGAGGAAAGCATGAGCACCACTCGGGCGTGGGTCCTAGTCATTGCAGTGGTGGCGCTGGCGACAACGGCGCTGCAATCGCAGCAGCCGCAGCAGCCGGCGCCTGGAACGCCAACGCAGCTGGCCGCTGTTCCGGCCAGAGAGCCGGCCTGGGCATTCCCTGTTCAAGCGGGCCAACTGCCGGCGGAGTCTCCTGAGCCGAAGTCGGTGCCGGGCAGCACGAAGAAGTACACGCCGAAGGAGATCGACGATCTCCTCAACCCGCCCGACTGGTTCCCGGACGAGCACAAGCCAGCGCCGCCGATCGTGCAGAAGGGGCACGGCATGGCGCTCGCGTGCGGGTCGTGTCATCTGATGTCGGGGCTCGGCCATCCCGAGTCGAG
>Ga0075421_100012115_pt1 | contig 10701 bp, 11 predicted proteins | sample SoiMetdeltSBSDD5_FD_75292 | JGI IMG/M metagenome (GOLD analysis project Ga0075421, IMG submission 75292) | Bulk soil microbial communities from a Populus tree surrounding site in Tennessee, USA - Soil MetaG P. deltoides SBSDD5 | ecosystem: Environmental > Terrestrial > Soil > Tree plantation...
GGCCCGGCAACGTGCGCGAGCTGCAGAACTGCCTGCGCCAGGCCGCCGCCCTCGCCGACCGGCCCGTGCTTGGACCGGAGGATCTCCGCCTGGCGGGGACGGCGCGGTCGGTCGCCGTGGAGGCGCGGGACAGCGACGGCGCCGTCCTCGACGCGCTTCGACGTCATCGCTTCGACATGCAGGCAACGGCCCGGGAGCTCGGCTGGGACCGCAGCACGGTCACCCAGCGCCTCAAGGGGCTCGGGTTCCGCGCCCTCGTCGAGGCGGGCGGCGATCCGGCGCGGGCGGCGGCGGAGCTCGGGGGGGAGCCGGCGCTCAGCCGAACCGTGGAGGTCAAGCTTCGCGAGTACCACGAGCACCTGCTCCGCACGATCGCCGCGTGCGCGTCGGCGGACGACGCGGTCGCCGCCTGCCGGCGCCGCTTCAAGAACCTGCCCGAGCGCCACTTCCGCTCGCTCGAGTCGCTGGTCCGCCGACACTTCGACCGTCCCCGCGGCTGACCCGCGCCGGGACACCGCTCGCCGCGTGCGGGGATGCGGGGATTCCCCGCATCCGAGCGCCGCGCGCAATCGCCGCAAGTCGCCGTCCTCCTTTGCTTCTTGCCTTCCGACCGCCGTGGCTCGCGCGTTGCTCCGGGCTGAGCCCGGCGCGGCGCCGCACGGAGCGGCTCGCCGGCGCCGGGCAGCGGATCGAACAGGAGAGGTGGAGACCATGAGCGGTACGGAGGAGCGGCAGGAAGGCGGCAGTGGTCGTGAGATCGCGATGCTGGTCGGGGTGCTGGTGCTCGTCGCCGTCGGGACGATGACGACGTACTGGCTTCGGTCGGACAGCGTGGAAGCGGCGGGCAAGACCGTCCCCGCGGTGAGCAAGCCGGCCGAGGTGAAGCCGGCGGCGCCGGCGCCGCTGCCGAACGACGTCGTCCACACGGACGTCTACTTCGATTTCAAGAGCGTGCGGCTGCGGGCCGACGGCGTGCGCACCCTTCAGGAGCGGGCGGCCGCGATGGACCGGACGAGCACCTGGGGGGTGCTGGTCCAGGGCTTCGCCGACAGCCAGGGGCCGGCCGAGTACAACCGGACGCTGGCGCTCAAGCGCGCGGAGGCGGTGAAGCAGTTCCTCGTCGAGCTCGGCGTGCCGGAGACGTCGGTCAAGGTGGCGACCGTCGGCTCCGACGGCGCCCTCTGCGACGAGGCCACGCGCGAGTGCCAGCAGCTGAACCGCCGGGTCCACCTCGAGATCCGGAAGCTGCGCACCACGGCCGTGCCGGCCGTGCGACCGGTGCTGGCGACGCAGGACACGCTCGAGACCCCGCAGGGGCACTGAGATGATGCGCCTCCTGCTGGCGATCTCGACGCTGTTGCTGTTCGCGCCGGTCGCGAGGCCCGTCAGCGCCGACTCGACACCCGGCGAGGCCACGCCTCGCCGGGTGGGGTCGGGCACGCTGCTGTGGCGGACGGCGGGCGACGAGGGGCTGGTGCCGGCGCCAGCCCTCGACACCCACGTCGAGCTGCGCGTCACCGGCATGGTGGCGCGGGCGACCGTGCGCCAGGAGTTCGTCAACCCGGCCACCGTGTGGGCCGAGGGCGTGTACGTGTTCCCGCTGCCCGAGGACGCGGCCGTCGATCATCTGCGCATGCGGGTCGGCGATCGCGTGATCGAAGGCGTGATTCGCGAGCGCGCGGCCGCCAAGGCGGTGTACGAGCAGGCGCGCCAGCAAGGCCGGCGCGCCACGCTGGTCGAGCAGGAACGGGCGAACGTCTTCACGACGTCCGTCGCCAACATTCCGCCCGGCGCCGCCATCACGGTGGAGATCGAATATCAGCAGGCGGTCGCCTACGACACCGGCCAGTACCGGCTGCGCTTTCCCATGGTGGTCGGCCCGCGCTACATCCCGGGTGCGCCGGTGGGCGCGCGTGGCACCGGCTGGGCGCCGGACACCGACCAGGTGCCCGACGCTTCGCGGATCACGCCGCCGGTGGCGCATCCGTCCGAGGGCCCGATCAATCCCGTCACCCTCCGCGTCGAGCTGGATCCCGGCGTCCCTCTGTCTCGGCTCGAATCGATCTCCCACGCCATCCACACGGTGCCCCTGGCCGCCGGTCGGACGCTGGTCGAGCTGGCCAGCGCGCCGGTGCCCGCCGATCGCGACTTCGAGCTGATGTGGGAGCCGGCGCCCGAGGCGGCGCCGACGGCCGCGCTGTTCGCGGAGACGCGCGGAGAGGCGACGTTCGCGCTCTTGATGGTGATGCCGCCCGCGCCGGCGATGGTCGCGAGCGCGCGGATGCCGCGCGAGGTCATCTTCGTGATCGACAACTCCGGCTCGATGCACGGCGCCTCCATCGAGCAGGCGAGGGCGGCCCTGACGCTCGCGCTCGGCCGTCTGCAGCCGACGGACACGTTCAACGTGCTGCGCTTCAATCACACGACGGATGCGGTGTTCGGCGGCGCGGTGGCGGCGACGCCGGCCAACGTACGGGCGGCCGCGCGCTGGGTGGCCGCGCTGCGCGCCAACGGCGGCACCGAGATGCTGCCGGCGCTCGAGCGCGCGCTCGACCGCCAGGAGCATCCCGACCGGCTGCGCCAGGTGATCTTCCTGACGGACGGCGCCGTCGGCAACGAGGAGCGGCTGTTCTCGGTGATTCGCGAGCGGCTAGGCGACAGCCGGCTGTTCACCGTCGGCATCGGCTCGGCGCCGAACAGTCACTTCATGCGGGACGCGGCGCGGTTCGGCCGCGGGACGTTCACCTACATCGGCAATCCGACCGAGGTCCAGGACAAGATGCTGGCGCTCTTTCGCAAGCTGGAATCGCCGGCCGTCACCGATTTGAGGCTGGAGCTGCCGGCCGGCTCGCGCGCCGAGCTCCTGCCCGAGCGCATCCCCGACCTCTATCTCGGCGAGCCGGTCGTGGTCACGCTGAAGGCGGGCGCGTTGCCGCCCGCGGTCACCCTGCGCGGCAGCGTCGGCGGACTGCCATGGGAGCGCAAGGTGCCGCTCCACGGCGCCGAGGCGGGCGCCGGGCTCGGCGCGCACTGGGGCCGCGCGCTCATCGGAGCGCTGCTGGACCGCCGGCACGCCGGCGCCTCCGAGGAGGACACGCGGACGGCGGTGATCCGCGTGGCGCTCGAGCATCACCTGGTCAGCACGTACACGAGCCTGGTCGCCGTCGACGTCACGCCCGCGCGGCCGGGCGACGAGTTGCTGCACGGTCACGCGCTGCCGACGAACCTGCCTCACGGGTGGGACTACACGGCGGTGTTCGGCACGGGACAGGGCGCGACGCCGGGTCCGCTGCACCTGGCGCTCGGCCTGGCCGCGCTGCTGCTGGCGGCGGGCACCTACGCGATCGTCCGGCTCGAGCGCGCATGAAGCGTCGTGCGGGCGTCGCGCTCATCGTCACGCTGCTGGGGTGCGGCATCTGGCAGCTCGGCCACGGCCTCTGGATTTACGCCAAGGCCGGGCTGGCGCAGCACCTCCTGCAGCGTGCGTGGGCGCGCACGCTCGCCGGCGAAGGCGCGGTCAAGCCGTGGCCGTGGGCGGACACGTGGCCGGTGGCGCGACTGCGGGTGCCGGCGCACGGCGTCGACCTGATCGTGCTCGACGGCGTGAGCGGTCGAACCCTGGCCTTCGGTCCCGGCCATCTCCCGGGCAGCCCGATGCCGGGCGGCGCCGGCGTCGCCGTGGTCAGCGGCCATCGCGACACGCACTTCCGGTTCCTGCGTCACCTGAAAGCGGGCGACGAGATCCTGGTCGACACGCCGGGCCGCCCGCGGGCGCGGTTCCGCGTGCGGCAGACGGCCGTCGTCGACGCGCGCACGGCCGTGCTGGCCGGGGCCGACGACGCCAGCGGGATGGTGCTGGTGACGTGCTATCCGTTCGACGCCGTGCGCCCGGGCGGCCCGCTGCGCTATCTCGTGCTGGCGGAGGCCGAGCACGGTTGAGCTTGCCTTCGCGCCGACTCCACGGTAAGTGGTGGGGCACCCGCCCGCCGCGCGGAGGAGGCCCCAGTGAGAACGCTCGCTCTGCTCGTGCCGCTGCTTGCCCTGCTGTCGTCGCTCGCCTTCGCGCAGTCACCTCAGCCGAGATCGGGCGGGACGCTGCGGCTGATCCACCGCGAGGATCTGCCGCAGGCGTTCATGATCCACGAGTCGGCCACCAATTCCGTCACGTGGCCGGCCATGCCCTGCTACAGCAACCTCGTCATCTACGACCAGGCCAAGCCCATCGAGCGGCCGGAGACGATCGTCGGCGAGCTCGCCGAGAAGTGGTCGTGGCAGGACAACTACCGGAACCTCGTCTTCTTCCTGCGTCGCGACGTGAAGTGGCACGATGGGCAGCCGTTCACCTCGAAGGACGTCAAGTTCACCTTCGACATCGTCCGCGAGGCCAAGGACGCGCCGACCAAGCTGCGGCTCAACCCGCGCAAGGAGTGGTACACGAACGTCGAGGCGATCGAGGCGCCTGACGCGTATACCGTGGTCTTCCGGCTCAAGCGGCCGCAGCCGTCCCTGCTGGCCATCCTCGCCTCGGGCTACTCGCCCGTGCTCCCCGCCCACGTGCCGCTCGCCGAGCATCGCGCGCGCTGTGTCGGCACCGGACCGTTCAAGTTCAAGGAGTGGAGGCGCGGTGAGTTCGTCGAGCTCGTCCGGAATCCCGACTACTTCGTGAAGGGCCGACCCTACCTCGACGGCCTTCGCTACGTGATCGTGGCCGAGCGCGGGACCCGCGTGGCCGCCCTCCAGTCGGGCCAGATGGACGTCGCCTATCCGGGCGACACCACCGTGAGCATCGCCCAGCAGCTCAAGAGCGCCGTCCCGAACATGCAGCTCACGGAGACGCCGACCAACGTCAGCGAGAACCTGCTCCTCAACACCAAGAAGCCGCCCTTCGACAACGTCAACGTCCGTCGCGCGTTGAGTCTTGCCATCGATCGCCGCGCCTACGTGACGGCCGTGCACGCCGGCAGCGCCATCGTCGGCGCCTCGCTGCTGCCGAAGCCGTGGGGCGCCTGGGGCCTGCTGGAGAAGGACGTCGCCCAGCTGCCCGGCTATGGCAAGAGCGCGCAGGACAAGGAGCGCGCCCGGCGGCTGCTGGCCGAGGCCGGCTTCGGGCCCGGCAAGCCGATGCGGGTGGAGATGGTCACGCGCGCGATCGCCATCTATCTCGACTTCGCCGCGTTCGTCGTGAACGAGCTCAAGACCGTCGGGGTCGAGGCCACGCTGAAGCAGATCGAGACCGCCCAGTGGCATCCGATGGTGACCCGGCGCGAGTTCCAGATCGGCGCCAATCTCACGGGGCTCGGACTCGACGATCCCGACGCCAACTTCTACGAGAACTACGCGTGCGGCTCGCCGCGGAACTACGGCGACTACTGCGACGAGACGGTCACGCGGCTCATCGAGGAACAGTCGCAGGAGCTGAACCCGGCCAAGCGCGCGGCGCTGGTGGCGCAGATCCAGCGCAAGCTCGAGGAGGACGCCGCCCGGCCGACCATGGGCTGGCGCGTCGATCGCTTCGCGCGTCACGCGTACGTGAAAAACCTGATCCCGCACCAGGTCGTCTACAACTGCTGCCGGCTCCAGGACGTCTGGCTCGATAAGTAGATGGCCGACGAGTCCTGCTTCGTCTTGGAGGGCGAGGAGCTTCAGCCGACGGAGTGGGCGGTGGGGCCGTGGTCGCCGGACACGCTGCAGGGGAGCGCATACGGAGGCGTGCTGGTTCGCGCGCTCGAGCGTGAGGGCAGCGCGCCCGGCATGACGCTGGCGCGGCTCAGCTTCGACCTCTGGCGTCCGGTGACGCGCGAGCGGCTGACGCCGTCGGTGACCGTGCTGCGCGAGGGACGCAAGGCTCGGACCGTGGAAGCGTCGCTGGTGCAGGCCGGCAAGCCCGTCGCGCGCTGCACGGCCGTGTTCCTCAAGACGGATCCGACGCTGACTCCGCCCGCGGCAGCGGCCGTCGCCCCGACCGCGGGACCGGACGCGGGCCGACCGATTCCGCCGCACGTGCGGAACTGGAGTCCGTTCTTCACCGGCGTCGACACGCGCGTGGTGGCCGGCGACCTCCTGAAGCCGGGGCCCGCGTCGGCGTGGTTCGACTTCCGGCGCCCGCTCGTGGGCGGTGAGGCGAACTCGCCGTTCGTGCACGCCGTGTCGGCCGCGGATCTGGCCAGCGGCATCTCGGCCGTGGTCGATCTGCGCGTGTGGAGCTTCATCAACGCGGACCTCACGCTGGTGTTCTGGCGTGTGCCCGACGCGCCGTGGATCCTGCTCGAGGCCGAGACGTTCGTCGGTGACGCCGGCACCGGCGTGGCGCACGGCCGCCTCAGCGACCGCCGGGGACCATTCGGCGCCTGCGCGCAGACCTTGCTCTTCGAGCGACGCGCGTAGTGACGTGGGGGGGCCCGAGATGGCCCCCGGACACCCCCCAGCCTTCGGCGCGCCCCGGATGAACCTCAGGCCTCCTCGGAGCGCGCGACGCGGCGTGCGGGGTCGCGCCGCGGCGCCAGGAGCGAGGCGGCGATGGACACTGCGAGCGTCGAGCCGATCACCGCGAGCGACAATGCGACGGGGAGCTTCCCGCCGTACCACTCGTCGAGCCATACCATCTTGAGCCCTACGAAGACGAGCACGGCGGCCAGCCCGTAGCGGAGTAGGTGGAACTTCTCCACGGCGCCGCCGAGCAGGAAGTAGAGCGACCGCAGTCCGAGGATGGCGAAGATGTTGGACGTGAAGACGATGAACGGCTCGCGCGTGATCCCGTAGATGGCGGGGACGGAGTCGATGGCGAACACGATGTCGGTGGCTTCGAGCGCGACCAGGGCCACCAGGAGCGGCGTGGCATGGATCCGCGCGCCCTCGCGGACGAAGAAGCGCTGCTCGCGGAACCCCGGCGTGATCGGGATCAGCCGGCGCAGCAGCTTCAGGAGCAGGTTGCGCTCCGGATCGACGCTGACCGCCGACGAGACGGCCAGCTTGATGCCGGTGACGATGAGGAAGGCGCCGAACACGTACAGGACCCAGTGGAACTGGATCAACACCGAGCCGAGTGCCACGAAGACCGCCCGGAACACGAGGGCGCCCAGGATGCCGTAGAAGAGCACCCGATGCTGGTAAGCCGGCGGCACCGCGAAGTATCCCAGCACGAGGACGAAGACGAAGATGTTGTCGACGGAGAGCGCGTACTCGATCAGGTAGCCCGTGAGGAACTCGAGCGCCACCTGCCAGGCGGTGCCGTCGGCGTCGAAGCCCGGGGTGGCCAGGCGTGGGTCCGCCGCGAACACGCTGCGGGCGAAGAAATAGAGACCCACGTTGAACGCGAGCCCGAGGCCAACCCACGCCGCTGTCCAGCCCGCTGCCTCGCGGAAGCCGACCGGCCGCGGCGTGCGATGGAGCAGTCCGAGATCGAGCGCGAGCAACCCGAGCACGGCCGCCGTGAACAGCCCGTACAGCCACCAGTACTCCGCGAAGGGAAAGAGCGTCATCGGGGCACGTCCGTGGCGACGCGGCGGAGGGGGACCGGCGCCGCCGCCGTCGCCGGCACCACGACCACGGTGCACGGCGCCTCCCGCGCCACGTGCACGTGCGCGGGCGACAGGATGAAGCGGGAGATGCCGGCGCTGGAGTCGCGGCCGACGACGACCACGTGCGCCGGCCACGCGGTGGCGTGCTCGACGATCGTTCGGCCTGCATCGCGCCGGCACACGGCATGGACGACGCCGGCGCCGGCCGGCAGCCGCGGCACGAGGGCGTCGACGGTACGCTGGCGAGCGGCCGCCGCGATCTCACGCCACTGACGGACGGCGCCGCGGTATCGGCGCCGCGCGGCGGGCAGGAGTGACGTGAAGCCGGCGGCGCGCGGCTCATCGACGACGAGGACGCGTACGACGGCGCTCGAGTGTGAGGAGAGCGCGGCGCGGACCTCGTCGGCGAAGCCGTCGCGCTCGTGGCCGTGAATGGCGACGAGAATTCTGAGCGGTTCGGTGACCATGCTGACCTCCAGCATTGAAGAGTTGGGCACGTGCGACCGCGCCGGCGTGCGGAGACATGGCTCCGGCGTCGTCGGTTCGGTCGCCGAGCGGGCTAAAGCGAGCGGCTGGAGGACTTAGTGGTCTTCGGTGGAGTCGGGCGGATCGGAAGCCGGCGCGGGCACCTTGTGCGCGGGCTCCTGCCCTTTCCGCGGCGCCGGCGGCTGCGGCCGGGGCGTCGAGATGCGGGCGGTGAGACGGGAGAGGATGGCTCGCGGGCCTGGCGGGACGGTCGTCGGCCGGCGCTGAACGACGCGGCGCGCGGCCTGGATCTCCTCACCGTCCTCGAGATGCTCGAACACGCCTGCCGTCACGGGCCCGGGCGCATCGGTGACGAGGCACATCATGAGCATGAGCAGCACGCGAATCGCCGTCATCAGCGCTCATAGTAACATCGCGATCGGAGCGGGCCTCACCAGGGAGGACACGTCATGACCGTTGCCGGTGACCTGACACGCGCCCTCGAGCTGCTCGATCGTGGCGACTGGCAGGCGGCTCACGAGATCGTCCAGAAGGAGAAGTCGCCGCTCGGCGCCTGGCTCCACGGGATCGTCCATATCCTCGAGGGCGACCTCGAGAACGCGCAGTATTGGTATCGCCGCGCGGAGCGCACGTTCCCCGGCGCCGACGCCGTACGCGAGGAGATCGGCGCCGCTCGCCGCGCCCTCGGCTGATACGGGCATCGACCTTGCACGATCCCGCCTGACTCGACAGACAGGGGGAACGTGACATGGCGATGAATCCGTTCGAGGAGCGCGGCATACCACTGGAGCGGCAGATCCGGACCTGGAAGCAGGTGGCGCTGCCGCCCTATCGCAAGCAGGACGTTGACGCCTTTACACGCTGCCGCATCATCCTGATGAACGGCATCGAGAACGAGGCCGCCGTCTTCTCGCACGCGTTCGCGCGCGTATCTGATGACCCGTCGCTCAAGGCTCAGCTCGCGGCGCTCCGGCGCGTCGAGCACCAGCAGCAGAACACCATCAACTGGCTCAATCCCGCCGACCAGAGCGTGCTGGAGACGACCATCGCGTTCGAGCAGGTGGCCATCGAGCTGACCGCGTACCTGGCGCGCACCGAGCCGGACGAGTACGTCAAGCAGGCGTTCGACTTCGGCCTGCTGGAGGACTTCGATCACCTGTACCGCTACTCGCAGCTGCTCGACCTCATCCACGGCAAGGATCCCAACGAGATCCTGCAGGGACGGACCGACGTGCTGCCGGCGCGGCCGACGCAGGATCATCACAACGACCCGTTCCTCCGCTTGCTCAACCACTACGAGAAGACGCGGGCGCATCCGCGCTCCAAGGTCAACGTGCTGACTCTCATGGCCGGCGAGCAGCAGACGATGAACTATTACAAGACCGTCGGTAACGCCTATGGCAGCCCCGAGGCGCGGCAGCTCTACGCCGAGATCTCGGCCGTGGAGGAAGAGCACGTCACGCAGTACGAGTCCCTCATGGACCCGACGGAGACGTGGCTCGAGCGCTGGGTGATGCACGAGTTCACCGAGGTGGCGAACTATTACACCTGCATGGAGACGGAGGTCGACCCGCGGATCAAGAAGATCTGGGAGATCTTCCTGGGCTGCGAGCTCGAGCACCTGCGCATCGCGGGGGAGGCGCTGAGGCGGCTCCAGGGCAAGGAGCCGCAGGAGATCTGCGGCACGGAGCTCCCGACGCCGGCGACGTTCGAGAGCAACCGCGAGTACGTGACGCGCGTCATCCAGGAGCAGTCCGACCTTCGCCTCGTGAGCGGCGGCAAGTGGGCGCGCCTCGACGAGCTGCCCGAGGACTGGCCGAGCCTCGTCTATCAGCGCGTGGTCAACGGCGACGGGTCCCCTTCGGAGGCGGTGGTGCGCCTCCGGATGGAGGCGGCCGGCGTGGAGCTGGTCCGGGCGGCCGATCCCGATCTCGAGCAGGCGGCCGGTGAGCACCGCGTCGCCTCGCTCGATCCCGGGCCGGCGGCGAACACGGCGCCGGCGGACTACGCCGAGCTCACGCCGAACGAGCGGGACGTCGAGCCCGGCGACCACGAGGACGTCCGGCTCGTGAACCCCGTCGAGGATCCGACCTGGCCTCGCGCGAGCGACACCGGGGCGGAGTCGAGGCGCTCGCGGGAGAGGAAGCCGCCGGCACGCAAGAAGGGAAAGGGGCGCTAGCCATGCGCGTCACTGACCTCATCGAGCGCGACCATCGCGAGGTTCACGATCTCTTCCTCGAGTTCGAGCGGATGCCGATCGACGACGCGGCTGCGCGTCGGACGCTGTTCGATCGCATCGTTGACGAGCTCGAGGTCCACGCGCAGACGGAGGAAGAAGTGTTCTACCCGGCCGTCCGCGCAGCCAGCCGGCGCATCGATGATGCCGAGGCGGGCCACGAGCATCTCCGTGGCGTCATCAGCGAGGTGCAGGCACTGGAGCCGACGTCCCCGGAGTTCACGGCCGGTGTGCGGCTGGTCAAGCAGATCGTGCTCGACCACGTCATGGAGGAGCAGGGCGGCATCTTCCCGGACGCCGAGCGAATGGGTCAGCAGGAGCTCGAGCGGCTCGGCGCTGCGTTTGCCGAGCGGAAGGACTCGCTCAAGCGGGCGCTGGGGCGCGCGGCCTAGCGGTCCAGCCAGACCTCCTGCATGCGCCCGTAGTTGTAGAGCGAGTGGTGGGGAACGAGGTTCTTCACGT
>Ga0075421_100012117_pt1 | contig 10701 bp, 9 predicted proteins | sample SoiMetdeltSBSDD5_FD_75292 | JGI IMG/M metagenome (GOLD analysis project Ga0075421, IMG submission 75292) | Bulk soil microbial communities from a Populus tree surrounding site in Tennessee, USA - Soil MetaG P. deltoides SBSDD5 | ecosystem: Environmental > Terrestrial > Soil > Tree plantation...
ACAAGACCCAGCCGTTCCGCGTTCTCGTTGCCGAGGCCTACACCGAGCTCGGTGATGTGATCGACAAGCTCTCACCGCCGCCCACACCCTGACGCACACACGCCCCGGCCACCACCGCCGGGGCGCTTCACATCGCCATGCACGATGAGCGCTCCACCACACGGCGCGACCTCGCCGTGGCGATCTATGCTGCTGCCGTTCGCGGCGTGAACCCGCACGACGTCACGCATCGCGCCGTGACCGAGCGCCTGACGAGTGCGGACGCGCCGTTCTGGATCATCGCCCTTGGCAAGGCATCCGCCGCGATGGCCAGCGCCGCGGTGGAGGCACTCGCGCTGCACGGCGTCGAGCCGGCGGGCGGCGTCATCGTCGGGCCCGAGCAGGCAGCCTCGCCTCACCCCCGACTCGAGAGCTTCGCCGGCGATCATCCAATTCCGAACGAACGATCCGCCGCGGCGTCAGCCGGGGTCGCAGAGGTTGCCTTACGGGTGGGGGGCGGCGGGACCGTCTTCGTTCTCCTCTCGGGAGGTGCCACGAGCCTCGTTGCGTCTCCCGCGGCGGGTGTCGAGGAGCGCGATCTCGTTCGGCTGTTCGATGGGCTCCTTGGCTCGGGCGCTGACATCGCCGTGATGAACGCGGTTCGCAAGCGCTTTACACGCTGGGGCGCCGGGCGTCTGGCACGCGCTCTCGCGCCCGCGCGCGTGCACTGCCTCATCGTCTCCGACGTGGTCGGCGACGACATCGCGTCGATCGGCTCGGGCCCGTGCGCGCCCGATCCACTCGATGCGCCGGGCGTAGCAGCAGTGATCGAGCGCCATGGGCTCGAGCCCTTCGTTCCTCGCTCGCTGCGAGTTCTGCTTGCGCCCGACAGCGCGCTCGACGAACCACCCGCGCCCGACGATGCCATCTTCGAGCGCGTCGAGTGTACCGTGATTCTCGGCAACCGGAGCGCGCTCGCCGCCGGCGCGGAGTGTGCGCGCGAGTTGGGCGCGGCGGTGAAGGTCGTCCCCGAGCCGCTCGTCGATGACGCGACGTTCACGGCCCAGCGCATCGTAGACGAGCTCGTACGCTACCGCGAGGCGGGCCTCCCGCTCGCGAGCCCCGGTCCGCCGAACAGCCCATCTCGTGAGGCGGAATTCGCGTGCATGATCTGGGGCGGCGAGACGATCGTGCGCCTCGGCCCGGGGACCACACCCGCAGGTGGGCGCTGTCAGGAGCTCGCACTCGCGGCGGCCGACGCGCTCCGCGCCGAAGGCGATCGCGGTGCCTGCATCACGCTGCTCGCGGCCGGCACTGACGGTCGCGACGGTCCGACCGATGCCGCCGGCGCCGTGGTAGACGCCACGACCTGGGAGGCGATCCGCGCGTCGGGACGCGACCCGGCCGAAGACCTCCTCGAGCATCGATCGTACGCCGCGCTCGACGCGGCCCGCGCGCTCGTGCGCACGGGACCGAGCGGCACGAACGTTGGCGATGTGGTGGTGGGCATCGTCGAACGTCGCCTGCGTGACCGCGTATCGCCGGGATGATTTTGCGCGGTGGTTAGCTTACGCGCATGAGCGCGAGCCAGCCATTCACCATCGGCCTCATTCAGGAGGCAGTCAGCCCCGACGTTGCTCGGAATCTCAACGACGCGATCGCCAAGATTCGCGAGGCGCACGCGCGGGGCGCGCGGATCATCTGCCTGCAGGAGCTCTTCAACTGCCAGTATTTCTGCAAAGCGCAGAAAGGCGAGCGATTCGAGCTGGCCGAGCCGATTCCGGGACCCACCACGACGACCTTGCAGGCGTTGGCGAAGGACCTCGAGATCGTGCTGATCGTACCGATCTTCGAGCGTCAGGCCGCCGGCGTCTATCGCAACTCTGCAGCGGTGATCGACGCCGACGGCACGTTGCTCGGCGTGTATCGGAAGATGCACATCCCGGATGATCCGCTGTTCAACGAGAAGTATTACTTCACCCCCGGCGACGCGACGCAGGACGAGCGCTACACGCTCAAGGGCGCGGCGAACGGCTGGCGCGTGTGGAAGACTCGTTATGCGGACGTGGGAGTCCTGATTTGTTGGGACCAGTGGTACCCGGAGGCGGCCCGGATCACGTCGCTGCTCGGGGCGGACATTCTGTTCTATCCGACGGCCATCGGCTGGCATCCGTCGGAGAAGGCGGAGTTCGGCGAGGACCAGGTGGCGGCGTGGCGCACGATTCAACGCGGCCACGCGATCGCGAACGGTGTCTACGTTGCGAGCCCGAACCGTGTCGGGTTTGAGCCGGAGCCGGGGACGAACGGGCTCGAGTTCTTCGGGCATTCGTTCGTGAGCGATCCGTTCGGCCGCATCATTGCGGAAGCGGGCACGGATCCGGCGGTACTGGTCGCGACGTGCGATCCACGTGTGATCGAGGATACGCGCCGCAACTGGCCGTTCCTGCGTGACCGGAGGATCGATGCGTATGGGCCGATCTTGAACAGGTATTTGGGATAAGGACCGTGGGAACGGGGAACCGGGAACTGGGAACCGGCCAAGCGCCAGCGCGCCTAACGCTTGTCCCTGAGCCGAATGAGTGAAGACATCGACGGGCTTGGAGAGATCGGGCCTAGTGGCGGCGAAACCGCGCGCACGTCGACCTCGGCACGCGACTTTGACCCACCACCGCGCGAGGCGCCCCGCGCCAACGAGTCTGCTCAACGACACGGTTCCCGGTTCCCCGTTCCCGGTTCCCACCCAGTCCGCATGCCTGCGGAATGGGAACCACACACCGCCACCTGGATCGCCTGGCCGCATCACGAGCCCGACTGGCCCGGGAAGCTCGCGCCGATCCCGTGGGTCTACGGGGAGATCGCCCGCGTGCTCCACCATCACGAGCGCGTCGAGATCCTCTGCCACGACGACCAGGTACGGGACGACGCGCGAGTAGTGCTCGACGCGCACGGCGTCTCGCCGGACGGCTACCGGCTGCACGGGGTACCCAACGACCGGGTCTGGCTCCGCGACTCGGCGCCGACGGGCGTCGTGGATGACGAAGGCCGCGTCAGGCTCGTCAACTGGCGGTTCAACGCGTGGGCGAAGTACGACAACTACCGCCGCGATGAGCGCGTCGGCGAAGCCGTCGCGCGCATCACCGGGTTCCCGCGAGTGGAGCCGGTTCGCCCGGACACGGGTGAGCGCGTCGTGCTGGAAGGCGGCGCCATCGAGACGAACGGCCAGGGGCTGTTCCTCGTCACCGAAGAGTGTCTCCTCTCGGATGTGCAGGCCCGAAATCCCGGCTTGTCCAGAGAGGACTACGAAGCGATCTTCCGCGCGTATCTCGGCGTTAGGCAGACGATCTGGCTCGGCGAGGGGTGCGTTGGCGACGACACGCACGGGCACATCGACGACATCGCGCGCTTCGTGGCGCCGGACGTGATCGTGCTCGCGCACGAGGACGATCCGGCCGATGAGAACCACCGGCGATCGGTCGACAATCTGAGGCGGCTCGAACACGCCGTCGGCGACGCGATCCGCATCGTGACGATTCCCTACCCTCGACCCGTGGTCATGAACGGTGAACGGCTCCCGGCGAGCTACGCGAACTTCTACATCGGGAACAGCGTCGTCATCGTGCCGACGTTCAACGACCGGAACGACCGGCTCGCGCTCAACACGCTCGCTGAGCTGATGCCGGACCGCGAGGTAATCGGCATCCATGCCGTCGACCTCGTGTGGGGTCTCGGGACGCTGCACTGCCTGACTCAACAACAACCCGCCCCGCGGTAGCCGCAACTCTGCGCGCGGATTCGGTGTATATTCGGAGAGGCAGTTGCAGGAGTTGCAGTGAAGTCTCTCGAAGCAAGACTGGCCGTGCTCGCCGACGCGGCCCGCTACGATGCGTCGTGCGCCATCAGCGTCGCTGACGAAGCGCGCAGGTCACCGAAAGCCGACCTCGGCATTTACGAGAGTTCGGGGCCCGACGGCAGTCGCCTCGCCCTACTCAAGATCCTCCTCACAAACGAGTGCATCTTCGACTGCTCGTATTGCGTGAACCGCCGGTCGAGCGACGTCGTCCGCGCGCGATTCACGCCTGACGAGGTCGTCGCGCTCACGCTGGACTACCACCGGCGCGGTCTCATCGACGGACTGTTTCTGAGCTCGGGCGTCTTGGGCAGCCCTGACGCTACGATGGAGTTGCTCATTCAGGTTGCGCGCACCCTCCGCCGATCGCACCACTACTTCGGGTACATCCACCTGAAGACGATCCCGGATTGCTCCGCGGAGCTCATCGAGGAGGCCGGGCGCTGGGCCGATCGGCTGAGCGTGAACATCGAGATGCCGCGGCAGGCGGACCTCGAGCGTTTCGCGCCGGAGAAGTCCGTCGTGCAGATCACGCGCGCCATGGGCGTCATCCGCGATCGCATCGGTGAGGACGAACGCGCGGCCGCGCCTAACGCCGGCCTGAGCGGCGGACACCATCGCCTTCGTGGAGGCCGGCGCTTCGCACCTGCGGGGCAAACGACCCAGATGATCATCGGAGCGAGCGACGCGACGGACGCGGAGGTGCTGTTCGCCGCCGCGTCGCTCTACGGACGCCAGAAGCTCCGTCGCATTTACTACTCCGCCTATATCCCCGTCCCTACCAATTCGCCGGCCCTTCCCGAGGCGGCGCCGCCGCTCATGCGTGAGCGCCGCCTCTATCAGGCGGACTGGCTCATGCGCGACTACGGCTACTCGGCGGGAGATCTCGCGCCCCCTGGCGCTGAGAATCTCGACCTCACCGTGGAGCCGAAGCTGGCGTGGGCACTTCGGAACCCCGACCGGTTCCCGGTGGATGTGAACCGCGCTCCGAAATCGGAGCTGTTGCGCGTGCCCGGCTTCGGACGACGGACGGTCGACGCAATCGTCGAAGCGCGTCGGCACCGCCGCGTGCGCGCGGCCGACCTTGGCGCCATGCGCGTCCCGCTCGCGCGCGCGTTGCCATTCGTCGTGGCGGAGGACCATGTCCCGCGCGAGCTGCCCTCGGGCGTCCTCACACTCGCCGATCCAAAGGAGCGGGTTCAGCAGCTCGAGTTGTTCGGCGGCCACCAAGTCGTTCGTGGGTAGTCGTGAGTCCGTAGTCGTGAGTCGGGTAGCCGATTCGGGGGCGGCCGTTCGATTCCCGATTCCCGACACTGGCCATTCCCTTGCATTCTCGCCGGTCCAGGAGGCGCCACGTGAAGATCACCCTGCTGAGCGACGAGTCGATTCGCCTGGAGCCGATGGCCGGCCAGCTCACCATCGAAGCCGAGTCCGCCAACGAGGATTATTCGCCCTACCAGATGCTCGCCAGCAGCCTTGCGACGTGCACGTTCGGCGTGTTGCAGTCCTGGGCGTCGAACGTTGGCATCAGTGCCGATGACCTGGTGATCGACGTGTCGTGGTCGTTCGCCGAGAAGCCACACCGCGTCGGCTCGATGGAGCTGGCGTATCGCTGGCCGTCGCTGCCGCCTGAGCGTCGCGCCACGGCCAACCGCGTCGCCGAATTGTGCCCGGTGCACAAGACGTTCATGCAGGCGCCGAGCATGACCATTCACGCGGCCGCATGACGACGACCGTCACACGCGAGCACTCCCCCACCGAGTCACCGGCCCGTACGGTGCCGGTCGTTCGCTTCACGGTGAAGGGACAGAGCGACGCACCGCGCACGGTCGATCCGCATCGCCCGTACACGATCGTGTACGACGGCGCGTGCAAGGTTTGTCAGGCGCTCGTCCGTCGGCTGCAGAAGTGGGATCGGCATCGCGTGTTCGAGATCGTGCCGTCGCAGCTTGCCGGAGTGCATGCCCGCTTCCCGTGGATCCCTGCGCGCGCGTACACCGAATCCGTTCAGTGCATCCGTCGCGACGGTCGGACGTGGCAGGGCGCTGCGGCGCTCGAACAGATCATCGATCAGCTGCCCAAGGGAAAGCTGATCACGTGGGTCTTCTCGATCCCATTCGTGCGTCCGCTCGCGGAGCGGCTCTACCGCTGGTTCGCGCTCAACCGCTACCGGCTCGGTTGCGGCGAGCACTGCCAGTTCCGGCCACTGGACCTCGAGTACGAAGAAGGGCGATAGACGCTGGCTGCTCCGCGCTCCCGCAGCACTACCCTCCTCTTATTTCCTCTCGGCTCTCCACGTAGGACGGCTCGCCCGCTCGGGACGCGTTAGGCACCGTATCGGCCGGACGCGCGTCGCGTCGGACCTCGTGGTCCATCTGACGCTGCGCGACTACCAGTCGCTCCATCCACTCGTTCACCTCGCGCGCCTGGTCGTCGTCGAGCTTCTCCGAGTAGTGCTCCACGCCCTGCGGCGCACGCCCGCCGCTCTCCTCGACGACGCGATCGACCGTCTCGCGCCACGTCGCGTTCTGCAGACGCGCCCCGATGGGATTCATCACGAGCCAGTCTACCACGTTCGCTGCGCGATCGTAGACCTGCACTTCGAAACGCACCATGTCTCCGCGCTGCTCGGCCAGGAATCGCACGGCGCCGGCGAGTGGGTGGCCCGACATCGTGCAGACCGTCATCCTCCGCTCCTCCAGCTCGACGATGCGAATCTGCACGTTGCCGCGGAGCGGCAGCGCGAGCGTGAGCACGGTTCCGAGCTCGGGCACGCGTGGGGTCCCGGGCTCGGCCCCAACGTCTACATGCCACGGCGTGCACTCCGCGAAGTGCGACACGAAGTGGGCGAACAGATCCTCCGGGGCGAGCCGGCTTCCGGCAATGTCCGCCCAGAATCGCTTTCGCACGAGCGCGCCAACGCCTTCCTCAGGCAGCGATTCCGTCTGGGCGTCCGCGAGCAAGCGAAGGCCCTTCTCCAGCGGCGTCCCCGGTATCCCGAAGACCGTCGTCAATGCATTGCCATCGGGGAACGGAATCACGTTGCCCTCGCTGAGCATCGTGATCTGTCCGGCATGCACCGGGACGTCGGCTCCGAACGCATCGGCCGCGCGAAGCGCGAATGACGCCAGCGACGCCGGGATGGGGATGCGAAGTGGGTCACGTTCCGTGATGCGTGAGAGTCGCGTCACGACCTCCTCATACGTCGTCTTCTCCGGCCCCGCGATCTCGAGCACACGCCCGGCGAGGTCGTCGCGCTCGGCTGCCATCGCGAGCGCAGCACCGACGTCGTCGGCCCAGATGGGTTGGAATGGCTTGTCTCCCCCAGCGATCACCGGGACTGCCGGAAGCGTCCGAACCATCCGCAGGATGAGCGATAGCTGCTCATCGCCAGTGCCGTAGACGTTCCCTGGTCGCACGATGATCCAGTGACCTCTGAACGATCGCGTGACTTCTTCACCTCGCAGCTTCGAGCGCTGGTAGGGCGAATCACCGCCGTCGGCGCCGAGGGACGACACGTAGATGAACCGCTTCGCACCGGCGCGCTCGGCCTCACGAACGAGATTCGCGGTACCACCGACGTTCACCTTCTCGAAGGTCGCGTCAGGCGGCGACTCGGCGACGATGGCGGTGAGGTGAATGACGGCCTCGCACTCCTCGGCCGCGCCGCGCAGTTCCACTTCGTTCGCGACGTCCCCGGGGAACGGCTCCACCCGGTGCGGCCACTCCTTCACGTCATCCGCAGCGTGGCGGCTGAACAGGCGCACCTCGTGACCACGCGCAAGCAGCGCGTCCACGGTCGCACGTCCCACAACCCCTGTGCCGCCAGTCACAAGAACCTTCACGCCCAGACGCTCCGCCGATGCCCAAGTCTCAAGTGTGGCACACGTCGGGCCACGGTGACGGGGCGATGAGCGGCCTCGTCTTTCAAAGGCAATCTCCTCCTCAGCGGACGTCGTGTGAACCCACTCGGAAAACGTCTCCTCGCCTGCGCGTTTGTCGCTTCGATCCTGGGCTGCGACGAGGTCGGCGAATCGTACGCTATTGCGACCGTTTCGCCGTGGAACGAAGCGTACGGATTGATGAGCCGGCAGGGTGCCGAGCTCGCCGTGGAGCAGGTCAACCAGCGGGGAGGCGTTCGCTCGCGCCGTCTCACGCTCGTTCCATTTGACGACGAGGGGACCGGGACGAAGGCCGCCGCGGTGGCCCAGGAGCTGGTGAGCACGGACAGCATCCTCGCGGTCGTCGGTCACGCGAACTCGAGCGCCACAGTGGCGGCTGCTCGCGTTTATGACGGTCGCCTTCCAATGGTCTCTCCCAGTGCCAGCTCGCCCGAGCTGACGGGGATCTCGCCGTGGGTATTCCGGGTGATCCCGAGTGACTCGGCGAACGGCCAGGACCTCGCACGGTTCGCGACGTCGCTCGGCCACACGAAGGCTGCCATTCTGTACGAGAACAACAGCTACGGCCGCGGCCTCGCCGACGCGTTCCGGCGAGCGTTCCGCGGCGAAATCATCGCGCTCGATCCCGTGTCGGTCGATGGCAAGGAAGTCGAGCCGTACCTCGCATACCTTCGCCTCCACAATCCCGGGCTGATCTTCGCGGCCGGGAGTGAGGCATCGGGGCTTGGCATTCTGCGTGAGGCGCGACGGCAGGGACTCTCGGCCGACTTTCTCGGCGGCGACGGCTGGGTCGGTATCACAACGGATACGATCGCCGCCGAAGGCGTCTTCGTGGCCGCACCATTCACCACCGAAGATGCGCGACGCGATGTGCAGGCGTTCGTGCGTGCGTTCCGCACGAAGTTCGGCCGCGACCCGAATGGTTTCGCCGCCCTCGCGTACGACGCGACGATGGTCATCGCGCAGGCCATCGGCGAGGCCGGTGGCGATCGCGAGGGGATTCGCGACTACCTGGCCTCGATGGGTGCGGACCGCGCCTACGACGGAATCACCGGGAGGATCTCTTTCGACAGGACCGGCGATGTCGCGGCGAAGCCAATGGCCGTGACACGGGTGAGGCGCGGCGCGCTCGTCGTGCATAACGGGGGGCGCCAGTGATCCGCGTCGCACGCATCCGACTGGACAGCATCCGACAGCGGCTGCGTCTCGGGTTCGGAGTTCTGATCGCGCTGGTTCTGACCGGCGGCCTCATCGGATATTCCGCCCTGTCGAACATGTCCTCGATGATCGGCGGCACGCTCGCCGAAGTGCAGGAGGAAGGACTGCTCTCGGCGCGACTGTCGGCGGCGGTGATGCGCGAGCTTTCCGCCGCGACGGCGTACCTCGAGCAGCGCGACGCCTCCTCGCGTGCGGAGTTCCAGCGTCTCATGTGGGAGACGCATCGCGTTCAACGCGAGATGAACAAGCGTCCGGGTCAGATCGCCCAGGAAGTGACGCTCATCGCGAGTGTCGAGGCGAAGGTCTCGGAGATCGAGATTCGGTACGCGACGGCGCACCGCTTGGTCGACCTCGGGCGTGAGGAGCCGGCGCGCGAGCTCGCCGAACGTGCACGCGGCGTAGTAAGCTCACTCCTCTCCGACCTCGAGAACCTGAGCACGCTCGAGGCCGCGAAAGTCGCGGCGGCGTCGGCGCAGTTGCGCGAGGAGAACGATCGCCGGGCACGACTGCTCGTGGTGGCGATCGTACTGGCCGTAGTGCTCGCCCTCGCGATCGTGATGAGCACGGTCCGCTCGATCACCTCTCCGCTCGCGCACCTCGTTGCTCATGCGCGCGAGCTGAGCAACGGTAACCTCGCGGTGCGAACGACCGAGCAGTTTCCCGGCGAGTTCCGCGATCTGGCGTCGGCCATGAACTCCACGGCCGAATCGCTGTCGCGCGTCGTATCGATCGCCTCGATGACCGCCGAAGACGTTGCTACATCGGCGCACGACCTCTCGGAGGTGTCGCGGCAGATCTCGGCGTCGTCGAGTCAGATGGCTACGTCGATGGCCGACATCACGACGGGCGCCGAAGGGCAGGTCCAGCAGCTTCGGTCGATCGATGATGCGCTGCGCACGATTCGCGACAGTGCGGAGGGGGTACTCTCGGGCGCCGGCGTCGTCAACACGCTCGCGGGCTCGATCGAAGAGTCCGCACGGGCGAAGCGCACAGAGATCGAGCGGGCGATGGACATCCTGGGCGCCGTTCGGACGTCGGTGCAGGAGGCGGCTTCCGAGGTCGTGGTGCTCAACCGCACGGCCGAGGACATCAACAAGTTCGTTGCCTCGGTGAGCCGCATTGCCGAGCAGACCGACCTGCTCGCGCTGAACGCGGCAATCGAGGCAGCGCGTGCGGGGCAGGCTGGTCGCGGGTTCGCGGTCGTCGCCGACGAAGTGCGGAAGCTCGCTGAGCAGGCCCAGGCGGCGGCGGACGACGTCGTGCGCCTAACGAGCGTCGTGACCTCGCGCGTCGCGACGACCACTCGCGCCATGGAGGCTGGTGCGTCGCGCGTCGGCGAGATCGAGCGCGTGTCGCGCGACATCGACAGTGCGCTGCGGACGATCACGGCGGCGGCCGAGCGGACCCGCTCCGCCGCGGCGACGGTGACCGAAGCAGCGGAGCGCAACGTCGAGGTCGTCTCGACAGCGGCGCGCGGCGTGGAGTCGATCGCTCGCACGGCCGAGGGCCACGCCGCGGCAGCGCAGGAGGTCAGCGCGTCGACACAGGAGCAGAGCGCAGCGTGCGAGCAGATGAGCTCCGCGTCCACGCAGCTGCTCGCCGGATCGACGCAGCTCAAGGAGCTCGTCGGCGGCCTGAAGACGCAAGCGGCCTGAGGGAGCTAACCGGTGCCCGCGGACGGCTGCTCGCTGCCGCCGGGCTGGCATCTAACGCGGGCCGGGTGGGAACTACGATTGTGACGGAAACGCCGGAAGA
>Ga0075421_100012119_pt1 | contig 10699 bp, 7 predicted proteins | sample SoiMetdeltSBSDD5_FD_75292 | JGI IMG/M metagenome (GOLD analysis project Ga0075421, IMG submission 75292) | Bulk soil microbial communities from a Populus tree surrounding site in Tennessee, USA - Soil MetaG P. deltoides SBSDD5 | ecosystem: Environmental > Terrestrial > Soil > Tree plantation...
GAGGCACCCGCCCCTGAGAAAACGCTGGATTGTTGAGCGCATCATCACGCTTCACCGGCTCCTAGCAGATGCGATTGTCTTATGCCACCGACTCGGCCAATGATCGAACCTGTTGGTTGCCAAGCACCGCAACGTTTTCCGTCGAAGGATATTGAGGATCACCAATGGAAGTAGTAACCTGGGGCTAATTCAGGCCGTGATTCGCCAGCCCATACACATTGGGCAACTGCCACCCGGGGGAGGCGTCGGTGACCCGTTCACTCGATTCCGATCCGATCCACGCCCTCGCCGCCCCCGATGCGCAGCACGATCCCTTTCTGGTCTACGCCCCGCTGCTGGAGCACAGGCCTGTGTTCTGGTATGAGCCACTGCGTTCCTGGGTGCTGACCAGGTACGCCGACTGCAGCGCGGTGCTGCGGGACAGCGACCGGTTCAGCACCGACTGGACGCGGGTCGGTGAGACCGTGCCGCCCGCCGCCCGCAGCATCCAGTCGCTCGACCCGCCGGAGCAGACTCCGGTACGCCGGTTGTTCGTCGAGGCCGTGCGCGCCTCACACGACGACGGCGCCCGCGATGAGGTGACGCGGCAGGCGAACGCCCGGCTCGACGCGCTGTCCCGGCGGGAGTCTTTCGACTTCGTCACCGAGTTCTCCGAGCCCTTCGCCCTGGCGACCATCGCCCGCCTACTCGGTGTTCCGGAACCAGATCCGGCGTGGTTCGTGCCGCTGGCCAACGCCATCTCCGACGGCATGGACGGACATCTGTGGACCGAGCGGCTGGCACCGGCTACCGCGGCCCGGGCCGAGTTGGCTGATCTCGCTGCGCGATGGCTGGCCAATCCTGGCCCGGACGGCATCGTTGGGTTCGTTGCGCGGCGGGCCCGGCACTACGGCGTCGACGCGGCGCTGGTAGCGACGACGCTGCGGGTGGCTCTGCACGCCGGATACACCTCGGCCAGCAAACTGCTGAGCCTTTCGGCGGTCGCGCTGCTCGGCGTGCCGGAGGGACTTCATGCGTTCGGGGCCGCCGACACCAACACGGCCGTTGAGGAGCTGACCAGGTACACCTCACTGGTGCAGGGCGTGGCCCGGGCCTGCGTGCAGGACACCGATCTAGCCGGCGTCACTGTCCGCCAGGGTGACGCGGTAACCCTTCTACTTGGCGCCGCGAACCGGGATCCGGCCCGCTTCGACAAGCCCGCCGACTTGCGGCTGGCGCGGTCGCCCAATCCGCATCTGGGCTTTGGCCGCGGCACCCATGCGTGTATCGGCTCGCTGTTCGCCGTGATGCAGACAGGAATCGTGTTCTCGATTCTGGCTGATCGATACCCGCGGGCGAGGTCGGTGAGCGCACCGACATACCCGGGGAACGTCACTCAGCGCACCGTCGGTCACCTCGAGGTGTCGCTGACCTGATCGAGAGGAGGGGACTCATGCGTTACGACCACTGAGCACAGTGAAGTGAGTGTGGCTGCCGGACCTGATCGGTCCGGCAGCCGTAAGTCACGACCATCCCGCGCCGCCGCGAAGACGTCGACGGTGCCACGTCTGCCAGGGAGAACGATGACTGTTGACCCGTACGCGTTCGCGGCCGGCTACTACGACCTGTTCCGCGTGCGGCCGGATTCCTGGCCGCCGATCGGCTTCTTCGCTGAACTCGCTCCGGCCGGTGGGCAGGCTCTCGAGATTGGGCCGGGTACCGGCCGGATCACCCTCGCCGTGGCTGAGCGGGCCGCCGGAGTGCATTGTGTGGAGCGCTCGGCCACCATGCGCGCTGTGCTGGTGGCCAAGCTCGCCGCGCGGCCGGACCTCCGGGACCGGGTCACGGTTCTGGATGGGACCGCGCCCGACTTCGATCTGGCTCGGACGTTCGACTACGTGTACTTCGCCGGGGTGCTTGAGCACATTTCGCCGCAGGTACGGCCGGCGCTGTTTCGGACCGTCGCCGCGCACCTGGCACCCGGCGGCACCCTGGCTATGGACATGGTGCTCGACTTGCCCGTTCTGGACGCGCCTGAGCGGCACCGGGACCGCGCGTTTGTGGGTGAATGCCGGTACGAACTCTCGGTCGAGATGCGGTCACGGGGTCCGGACCGGGCCGAGCTCAGGCACGTGTACCGCACCTACTACCAGGACCGGCTGGTCGCCACCGAGGTCGTGGAGCGCGATCATCACTTCCATCGCCGGGAGGCCGTACTGCGCGACCTGGCCGCGGCCGGCCTGGTCGCGACGGGTGGCTCGGTTCAACACGAGTCAGCCGACCGGCCGGGCAACCCGGGTACGCTCTTCGCCCGGCTCGAGCCGACCGCCAGCCGGACCGACACGTCCGTGCTTAGCACGGCCGCACTCGGCACGGGAGGTCGGCGGTGACAGCGGTGGTGACCGACCAGCTTCCGGAGGCAGTTCGGCTGGCGCTGCGCTGGGACCCCAACCGCCTGGCCGCCGACGTCCGGGCATTGTCCGACCAACTATGGCGGAATCAGCGCGCGTACGGCAGCGACGGCGCGATGCCGGAGGTGACCCTTGACTGGAAGGTCCTCTCGCTGCGCAGCCCGGGCGGCGACCCGGGCCGTACCGATCCCGGCGGCGCGGGGATGGTGGGGTTCGCCGACACACCCCTGCTGGACCGCTGCCCGACCATCGCGGAAGTGCTGCGGGCCATCCCGGCTCCGTTGCGCTCCGCGCGGCTGATGGCCCTCGGCCCCGCCACCCGGGTGCACACCCATCGGGACAGCAAGTGCGGCCTGCCGTGGGGGAGGCTTCGTCTGCACGTACCGGTCATCACGCACGAGCGTGCGCTGACCGTGCTCGACGGCAGGGAGTGGTACTGGGAGCCCGGCCAGCTCTGGTATGGCGACTTCAACCGGCTGCACCATGTCCGCAACGAAGGCTCGACCACCCGGATCCACCTCGTCATCGACTCCCTCGTCACGCCAGCGCTGGTGGCGCTGTTCCCGGAGGAGTTCCGGCGCAGCCTGCCGTACGCGGAGGTCGTCTTCGCTCGCGAGCCCATGCCCCTGCAGGAGTGGGAGATGCCGGCCATGTGCCGACGGTTCACCCTGCCAGCCGCGTTTGCAGACTGGGCGGAGGAGGACGAGCACGCCGGCGAGCCGGACCTACCAGCCGAGATCACCACCGCCGGCGACCGGCTGGTTCTGGCGATCTCCGGCGGGCAGAGGCTGGCCCTGGTACATCTCGGTAACGCGGAGTTCCGGTTGGAGGGATGGAGCGACGAACGCAGCCTGCGGCTCGATCCCAACGGCACGACTGTGCTACGGATCCGCATCGGCCGCACCGTGCGGGAATGGCAACGCTGAGCCCAGCCAGCCGCCGACGACGCCCGACTCGACCCCTCCGCCGCATACAATGCGGTCAGGTGGCAATCCGGCGTCGGACACCGAGTGAGGGGTTTGCCTTGCGAGTTCTGCTGCGAAACCGCAGCTTGCAGCTACTACTTTTCGGCCAAACCCTCTCGGCGCTGGGAGACCGGGCACTCATCATCGCCTTCGGCATATGGGCCAAAGAGTTGACAGGCAGCAACGCCGCCGCCGGCGGGGCGTTTTTTTTCGTGGCGTTTCCCTATCTGTTCGCGCCCTTTGCGGGAGTGATCATCGACCGCTTCTCCCGCCGCTGGGTATACATCACCACCAACCTGGTGATGGCATGCGTCCTATTCGTCAGCCTGTTGGTGAACAGCGCCGGCGAGATCTGGCTGCTGTACGCCATAACGCTTTGTTATGGCATCGCAGGGGTCGTCATTAGCCCGACCCAGTCGGCCATCATCGCGTCCACCGTCGACGCCGCTGACCTGCCAGACGCGAATGGCCTGGTCCAGACAACCACGGGCGGGGTCCGGCTGCTGGCTCCGTTGATCGGTGCGGTGCTGTTCACCGTGCTTGGTGGACATGCGGTTGCCATGATCGATGCCGCGACCTTCGTCGTCGCGGCGCTGTGTGTGTGGCGCATCCGGCTCGCCGAAGGGACTCGACGCGCCAAGGAGCCGACCGCGTTTCGCCAGGAGATGGTCGCCGGTCTCCGCCATGTGTTCGGGGTACCAAGCCTGCGCAGCGTGGTCATCGCGTTGGGGACCGCCCTGCTCGTCATGGGGTTCTCCCAGACGCTGATCTTTTCGATTGTCGATGACGGACTGCACCGGTCGCCTGCATTCGTGGGCGTGCTCATCAGCGTCCAGGGAGCTGGGACGATCGCCGCCGGCGTCATGGCGGGCGCCTTGACCAGGCGCCTTGGTGACGTGGGCCAGGTAATGATCGGGATTGGTAGCATCACCGTCGCCGCCGTGCTCTACCTGTTTCCCAACGTCATCGTCGTGGCGGCGGGGGCCTTGTGGTTCGGCGCCGCCACCGCTTGGACGACGGCGGGCCTGATCACGACGGTACAGCTGCGCACTCCGGCGGAGCTTCACGGCCGCGCCCTTGCCACATCCATGGCTGCCGTCAGCCTGCCGCAGACGATATCCATCGCACTCGGTGCCGGGTTGTCGCTTCTCGTTGACTACTGGATACTGCTTGCCGTCATGGCGGTGGTGACTGCGGGATCTGCGGCCTGGCTCGCGTGGCGTTCGGCCGCAGATCAAATCGGAAGGTTACCCGTACGGGAGAACGCTCCCACGGCGCAGAGTGCGCAAGAGCAGTGACGTGTGTGAGACCTTCGCGCCCTACCGGACCTTCGGGGCAGTACTCGATCGATGCTGACCACTGTATGCTGTGTCGGTGCAGATAATCAGCGTGGGTTTTTTGCGCACTGGCACGACGTCGCTGAGGTTGGCGTTGGTTGAACTCGGATTGGGCCCGGTCTATAGCCTGAAGGAGCTCATTCTCGATCCGTCGCGAGCCGTTGATTGGATCGCCGTGGTACAGGACCCGGAGTCGGCCGATTGGGAGCGGATCTTCGCCGGCTACAATTCCGCCGTCGGCACGCCGACCACGACTTTCTGGCGGCAAGTCGTCGATGCGCATCCGACCGCGAAGGTGATCGTCACCGTTCGGGATCCGCAGGATTGGTACGAAAGCGCGACCCGCACGATCGGCGAGGCGCTCGCGCCGCCGACTGCGGTCCGCCTGCTGACCTGGCGGCTCAAGCGCGGCCGCGATCCTCTCGAGGAGATCCAGCGGCTGGCCCACGAGCACGAGGGCGGCAGGTTCAGCACACGGGACGAGGCGGTTGCGGCGTTCGAGCAGCATGTCGCCGACGTGCGGGCGCGGGTGCCGGCTGATCGCCTCCTGCTCTTCAACGTGCGAGATGGATGGGGTCCACTGTGCTCATTCCTCGACGTGCCCGAGCCCGCGGGGCCATTCCCACGCGAGAATGACCGAACCACGTTCCGCCGCCGCACGCGGAAGGCGTTCACCCGTGTGATCGTGCGTCGGGCGGTTGCCGCAACGGTCGCGGGGGCCGCCATAACCTTCGCGGTTTGGGCAGCACTGCGACCGCGCTGACTGGGTAGCACCCGTGGGCACACGTGACGGGGCATTGCCGTGTCAGCCGTCTATATTCATCTGCCGTCATCTGTCGGAAAGCGGACAAACGGCACGGCCGATCATTTCGATACCCTCTGATTCAACGGCGATGACGCCTGCGCCCCGGCATGCGACGTTGCCGATTTTGTTCTGCTCCGCGGGAGGTTGGCAGCATGGGGCGCAGGTGGCGTGCGTTAAAGATCTTTGCGATCGGCGCGCTGGTTATCGGCACGTTGATTCCGCTGCAGGCGGTCCCGGCGGCGGCTATTACGCTGCCAACCGGCTTCCAGGAGCAGGTCGTCTTCACCGGACTCAACCAACCGACCAATCTGGAGTTCGCTCCAGATGGCCGAATCTTCGTCGCGGAAAAGCGCGGCGTCGTTAAGGTGTTCGACAATCTCGCGGACCCGACGCCGACGGTTTTTGCTGACCTTTCGACAAACGTCCACAACCAGTGGGACCGCGGCCTGCTGGGAATGGCCCTTGCAACCAACTTCCCGAGCGATCCATGGGTGTACGTGCTCTACACGTACGATGCGCCGCCCGGGCAGACGGCGCCGGTGTGGAATGACGTTTGTTCGAACGCCAACGATGGTACGTGCCTCGTCACCGGGCGACTCTCGAGGCTTCAGGCCAATGGCAACACCATGACCGGCAGCGAGCAGGTTCTCATCCATGACTGGTGCCAGCAGTACCCGAGCCATTCAATCGGCGACCTGCACTTCGGCGCCGACGGCGCGCTGTACGTCACCGGTGGCGACGGAGCGAGCTTCAGCGCGACGGACTATGGCCAGCTCAGCAACCCCATCAACCCGTGCGGTGACCCGCCCGGCGGCGCGATGACCCCGCCCACCGCCGAGGGCGGAGCCCTTCGTTCCCAGGACGTTCGCACCACCGCCGATCCGACCGGGCTGGACGGCGCCGTGCTGCGCCTCGACCCCGCGACGGGCGCGGCGATGCCGGGCAACCCCCTCATCGGTTCCGCGGATCTCAACGCCCGCCGGATCGTCGCACACGGACTTCGCAACCCGTTCCGCTTCACCGTGCGGCCCGGCACCAACGAGATCTGGGTGAGCGACGTCGGCTGGAACACGTGGGAGGAGATCAACCGCGTCGTCAACCCGACCGCCGGCGTGACCAACTTTGGTTGGCCATGCTTCGAGGGCGCGGGGCGAATGTCCAGCTACGACAACGCCAACCTCAACCTGTGCGAGAGTCTGTACGCGGGTGGTGGTGAAACGGCCCCGTACTTCACCTACAACCATGCGAGCAAGGTGGTGGCGGGCGAGCTCTGCCCGACGGGTGGCTCGTCGGTGACCGGCTCGGTGTTCTATCCCGCCGGCGGTGGGTCCTACCCCGCCGCGTACTCGGGTGCGCTGTTCTTCGCCGACTACAGCCGTAACTGCATCTGGGCGATGAAGCCGACCAGCCCGGGCGGCCTGCCCAGCCCGAACAACATCGAGACGTTCGGCTCGGCCGCGTCCGCTCCAACGGACCTGGCAATTGGACCCGGCGGCGAGTTGTACTACACCGACCTCGGAGGTGGGACGGTCCGGCGGATCCGCTACTTCCCGGCCAACCAGCCGCCGGTCGCGGTCGCCACGGGGTCACCGACGTCCGGGGCCGCGCCGCTGACGGTCAACTTCAACGGGACCGGTTCCAGCGACGCCGACCCGGCCGACCAGGGACGGCTCCAGTACCGGTGGGACTTCACCGACGACGGAACCGTCGACGCGACAACCCCCACGGCGACCTTCGTCTACACCAGTGGCGGTGTCCACACCGCACGGTTGACCGTCGTGGACACCCTCGGCGCGACCGGTACGACCACGGTGACGATCACTGCCGGCAGCACCCAGCCGACGGCATTCATCGACACTCCCGCCGCGGGGCTGACCTGGGCCGTGGGCGACACGATCAGTTTCAGCGGCCACGCGACCGACCCCGAGCAGGGCAGCCTGCCCGCGTCCGCGCTGAGCTGGCAGCTGCGCCTGCAGCACTGCTTCTCGGTCGACAACTGCCACACCCACGTCCTTCAGGAGTGGCCAGGAGTGGCCAGCGGGTCGTTCGTCGCGCCCGACCACGAGTATCCGGCCTACCTGGAGCTCGCGTTGACGGCGACCGACGCCGAGGGCTTGTCCAGTACGCTCGTGCGTCGGCTCGACCCGAAGACGGTCGCCATGACCTTCACGTCGGTGCCGGCGGGGCTCGTGCTCTCGGTGGGCTCGACCACGTCCACCACGCCCTTGACGCGTACCGTCATCCAGGGCTCCACGATCTCCCTGAGCGCGCCCGGACCGCAGAGGTTGAAGGGTAAGTGGTACTACTTCACGAGTTGGTCGGACGGTGGCGCGCAGAGCCATGTCATCACCGCACCGGCCGCGCCGATCACGATCACCGCGACCTACACGCGTGGGCCCCGGCCGTAGTCCGTGCTGGCAACGATCCCCTCCCGCGAGCGGGAGCTTGGCGGCCACGGCCGGACCGTGCCCGGCCACCAGTTCCGCTCTCCGAGGAGGCTCATCGCGGCTGGCAGTAGCAGCCCGCGCACGACCGTGACATCGAGGATGATCGCCAGGGTCATGCCGACGCCGATCTCCTTCACAGCGACCAGCTCGCCAGCCGCGAACCCCAGAAAGACGATGCTGATGCAAACGGCCGCGGCCGTCACCACCGGGCCCGACCGGGCGATGCCGGTGAGCACCGCGTCGTCATTGTCACCATGGCGGTCGTGCTCCTCCTTGATGCGCGACAGAAGAAAGACCTCGTAGTCCATGGAAAGGCCGAACACGAAGACGAAGAGCAGGAGCGGCGTGGTCAGATCGAGCGCGCCCCAGGACTCGAAGCGGAGAATCGGCTCACCCCAGCCCCATTGAAAGATCGCGACCAGCACGCCCATGGTCGCGACGTAGGTAAGGACGTTCAGCACGACGGCCTTGAGCGGCACCACGATCGATCGCGTCAGCACCGACAACAGCACGACCATCGCGAACACGACGGCTGCGAGGAGATAGGCCAGGCGAGACGAGACCGACTCCTGGTAATCCACCACCTCGGCCGCCGGCCCGGTGACGGCCACGGGGAACGGCGCCCCGGCCGTGCGGACTTCGCGCACCAGCCGGCGCGACTCCGCCCCACCCGTACTTCCCTTGGGAACGATATCGATGATTACCGATCCGTTCGGCACGTCGGGGCGAAGGTCGACCCGAATCGCATCCCCAAGCCGGAGGAGCCCATTCAGGTAGTCGCCCAGCGCGGGCGAGGTCGCGTCGATCGTCGCCACGATGGTGACGGGCGACGCCTGCCCGGTCGAGAACAACGACTCGTACGCGTCGTAGGACCTGCGCTCCTCGAGGGACGTGGGCAGCGAGCGCGCGTCGGAGTTGGCGAAGTTGGCTCCCACCAACGGAAAGGCCAGCACAAGCAGACCGAACGCGGCGGCGCCCGCCACGAGCGCCGGTGAGCGTTGAGCCACGGCCGCGAGCCGGACCAGAAGCGCGCGGCGGGGCTTGGCGCGCCGGGGGGACAGCGCCGCACCCAATCGGGTCACCCAACTCTCGGCCCCGGCGGGTGGGATGCGCCGGCCCAGCACGGCGATGAGGGCAGGCACGGCGGTCAGCGCCAGTAGGGTCGTCAACAGGGCTACGGTGGCACCACCGAGGGCCATGGAAGCCAGGAGCGGCTCGCCGAACGCCATCAGGCTGGCCAGGGCGACGGCGACCGCGGCACCCGAGATCGCCACCGCCCGACCAGCCCGAGCCATCGCCGTCTCGACGGCGGTCGGCCGGTCAAGGCCACCGGCCAGTTCCTCCCGAAAACGGGCCACAATGAGAAGCGCATAGTCCACGGCCAGACCGATTCCGAGCAGGGTGACGATGTTCACCGAGTACTCGCCGATCTCGGTCAGAGCGCTCAGCCCGAGGAGAGCCAGCAGCGTGGCGCTCACGCCTACGACGGCCACGACCAGCGGCACACTGGCGGCGGCTACCCCGCCAAAGAACACCACGAGCGCCAGAAGGAGCACCGCGAACGCGATGGACTCGCCGACCGCGAGATCGCGCACCGCCTGCTCACCGAAGGCTCGTTCCGCGAGGTGGTCGCCGCCCACCAGGACCGACGGCGCGTCGATGCCCCTGAGCGCCGTGCGGACCAGGTCCTCGGTCAACTCGAGGTCGGCATCGGGGAGGTCCTCGGCCAGGTCGACGGTGACCAGGGTGCTGGCGTTGTCGGTGCCGATGCGGCCGCCTGGACTGGTGTACAGGGAATCGACATCGGCCACCCCACGGATCGTGGCGATCTGGTGCGCCACCCGCGTCACGCTATCGACCAGCACCGGGTCGAAGACATCTCGTCCCGACACCACGGCATAGACGACTGGCCCGTCGGCCACGAGCACCTTGACTCGCTGGTCCGCCACCATGGACTCGGCGTCGGGACGCAGGCTGTCAACGGTGCGCAGGCGGTCGAAGAGCTGCCCGCCGAGACCGACGCCGGCCATGAGAACAACCACCCAGGCGCCCAGGACCCACCAGCGGCGGCGGTATGAGAACCGACCCAGCGTTGCGAACACCATGCCTCCCGGGCCGACGCGATGGCAAGCGCGCGGATGCAGCACATGCAAGCACACCAACCGGAACGACGCCCCGCCGGGCAGGAGCGAGACAGCGCGAGCTCACCTACATCCGGGCCGACGTTCGGGGCCACCTGACTCGGGAGGGACTCGGGTCGACGCGGTGGTTTGTCGCACTCGCCCAGGAGCGCACGACTATGAAGGTCTCGCGGCCCTGTAACGCGGCCGCCGGCCCCGACGACGCCTTCGTCAGCGCCGGCCGCGCCATCCGGCAGCACGTCCCCAGATAGCCGGGTCCGCGACCACGACCTGCGGCGCTACTCGGCTTGGTTGAGGGTGAGGGAGATGGAGTTGATGCAGTAGCGGGCGTTCTTGGGCGTCATGCGCTCGCCGTCGAACCGGTGCCCGAGGTGGGAGTCGCAGTTGGCGCAGCGGACCTCGGTGCGGATCATGCCGTGGGAGCGGTCCTCGATGTATCGGATCGTGCCGGGTATGGCCTCGTCGAACGAGGGCCACCCGCAGTGGGAGTCGAACTTGGTGTCGCTGGAGAACAGGGCCGTGCCGCAGGCCCGGCAGCGGTAGGTGCCGGGGGTCTTCGTGGCGACGTACTCGCCGGTCCACGGTGCTTCGGTGCCGCCCCGGCGCAGCACCCG
>Ga0075421_100012120_pt1 | contig 10699 bp, 12 predicted proteins | sample SoiMetdeltSBSDD5_FD_75292 | JGI IMG/M metagenome (GOLD analysis project Ga0075421, IMG submission 75292) | Bulk soil microbial communities from a Populus tree surrounding site in Tennessee, USA - Soil MetaG P. deltoides SBSDD5 | ecosystem: Environmental > Terrestrial > Soil > Tree plantation...
TTGGAAAACCACTTTCCGCGGCCCGAATCGGTTATCTTCTGCATGTCGCTGACGAGACCTGGAATGTTGAGGAATTGCGGAACAGGTGCAAATTCCTTCGTTTCCTTGTTGATCATCATCGCGGTTCCGACACCGCAGTTCGGATGGCAGCCGCAGCTCACCTGGCCCCAGTCCGCTCCAGGACCATGCACCAGGTCGGCGAAATCGGCGAAGGATCCCATCATCGACAGCGGGAACCAGTCGCGCGTCGGTTCTGTTATGCCCACCTGGGACTTCACATCATTAGCGAGATGGGAAAGCGTGTAGCGCTGGCGCAGCCGGCGCTCCGGCGTAATGTCCTCATCGCGGCCCGTGAAGGAAACCGGCTGGAAGGCAATAAACGCGATCTTCTTGGGATTGTCCATCGCGAAACGGATGATGGACCCGACTTGATCGTTGTTGACGCCATTGACGAGCGTAACCACCAGGATGATCTCGACGCCCGCTTCGTGCAGGTTGTTAATGGCCCGAAGCTTCACGTCAAAGAGATTTCCGATCTGGCGGTGACTATTGGCATCGTTTCCGATGCCGTCGAACTGCAGGTACGCGTAGCGAAGTCCGGCTTCCGCCGCTTTCCTGGAGTACTCTTTACTCTTGGCGAATTCGATTCCGTTGGTTGCCGCCTGGACGCTGGCGTAACCGAGCTTGCGAGCGTAGGCCACCGCGTCGACGAAATAAGGCGACATGGTGGGTTCGCCGCCGGAAAACTGGATGGACATCTGCCGCCTTGGCTTGATCCTCATGGCGTTGTCCATGATCTCCTTGATCTCATCCCAGGTCAGCTCGTGCACATACCCAACCTGGTTGGCATCCATGAAGCACGGATCGCACATCATATTGCAGCGGTTGGTGAGATCGACGGTCAGTACGGCGCCGCGCCCATGCTTGATGGTGCTGCTGCCGTGATTGTGCAGGTCCTTATCGTTGTGCGCTGGGATATCGCGGCCGGGAAAGTTCTTTTCAATCCATTCGAGGAACTTCACATCGATAGCCATGAGGTCCTCAGTCTGACCGTGTTGTGGACAATCTTTTACCATCCACACCTGGCCATCCCGCTCGATGATGTTGGCCTTCACTTCGCCGACTTTCTCATGCAAGAGTTTCGTCCAATCGGCTTCGCCAGTCGTTATCGCTTCGCGCGCTTCCTTGACGCATTGCGGACACAACGAGTCCGTTTGCCGCGGCCAGCCCAAAACCGGCTTCGTCTTCTGCCAGGACTTCAGGAGCGGTTTTTCCGTCCATTTCGGAGTGAAGGCCGGGTTCGGATTGAAGCGGTTAAAGTACTGGATCGTATCGAAAGCTACACCGGCGCCGTAACAAACCGCAGCGTCCACGTACTTCATCACGCGCTTGCTGAGCTTTGGTTTGACCTTATTTCGGGCGGCGTAGTCGGTCTCGGGGGCATCGACCAAACTTTGTTCCAAACTAGACAAGCTACCTCCTTACGATCTGGCGCGGTTAACAGGGTGAAAAAAGAAATCGGAGGCCGTATGGTGCTGGCCTTTTTTAACGAGGGGTAAGAATAGCGCAAGGAATTTGAAATCTTCAACACAAATCTCCGGCAACTACCAAATTTTGGAATGGATTAGCGGGAACGTACAATCTCGATCGAGACGTACTTTACGCGCGGTTCCACGACTGGCGAGATTTTCCGCACGAGAACACGGACCTGGGGAGTGGGAAAATCTTCGAGTATCCGGCTTCCCAAAAGTTCAGCCAGAGTCTCGATCAGATGGAAGTCACGGCTTCGGCAGACCTCCATCACCAGCAGCGCGATTTTAGAGTAGTCGATGGCGTCTTTCAGAGAATCCGAGCGGGCGGCATGGGCTCCGTCCGTCAGGATCTCGATATCGATCGAAAGCCTCTGTTTGATCGTGCGCTCTTCGGGGGTGACACCGATCCCGGCGACGCAGTCGATGGAGGAAATCAGGATCTTGTCCTTAAGAATCGGTTTCATCTAGAGGCTCGCGGCCGGCGAATCCGGTCTCGATATCATGCCAGAATTGGATCTGGTCTTCTCCGAGTTGCCAGCACAGGTAAACTACCCGGCCGTTCCTGACATAGGGAAAATCGCACAGACCCTTATCCGCATCTTTGAGCAAAACACCCATATCTTTGATCTGGTGAATCAGAAACATGAGCTGCGATACCGACTCCACGTACTCGACGCCGGACTGACTAAAGCCGTCGAATTGCGCTTTGTCCCGGGCCTTCTGGACATCAGGGTTGAGCTGCCGCACATGATTCCACTCCACACCGATCTCCGCCAGCAGCGTCCGCAACCGCGGCAGCAGGCTCTGTGCTTCGCTCAGTGTGAAGATCCGTTCGTCCATTTCCTTGGGGGTCTAATGCTCGAGCCAGCGCTCTGCTTCCATCGCGGCCATACAGCCGCTGCCGGCGGCTGTAATCGCCTGCCGGAAAACCGGGTCCTGAACGTCGCCACACGCAAAAACGCCCGGAATATTGGTGCGAGTGGAATCGGGCTGAGTCTTGACGTAACCCTGCTCGTCCAGGTCGATCTGTCCTTTAAAGATGTCGGTATTGGGGTTATGGCCGATTGCGATAAAAAGGCCATCCACCTTCAACTCCGACTCGTCGCGCGTCTTCACGTTTTGCAGTCTCAGCCCGGTCACACCGGTTTCTTTATCACCCAAAACTTCTTCCACGACCGTGTTGTAAATGAAGTGGATTTTCGGATTCTTCATCGCCCGATCCTGCATGATCTTGGACGCGCGCAACGTGTCGCGTCGATGGATTATGGAAACGTTGGTTGCGAACTTCGTCAAGAACGTTGCCTCCTCCATGGCCGGATCCCCGCCTCCCACCACCGCGATCTTCTTGCCGCGATAGAAAAAACCGTCGCAGGTCGCGCATGTGGAAACGCCATGTCCCATTAACTGAATCTCGGTGTCAATGCCGATCAGCTTTGCGGACGAACCGGTGGAGATCACGACCGTCTTCGCCTGAACTTCCTGGTCCGCGTAATAGATACGAAACGGCTGCTTCGTCAGTTTCACTTCGTGTACATAGCCATTAACGACGTCGGCCCCGAAACGCTGCGCCTGCTTCCGCATCGAGTCCATTAAATCCGGACCCATCACGCCTTCCGGAAACCCGGGAAAGTTTTCGACCAGCGTGGTTAACGTCAGCTGCCCTCCAGGCTCCTTGCCCTCGATAAGGAGTGGCTGAAGATTGGCGCGGGCGGCATAAACGGCCGCAGTCAGGCCCGCGGGTCCGGATCCAATAATGACCATGTTTCGCATTGAAAATTACCTCGTTCAGTTCAAAGTCCTATAAATTACCACAGCTGGGTAGCGGAGGAATTCATGAGGGAATTCGGGACGGAGGAAAATTTCTGAAGTACGAGAAATTTTCCTCCGTCCCGAATTCCCTCATGAATTCTTCCGCTACCTCCGTCTGTTACAATCCTATGCAGGCGCCCGTAGCTCAGCTGGATAGAGCATCGGACTTCGAATCCGGTGGCCGGGGGTTCGAATCCCTCCGGGCGCGTTCGACCACACACCACGTTACTGCGAATTCCAGGTCAAAATACGGTCAAGGAAGTATTCCCGGACCGGGCACGTAGGGATAAGGTACATAGCCATGAAATCGCGATCTTCGTTCGTATTGGCAATCGGTCTCGGAATCCTGGTCGTCCTGATTGCAGTGCTTGGTTTTGGTGCGATCCGCCGGGCGGATACGATTTACGCCGAAGTCCAGGGCGCGCAGGAAACTTACCTGAAGAATGAAGCATTCCGGCGCGGGATTGTAACGGACCTCTACCTGGCGGACATTCTCGTCCGGGACTACTTGCTGGATGCGTCATCAGAAAATGTCCAGAGCATTCTGACGGATTTGCTATCCATCCGCGATACGCTTCAGCAACGAACAGATCGTCTCTCGGAACTCGTTGGAGACAGCCCGCGGCTGGCGCTGCTGCAGGAAGAAGTCGAAGGCTATTGGCGTTCCCTGGATCCAATTTTCGAGTGGACGCCTCAAGAGAAATCGCAGCGGGGCTCGGCGTTTCTCAGACAAAAAGTTCTGCCGCGACGACAAGCCGTTGTGGATCTCGCCCGCGCAATGGCAAGAATCAACGATGATAATCTGCTGGCAGCGCGCCAGAGGCTGCAGACCAGTCAAGACGTGCTGCACAACTTCCTGCTGCAAATGACGGCTTTCACATTGGGTCTGGGTATCATCGTCGCCGCTTTAACGACACAGCGAGTCGCACACCTTGAAAGAAAACACGACGAGCAAACCAAACAGATCGAGCAGACACAGAACAATCTCCGCCGGCTTTCGCGCCGGCTGGTCCAGGCGCAGGAACTGGAACGGCAGGCGCTGTCGCGCGAATTGCATGATGAAGTGGGGCAGATGATGACGGCGCTGGGCATGGAACTCGGCCAGCTGGAAACGCTGCGAACCAGCAACATTGAGGCCTTCCGCAGCCGGATCGAGGACGCAAAACGCTTGAACGCGGATGCCATGCGCGCGATTCGCGACCTTGCGATGGGCCTGCGTCCATCGATGCTGGACGATATCGGCATCGAGGCGGCGCTCCAATGGCAAGGACGCGAGTTCTCCCGCCACACCGGCGTTCCGGCCACAGTCAGGGTGGACGGCTCTCTCGATTATCTGAATGATTCACAACGCACGTGCATTTACCGGGTCGTGCAGGAAGCGCTCACCAACTGCGCCCGGCACGCCAGGGCCAAACACGTACTGGTATCGCTGCGAGCGGACGTACATGGCGTCGCCGTGATCGTGCGAGACGACGGTATTGGCTTCAATTCCTCCGCGCTGCGCGGCGGACTCGGTCTGATCGGCATGCAGGAACGTGTCCAGGAACTTGATGGAAAGGTCAAAATCAAGTCGGAACCCAACAAAGGCACAACCATACAAGTAGAACTGCCGGCGGGAGTCCTGGCGTGAAGAGAATCCGCATACTCATCGCAGACGATCACGGAATTGTGCGCAAAGGGTTGCGCCTGCAACTCGAACAGCACAGTACTTTCGAAGTTGTGGGCGAGGCCACCGAAGGACGCGAAGCCGTGCGAATGGCCGAAGAACTGGCGCCTGACGTCGTTATCATGGACATCGCCATGCCGAATCTCAACGGCATCCAGGCGACCACTCAGGTCGTTAAAAAAAATCCGCAAATCGGCGTCATCATCCTCAGTATGTACTCCGATGAAACCTACCTGATGCGCACTCTCGCCGCAGGGGCAAAGGGTTATTTGTTGAAGGACAGCGCCGACGTAGACCTCCATCGCGCCGTGGAAGTGGTGGCTGAGGGAAAACCTTTTTTCAGTCCGGCGATCGCGGACACACTTTTGGAAGATTACATGCGACAGCTCCAGCAGCGCGGTTTGCAGGATTCCTACGATCTGCTTACTGAACGTGAGAAGGAGATCCTTCAGTTATTGGCTGAAGGCAAGTCCAATAAAGACGTTGCGAGCATTTTGAACCTGAGTACAAATACCGTTGAAACCCATCGCACTCGCATCATGCAGAAACTCGATTTGCACAGCACCGCGGAAATTGTCCTCTATGCTGTACGCAAGGGCATCATTTCCTGAAATTCCTACTACCCTGAATAATCTCGGAAAATACAGGCAAGACCGTATTCATCAAGTTGCTCAAGCTGGACATACTTAACACTCACCGCACAGTATTCGGGAGGCAAGATGACCAAAGCGGCAGTCAAAGCTGGCAGCTATGCTCGATTCATGCAAGATGTTGCGGCGGCAAAAGAGCGGGTTTTAATTCTGGATTACGACGGCACGATCGCTCCATTTTCGGCGCACCGGAAAATGGCCTTTCCCTATCCAGGAGTAGGGGATCTGCTTCACCAAATCATGTCGGACGGAACGCGGCTCGTCGTCGCCAGCGGGCGGGCTGCACATGAACTTCTTCCCCTGCTTGGAATGATTCCGCCGCCTGAGATCTGGGGAACGCACGGGGCAGAACGTGTGTACGCCGACGGACGATATGAGGAAATCGAGGTGACTCAGGATTCGCTCGAAGTGCTTTTAAAGAGCGAAACACGTCTGGAACAGGAAGGACTGGGCCATCTCCTCGAAGTCAAACTGGCGGCAGTAGCCGTGCACTGGAGAGGCTTGAAGCCTGCGGAACTGCTCCCGGTCCGATCCAAAGCGTACAAAGTCCTCGAGCCCCTTGCCGGCAAATCCGGTCTAGTGCTGGCGGAATTCGAAGAAGGGGTTGAGATTCGCCTGCGCGCAGCCAACAAAGGCACTGCGCTTCAGCGACTGTTATCGGAACTGAATCCCGATGTGCCGGTCGCATATCTCGGAGACGACATCACCGATGAAGACGCATTCCGTGTGCTGAACGATCGCGGCCTGACCGTGCTGGTGAATGCAAAGCCACGATTCACGGCGGCGCAACTTTCACTCAAGCCTCCGGATGAACTCATCGGATTCCTCACGGCGTGGAGCAAAGCCTGCAGGGGGAAAGCATGAATGGCCGCATGATCGTTCTCTCCAATCGTTTGCCGATCACTGTCGATTGGTCGGAAAGCCGGCCCACGGTGCAACCGAGCACAGGTGGGCTGGTAACTGCCCTTACACCGATCCTTCGACAGGCGGGCGGATGTTGGGCCGGTTGGACCGGCACAGACTATGAACCGCCCCTGTCCGAATTGCTCAACACGTGGAGCAACACGCATAGCTATTCTCTGTATCCGATTTACATGTCGCCGGCTGAAAAAGAAGGGTTCTACAACGGCTGCGCAAATCAAATCATCTGGCCGTTGTTTCACGGGCTGCCATCACGCTGTCGCTTTGATTCGGCGTACTGGCACGCTTATCGCAGGGGCAACGAAAAGTTTGCGCACGCGGTTGAAGGTATATGGAGCGACGGTGATTTTGTTTGGGTTCAGGACTATCACCTGATGCTGGCAGGCCAGGCGTTGCGCCGCCGGGGATTTCATAATCGCATTGCTTACTTCCATCACATACCTTTTCCAGCTCCGGATGTTTTCGAGGCCCTGCCCTGGCGCACCGAAGTTCTGCTTGGCCTGATGCACTATGACGTCATCGGATTCCAGACATCACGCGATGTTCGTGGGTTTGTGGAATCGTTGCGACGCTTTCTGCCGGACACGCGCATCAACGAACTGGGAGACAGTCTGTTTGTGAGAACAAGGGCGTTGTCTGCCTCGATCGGACGCTATCCCATCAGTATCGATTTCGACGAATTTGCGGCGGCGGCGAACTCCGTAACCGAGGCAACGGCGGCCGCCATCGATCAAACCACCATCGGCATGAAAGTGGTGCTGGGCGTGGACCGTCTCGACTATACGAAAGGAATCCTGCAGCGATTGACGGCATTCCGGACGCTTTTGAATGCGCATCCCGAATGGCGAACGCGCATCACGTTGCTGCAAATCGTGATTCCGAGTCGTGAAGAGATCCCGGAGTATCGACAACTGAAACTCGACATCGAAACCATGGTCAGCGAGATCAACGGCGAATACAGCACGCCTGGATGGATCCCCATTCAGTATTTCCATCGCTGTGTTTCCAGGGATGAATTGCTCGGGTACTACCGCGCATCGAACATCGCTCTGATAACACCCTTGCGTGACGGCATGAATCTCGTTGCGAAAGAATTCTGCGCCGCCCGTACCGACAATCGCGGCGTGCTGGTCTTGAGTGAATTCGCGGGGGCAGCGGAGGAACTGGGTCAGGAAGCGTTACTTGTCAATCCGAATGATATCGATGCTGTCGCCTCGACGCTGTACAGGGCCTTAACCATGACTGAGACCGAACAAGCGCAACGTATGAAGGTCATGCGAAGCACCATTCGTACGCATGATGTTTTTCGCTGGGCCTGTTCCTTCGTTCAGGACGCCGCAATTTCAGGGGTCGAAATGACGGCGACGACCGCCCGTGCGGCGGGCGACTGATAACGCGTCAGGAACTTGCCCGGTAATCCGTTTTTCCCCCAAAAATACGGCAGATGCCGTATTTAGGGGATTCCAAACGGTCGCTATGCTTACGGCTCAGTCCTCCAACATTCTCTGACTGGGGTGTGGATAAGTCGAACCGCGAACTATATCCACACCCTATTTTTTCTTCTGCGCCGTGTGATACGCGTCGAACGCCATATAGAAGAAAAACACGATCCTGATCCAGCTGGCGGTATTCCGCAGTGGGCTATCAAAAGGGCCCGAGGTATCTAATGCGTCGTGGATAAGCGTCAGGAGCAGGAAGATAGCCACGTGAATGGCTGCTTTCTTGTACTCGCCGTTGTATAGAGCGCCCACACCAGGGATGAGCCCGAGGAGAAAAATCTTTTTCAAGCCTTTACGCTTTGCTGCCTCTGTCTCTGCCGTTTCGGCGCGAGGTAACGGTTCAGGCGGCCGCACCGGCTGAACGACACGGGCTTCGACCACGTGCCTCCCCGAGGAAAGATCACGTCTCAGCCGTTCCAGATCGGACCTTAGATCTGAGGCGTGCTGATAGCGGAAGCGTCTTTCTTTCTCCAGAGCTCTGTCGATACTGCGCTCCAGGTCCGCCGGCACAGATGGATTCCAGCGCACTACGGGCGCGGGCTTCCGGTTCAGAATCGCTTCAAACACTACCGCTGCGCTTGGTCCTGCAAACGCCTGAGATCCGGTCGCCATCTCGTACAAGAGCAGTCCGAGCGAAAAAACATCGGTGCGCGAATCCACTTCTTCGGCGCGCGCCTGCTCGGGCGACATATAGGCAACGGTACCCAGCGTCGTCCCCGGTGAGGTGAGATCGTTGCCCGCCGTCGTTGAAACGCTCATGTTCGTCGAATTGGCGGGCGCAAGTTTGGCGAGCCCGAAATCCAGGATCTTCGCTTGTCCGTGACGAGTCAGAAAGATATTCGCCGGTTTGATGTCGCGGTGGATGATGCCTTTGGCATGCGCTGCGTCGAGCGCATCTGCGACCTGAATTCCGATATCGAGTAATTCGTCAATCCTCAAGGGTTGTCCCTGAACACGCTCCTTCAACGTCAGCCCCTCGAGGTATTCCATCACAATGAATGGACGGCCCGCATGTTCACCAATGTCGTAGATCGTGCAGATCTGGGGATGATTGAGCGCAGATGCAGCGCGCGCCTCGATCCGAAACCGCTCGAGAGCATGCGCATCTTTCGACCACTCTTCCGGCAGGAATTTCACCGCCACGGGCCGGCCCAGTCGTACATCTTCGGCTTTATAAACCACACCCATGCCGCCGGCACCGAGCTGATTGAGGATTCTGTAGTGGGAAACAGTCTGTCCAATCATGCCGGTTAATGGTAGCAAAGTATGCCCGTCGGAGTCGCGGACGGAACCCGCTAAGAAAGGCCGCGCCGCCACGCTTATGGATGGAGTAGAATCAATTCCTACGCGCCCGTAGCTCAGCCCGGATAGAGCGTTGGTCTCCGGAACCAAAGGCCAGTGGTTCGAATCCACTCGGGCGTATTGAGGGTCACTTGCCTACGGCTTTAAGTCCTTCGTGTGCATTCACGAAGGTGGGTAACTTCTGGACCCAATTAGCCCATCTCATCCGAATCGACAATGTGACCTATGAGCACGACGTGGTTATCGACCGCGGCGACGTGCGCAAACGTAAAAAGCAGCCTTCGAAGAAATTCCGCGCAGAGTTTGGACACTCCCCGGTATCGGCCGATGAGAAGATTCCATGGCAATCTCGTCGTTCGATCAAATGTTGTCTCTAATAGTAGGTCAACCGACGTTCAGAACCGGCGTGGACACGAAAGGAGAAGTCCTATGAAGAAACTATACGTTCTCTGTCTTGTCACACTCGCTGCGTTGTTGCTACAAATCGCGTTGTTTCGTTCAGGCTCAGTAAGTGCTCAGGTCAGCACTCAATACGAAGTGAAAAGTATTCAACCTAATATCGGCTCCATCAATGTCGCGGGCACAGTAGTGGGCTTTTCTTGCGTGCAGAGTGCAAGCGATACGACGATTTGTTACGTTCTTTCGGCGCGATGACGAGGTTCCTTTCGGCATGCCCTGACCCACGGCAGGGCCGGGTCCCGGCGGGCGTGCCATGCCGTTTCGGATTCGGCCATATCTTCCGCGACGCGGAGCATTGTTATTCCTGGTCGCCATTCTTGTTCCCTGCGCTGTGCTGATTGCGTTGGGCGTGCGAACGATGGGTTGGAATGTTGTGAACGTCGAGTACCGGCTCGGCAATGCCGCCGATGCCACGACGCTGGTCTCCCGCGCCGCCGATGATTGCGCGCTTCGCTTTGTCGCAGCGCTTCCGGCCAATTTCAACATCGACAAAAACAGGATCGTCGTTACCGGTGAGTCCGCCCGCGGACATGGCAGAACACACGTAGAACACCGCAGAACCTGATCTAGCTAAATCGTACAGCTTGGTGGGCGAAGAATTTTAGATCCAAGCGGAGGCTTCAAACCTCCGCTGCAAAGCATCATTTCACAATCAATTTCTAGACGAGTTGATCGACAATGGCCCATTCGATGTAGTCAGCCGCACGATGGGAGTGCCGCTGCCCATTCGAATGATCGAAGGTGTGCCCAGCGACCTTGTGGCCGACGCGCACGCGGCGGCGGTGCAGTTCACCGGCGACCGGTCGGAAGTCTGAATGGCGATAGCGGAGCTGTATCCGTCCGGAATCGACAGGGACATTG
>Ga0075421_100012121_pt1 | contig 10699 bp, 13 predicted proteins | sample SoiMetdeltSBSDD5_FD_75292 | JGI IMG/M metagenome (GOLD analysis project Ga0075421, IMG submission 75292) | Bulk soil microbial communities from a Populus tree surrounding site in Tennessee, USA - Soil MetaG P. deltoides SBSDD5 | ecosystem: Environmental > Terrestrial > Soil > Tree plantation...
ATTGGATTGCTTCGATTCGTTCCCGTTGAGACGCCGGTGTCGTCATGGAACGGCATCATATCGTCGGACCCGGCAGTGGTCAATTGCCCTATTCGAGTGAGGATGGCAATGTTAGAATACGGGCAATGGTATCGTCTCCGGCGCCCGAGTCCCCACACTATCGCATCGCATTTTTCTTCGGCCCTGAAGCCGTCGGTCAGGATGGCCGGCAGTGGAGATGTGTCTTCAACGTCAAGAAGCGCAGTTGGAAGGGCGGAATTCAGGTCACGGTCGATCTGACGTCTGATCAGGTGGCACAGGGACGAGCGGCTTGTGATCTTATGACATGGGCCCAGGGGGTGCTGTCTGCCGTCCCTATTGAGGAACAGGCCGCACTGTCGCAGCGAATCGACGAACTGTTTATCCAGGCCCTCTGTGCTTGGAAATTGGATCTGGTCGCGCAGCAGGGTTTGTCGCAGGAGAATCAAACGGTTCCCGCCCATGCATGGTCCAGTCAACTCGAGAGTGCTGCCGATTCCATCCGACCGAGAATCATCTCCTATCTGTGCACCGAGTTGGATCTGGACGAATCAGTCGACTTTGGCCGGTAACCTCATAAAGTGCCGCCATAAAGGTGGAATCGGAGGGGTTTTTATTCAGGACGGGATTTGTTATAACCCCAAGGATGCTGGAGGCGGTCACACATGCTCCTAGCAACCTATCGTGCAACAAGCGGACTGAGATAAGGAGGAGCCTATCGTGATCGGCATGACAACCACGCCTCGGCATCAACACCACACCAGACTTTTCAAGGTCTTACTCATATTGGTCTTAACGGCCTTCGCTTCGACCGCCTTCGTCTCTCCGCTTTTCGCTGAGGACACTGCGCCCTCTTCCACACCCACGGCTGATGCCTCCACTGGGACGCCGTCCGGCGTGGGGATGCAAGCAGCCTCCGCGGTGGCCACCATTTTGTATTTTCCGTTCAAAGCGGCCTTTGCAATCGGAGGGGGGATCGTGGGAGGGCTGGCCTATGCCTTTTCCGGTGGAAGTGAACAGACGGCAAAGAACATTTGGGTTCCGAGTATCTATGGCACCTACATCATTACCCCTGATCACTTGAAGGGGGACAAGCCCGTCCGGTTCCTAGGCGTTCCAGCAGAGCCAACACGCGATTCGCTCGATTCATCTTCCCCGGAGCCTGCGCCAGTACCACTGGAACCCATCCGATAATATGCGACCCGTCATAGGGGTCACACCGGATTTCAACGCCGGCGACCGCGAAGACATGGGCGGCAAGGAACCGACGTATTTCCTACGCGCGCGATATATCCGAGCGATCGAAGAACTGGGCGGTGTTCCCCTTATTCTTCCCCTTGTAGCAGACCGAAGTGCCAGGCGGCGGCTGTTGGCCAATCTCGACGGCCTACTTCTCACCGGCAGTGGCCCAGACCTCGCCCCGTCTCTGTATGGAGAACGCCAACGCTATCCCTTTCGGGTCATGTCGAGTCGACGGTCGGACTTTGAACTGGATATTATCAAAGTCGCGATGCGGTACGATCTCCCAACCCTGGGAATTTGCGGGGGGATGCAGGCCATGAATGTGGCGCTCGGGGGCACCCTCTTTCAAGATATCGGCACCCAAACGCAAGACCCTCTTCCTCACCGCCAGGTCCCTCCAGCTATCCGGCTGTCTCATGCCGTCTCGATTACACCGGCCAGCGTGCTCCGCCGGGTTATTAGGCGAACCCGCATAGAGGTCAACAGCTCGCATCACCAATCAGTCAAGACGGTCGCACCAACCCTCGTGGCCAGTGCGGCTGCTCCGGATGGAATCATTGAGGCGATCGAGTCTCCCCGCCATCGATTCTTTTTGGGCATACAGTGGCATCCAGAGTTTCTTTTCGACCGGTACCCCATCCACCGACGATTGTTTGAAGCCTTGATCAAGGCAGCAGGCCATCGCCCGCGCTCTCACGTATGACCTGCTATACTTTCTTCAGCGCCCCGTATTCACTCACATCCCGACCCCATACACGGTGCCAAAGCGATGGGCCAGGCGAAAGGAGCATGAGTGGTTCGTTCTCTTTTTCGCACGAAATCCATTGAACGCATTCTGGCTGATTCCGAGGCTCCTGAACACCGGTTGAAGAAGACGCTGACCGCGTGGGATCTGACCGGTCTCGGAATCGGGGCGATCATCGGAACCGGCATTTTCGTCTTGATCGGAACCGCTATTGTGGGGGATACGCATCGGCCCGGCGCCGGGCCGGGGATTACACTCTCGTTCGTTCTCTCCGGCCTGACCTGCGCTTTGGCGGCATTGTGCTACGCCGAGTTTGCCGCCATGATTCCGGTGGCGGGAAGCGCCTATACCTATTCCTATGCCACGCTCGGAGAGTTCCTCGCATGGCTCACAGGGTGGAACCTCATTCTTGAATATGGAGTGGCCTGTGTGGCCGTTGCGATCGGCTGGTCAGGGTATCTCAACAATATCCTCAAACTGTGTGGTATCGAACTGCCCTATTGGGCCACCCACGCACCAGGTGCGGATGGGGGCATCGCGAATCTGCCTGCCGCGATCATCGTTCTTCTCGTTACCATTATTCTCGTGATCGGTGTTAAGGAAAGCGCGCGCGCGACCTGTGCGATCGTCCTAGTCAAACTGGGCGTCATTCTGTTTTTTCTCGTTGTCGGCATGGGGTCGGTGGATACGGCCAACTGGACGCCCTTCATGCCCTATGGATTTGACGGGGTCGGTGCGGCAGCGGCAATCGTGTTCTTCGCGTACGTCGGGTTTGATGCCGTCTCCACCACTGCTGAGGAAGCCCGTAATCCACAGAGGGATCTGCCGATCGGAATCATTGCGTCTTTGAGCCTCTGCACGCTGCTCTACATCGCCGTCGCCGCCGTACTGACGGGACTGGTCCCCTACACCAAGATCGATATTCATGCCCCGGTCGCGGAGGCGCTCAACGTCGTCGGCTATCGATGGGGGGCCGCCATCGTGGCGACAGGGGCAGTCGCCGGCATCACCAGCGTGCTCGTGGTGATGATGATCGGCCAGATTCGTGTGTTCTTTGCGATGTCCCGCGATGGACTGCTGGGCCCATGGCTCTCACGTGTCCACCCAAGGTACCGCACCCCGCACCACGCCACTTATTTGACCGGCATCGCCGTGGCGATTCTTGCGGCCTTTATTCCTATCGGCGCCGCCGCCGACATGACCAACATTGGAACGCTCTTTGCCTTTGTCCTGGTCTGTATCGGCGTGGTCGTGCTCCGCTATACCAAACCCAACTATCCACGGCCGTTTCGCGTTCCTCTCATGCCGATCATTCCGATCCTGGGAATGTTGGCTTGCCTCGGCCTGATGACATTCCTGCCGACATTGACCTGGATCCGCTTCATCGTCTGGACCATTATCGGTATCATCGTCTATCTCTTTTATGGAAGCCGCCACAGCAGGCTTACGGTCCCATCCCAAGAGATTTCCGGGTCATCCGCTTAGCGGGAAAGAAGCGCGGCGCGGCTCGCCATTCAGATTTCAAGTTAGGAAGAAGATTCAGAAGAAGATTCAGAAGTGCCCCGTGGCGAAGCGGGAGCTTCGGAAGAAGACGTTTTCTCCACACCGGGGGATGGCGGTGAGGTTGGCCCAGCAGCGGACTGAGGAGGCCCGGTTTTTTGGGGAGATGCGGCAGGTGCAGTCGTTGCAGGTACCGCTGTTTTCTGAGCACCGGGCGGCGGCGAAGCAGCCTTCATTCCTGACTGAGCGGGCGCAGCCGTTTGAGGAGATGCGGTGGCTGCCGCCGGTGCTGCAGGGTTCGGAGAGGCGGCAAGCTGGGACGTCGTAGCGGGCGCGGCTGTTTGAGACGATGCAGCAGGCGCGGCCGGCTTTGGCGGAGCAGCCGGTTTGGGCGGCGCAGGCTTCTCAGGCTTGATCCCTCCTTCCCAGGAAGGCCCCGAGTAGAGATCCGCCGTCAGTCCCTTACCCTTCCACTTTTCCTCAAAATCTGCAGCAGCCTTATTCGGCGTTTCACCAATCCCAACGACATCATTCCAGGGATAGGCTTTTGGACCGATCCGGCATCCGTGATCGGATCGTTTGAGGTAAAGCGCAATCGGATTGCCTCTGTAAGGTCCCAGATAAATATGGACGCACCCGACGTATTCCAACAAGCCGGCCATAGACCCTCGTCAAAGAAGGGGCATGATGCCATAAGACCTCTGAGACAGGCAAGAGAGAGACGGTGTGTCGCGACTCTGACGCTTCACGCTTTCGAAGCGACCCTCTCGGGCCTCGGCGAGGGGCAGCCTTCTGGTATTCCCGTCGCCGTGATCTGTGACCACGGTGCGGTGGTCAGTACCACTTTTCCTCCTCACCGGCGCCTCGGTAGGTCCCCGCTTCTGCAGCAAGCTTCGAGTCTCGAAACACCTCATCACAAGCAAAGATAAAGATTGTTACGACAAGGACGCAGTTTCTGCTGTCTGCCCGCCGATGAGGAAGTACACACAAAGCGATCGATTATGTGAAACTATGGTGTGATCGTCCACGTCGGTGGTCCATCTTCATAGCACCGGAGGGCGATCACTTTTTCCCACACAAGGTCCACTTCCGCTGTGATCGCTCCTGCATGAATGCTTGGTGTTGCAAAGTAAAGCCAGTCGTTACCTTTACGCTCAACATACACAGGCTCCCCCAGCGCAGATTTGAGTTCGACTAAAGAAATTTCAGGCCTTAACTTAGGACATACGGACGAATTACGATAAGCCAGCGGTTCCTGTAATCTCAGGTAGGTATCCACTCCGACAAAGATGAGCAGAAGACAGCACACTACAATTCCAATGGAAAGAAGTACTAGAAGACCACTTCTTGGCATGCCGGTTGGACCAGTTGATCCCTGTTCGGGACTTACGGCGAGATGACAGGAACGGGGCCAGGCCGCTTGCGTAGCAGAAAGACGGCAACAATCAGCACCATGATCACGGTGACGTTCAGGCCGACATCCATCAAGTATTGATAAAACTGCTGCGTCGTCACCTGGGGAAGATGCGACAGCTCGGCGCTGGCCGTAAGAATCCTCCTGGTACAGGCGATGATGCCGACGGCAAGGTACGGTTCCAGTTCCAGTACTTCGGTTTGGAGAAACCGCACGACCGTCCGAAACAACTCAAGGAGAATAATGACTAACAATAAATCATTGAGGAGCCTCAGACCCGCGGGCAAAAATCCGATTTGAGCCTGCTTGGCCAAAAATATGTACCACGCGTGAGCGAAGATCAACATGCCGAGTACCAACAGACTGAATCCGGCCGTGATATATCCCAAACGATCCAAGCCGTCCATGTAGCCGAGCCATCGCTTCATCGTTTGACTGCGCTGAGTCAAGATTGAATTCATCTGACCTTCTTCCCGCCGTTATGCCTGACCGCTTTGGCCATTGTGTTCTGATCCGGTCACCCGCATGCCACCGTACTTCAAGTCGCGAATGGAGGACATCGACAGTGAATGTCCACAGCAACGGATCTCTTTGAATCCTGCTCCTCCGTCCATGATCATGACGCGAAGTCCACAGGAATCAGGGTACAATTTCTTTTCATCGAGAATGACGGCGGGTGGCAATGTGCCTTTCCTTCTGCCAAGGGATGCACCCATCTCTGACACCTTGTCCGCTTCGGTCAGTTCATGCTGGCAACAGAGGACCTTTTCGAATCCATCCCCGCCCCCCATCACCTTGATCACCAACCCGCAGGAATCGGGATGGTGCTTGCGCTCGTCAATGATATCGCCCTTCTTCAAACCCATGAGAGGTCGGTCGCTCCCTGATAGAAAAGGGGTTCAGCTAATCAGATTGCGCGACAAAAAGTCCAGAGTCTTCCATCGCATCACGGGTCAACGACAATGTGTTAATCATCTAGCTAACGTGGCAAAGGGGCGCATGCGCTCGTGTGTTCTTAAGAGTGTCTTTAGTAATAAGCGATGCGTACGACATCCAACGATCAGTCGCGCGTCGGAAATGGTCACCGGCTTATACGGTTCTATAAATCGCGCTTTGAGCCGGGCGATCCTCTCCAGAGAGAGGTCCAGCCGCGCCTGAGAGATGGAGCCGTCTTTCACCGCAGCTTCCACGGCCTTGATCGCGGTGACTTCCCGTTCGTGATCCTTGCAAATGAGCAACACATCGCACCCGGCGAGAAACGCGCGCACGGCTGCATCTCCAATTCCGTAATGATCGACAATCGCATTCATCTCGAGGTCGTCCGTCAGCACGACGCCGTTGTAGCCGAGTTGCTCCCGCAGCAGGGTGCGCAGGATCGCGGGAGACAGGGTGGCGGGTCGCTCGCCATCGAGCGCCTCATACCGGACGTGCGCGGTCATGAGAGACGCGACACCGTGACGGATGGCATGGTCGAAGGGTGGGAGCTCGATTTCCTCCAGCCGGTGGAGCGGCGCAGTCACGACGGGCAGTTCTTTGTGCGAATCCGTCGCCGTATCACCGTGTCCCGGAAAATGCTTGCCACAAGCTGCCACCCGATTGTCTTGCAGGCCGGCCATGGTCGCCCGTGCCATCTCACAGACGAGGTTGGGAGTCGTTCCGAACGCACGATCTCCGATGATGGGGTTGCACGGGTTGCTGTTCACGTCCAACACGGGAGCCATGTTCATGTTGATCCCGACGGATCGTAATTCAGCGGCAGTCACCGATGCAGCCGCATACGCCAGTTCATAGGAATTGCACTGACCCACGACCTGAGACGGTGGAAAGATCGTGAAGTCTTTCGGCACTCGGGAGACTCGCCCGCCTTCCTGATCAATCGAAATGAGCAGGGGTGAGCGGGAAGACAATTTTTGAAGGGCATTGGTCAATTCAACCATTTGCCCGACCGATTCCAGGTTGCGGCTGAACACAATCACGCCTCCCGGCTTGTACTCTCTTATGAATGCCGCTAATTCCGTGGACACTGAGGAGCCAAGGAATCCCACCATGAAGAGCTGTCCGAGTTTCTCGCGCAGCGTCATGTCAGTTCATATCCTGATTTGTCGATCCGCTGATCGCATGAGGCAACGGCCGCAATGTCGTACCCGTGCCATCGCCCGGTCAGACTATGCGTCAGCGCAGTGTACGGTTGATGAGATATTGAATAAGGAGCCTGGTCCCGATACCCGTCGGCCCCTTCGGAATGTAGGCTCGTTCGCGGTCGCTCCAATCCGTGCTGGCTATATCGAGGTGCACCCAGGGGTAATCCCCCACAAACTTGCTGAGGAACAATGCCGCCGTGATCATGCCTCCGCCCCGTCCTCCGATGTTGCGCATATCGGCGACGTCACTCCTCAATTGTTCGAAATACTCGTCCCAGAGCGGCATTTCCCACACCCGCTCTCCTGCCCGTAACCCTGCTTTGCGCACCTGCTCCTTGAGGCGATCATCGTTGCCGAACATACCGATTGCAAATTGGCCGAGTGCGACGACGCAGGCCCCTGTCAGCGTCGCAATGTCGATCAGCGCAGCTGGTTTGTACCGGGTCGCATAGGCCAACCCATCGGAGAGAATGAGCCGCCCCTCCGCATCGGTATTCTGGACTTCAATCGTTTTCCCAGACAGCGTCTTGAGAATATCCCCCGGCTTGATGGCCCTGCCTCCCGGCATGTTTTCCGCGGCAGGCAGAATCCCGATCAGATGCATCGGCAACTTGAGGCGAGCTGCGGCTCGTACCGTAGCCAGAACTTCAGCCCCGCCGGTCATATCCGCCTTCATCTGCTCCATATTCTCCGACGGTTTGAGCGAGATGCCTCCCGTATCGAACGTAATCGTCTTCCCCACCAGAACGACCGGTTGTTCTGATTTCTTGGCCTTGTCTCCCTTGTATTCCAAAATGATGAACTTCGGCGGTTCCTGACTGCCTCGAGCGACCCCTAAGAGCGCGCCCATCCCAAGTTCTTCCATATTCTTCTGCTCGAGCACGGTCAACGTCACACCGGCTTCCTTGGCAATGGCTTTGGCTTCGAGCGCAACGCGGGTCGGGGTCATCACATTGGAAGGATGATTGCAGAGATCCCGGACGAGGGTCGTCGCGGCGCCCGTGGCGGTGCCCCGGCGGACACCTTCGGTGATCTGTCGAAGCTGCTGTCGATCCGCCCCATACAGCGTCAGCCGTTCTATATCAGGTGCTTTGGACCCATTGTCAGTGCGGTATTCATTAAATTGATAATTGCCTAGAATGGCTCCTTCCGCCATCGCCTGGGCAATCTCCAAAGCAGTGGCGCCTCGAGGCATCGTAGAGGGCATGGCCACCGTAAAAGACGTGACTTTCGCCTGCCGCACCCGTTTCACGGCCGAACCGATTGCTTGCCGAAACGAATCCAACCGCAACTCCTTCTTGGCGCCGACCCCCACAAGCAGGACACGTTTGGCCGGCGTTTTCCCTTGGGTATGCACCAGCACTGTTTCATTCGCCTTGCCTTCGAATTCGCGTTGCTCCAGTAAGGTCTGCAGGTGCCCACCCAGCAGAGCATTGATCGACGCGGCCTCCTGCTTGAGGCTGGTTTCACCTTGGCTCAGCAAGAGGACGAGAAGATCGGTGACTTCTTTATCTGCGCGTCCCTGCTTGGCCTCTACGTGCATAACGTTCATGTCTGCTCCTTCTCTTGTGGCTGGACTCCTTCCACCACGGATCTTGCCTGGTCGAAGCTCATACGCCGCGCATATCCGGCGACCAGATGAGTTTATGCATTTGCAGTTGAAATCGTACGTTCAACCGGTCGGCAAGGATCCATTCCGCCAAATGGCGAAGGTTCAGTTCGCCGAACACAGGGCTGAAGAGAACTGCGCATCGCGAAGCAAGGTCGTACTTCCGCACGATGTCGCACGCCCAGTCATAGTCCGTGCGATCCTTGATCACGAACTTGACCTCGTCTTTCATGGTCAATCTTTCTAGGTTAGACCAGACCATCCGGTCCGTCATACCGCTACCCGGGCATTTCACATCCAGAATGATATGGGCACGGTCATCCACGAGAGCGATATCGATCGCTCCACTGGTCTCAATCAGGACTTCAAATCCTTCCACGCAGAGCTGTTTCACCAAGGGCAGAGACTCCGGCTGGTGCAACGGCTCGCCGCCCGTCACCTCCACCAGGCCACAGCCGTACGCCCGCACTTTAGCGACCACCTCTTCAATCGTCATCTCGGAGCCGCCGTGGAAAGCATATTCTGTATCACACCACGTGCACCGGAGCGGGCAACCCGTCAACCGGACAAAAACACAGGGCCGCCCCGCGTAGGTGGATTCGCCCTGTATGCTATGGAATATTTCGGTGACGCGAAGAATTGACGACGTAGTCATTGGTTCATTGTTTCATTGTTGAGAAATGAACAAATCAGCAATCGCTCAATGATTCAATTCTGCTCATTTCCATCGGACGACGGGCCACTTGTGGCGGCGAGCAATTCGGGCCATGCCTCTGATCGGGTTGACCACGCGGGGGTACCCGACCATCCGAAGTACTTCAACGTCGCCCGGACTGTCGCCATACGCATAGGAGGCGGGGAGTGCAAAGCCCTGTCGATGGACCAGTGCTGAAATTAACGTTCGTTTTCCGGCTCCATAGGGAAGAGGAGGGATAAGATGACCCGTGTAGCGGTTGTCGAGACGTTCCGGGGTCGCGGCCAATAGCGTCTGAACCCCAAGCCAACGGGCGAGCGGAGCGACTAAGAAATCGAGGGACCCGGTTACGAGCACAATATGATGACCGGCGCGACGGTGTTCGTCCAGCTTCCCGAGTCCCTCGCGTGAAAGACTCGGATAGAGTTCATCGCGACAAAATTCACCCGCCAATGATTCGATATCGCATGGCCGCTTGCCCTGCAAATAAGGTTTTTGCTCGCGAAGCGGCTGGAGCGACACGTTGGGAACGTGACGGGCCAAGTAGATCAGACTTTTCCGGATCTCATGCCAGCCCACTACACCCCGCCCCCAAAGAAAGCGGAAGAACCTGATTTCACTCGCCTCTCCGGGCAGGAGGGTATTATCGAAATCAAAAAATGCCGCCGCGCCGGAGTGCGTGCGGATGGGTGGCGATAGCTTCATAACCGAGGGGCAACTCTCTCTGCTGGTAACAGGCCTCTAGTCGGTTGACGTGGGACGGATCGGCAAGAGAAATTTACGGAGCCGATTCTACCGGACAACCAGTTGATTGACAAGCGTTTTAGCCCACTTCTATAATGCAGCGCTTTCTGAAGCACGCCTGCTCGCTCTCGGCGAGTCCGTGTGCGGAATATCGGAAAGCGCTCAACAAAGAGCCCTTGCCGCGCTCCAGCCCGCGTTATTCATGCGGGCTAGGCATATTCCCTCGGTATGTCGATAGTGGAGTCACGGTGAGACCGTTCGCAAGGCGTGGCGCTGTAGAGAGTGATGTCAGACATGACATTGTGCCGAAGTGGTGGAATGGCAGACACGCACGTTTGAGGGGCGTGTGGCGCAAGCCGTGCGGGTTCAAGTCCCGCCTTCGGCACCAACTTTTCCTATCTTATTGATGGTACGTAATCTCTCTCCATTCAAGTGACGAGCGGCCGTATATCAGCCGTACGGCATCCCAAACCAAGCTTCTAGATGGCCCTATGGAGCGGCCGCTTGTGTCCGAAAAGTGGAACGACGGCTCGACTTGTGATTCATGTGCCCCTGAGATAATACCCCGGAGGGGGTGGCCCACCAAAAAACA
>Ga0075421_100012124_pt1 | contig 10698 bp, 14 predicted proteins | sample SoiMetdeltSBSDD5_FD_75292 | JGI IMG/M metagenome (GOLD analysis project Ga0075421, IMG submission 75292) | Bulk soil microbial communities from a Populus tree surrounding site in Tennessee, USA - Soil MetaG P. deltoides SBSDD5 | ecosystem: Environmental > Terrestrial > Soil > Tree plantation...
CGGAAGCCGAGCGCGCGGAGCGCCTTGATGGTGATCTCCTCGGCCTGCTCGTTCACAAACGTGCCGTACCAGGTCAGTCGCTTGCCCTTGTACTGGCCGTCGACGATCTCGAGCGCCACGCCGACCTGCGGATCGCCCTTCTTCGTCTCGCCGAAGCGGTGCGCCTTCGCGCGGACCGGGTAGCTGCCAGCCGGTGGTTCGAGCTTCTGCTGGCGTGGAGGTTCGCTGCCGCGCGGATCGCGCGGGTCGTTGCGCGCGTCCCGCGGCGGTGCGGCGTCGCGTGGCGCACCCCGATCGTCTTGTCGGTTGTAGCCGCGGCGATCGCTGCGGCCATCGTCATGTGGATAGGTCACTGATCATCTCCTCTTGGTTCGTGATTGCCTTGCATTGCTGCGCTCCGGCCGGCATCGCGTCGGCGGGCGTAGCGCCGCGCGATCTTGGACTAAGCAGCCTTAACCTTCGGCTCTGACATTCTCTTCCAGCTCACAACGAGAAAGCGTCCGAATGGACCCTTGCGCGCCGGGCGGAAATCCCCGAGCCCGATCTTCGAGCCCATGTCGTCGACGAGTCGGCGAACGATCGCCTCGTCGAACATGCTGGGATCGACGACCAGCGTAAACCCGATCTTCCACGCGTCGAAGCGCGGTCGGTGGCACATCATGCGTCCGCCGGTCGACGGGTTCACCACCGAACGAGAGTCGACCTCCCAGGCCACCGGCGACGGCGCGCCGAACGGGTTGACGAGCGGACATTCGAGCTCCTCGAGCTGCACGCCGGCCGGGACCAACGAGGACTTCTGCGTGGTGATCTGCTTCTTCCCCGCCTTATGAAAGCTGCCGGCATCGATGATGCCGCGGTAGATGTTCGGCCCGGGGATCATCGGCCGTCCATCTGGCATTGTGTACAGCTTCGGCTCTGCCTGCTCACGCGGCGTGCCCTTCGCGCTGACGGTGATCGCTGACGATGTGCCGGCCGATACCTTCGCAGCAGCAGCCTCGGTGAAACGGTTCATTAACAGTGGGCTGGAGCCCTGAATCTCGACCTGAATTCTCATAACGAAGACTCCTTGGTTTGATCTGCGTTTCCGGGCACTGCGCTGCGCGGCTGCGCGTCGCTTCACGTCACGTTGCCTTGCTGCGCATCGCGAAGCTTTCGGCCAGTGATCGATGTCGAATTTTGTAAGAGTTCCTTGGTTTGGTCTGCAATGCAGGGCCGGGCATCGCGACGCCAGACACTGCGGCGCGCTGCCGGGCCAGGCAGCCTGGCAGTATGAACTATCCCGCAGCCTGTTGCGTGTGCGCAGCGCAGTCCTTCTCGACGCGCTCGATGATCTTCTTCAGCTTCGCCGGATCACCGTCGGCCTTCGTGATCCAGCTGTTGACGGCGGACAGGTAGCGGTCGCCGCCAAACTTGTGCGCGTTCGCGCGCGCGGCCTGCAGCTGCGCCATCAGCGCTCCGCTCGCGTCACGCGGCTGCTCGGGTGCCGGGTCCGGCCGCTTCGGCTCGGTCCAGGTGCGCGCCTCGGTGTTGCCCGGACGCTCGCTCTGCGGGCGGCTGGTCGCGCGATCGAACGCGTCCTGCTGGCGACGACGCTCGTCGTCGACTCGGTCGGGATGATGCGCGGGGACCGGCGGCGGGTCCGAGAACCGCTGGTCGGACGTCGGCATCTGCATCGTCACCTCGCGCGGCTGCTCGCGACGCGCGTACGCCAGGCCGCCGCCACGCTGGCGGTCGTCGTACGGCTCGGCGTCGGGCTTGCTGGTGCGCTGCGCAAGCGGCTCGGCGTTGCGCGGGTCCTTCAGGTGCTCGCCGAGCAGCAGCGACACGACCTCGTTCGGGTCCGTGTACACCATCTCGGCGGGCATGCGGACGCGATTCTTCGCGTCGTACATCGCGCTCTGCTGCGCGCCGATGATGCGCTCGCCGGTCGAGATGCCCTTGGCGCGCGCCTTGTCGGGCGCCATCTTGTTGCGTTCCTTGTCCTCGGAGATCTTCGCGGCGTCGACGCGGAAGAACCCGAACAGCACATTCTCCGCCCACTCGACGACGACGCGAGCGACGCGCGCGTGGCACTTCGGCTCCCAGCGATCGAAGTCCGGCCCGCTCGGGTTCTTGAACGTGCGCACCGCGCTGTGCATCAGCATGCCGACGTGCATGCCGCGCTTCGCCTGCAGCACGTCGAGCGCGCCGAGGAGCTTGCGGAACTCTTCCTCGGCGACGAGGAAGCCCTTGCCGAAGCCGTAGTCTTCGATGCTCTCGAGCTTGCGCGACTTCGGGTTCATCTCGGTCTGCCGCTCGCTGTCACGCTGGCACACGAAGCGGTGGATCTGCGGCTCGACCCAGTCGACCGTGTCGATCCACAGCGACTGGTAGTCGTGGCGATCGTTGGTGAGCGCGTGGATCAGATCGAAGTAATCGAGCCAGTCCTCTGGGCGCGCTGTGTCGACCTCGAAGCCGAGGTCGCGCGGCACCGCGCGCTCGGGCCCGATGATGAGAGGCTTCGGGAAGTAGCAGGCGAGCGTCGTCTTGCCGAAGCCCTCCACGCTGTGCATCGCGACGCGCGTCGGCCCGCGATTGTTGCTGCGTCGTACCATCGAGAGATCCATCGTCCGTCTCCTTTGTTCTGAGGTTTGCCCTCGCTTCGGGGCAAGCTACGCCTGGGCTCTGACAAGCTTTAGGACACCGGGGCTATCGCGGTCGCCACGACGCGGCCCTTCTCGTCGAGCTGCTCGACCTTCGCCTTCTTCTTCCGCTCGCGGATCTGGTAGAGCGGCGACGCGAGCGCGTTCGGGACGGCACCGCTGCAGAGATCGAGGTACGCACAGCGACGGCCGTACACGCTGAGGCACGCCTTCGTGTTGCGCGTGAACGGACGCATCGCGTCGGGCGCGTGCAGGTTGCCGTCGGGGGTTGCCTTGCGGGCGAGCTCGAGGGCGGCACCGATCATCCCGCTGGCGTAGTAGAGGTCGGCGCGCGTGTCCAGCAGCTGCTGATCCTCGCGCTTGACGTCAGCCATGCGGAAGAACTTGTCGGGGTCGCTGGTGAGGTCGTCCATCAGCCGCATCTTGAAGTCGATGGGCTTCTCGTCCTCGGTGCGCTGGTTTGCCTGCAGGCGCGGCGCGTCCTGCCAGCCAGTGCCGTTGCAGCTGGTACACGTCGACTCGACCTCGACGGGCTTGGGCAGCTTGTTGCCGTCGCCGTCGACCTGCGTGCGAATCATGATGCGTCCGGTCCCCTGCGCTGCACCCTGCTTCCCGCCGGCGCGCCCGCCGCAGTGCGGGCAACCCTTACCCTTTGTCAGCTTGCGCTTCTCGTCAGGCGTCTTCAGCAACGGTCGGTTCTCAGGCTTGCGCGAGACGTCGAGCAGGGCGCGGTCGACGTTCTCGCCGGCAAAGCGCGCGGCGTCGACGTAGATAGAGATCTGCGTGTCGATCGCCGTGCGCGTCCAGTAGTCGGAGCCGACGTGGATCTCGCTGCCGGCCGTCTTGTGCTCGACAACCTTCTTCCGTCCATCGGCGAACTTCTTCAGTGCGTCCTTGCGGCCGGTGACCTGCCAGCCCTTGACCCAACGACCGTCGGGATCGATCAGCGGCATGCGGAACCACAGCTCGACGCCGTCGCTGTTGCTGTACACGCTCTCGAACTCCAGCTCGAAGTACCGCGCGTGATAGACGGTCAGCATCGCCTCGGCGCGGGCGATCTCGAACGGGTCGGTGTTCACGTGTTTCGCGTTCTCGTGCACGCCGCCGATCGCCGCGACCAGCGCCGCGTCGGCCTCGCGCCACGGCACATCGCCGCCGTCCATCGCGCGCCACCAGTGCTCGAGCCCGCCGTGGTACATCTTGCCGAAGCCGGCGGCGCCTTCGTCGCGCACGCGCTCGAGCTGCACGACGTCCTCCCAGTAGTAGAAGCGATGGCAGGTGTTCCAGTGATCGTACGCGGTCGCTGAGATGTTCGGCATTGGGGATCTCCTCGGGCTGTCGCGCTGCGTGCACCCTTGATCAGAGCAGCGTGTGATGGTGTCGTAGCTGGCGACTCTGACAGTGGTGGACCTGCCAGCGCTCACAAGAGGAGATCCCGCATGCGTAAGCCAAAGCCGTTGATGACGACAAAGGATGTGATGACAGCGCTCGGCGTCAGCCGTGCTCGCGTTGTCCAGCTCGAGACCAGGCTCGCGCCGACCCGAACGGCCGGAGGCGTTCGCCTCTACGACCCGGCCGTGGTCGACCGCGTGAAGAAGGAGCGTGCCGCCCGCGCGCGGAAGGCGGCGCGCAGGTGAGCGCGCGCGGCAACGTCCCGCGCGCGAAGGACGCACGCTCAAACGAGCGCACGCGCGCCCGGCTCGACCGGGCGATCCGCCGCCGCAACGAACTGGTCCTGGCGCTGTCGCCTGGCCTGACCTGCGCCGAGTGCGGCGGCACGTTCAAGGTCGGCGAGCTTCACATCGATCACCAGGACGGCCGGACCTGGCACTACCAATCGCTCTCACCGCAGATGCGCGCCGCGCGCATGTGGCGCGAGCACGCTGCCGGTGTCCGACTGCGCGCGCTCTGTCGCTCGTGCAGCGGGCGCGACGGGCGACAGCGCTGGTGGGGACGGCCGCGCTGGCGGAGCGCCGCATGAACTGGGACGACGAGATGTTCGTGAAGCTGTACACGCGCGACACCACGACCTGGAAGATGTTCGGCTGGCAGGCGCGGTGCGTGCTGCTGCTGATGCTGCGGAAGGTCGACCGCAGCGGCGTGCTCGAGGTCGGAGACGCGGGGGTCGACGGGCTGGCGGCGCACCTTGAGCTGCCGCCCGAGGTCGTGCGGTCGGGTGTGCCGCAACTGAAGAAGCACGGCACGATCCGACAGAGCCCGACCGCCTTCGTGCTGCCTAACTTCGTGATCGCTCAATCCGCCCGACAGACCAACCGCATTCGGCAGCTGATGACGCGTGAACGTAGAAGAGACGAACACTTGCGGGTCGGAACCGACGAACAAAACGTCACACAGACCCCGTCGGAGGCGATCGTCTGTCACACGGACGGGTCTCCGCGTGACGTTTCGGCACCAATAGAAGAGAAGAGAATAGAAGAGAGGAGATCAGAGAAGAAGAAGACGGTTGCTTACGCAACCGACGGTGACGGCGGTCCGTCACCGCGGGTCGGGGGTCGGAAGCAGGTGCTTCTCGGCGATCCCGACCTCCAGCGCGCGCTGAACTCGCACGCGAACCAGTACCTCGGGAAGGTCGGCAAGCGCGCGAGCACGCCAACGCTTCAGGACCTGAAGCGGCTGCGCGAGCTGGTGCGCGAGCACGGCGTTGACGAGGTCGTGTTGCGGGTGGCTCACGCGTTCGAGCACGACCCGTGGCCGCACGGCCCGTGGGACCTGCGCCGCGTGCTGATGCACTTCGATCGGCTGGTGCCGAGCGAGGCGCCGCAGCGGCGGACGGCAAACGGCCTGGTCGCCGGCAGGCACGAACCGGGGGATCAGACCGACGCAGCACACTACCGTGCGCCGTGGGAGGACGACTGATGGCGAAGCGAACCGAGAAGGCAGAGACAGCCGGCGACGCCGCGCTTCGTGCGCTGCGCGAGGCTGGTATCACGGTGCCAGAGTTGCCGGAGAACACGCGACCGCTGCAGCCTGCACAGCAGTCGGACGAGAATCTCGGCTACCCAGCAATGTCGCAGCGGCGCTTCGACCGGCTGGTGCAGCTGGGCTGGCCGCGGCGCGCGCTCGAGGTCGCGTGGCAGAGCGAGGAGGTCACGGATGCGGTGCGCGCAGCGCGCCAGTGGGACGCCGGTCGCAGCGCGTTGGTACTGTCCGGCGGTCGCGGCTGCGGCAAGACAGTGGCCGCGGCGTGGCGCGCGCTGAGCGATCCGCCGAACGCGCTGTTCAGGTTCTGCGACGCGCCGCGGGCTGCGAGGATCGGCCGTTACAGCTCAGGCTGGGCAGAGCTGGTTGACGCGCCCGCGCTGTGCCTCGACGACCTCGGCGCCGAGTACCTTGACGCGAAGGAGTCGTTCGTTGCCGATGTGAGCGAGCTGGTGAATGCGTACTACGCGTCGCGACGTCGTCTCATCGTGACGACGAACCTCAGCGGCGACGAGCTCGCGGAGCGCTACGGCGCGCGTGTGCTCGACAGGCTGATGGAGTGCGCGGAGTGGGTCGGCATCGGTGGCGGCTCGATGCGATCCCGCGCGCGTCCTGGTATCAACGCAGACAAGCCGCCGTGGGAGGACTGACATGCTGAAGAAGATCGAACTTTCAGACGAGACGAGCTGCATCAACAAGGCGCTGCCAGACGAGATGGTGTTCGTGCTGCTGGCGCGCGACGCTGCGGCGCCGGTTGCCATTGAGGCGTGGATCGCGGAGCGCATCAGGTTAGGGCTCAATCAACCTGGCGACCAGTTGCTGGCCGATGCAACGGAGACGGCCGAGTGGATGCGGCGGCAGCGGCGCGTCGTGCGAATCGTGCTCGGGAAGGATCCGCTATGAGCGACGACATCGACAAGGCGCGCGCGGCACGGGCGCAGCGCGCGATCGAGGTGATGATTCGTAGCCTCACGAGGGCGGCATGATTGGACTTCTCTCATGCAGCGCACAGAAGCTGCCGCGCGCCGCGCCGGCTGCGCGCCTCTACTCGAGCACGCTCTTCCAGATGTCGCTGCGCTACCTGCTTCGCACGTGTTCGCGGGTCTACGTGCTGAGCGCGAAGCACGGCCTCGTCAACCTTGACGACGTGCTCGAGCCGTACGACCTGCAGCTCACGAAGCTGTCGCTGGTCGAACAGCGCCGCTGGGGCATGCGCGTTGTGAGCGAGCTCGCTCGCGACAACGCCTCACGCGAGAACATGGTCGCGCTGGCAGGCATGCCGTACATCCGCGCGCTGCGGCTGTGGTTGCCGTACGGCTGGTACATGAACGACCCGCTGCAGGGCATGCAGATCGGTCAGCGCCTCGCGTGGCTCTCGCGCGCGAACGCGCTGCTCGACGACGCAGAGGCGAACCGTCGGACGCTTGCAAGCGCTGCTGTCAGAGTCCGGTCGTAGCCTGCTTTGCGTGAGCGACGACCACGACACAACGCACGACCCGGACGCGCACGCGCGACTGATGGGTGTGATCAACATGCTCAAGCTTCCGCCGCTGGTGTGGCCGGACGGGCGCACCAGGCGACGGCTGATCGAGATCGAGGTCGAACCCGGTCGCTGGGTGCCGGTCGACGGTCTTGTAGTCGAGGCTGGCGTCGTCACGTTCTGGAGCGGCACCAACGGCTCGCGCCGCGAGTACACGCGGCCTGCTGGCAGCTGTCCGAACTGGCGCGCCGACGAAGACATCCGCGATGCGCCGCCGTCATACGTCGGAGGCGCGTGAACCGAGCGCCTGCCAGCGGCTACCGACACGTCGTCGCGATCGACGGCGGCCTGCGTACGGGCGGGATGGTCGCGCTGCGCGTTCATCCAACGCTCCCGTCTGGAAGGAACGCGCCGTGGTCGCAGTGCGTGAGCGCCGACGCGATCGAGCTGAAGCCCGACCACGCGATGCAGGTCAACGAGGATCGCGTCCGGCGCACGCGGCTGTGGTCGCGCTGGTTTCGCGGGCACCTTGATCGCTGGGATCCAGCACTGCTGGCGGTCGAGGCGCTGAGCTTCCCGCGCGGCGCCGACGCGATCATCTGCGTGTCGCTGGCGTGGGGAGTGATCGCCAGCGAGGTCGAACGACGCAGTCTGCCGCTGGTGACGGTCGGACCGAAGCAGTGGCGCCTGACGCTGGCGCCGAACGGCAGTGAGCAGGACGCACACATGGCGGCGATCCGCGCGATCCCGACGTTCCTGAAGCACGGCCAAGCCATCGTTTCGCGGCTGCAGCTGCACGCGCTCGATGCGCTCGGCGTCGCCGAGTGGGCGCTCGTCAGCGGAGCAGTCAGAAAGGTGATGCCATGAACGACCTGCTACGTCCGATGCCGATGACGCCCGCGCAGATCGTCTCGCTGGTGGAGCGGACGCGTCGGAACATGCGCGAGACGGTGCGGCACGAACCACGGTCGGCGCCCGTAACGGTGGCTGGCGCCGAGTACGGCAGGCGACCGCTCAGCGAGCTCGCCGCGCTTGTGGCTCACAACTGCAGCGTGAGAATCAGCGACGCCGCAGAGCAGATGGGGATCACGTCGACGGCCGTGTATCGGCACTGGAGGCGACTCTTTCCAGGCTGCAGACCGGCGGGGAAGAAGCAAACCGAGTGGCATGCCGCGACGTGCCCGAAGTGCGGTGTGCCGTGACGTTGCGCGAGTGCGAGGCCGGCGACGTCGTGGCGCTCGAGGCCGACGGTTGCGTGCGACTGTTCCTGGTCGGCGCGTTGTGGGGATCACGGCACAAGGATCCGACGAAGCGGATCATCCGAACCGTGCTGCTTCACGCGTTCGACGAGGAGCGCATGCAGGCCGACCAGCGGTGCGAGGCGATCTCGATGGCATCGCCCGACGCCGAGGTGGTCGAGATCGTCGAGACGGCGCAGCAGCGACTCCGGCGACTGCGTGACGACCGCGAGGCGATGCTACGGCGCTGTGGCGCGCGAGGCGACAGCGAGTGGCTCGGCGAGGTCGACCCGCTGCGCGACCAGCAACAGAAGGCGCACGTCGCTGCACGAGGCAACCAGGCTGACATACCCTTCTAGCCATGCGAGACATCCAGGCTCCAGACGTGCAGCAGCTGATCGTCGCGTTCCACGCGGTCGAGAGCAACAGCGACGCCGTTCCTGTGCTCGGCGATCAGGACGCGATGCGGGTGTTGATCGCCTGGAGCAAGTCCGAACACACGTGGAAGCGCCCGAAGGGCAAGGCGCCGCAGCTCTCGGCGGCGAACCATCACGAGGTGTGGCGCTGGATCGTCAGCGGCTGGGTGTACGACCTACCTCAGATCTCTCTCGGTGCGGGAGTCCCGCCGAGGGTTGCATCGGAGAAGATGCAGGTGTTAGTGCACAATCGCTTGATCTACCCCGACGGCTCCATGTCCAGAGCAGCGAAGACAGCGCTCGACGTATACGTGGCGATGAAGCTACGCATCCGTCCCGACGCTGGTCCGAGACAGCCGGTCAAGGATCCGAAGAAGCCAGGTTCCGACAACCACAACTGAGCAACCTCACACATGACGGAGAAGAAGCATGGCGAAGAAGAAGGCCGCGGAGGCGAAGCAGGGTAAGTCGCTCGAGACGAGCCCAGAGCCCGTGCCGCCCGGCACGGCGGTGTTTGTGGACTGGCCGCCTGGTCCGCCGAAGCTCGGCGTACTCGTGAAGTACAACAAGGGCAAGCTCGGGCCGTGCCCGGTCGTGCGCATCGCGCGTGTCGACGCGAAGGGGAAGTACACCGGCGAGATGGGCGCGCCGCGGGTGTTCGAGCTGAAGGATCTAGTTGGGCCGGCTGTGCCGTTGCGCGCGCTCGAGATCGGAACGACGGAAAGCGCAGCCGAGTACGACGCGCGCGTCGGCGCGATGAGCGAGACGGGCATCGCCCGTGCGCTGTACCGGCGGCAGGCTCTGCTCCGTGGCGAGAAGCTACTCGACTACGAGGTCGACGGCGTCGACGCGAGCGGTCGGCGCGTGGTCGAAGGCGCGGCTGACGACAGCGCGGCCGGCGACAGCGCGGCGCTTGAGCCGAACTACCCCGATCCGAACGTGCTGGTCGACAAGCTGCTCGAGGAGGACGCGAAGCGCGGCTCCAAGGTGTCGGCGAAGAAGCTGAAGCAGCGCCAGGCCGAGAGAGCAGACGCGCTTCCGCCGGCAGGCCCGTCGTCGGGCGAGCTGATCGACGTGCGTATCGGCAGAACGCAGGTCTGGGAGCGGTGCAAGGTCATCAACGTTGCCGGCAACCAAGTCGGCTTTACGTCGCTTGACGACGACACGCGCGGGCTTCGCGAGCTGACTGATGAGGGCAAGACCTGGAAGCGCCTCGGTGACGCCGAGCTCGCTGCGCACGCGGCGATGTCCACGCCGCCGCCTGAGCTGGTCAAGCCTGTGCCGCCGCAGTTTGTCGCTGCAGTGCGCCAGAAGCCGGCGGCGGAGGTTGACCCGCGCGGCACGCCGAAGGTCGGTGACCCGCTGATCATCGCGCGCAACAGCGGCGTTGACGGCCGGCTCGAGATTCCTGTCACTGTGCACAAGGTCAACGGCGACAAGATCGGCGTGACGTACAGCGACGGCGCACTGGACGTGGTGATCGCTGCTCCCAGCGACGTCAACTGGCGGCGACCCACCGAGGCTGAGTTGCGCAGATGGCCGAAGGTTGGAACACGCGCGAGCAGGCCGGCCGAGTCTCCGCCCGACGCGGAGGCGATGGCGAGTGGCGCCGAGAAGGAGCGGCGCGAGGTCGAGAGGCAGGGCGAGAAGGCGTTGCGGAAGGCGAGCGGCGCGAAGAAGCAGACGCCCGTGCAGAAGGCTGCGGCCAGTGCTGGCGTGACGATGGAGGGCAACGTGATCGTCGAGCGTGGCGTGCAGCGCAGCGAGCGGATCATGATGTACAACGACTCACAGCCTGGCGATCCTGTGAAGCTGGTCGCTCTTGGCGAACCGCAGCCATTGCCGCCAGCAGTCGATGAGGTCGATGAGAAAACGCTCGGCGCGCCGGATGGCAGCTGGGCTGGCGTCGAACCGAATCACATGTGCGAGCACTGTGGCGAGGCTGTTCGCGGCAGCGAGTTTCATCGCTGCGATCAGATGAT
>Ga0075421_100012125_pt1 | contig 10697 bp, 9 predicted proteins | sample SoiMetdeltSBSDD5_FD_75292 | JGI IMG/M metagenome (GOLD analysis project Ga0075421, IMG submission 75292) | Bulk soil microbial communities from a Populus tree surrounding site in Tennessee, USA - Soil MetaG P. deltoides SBSDD5 | ecosystem: Environmental > Terrestrial > Soil > Tree plantation...
GCGCCAGCTCCACCGCGTCCGCCTTCCCGCGCTTGGCCACCAGGGCGATGGTGTTCACGGCACCCCACGTTCTAGCGCGGTTTCGGCGGTTCCGCCGGTTACCGGCGATTACGCTCCCAGATCGCCATGGACCTCTTCGATCACGCCGCCGAGAAGGAGCAGGGCGGACGCGCCCCGCTCGCCGAGCGCATGCGCCCCCGCACCCTGGACGAGTTCGTGGGCCAGGAGCACCTCACCGGCGAGGGCCGCCTCCTCCGCCGCGCCATCCAGCTGGACCAGGTCCCCTCGCTCATCCTCTGGGGCCCGCCGGGCACCGGGAAGACCACGCTGGCGCGCATCGTGGCCGGGGCCACGAAGGCGGAGCTGATCTCGCTCTCCGCGGTGCTGGCCGGGGTGAAGGACATCCGGGAGGCGGTGGCGCGCGCGGAGGAGCAGTGGAAGCTGAACCGGCGCCGCACCATCCTCTTCCTGGACGAGATCCACCGCTTCAACAAGGGCCAGCAGGACGCGCTGCTGCCCCACGTGGAGCGCGGCACGCTCACGCTGATCGGCGCCACCACCGAGAACCCCTCCTTCGAGCTCAACGCCGCGCTCCTCTCCCGCTGCCGGGTGGTGACGCTGCGCGGCCTGGAGGAGGAGGAGCTGGCGGCGCTGCTGGAGCGGGCGGCGAAGGACGAGCGCGGCCTGGGCGGCCGGACGCCGGTGGACGCGGCGGCGCTGCGCTTTTTGGCCCAGGTCTCCGGCGGCGACGCGCGCAAGGCGCTCACCGCGCTGGAGGTGGCCGCCCGCCACGCGCCGCAGGGGATCGACCGCGCCGCCGCCGAGGAGGCGCTCCAGCAGCGCACGCTGCTGTACGACAAAGCGGGCGAGGAGCACTACAACGTGGTCTCCGCCTTCATCAAGTCCATGCGCGGGTCGGACCCGGACGCCGCGCTCTACTGGATGGCGCGGATGCTGGAGGCGGGCGAGGACCCCAACTTCATCCTCCGCCGGATGGTGATCTTCGCCGCCGAGGACGTGGGCAACGCCGACCCGCGCGCGCTCTCCGTGGCGGTGGACGCGCTCCAGGCGTTCCAGCTGATCGGCCTGCCGGAGGGCACGCTGCCGCTCACCCAGGCGGTGACCTACCTGGCCATGGCGCCCAAGGCGAACACCGTGCTCCGGGCGTACGCCCTGGCGCGCGAGGCGGTGGTGGAGGGCGGGCCGCTGCCGGTGCCCCTGCACCTGCGCAACGCGCCCACGTCGCTGATGAAGTCCCTGGGCTACGGCGCCGGCTACCGCTACCCCCACGACTTCGAGGGCCACTACGTGCCGGAGCGGTACCTGCCGGTGGAGCTCGCCGGGAAGCGCTTCTACGCGCCCGGCCGGAGCGGCTTCGAGGCGGAGCTGTCGGATCGGCTGGCGGCGCTGGAGCAGCGCCGCGCCGGGTCGCGGGAGCCGGGGAGCGAGGGTTAGGCCTCGCCCAGCTCCTCCGCCCCCAGCGACTCCTCGGGCGCGGAGCTGTCGTCGGCCTCCGCCGGCTCGACGTCCGCGCCGGCGCCGTTGGGCTGGAGGCCGTTGCGGTGCCGGCCCACCTCGTACTGCTTGAGCAGGCGCCGGAAGTTGGAGCGGTCCACGCCGGCGGCGCGCGCCGCGCTGGACACGTTGTAGTTGTTCTTCTCCAGCAGCGCGGAGAGGTAGCGGCGTTCGAAGGCGCGCATCGCCAGCCGCTTGGCCTGGGCGTAGGGCAGGTGCGCCAGCGAGAAGATCTCCACCTCGCCGCCGCCCTTGGGCGCCTCGCGGAAGCCGGGCGGCAGGTCGTCCAGGTCGATCACCTCGTTGGAGGTGAGCACCACCGCCCGCTCGATCACGTTCTCCAGCTCGCGGACGTTGCCCACCCAGCGGCTGACGGTGAGCGCCTCCATGGCCGCGGGGTTGATCCCGGTGATCTTCTTCCCCAGCTTGGACGCGTAGAGCTTGAGGAAGTGCGAGGCCAGCAGCGGGATGTCCTCCGGCCGGTCGCGCAGCGGCGGCAGGTTCACGGTGATCACGTTCAGCCGGTAGAAGAGGTCCTCGCGGAACTTCCCCTGCTCCTTGGCGCGCAGCAGGTCGATGTTGGTGGCGGCGATCACCCGCACGTCCACCTTGATCGACTCGTTGGCGCCCACCCGCTTCACCTCGCTCTCCTGGAGGACGCGGAGCAGGCGCACCTGGGTGGCGGGCGGCACGTCGCCGATCTCGTCCAGGAAGATGGTGCCCCCGTCCGCCGCCTCGAACAGGCCCTTCTTGTGGGCGGTGGCGCCGGTGAAGGCGCCCTTGACGTGGCCGAACAGCTCCGACTCCAGCAGGGTGTCGGTGAGCGCCGAGCAGTTCACCGCCACGAACGGCTTGTCCTTGCGCGGGCTGCGGAAGTGGATGGCGCGCGCCACCAGCTCCTTGCCGGTGCCGCTCTCGCCCTGGATGAGCACGGTGGCCGAGGAGTAGCTCACCGTCTCCACCAGCTTGAACACCGACCGCATCTGCGAGGACTGGCCGATCATGTCCTCGAACTGGCTCTTGGCGGAGAGCGCCTCCTCCAGCACCCGGGTGCGGTCCTTGAGCGCCTTGCGCTCCACCGCCTTGGCGACGGTGAGGCTGACCTCGTCGATGTTGTCGAACGGCTTGGTCAGGTAGTCGTAGGCGCCCGCCTTCACCGCCTCCACCGCGGTCTCCACGGTGGCGAAGGCGGTCATCATGATCACCTCCACGTCCTGGCGCGCGCCCTTGATGGCCCGGAGCAGGTCCATCCCGGAGAGGTTGGGCATGTTGATGTCCAGCACGGTGGCGTCGATCGACGGGTCCCGGCAGGCGGAGAGCGCCTCCACCGCGTCGTCGATGGCCACCACCTGGTAGCCGGCGCGCTCCAGGATCTGCGTCACCGCGCGGAGCACGATCCGGTCGTCGTCCACCACCAGGATCTTCGAGGGCCGCTTGGCGACGATGGGGCCGCCGGGGGCGGCGGAGCTGACGTTGACGGTTGCAGTCACGGAATGCCTCTTTGGAGAAGGGCTACTTGGAAGGGGAAGGGGTGGGTGGGTGCGACAGCAGGGGGACCGGAATCAGGACGGTGAAGACGGCGCCCCGGCCCGGGGCCGCCTCCACCTGGAACTCCCCGCCGTGGTCCTCGACGATGCGGTAGGCAATCGCCAGGCCCAGGCCGGTGCCCTCGCCCGGGGGCTTGGTGGTGAATGACGGTTCGAAGATGTGCGGCAAGTGCTCGGGGGCGATCCCGATGCCCGTGTCGGTGACACGGAAGTAGCAGCGATCGTTGGACTGGCCGGTTTCCACGGTGATGGTGCCCTCGCTGTCGGGCAGCGCCTGCAGTGCGTTCTGAAGCAAGTTCAGAACCACCTGGCCCAGCTGCGCGGCGTCGCCGTGGACCTGGGGGAGGCCGTTGGCCAGCTTCAGCTCCAGCTTCACCCTGGGAGCGGCCTTGAGCTGTGCGCGGAAGAGGTACACGGCGTCATCCACGCACCGGCTGAGGTCGAACCGGTGGCGGTCCTCCTCGCGGCTGCGGCGCGAGAAGCGGAGGAGGCTCTCCACGATCCGCTTGCAGCGGATGGCGCTCTCCTCGATCAGGTCCAGGGACTCGCGGTCCTCCCTGGACCGGCCCTGGTCCCGCTTCATCAGCTGGGAGAACGCGAGGATGCCGCCCAGGGGGTTGTTGATCTCGTGGGCCACCCCGCCCGCCAGCTGCCCCACCGCGGCCATCTTCTCGGTGTCGATCATCCGGCGGGTGAGCTCCCGCTCCTGGGTGACGTCCCGGTAGGTGCAGACGGCCTCGCCCTCCTCCGGCATGGGGTAGATGGAGAGGGCGTAGGTCCGCGGGCCGTGTACCACCTCGGCGTGCATCTCCGCGTTGGCGGCCAGCGCGGTCTGCAGCGGGCAGCGCTCGCAGGGCGCGTCCCGGCCGAAGAGGTACGTGTAACAGCGGGGCCGGGCGGAGATCTGTTGCACCGGCCGGCCCGCCACCCTGGCGTAGGCGAGGTTGGCGCGCTTGACCGCGTAGTCCCCGGCGCGGACCACGGCGAGCGGGGTCTCGATGACGTCGAACGTCTTCTCCCACTCGCGCTTGGCGGTGGCCAGGAGCCGGGTGCGCTGCTCCACCCGCTCCTCCAGCTCGTGGTTGAGGGCGCGCAGCTCGTCGTTCTGGGCGCGGGTGAGCTCGGCCAGCCGCTCGTTCTCGTAGAGCAGCTCCGACTGCTCGAAGGCGCTCTGGACGGTCAGCATCAGCTGCTGGTCGTTCCAGGGCTTGGCGATGAAGCGGAAGATCTCGGACGTGTTGATGGCGTCCTCGATCGCCTTCTGGTCCGCCTGCCCGGTGAGCATGATGCGCTGGGTCTTGGGGGCCAGCTCCTTGACCCGGGTGAGGAACTCCACCCCGTTCATCTCCGGCATCCGGTAGTCGGAGACGACCACCATGGGCTGGAAGGAGGCGAAGACCTGCAGGCCCTTGATCCCGTCCGGAGCCGTCTCGATCTCCCAGCGCCCCCGGCGGAGCACCCGCCGCAGCGACTTGAGGATGTTCTCCTCGTCGTCCACGAGCAGCAGGCGCCTCACGCTGCCTGCGGGGTCCGGGGGTGATGTCATCTTGATGGCTTCCATGCGCAGTGGCCCCATGGCTCGGGCCGACCCCACCAGTGCAAAGGGACCGCCAGGTGATGCACCGGGCCAAGCGCCCGGAACTCGGTGGTTTGCAACCCACGGGTCATCGCGCGTTCCAGGTCAGCGGTGACCCTTCCCGCGGATCCAGGGTGTGCAGGGACCCCCCGGATTTGGTTGGTCAACCGGGGTGCGGTTCGTCCATCAAGGACGGTGGAGGCGCTCACGGCCACGGCTGGCTGCGCGCACCGAGGGTTCATCCTTCCTCCAGCCCGGGCGATGGGAGCGCCCGCGGCGCGCCCGGGGCGCGCCAGGATCACTTCAATTGTCCAGCTCTGAGCGTTTGGATCGGCAAGCACACCTCGTCACTGCGAGCGCGCGCACGCGCGCCGGAGACTACAGCTGGCCCAGGCGGTCAGGCCGCCTGGTAAGTCGCGCGGGTGCGCGCCGGGGCGCGCGCCCAGAAGTCCTCATACAGGGGGACAGGTCACCCCGGATTTCGTAGCGCCGCGCCCCCTCGCTCGCGCGCGCTCCCGCTCACCCGGCGCGGACGGCCGAATCGCTCAGGAACGTCGCTTGCTGGTAGAGGCAGATCTTGTTCCGGCCCTCGTGCTTGGCGCGGTAGAGCGCCTCGTCGGCGGTGCGCAGCAGCCGGTCGGCGGAGATGATGGACCGGGCCGGGTACCCGCTGACCCCCAGGCTGGCGGTGAGCCGGAGCTTCTGTGCCCCGCCCAGGCGCAGCGCGCCCACGTCCCTCCACACGCGCTCCGCCACGGTGAGCGCCCCGGCGAGGTGGGTCTTGGGGAGCAGGACGGCGAACTCCTCGCCTCCGTAGCGGGCCACCACGTCCGTCTCCCGCACGCTCTTGCGCAGCGTCCCCGCCAGCTCGTGGAGGATCTTGTCCCCCAGCGCGTGGCCGTGCTGCTCGTTGACGTCCTTGAAGTGGTCCAGGTCCAGGAGGATGAGCGCCAGCGGGTCGTCGTAGCGCTGGGCGCGCCGGAACTCCTCCCGGAGCCGGTCCTGGAAGAAGCGGTGGTTGTAGACCGAGGTCAGCCCGTCGGTGACGGAGAGCCGCTGCAGCCGCGCGCTCTCCTCCAGCACCTCGTCGAAGCGCTGCTTCTGCACCAGCGTGCGGGCGACGCGCGCGCGGGCCTCCTCCTCGTCCCACGGCTCGGTGAGGATGTCGTCGGCGCCCATCCGCAGCGCCTCCAGCCGCTGCGCCCGGTCCTCCTCGGAGATGACGAGGATCACCGGCACGTAGCGGCGGTGATCCAGCGCGCGCAGCATCCGCAGGACCTGGAGCCCGTCCATGCCCGGCAGCCGCGACGCCGCCATCACCAGGTCGACCTCGTGGTTGCAGGCGGTCTTCAGCCCCTCGGCGCCGTCCTGGGTGACGAGCGCGTCCGCGCCCTCGGCGCGAGCCAAGGCCTCGAGCGCGGCGGCCTTCCGCCCCTGCTCCAGGATCAAGACCAGCCGCTGGCCAAACAAGCGCGGGCTCCGAGGGTGACGCCGGCCACGACGACCTCTCAAGTATGCGCCGGGTCCGGAGGGATTGCGACCCTGGCATGCGGAGTGGTACGCCGCCGGCCGCCCAACCCCCAGGAGCCCTGCGTGGCCAAGCGACCCAGCCTCAGCCTCTTCTTCCCGGCGTGGAACGAGGAGGACTACGTGGAGCGCGCCGTCTCCCGCGCGCTGGAGGTGCTGCCGCGGCTGAGCGACGACTTCGAGATCGTCATCGTCAACGACGCCTCCACCGACCGGACCCAGGAGATCGCCGAGGGGCTGGCCGCCCGCCACAAGCAGATCCGGGTGATCAACCATCCGGTGAACCTGAAATTGGGCGGTGCCATGAGAACCGGGCTCTCGGCGTCGACCAAGGACGTGGTGGTGTACTCGGACATCGACCTCCCCTGGGACCTGAACGAGCTGGAGCGGGCGCTCCACCTGATGTCCTACCTGGAGGCGGACATGATCTGCGCCTTCCGGTTCGACCGGACGAGCGAGGGCGCCAAGCGGATCGTCTACTCCTTCGTGTACAACTCGTTGATCCGCAACCTGTTCGGCGTGCAGGTGAAGGACGTGAACTTCAGCTTCAAGGTCATCCACCGGCGGGTGCTGGAGGCGGTGGAGCTGAAGAGCCAGGGCTCGTTCATCGACGCGGAGCTGGTGGTGAAGGCCATCAAGCGCGGATTCCGGGTGTTCCAGATGGGCGTGGACTACTTCCCGCGCACCCGCGGCGTGTCGACCCTGGCGTCCCCCGGCGTGATCGGGAAGATGGTCCGGGAGCTGGTCACGCTGTACGGCGAGGTGAAGAATCCGCGCGAACCACAGCAGCCGGTGCGGCTCCCGCCGTCCGTGTCGTCGCTGCGGGCGAGGCAGTCGGCCTAGGCGCGGGCGACGAGGAAAAGTCAGTGCGCCGACGACTCGTCGTCAATGCGGACGACCTGGGCCTGCACCCGCGCATCGACGAGGGCATCCTCGAGGCGCGCCGGCGGGGGATCTTGACGTCGGCGTCACTTCTGGCCACCGGGCGAACCGCGGCCGAGGCGGTCCGCGCCGCGCAGGCCGCGGGGCTGCGGATCGGCGTGCACCTGTGCCTGGTGACGGCGCTTCCGCCCGCGCTCCCGGCGGCGGAGGTGCCGTCGCTGGCGCCGGGCGGCGTGTTCCGCGGGAGCTGGGGCGCGCTGGTGAAGGCGTGGGCGCTGGGGCGGGTGCGGCTTGGCGAGGTGAAGGCGGAGCTCTCCGCGCAGCTCCGGCGCGCGCGGGCGCTGGGCGCGGAGGTGGATCACCTGGACGCGCACCAGCACGTGCACGCGCTGCCCGGGCTGGCGGGCGTGGTCCGGCGGCTCGCCGACGAGGAGCGGCTCCCGCTGCGCTGGCCGCTGGAGCGTCCCCGGCCGGCGAGCCTGAAGGCGGCGCTGCTGGCGGCGCTGGCGAAGGTGGCGCCCAGGCCCGCGCGCGCGCTGGAGGTGGTCGGGCTCTCGCGGTCGGGCGCGCTGGACGAGCGCGCGCTGCTGGAGGTGCTGGACGCGCTGCCGGAGGGCGACTTCGAGCTGCTGTGCCATCCGGGGCTCGACCCGGGCGCGGTGCCGGAGGACCCGGCGTGGCGCTACGGCTGGGAGCGCGAGCTGGAGGCCCTGGTCTCGGCGCCGGTGCGGCGGCGGGTCGAGGAGCGGGAGATCGAGCTGACCACCTACGGGCGCCTCTTCGGCGGGTGAGGCGTATCCTCCAGGCCCATGGCTGCGGATCGCCCGGACCAGAACCAGACTCGCTCCATCGTGCCGGGCTCCGGTTCGATGATGGAGCTGCCGCGGCTGCGGGTGGTGCTGCAGAGCCCCGGCGGGGAGCGGTCGGAGGTGCCGCTGGGGCTGATGGCGGTGACGGTGGGGACGGCGGCGGACTGCGACCTGGTCTCGAAGGACGAGCGGGTCTCCCGCCACCACTGCCGGATCTGGCTGGCCCCGGGGGACCGGGTGGCGGTCCGCGACCTGGGGAGCAAGAACGGCACGCAGGTGAGCGGGGTCCGGGTGGTGGAGGCGTTCCTGCCGCACGTGGGCGCCAGGGTGGCGATCGGCAGCTCGGAGATCCGGCTGGAGCTGGAGGGCGGGGTGCGGCAGGTGGCGCTCTCCAGCGAGGGCCGCTTCGGCGACGCGGTGGGCGCGGCCCCGGCGATGCGCGCCGCCTTCGCCGCGCTGGCGGCCGCCGCCGGCACCGACGAGCCGCTGCTGATCCGGGGCGAGTCGGGGACCGGCAAGGAGGTGCTGGCGAGGTCCGTCCACGCCGCCAGCGCGCGCGCCGCCGGGCCCTTGCTGGTGTTCGACTGCGGCGCCAGCGCGATGCCCAGCGCCGCCGAGTCGGAGCTGTACGGGTGCGCGGCCGGCGCGCTCCCGGGCGTGACCGAGGACCGGCCCGGGCTGCTGGAGGAGGCGCACGGCGGGACGCTGGTCCTGGACGACGTGGGCGAGCTGCCGCTGGACGTGCAGCCGCTGCTGCTGCGCGCGCTGGAGGAGAAGCAGGCGCGCCCGCTGGGCAGCACCGCCCGGAAGCCCACCGACTTCCGGCTGATCTCCACCGCGCTGGGCGACCTCCGGGCGCTGGTCCGCGAGGGCCGGCTGCGCGAGGACCTCTACTTCCGGCTGGCCGGCGTGGAGGTGGTGGTGCCCCCGCTGCGCGAGCGCCGGCAGGACGTGGCCGCGCTGGCGAACCTGTTCCTCTCCGAGCTGGTCCCGCCCAGGAGCCTGGGCGATCTCCCCGAGGGGACGCTGCGGCTGCTGGAGGCCCACGACTGGCCGGGCAACGTGCGCGAGCTCAAGCGCACCGTGCGGCGCCTGGCGCTGTTCCCGGACCTGGGCGAGTCGGCGATCGGCGCGCTGGCGGCGGGGGCGGCCGGTGCGGCGAAGGAGCGGCCCGCGGAGGCGGCGGCGGATCCGCTGGGCGGGGTGGTGGACCTGCCGCTGAAGGAGGCGCGGGACGCGGTGCTGGCCGCCTTCGAGCGCCGCTACCTGGAGCGCCAGCTGCAGAAGCACGGCGGGAACGTCAGCGCCGCGGCCCGGGCGATGGGCGTGTCCCGGCAGTTCGCGCACAAGCTGCTGGCGCGGCACGGGCTGCGCGGGTCCGACTGACGCCGGGCTAGCGGCGAGCGATGAAGAGGACGTGGGGGGTGCTGTACCCGCGCGACACGTCCTCCACGGATTCGACGGACAGGCCGGCGTCCGCGAGCGCGCCGCGCAGCTCGTCGCGGGTGCGGAAGCCCAGGCCGCCGCTGGAGCGGGTCTTGCGGAGGAGCCGCACCATCACCGCCTCCTGGGCGACGCACTTCCAGTACTTCCAGGAGCGGCGGTCCGCCTCCGCCTCCTTGAGCAGGAGCCGGCCCCCTCCGGGCCTGAGGAGGCGGTGGCAGGTGCGGAGGAACGCGGGCCACTCGGCGAAGGGGAGCAGGTAGAGGACGTCCGCCACCACGATGGCGTCGAAGGCCCCCTCCAGCTCGGGGAGGAGGGAGTCGGCGGTGCCGGCGCGGAGCTCCACGTTCGGGAGGGAGGCGAGGGCCTGGCGGGCGAGCGCGATCTTCCGCTCGTCCGGGTCCACGCCCAGCACGCGGCGCGCGGGCTTCTCCAGCGCCAGGGCCGCCGAGAGGACGCCGTGCCCGCACCCCACGTCGGCGATGAGCCCCTGGGGTGGGGCCAGCTCCGCCATCCGCTGGAGCGGGGCGGACCCCCAGCGGGCGCGCACGAAGGCCCGCTCGCGCCAGGGCAGGCGGCGGTAGACCTGGAGCGGGAGGGGGGTGCTCATCGAGCCGGCCGCTTTATCTCAGAACGCCCCGCATGTATGGTCCGCCGCCCAATGAGCGCCGCTGCCCCCCAGACGCTCCCGCTGGTGCTGATCGTGGACGATTCGCCCGCGGCGCGGGACGACGTGGCCAGGCTGCTGGAGCCGGACTACCGCTGCGTGTTCGCGCACAACGGCGTGGAGGCGCTCAAGAAGATCTTCAACGACAGGCCGGACGCGGTGATCACCGACATCGAGATGCCGATGATGGACGGCATCCAGCTCCTGCGCGCCATCCGCGCCGACTCGCGGACGTCCAAGCTGCCGGTGGTGGTGATGACGAACTCCACCTCGCTGGACGCCTTCAACCGCGCCCGCGCCTTCGGGTCCTCGGGCGTGGTCTCCAAGCCGCTGGACAGGGACTACCTGCTGGCGAAGCTGGGGTCGCTCCTGCGCGCGCCGGAGGGGAGCTGAAGGCGCAGGAGGCCGTCAGGCCACGTACGCGCCGGTCCCGAAGGCGTACGCGAGCGCGAGGAGGAGCGCGCCGCTGGCGGCCAGCCATCCCGCGCGGAGGCGGGGCCGGTCCTTCATCAGGATGGCCAGGGTGAGGAACGCGGGGAAGCCGGCCAGCGCGTAGCGGCCCAGGCCCATGAAGTCCTTGCTGGAGAGGGTGGGTACTCCCATTGCCGCCAGCAGGTACAGCGCGTATCCCCAGCCGAGGTGCCTGCGGGTGGGGATGGCGAGGACCAGCCACAGCAGCGCGAGGCAGGCGTGGCCAGCGAGGCGGATGAACACCTCCCTGGAGAGGGTCT
>Ga0075421_100012126_pt1 | contig 10696 bp, 11 predicted proteins | sample SoiMetdeltSBSDD5_FD_75292 | JGI IMG/M metagenome (GOLD analysis project Ga0075421, IMG submission 75292) | Bulk soil microbial communities from a Populus tree surrounding site in Tennessee, USA - Soil MetaG P. deltoides SBSDD5 | ecosystem: Environmental > Terrestrial > Soil > Tree plantation...
ATCGCGTCCAGGTGATAGAGATAGCCCCAGAACTCGTCGAAGCCATGCAAGGTCGGCAGGAATTCGTTGCGGTCGCCGAAGTGGTTCTTGCCGAATTGCCCTGTCACATAGCCCTGAGATTTTAGCGCCGTGGCGATGGTAGGCGCCTGGGCTGGCATGCCGATTGCCGCCCCTGCTTGCCCGACGGTCGTCAGCCCCGTCCGGATCGGGAGTTGGCCCGTGACGAAGTTGGCGCGACCGGCGGTGCAACTCGCCTCGGCGTAGTAATCGGTGAAGCGAATTCCCTCGGCGGCCATCCGGTCGAGGTTCGGCGTCCGGCCCGCCATCATGCCCTGGTGATATGCGCCGATGTTGAACCAGCCGATGTCGTCGCCCATGATGAAGACGATGTTCGGTTTGGTTTGAGTTGATGTGTTCTTAGTTGTCATATTTCCCTCCTCCTATTTGGCATTTAAATTTGACTTGATACAGACTGCCGCAATTTCTTGCTGGGCTGCGGCTCAATTTATTTGTCGCGTTAGTTATGACTCGATGTCCGTTTCCTCGGTCGCGGGGCGACCACGTGAGCTTAGCCGGGCTTTTCAAAGCCGGGAAAATAAGCGCGCATTCGTCCTCAGTCGCGGAGCGACGGTTGAGTTCGCCAATCGGTCTCAACCGTCGCTCCGCGATTGAAACGTCCATATAACCGCTCCCCCGGCTTTGAAAAGACTGGCTAAGCTCAATTGCCGCTCGCGCGGCTGAAAAAGGTCGTTTGACGTCAGGCCTGTACGAGACGACGTTCGGAGTACCGGCTTCAGCCGGAAAGTCTCGGCGCTCAAACCCCTCCGGCTGAAGCCGGTACTCTGAACGCCGTCTGGCGATGTTACGAGTTATTCCCACGTTACCTAACACAAATTGTTGTAACGCCTTTCTAAAGCGACAGCATCTTCGCAAAATCCTTTACGATCTCAGTGAGCGGCATGACCATCAGCGCGACCGGCATGAACGGCAGTAACGTCACCGCGATCAACAATCCCAGGCTCCTCAATCCGAACGGAAAATCTTTCATCCCATAAACGTTCGCTACTACCCCGTAGATGTTAGAGTGCAAAGAGAAGTCCTGCGCCTTCGGCGTCCCCTCATTTGCTCCTCTCTCGCTATTTAGGCAATCGTGTTCGAATTGACTCCCGACCTCGCTGGCCAGCGCTCCGTATACGAAATCGCCGCGCCGCTTCGTCTCTCGCAACTTACCGATGAACAGAGTCAACGGCCCTACGAACAGAATTAGGACTAAAACCACCAGCCCGATAGTGATGTGCTTGAACGTGGCCAGAGACTCCCCATGGAACATAATGCGGTTCGCAACCTGTCCGGCCACAATCGCTCCCAGCGCGAAACTCACGAGCCAGAACGCCCGCATCGAATCGCCGACGAACATCAACCCGCCGGCGTGGTCCGGATGGCCCGGGATCAGGCGCAGATCGAGACGCGTCATCAGCCACAGGAAGCGAGCCCAGAGGAATACGCGCCACAGCCAGCCGAAGAACAGGAGGATGAACAGCGGTACGCTTACCAACGAGTTCCACCATCCGGCTAATGAGAAGACCTGATAGTCGCTCTTCGACCAAAACCAGGACGGGAGTTCGCCGGGCGGGACGGTGATCAGCAAGAACGCGACCAGCCCGTAGGCGAGAATCGCCACAATCAGCTCAGCCAATCTGGAGTCGAGAAGTCGCCTTGTGGATGTGACGGCGTGGTCGAAACGCGCCCGGTCCCCCTCCGTGACGAGACCGGCTGCAAGAAAATGGCGCGCGACCCTGCCCAGCAGCGGGAGACAGTCCGCCTCGGCGAGAATGAACAGCGGCGCGGCGACCAGCGACCGGGCGTAGACGGCGAAGTCGGAGAAAAAAGACTTCGCCATCTGGTTCCGCAGGATGAAGCTTTGCGCGACGGCCAGCGCAACGAGCGGAACCCAGCCGACCAGTACGACAAGCTCGGCTCGCCGAGCGATCTTCGGATCGCCCGGCTTGATCAGGCCGAGCGACCTTTGCAACCGGTGGGGCGGCCCGCCATATAAGAGTTCGCCGCTTTGTAGCGCCGTCACGTTCATGTCATTGCGTCGGTACTGTGCCGAGCGCGTAAGCAAGCTATCGAACACCGACACGCCGCTTGCTTACGCGCGCGGTACTGTTACTGCTCGCCCGCGGCGCGCTTCATTTGCGCATAGGCCGTGCGGTAATCGAGTTCGGCCTGAAACATCTCCGCCTCGGCCTTCGCCAGCGCCGCCTTCGCTTCGGGACCAGGGTCTTGATCACGCGGCGTCGCGGCGCGCTGCAATGACGCCACCTGCCGCGTCAATTCGAGAATCCGTCGCGTCCGATCCAGGTCCGCGACCGTCTTTTGCGCGGCCGCCGCCACTTTGGCCCGAACCATTTCAAGATTTGCTCTGGCCATAGTGACTTGCGCGCCGCGCTCCTTGATCGTCCGCTCGCGCTTGCCAAAATCGAAGATAGTCCAAGTGGCGATGACGCCGATCCAGGAGAAATCATCGGGCAGAGCCGGTATTCCCGTTTGAAACATATAGCCGCCCGTAATGACCGCGTCGGGGACGTACTCCAACTTCGCCAAACGATGCGCCGCTTTCGCTTTAACCACTGTCTCCTCCGCCTCGACGATCTCGGGGTTGTAGGCGATCACGGGCCGCGGCTTTTGCGGCTGTTGTGGGGAAGAGTCTGCTTCGATTACTACCGGAGGAGGCGGGATCAATTCCAATCGCGCGTCTTCGGGGAGCCCCGTCAGATCGGTGAGAGAGTTAGTCAACTCCGTCACCTTGTCGCTTACGGCGAGGAGCGCTTTTTTGGCTTCGAGCAGCGCAGTCTCACGCTCCGTCATTCCGTCCACGGGCGTGGCGGCCGCGCTCGCGATCTGCAGCTTACGTTCCGCCATCTCGACATTCGCCCTGGCCTCGGCCTGTCGCCTTTGCGAGATCAACAGGTCGAAGTAAGCCCGCTCGACTTCGGCGGCGAGTTGGACTGAGGCCGCGTTGGCCTTGGCCCGCGCGATCCGTTCATCGGCCTTCGCGATCCGGACGGCCTCGTGAACTTTGAAAAGCGGAGTCACAGGTTGCGTCACCGTCGGGCCGACGAAGGTCTGATCCTTGTCAAAGAGCGGAACGGCTCTAGACACGGTCGGAAAGATGATTCCGCGGCGGAACAATTGAAACGTATCTCCCATGAATTTGTTGTAGTGAATGTTGACGAGGTACGCGCCGACCTTGGGGAAATAGTCCGACTGCACGGCCTTATGATGATAGTGGGCCGCGTCTGCGCCGGCCACCGCGGCGACGACCGCGTTGGTCGCGACCGCGCGCGCCAGCGCCTCCTCCAGCGTGATGCGGAGGGCGCCAGAAGCCGATCCGGCGCCGGCCTGCGCCATTGCGCCTGCGCCGCGATCAGACGACGGGATCAGGCCCACGGGCCTCATCATCCGCGGCGGCGTGAAATCAAAGAGACTGTTTTGCGCGACGCTTGTTTTCTCCGTCGACGGTCGCGCCAGAGGATTTGGATTCAGGATTGGAAGCGCCGTCGCATCAGATGGTCCTTGCGCGCCAGAGGGCTTGTCCTGCGCCACAACGATCGAGGCCAATAACAGGAACGCGAAGGCTCCTGAGGAGAATGTGCGAGGGGGCCGACTGCCGGTAAACATAAATCCTCCTATCTCCTGTCTCATACGCCATACGCCATATTTCACGTTGCATATGAAATATGGCGTATGGCGTATTTACTGCGGGGAGTGGAAGTGTTATTTCAGCGTCCGGTCGTGAGCGAGCGGCGTGCGATCCATCGCAAGCTCAGTAGAAGTAGGAAAGACCGCCTCGCCCGCATTGTTATTGATTGCCATCTGCGCATCCTTTCATCACATTGCGACCCTGGGTCCGCCCGGGCGCTACAGGCGGACGCTTCAGAAAACGCGCAATTCGGTTCACCGGTCCGCGGAGCAATATGTATGGGAGAAACGCCAGAACGAAGGCCACGATCAACGCCTGCAGCGGATAGAACCATCGTAGGACAGCCACCTGATAGATCAGGTCCATGATGATGGCGAAGACGAAGACTCTGGAGACTGCTTTGAAGCCTTCGCGCAAACGACTTCGCCGATTCGCAGGGTCGGTGAAGAGAGAATAGAAGTAAGCGGGACGGCCTTCCCGCGCGTCTTTCAAACCGTCACGAATCGCGAAGATCAGCGCCATCGTCGGCTGGAGCACAAGCCGGAACGACATCGGCCCGCCTATCCGGCCAATCAGATCGTTCCATAATCGAGTGAAATACTCTTCCATCGTTTCGCTCCTCCAAGCATCAGTTCGTAGTCCCGCCTATAGGCCGCAAGCGTCAGACGCAGATTCAATCCGTGGCGCCCCAAGCGCTTGCGGCCTAAAGGCGGGACTACGAACTTTGAACTCCTCGCAGCGCGGGGAGGCTGCGCCGCCGTCCGTCCGCCGCCGTCTTCGCCGCGATCTCCTCCATCGTCGAGAAGATCGCTTTGTCGACTTGGCATTAAGGGTCTTTGACGAAGAAGTCGCCGGTGATCGAAAATTTCCGCATGGGCCCCCCGCCGTGACAGATCGAAAGATGTTCGGCGAGACGATTTCGACGCCGTCGTCGGCGCCATAGCGAATCAGAGCCGAGTCTTCCTCCTGGATGGCCCAGGGCGCAGAGATAGCCACAAAACAATCCGATTGTTTTCATTCAGGTTCACTTTTTCCTCCTTCGCTGTTTCAGGGAAGCTGCCCCATACCGCTCATTTAGCCGCTTCGAAAGCATAGGTCTTGCGGCAGGCGCCGTAAATCAGGCGAACAATGTATTTTGAGATAGGGACTCTCCTTAGCCGTAGACGCCCGGGCTGACCGCCGACGTGGCTATTTTATGCTGGGCTTACATAGCTATGGCTCGACCAACTTGTTGCGAATCGCGTAGTGGACGATGTCGGCGATTGAATGAAGCCTGAGCTTGCGTCTGATCGCGCTCCGGTGAGATTCAACGGTCTTGTGGCTGATTCCGAGCGCCGAGGCGACCGCCTTATTTCCTTTACCTTCTGCCAACAACTGGACGACGGCGCGTTCTCGCCTCGTGAGCGGACTGAAGGCTGAGCCTTCGAGTATCGCCCCCTTGGCAAGAAAAGCGTTGAGGAGCGCTTCGGAGACCAGCGGCGTGAAATAGGGCTGGCGCCCGGCGAGCGCTTCGATGGCCTCGATGATTCGCGCCCCGGATTCGGACTTCAGGATGTATCCGCGCGCGCCAGCAGCGAGGGCCTCGCGGATTAATTCCACAGACTCGCACGCCGTAAAGATGAGCGCCTCTGTACAGCGGAGCGCCCGCCGTATCCGCCGCGTCGCATCCAACCCATTCAGTTCGCGCATGGACAGATCCATCACCACGACATCCGGCTTTAATTTCATCGCCAGTTCCACGGCGGCGCGGCCGTCGGACGCCTCTCCGCAGATTTCCCAGTCTTCACGCGATTCCAGAATTCTGCGCAGCCCCTGCCGGACAACCTCATAATCATCGGCCAGCATAATTCGGATCATATGCCGTACTTCATACCTCATTCGGACGTCACGCCATTTTGAACGTTACAGGACCCAATTACAGCGCCCACAATCGGCATGCTTTTCGAGAGATCGTCGAGGAATCGTCGAGGAATCCTCGAAAAATCTAAGCAATATAGGCGCCAGGGCTAAATCGGAACAACTGACCTCGGGGCGCCGAATGAACTAAAAGCCATCAAAGGCGAGCGTTTAGATCGGATTTCAAATCGGTGTACGGCAAAGACTGACTAACCACGGGGGATACGGGGAGCGCGGGGTGAAGAAAATGAAGGATTATTGCTCCCATTCTTCATCCCTGCGCTCCCGTGTCCCCCGTGATTGATTCCCCAGAGGCATTCGAAATCTGCTCTAGAGTACCGACTTTTTTAGCGCGCTCAACGCAGTCGGAAATCTGCGAAGATGGGCAGGTGATCGGAAGCGAGCAGCGCCGCGCGGCTGCGATACAATTCGGCGTATTCCAGTTCGAGCGCGTCGTCCGAGAAATAGATATGATCAAGATGCATGATGGGCAACATGCCGGGATAGGTGCGCGAACGCTTCAGGTGCAGTCTAATGTCCCCGCTCTGAAAATGCTCGTTCAGCAGCCGCGTCGCCAGACCGCGAGTCCATTCGTTGAAATCGCCGAGCATCACTCGCGGCCCCGGCCGCTTGGCGTCGCTCAGGATGGACTCGCCGATCAATTTACGAGCCTGATGCCGCCGCTCTATGAAGGAGGTTCCTAGGTGCACGTTATAAACATGCAGCCTGCTCTCTTTTACCATGCCGACGTCGACGCGCAGACAGCCGCGCTCTTCGCGCCCTGCCACGCTGATGTCGTGATTCTCCGACTCGAGCAGCGGGAACCGGCTGAGCACGAGGTTGCCGTAAATCCCCTCCTTTAGTTTACGGTTTTGTCCCATGCAGTAGTTGAAGCCCAGCTCGCGCGCGATGAAATGAGCCTGATCGGATTGGCTGTCGCGCCCTTGAATGCAGAGGACTTCCTGCAACGCTACGATGTCGGCGTTAACCTCTTTCAGCACGCTCACGATTCTTGCGGGGTTTAGCCGCCGATCGACTCCGACGCACTTGTGTACGTTGTAAGTGACAATTCGAAATTTATCGCCCTGTCTCATATTCGATATGAACGGCGCCGGGAGCGGTAGCGACCGGCGCCGTCAGTAAATCGCGAAATCAGGCAAAGAAGAGCATTTGTCATTGTTCATCGTTCATTTGTCATTGACCGGAAATCGCCCAATGTTCATTTGTCATTGATCGACTGCTGCGGCTTTCAATGACAAATGACGAATGAACGATGAACGATGAACAATGGATGTCTCCGTCCATTTCTTGATCTACTGACAGTACTGGTCGCTACCGCTCATGGCGCCGTATCGATTTAAAATCACGCTCTTCCCTCTTGCCTTCGCGGCGCAGATGAAAAGCCCGGATGAAAGCCGAGACGGCCACCCAGACTCCGATCACGGCCAGCGGCCATGAGACGACCCGCGGCCACAAGACCGCGATAACCGACGCGGCCAGCAACAACAACCCCGAAGCGCCCATAATGCGCGCTTCGGCAGGCCCGAGCGGGCGGCGGTTGGTGATGGCGGCGCCGACCGTCCGACCGATCTGAATCGCCCCGGCGGCGGCGCGACTCGAACTTCCGCCGCCGATCCGTTCCCGCATCCGTTGCAGCCCGGGGCGGCGGTCCGGCTTTGAAGCCGGGGCGAGCCTGCGCTCCACCGTCAGAACCATCTCGGTCGCGTTCTCCAGGTCGTCGAGGAACATCTGTTCCATCTCCTCGCCGATTCTGACGTCTTCGATGACCACGTCGAGTTCCCAATTGTTCACCCAACTCACCGGGTTGAGGTTGGTCGAGCCGATCCTAGCCCATTGCCCGTCGGCGACCGCTGTCTTCGCATGAATCATCGGGCCGTTCCATTCGTACACCCTGACGCCAGATTCGAGCAGCGGCCGGTAGCCGGAACGCGACAGGGCGCGCATCACCGGAATGTCGGTGGCCTGCGGAACCAACAGTCGCACGTCTACGCCGTCCCTGGACGCCGCGCTGAGGGCCTGGACGTATGGGGTAGTCCCGGCGAAATAGGCGTCTGTCAGCCAGAGCGTTTCGCGCGCCGCGGCCGCGATCATTTGATCCAGCCGATATAGGCCGGCCGAATTCGGTTGGCTGGCCACAATACGCAGCGCCACGTCGCCACTCTCCGGGACGGGCCGCACAGGCGCCATTGAATCGAGAAACTCTTCAGACGGGGTCGGCCGACCGCATGCCGCCCACATCTGAGCGAATGCGCGCTCGAGTTCGGCCACGGCGGGACCTTTTATTTCGATCCCGGTGTCCCGCCACGGCTCTATGCCGGCGCGGGGATCGCCGACCCACATCAATCCAACGCAGAGGCCGGAGACGAAACCGACACGCCCGTCAACAGTGAGCATCTTGCGGTGATCGCGGCAGAGCCATCCGAATGGGCTGTCGAAACGCGGCGGGTTGAAACACCGCAATTCGATCCCGGCCCGAAGCAACCACCTCCAGAACTTGTTGGACGTCGCGTTGAAAGCCCCCATCCAGTCGTAAATCAGCCTGACTCGCACGCCGTCCCGGGCCTTCTTGGCGAGCGCGTCGGCGAAGACCCGTCCCTGCTCGTCTTCGTGAATGATGTAGCATTCAAAATGGATGGCGCGTCGGGCCGATTCGATCGCTTCGAGCCAGGCCGGATAATTTTCAGTGGCGTCTTTAAGGATGCGCGCGCTGTTGCCCGGGATCAGCCTGGCGCCGGCGGCGCGCCAGAACGCCTGTTCGGCGAAGATGCTGATGGAGGACGCCGGTCCGTTCACAAGTCAATTCCCCGCCTTTTGCTTTGTTCGAATAACTCGCGCGCTTCTTCATCCGTCGTTTGAAAGAGGTCATCGTACCATATGGTTACGACGTAGTAAGGGTCCGGCGCCGTTTTATGCGCGCAAACGATCCCGTAAGCTACTTCATCGCATAATTCACAGGTTGCGCGCCCCGCGACCGGCGCCGCAACAATGACCTGCGCGGGCCGGTGAGCGCGCATGGCGACGCAGGCGGCGCGCATCGTCGAACCGGCCGCCAACCCGTCGTCAACCAGAATGATCGTGCGCCCAAAGAGTTCGAGCGCGGGAAGCCCGCCCCGATATAGCCGCTCGCTCCGCTCCAATTCGCATCGCTCTCGATGAGTCACCTCATCGACAGTTTCGTTAGAGATATCCAGATAACGGACGACGTTCTCATCCATCATGCTCACGCCGCCTGTCGCGATCGCGCCCATCGCCAAATCTTCGCTCCCAGGCGTCGCCAGCCTGCGCACGAAAAATACGTCCAGAGGCGCGCCTATCGCCTCAGCGATTTCATAAGCCACCGGCACGCCGCCACATGTCAACGCCAGAACGATCACGTCCGAACGGTTGGCGTACTCGGACAGGCGGGCGGCCAGGCGCCTTCCCGCTTCCCTGCGATCTTTGAATCTCATAACAGCGGTTGAGCAAGCCACGTGCCCATTGTAAGCGGCACGTTCGTTGCCTATTCAAAATGAGAAATAGGACTTATAGGACTCATGAATCCTATAAGTCCTATGAGTCCTATAAGTCCGATTCATGGGAGGTGAGAGATGATAAATCCAATGGGCGAACGGGAATCGAAGGCGCTGTTAAGCGGAGAATGGACGGGAAGGCTCGGTTGCAGCGATCACGGCAAACCCTACATCGTGCCGGTTCATTATTTGTTCGATAACGATTGCGTCTACGTGCAATCGCCGCCCGGCCACAAAATCGACGTTCTGCGCGACAACCCGAACGCTTGTCTGCAGGTGGACGAGGTCAAAGACGACGCCCATTGGCGCAGCGTGCTCGCTTTCGGCCTCTATGAAGAGATCAAGGACGCAAGAGAGCGCGAGCGCGTACTGTCGGACATGTTCGAACGTTGGCCGCACACTGCGGAGGTCAAATCGCACACGAAAGACGCGACCCCTGACACTATAGTCTTTCGCATCCGCGTGACGGACATCACCGGAGTCTGCGAAAACCACTGAAGATCGAGGGTCGAAGATGGAGGATCGAGAATCGAGGATTGGACGGGAAGGACAGAATGGATGAGGCGATCTTCTATACTCGATCCCCCATCTTCGACCCTCAAGCCTCGCCACTTCCCCGCCGCCGGACTATTTCAACTGAGCAGCGAGCATGAGTCGCCACGGCGTGCGAAACCGATCCAAGCAGGAAGCGCCGCCATCCTTTGTAACCGTGCGATCCGAGCACGATCAGATCGGCGTCCCATTTCTCGGCCTCGTCCAGGATCACATCTTTGGCAGAGCCGTTCGCGACCTCGGTGGTAATTACAAGCTCGCCGCGGGCGAACTTGAGCCGCTCCGCCGCCCGTTTTACAGCCGTCTCCGCCTGTTCCGTTCCAGCCGTCTCCAAATCCTTGATATAGCTTTCGGGGAGCGCCCACGTTTCGGTCATAGGCGTATAGGGGAGCTCTATCGCGGAGATTACCCTAACTTCACTGCCTTGGGGCCAAGGGCGTTCAGCGACCGCGTCAACGGCGGCCTTGCTGCAATCAGAACCATCTGTAGCCAACAGGATTTTCATGATCGTCTCCAAAAGGACTTATAGGACCTATAGGGCTTATGGGACTCTTATAAGAGTCCCATAAGCCCTATAGATCCTATAAGTCCTATACACGCCATCATCAAAGATAAGACAAACTGCAACCATTATGCCGCGCTTAGTGCCGTGGCCACATTCAAAGACCGTAATTTCAAATACTTAACACCCTCTATACTAGCGCTCAGTGTGTGTATAGTGCGTGAACGCCTGAAATCACGCTTTTTTAGAGCCTTTCTTGGCGCCGAAAATCGCCCGCTCCAGGTCGTCGGTCGCCTGTTCCTGCATCGCTTCGAGGACGTGAGAATAGACATCCTCGGTGATGCTGGTTCGCGCGTGCCCCATCCTGGCCGACACTACTTTTGTCGGCACTCGTTCAAGCAGCAATAGCGTCGCCATCGTGTGCCGCGCGTCATACGGTCGCATCTTCGTTCGTTCTTCGGGTAGTCCGGCCTTCTTCAAAATCCTCACCCAAAGATATTTGTACGCCGA
>Ga0075421_100012127_pt1 | contig 10696 bp, 6 predicted proteins | sample SoiMetdeltSBSDD5_FD_75292 | JGI IMG/M metagenome (GOLD analysis project Ga0075421, IMG submission 75292) | Bulk soil microbial communities from a Populus tree surrounding site in Tennessee, USA - Soil MetaG P. deltoides SBSDD5 | ecosystem: Environmental > Terrestrial > Soil > Tree plantation...
CAAGCCAGTAGCGACAATCGCTTACGATCTACGAGGTGGGGACTACCTCGCGCGCGGCAAGCCCATGCGCTATTTCTTGCGCGTCATCTTGATGTCCTGATGGCTCGGGATCGTCTGGAGCGCCTGGAGGCTCCGCCCCGATGACGAACCAGGAGTCAAGCTATGGCGCAGGTAGTGGAAGTGGAAGTCGCCGACCTTGGGCCACAGCGTTCTCGAACGACGTGCGGATGTCGCCCCGACGGCCAGACGCGGCCCTCACGCGGACCAGGGCGCGCCGCCAAGACGTCATAGACGGCCTGTCGCATGGGTACCTCGCGGCGGCGTTTGCCCTTGGTGTTCGGCCTCCAGCAAGAGCACCCGACGGCTCGGGTCGACGCGGTCCCCTCGCAGTCGATGCCGGCCCGGACGCACTGCATGCTTGACGATCGTTTGCATTTCTTGCCGAATCGGCTGGTTCAGGTCCTGGAACAGCACTTTCAATCGTCCGCGCCATGCTTCCACCTGGCGGCTCGAGGCTGGGCGCCGAGAATAGCAGGTCATCGCAGCGTCGGGCGCGGCGAATGTAATCGGAAGCCCGGCCGAGCGCTTGACTTCGCCGTTCGGGGGCGCGATTGTGACGCGCGGGCTGGGAACGGCTAGTAGGGCGAGAGTCGGGTGCCAGGCCGTTGTTCTCGAGAAATGAAGGACACGAACGAGGCGTACAGATGAACGTTATGACCCGCCTCAGCGCCTCGTCCAGGTGACCGAGCCTCGTCGCGACCGAGAGGCTTCACCCGTCCCTCCCAAGGGAGCCAAGCAGGACTACGTGCGTCCCGGCGATTCCGAAAGCGTCGGGCGGAAGTCGAGTGATTCGCCGGATCTCGCCGCTCCGTTCCCCGATCTGAGGGAAGAGCGGAAAATCGTATCGATGCTGTGCGTCGACCTGGTTGGCTTTGTCGCCCGATCGGATCAAGCGGATCCTGAGGACATCCGAGCCGCGCTGCGGCCGTACTACACGAGCGTCAGACGAGAGCTCGCGCGGTGGGGCGGCACAGTGGAGAAGTTCATCGGCGACGCCGTCATGGCTGCCTTCGGCGCTCCCGTCGCTCATGAGGACGACGCCGAGCGGGCGGTGCGGGCCGCGCTTCGCGTCATCCAGGCGGTCCACGAGCTCAACGCAGCCGAGCCGGGGCTCGAACTTGCCGTCCGGGCCGCCGTGACCACCGGTGAAGCGGTGGTGGCGCGTGGAGCCCGAACGGGACAAGGCGAGGGCATCGCCACCGGCGACGTCGTGAACACGGCGGCCCGTCTTCAGGCAATCGCTCCGGTAGGCTCGGTGGTGGTCGACGAGACGACCTACCGGACGACTCGGCATCTCGTCGACTATGAAACGCTCGCTCCGGTCCCGGCCAATGAGCAGATCGAGCCGATACACGTGTGGCAGGCCAGAGGCGCCCGTGCTCGATACGGCGCCGATCCCGCCGAGGCGACGCCCTCGCCCTTCATCGGGCGCACCCACGAGCTGGTGATCCTGAAAGCGCTCTATGCTCGCGCTGCGCGGGAGGGCTCGGTCCAGCTCGTCACGGTGGCCGGCGAACCGGGTGTAGGGAAGAGTCGCCTCGTCCGCGAGTTCCGCGCCTTCGTCGACTGGCAGCCCGAGCTGGCGCGCTGGCGGCAAGGCCGATGTCTCCCCTACGGGGAGGGGATCACCTTCTGGGCACTGGGCGAGATCGTCAAGAGCCAGGCGGAAATCTTCGAATCGGACGGTCCCCGCGAGGCATCCGACAAGCTCGCGGCGGCCATCGAAGCCATCGTCGAGGATCCTGCCGAGCGGGAGTGGCTCACGAGCCGGCTGGCGGTCCTGGTCGGGGCGAGCCCCCCAGGTGTCGGAAGCGTCGCCGAGCGCTCTGAATCGTTTGCCGCGTGGCGACGTTTCTTCGAGGCCGGCGCCGCCGACCGACCCCTCGTTCTGGTCTTCGAGGACGTGCACTGGGCCGGCGCCGCGCTGCTCGAGTTCGTGGAGTATCTCCTAGACTGGGCGACTGGCCTACCGTTCCTGGTCGTCTGCACGACGAGGCCCGAGCTCTTCGAGCAGCACCCCGGATGGGGCGGTGGGAAACGGGACTCCACGACCATCTCGCTCGCTCCGCTCTCACGTGAAGAGACAAGCCAGCTCATTGCCGCCCATCTGCCCGGAGCGGAGCTTCCCGGAGAGACCCAGATCGCGCTGCTCGAGCGGGCCGGCGGGAACCCGCTGTACGCGGGGGAATTCGCCCGGATGCTGGCTGATCGCGGGATCGTCGAACGCCGTGGAGGAACCATGCAGCTTGCGGTCGGCGCCGACATCCCGATCCCCGAGACCGTCCAGGCCGTGATCGCCGCGCGGCTCGACACGCTCCCGGCGGAGCAGAAGGCACTCCTTCACGACGCCGCGGTGATGGGGACCGTCTTCTGGACGGGTGCGGTGGCCTTCATGAGCGGACTCGACGAGCATGCGGTGGAACAAGGCCTGCGAGCGGTCGCCCGAAAGGAGCTCTTGCGTCCCGTCCGGAACTCGTCGGTCAAAGGTGAGGCCGAGTATTCGTTTCGGCACTTGCTCATTCGAGATGTCGCCTACCAGCAGATCCCTCGAGCGGCTCGGGTGCGCAAGCACCAGACCGCGGCCGCCTGGATCGAACGCCTGGCCGGCGATCGCGTGACCGACCACGCCGACATCCTCGCTCATCACTATGGACAGGCGCTTCAGCTCGCGAAGGCCGCCGGCCTGGACGACACGCGCGAGCTCGAGGTGCGGGTGCGTCGCTTCCTCATCATGGCCGGCGACCGCGCGCTCGAGTTCGATGCGCAGAAGGCGGAGGCCTTTTACCGGCAGGCGCTCGCGCTCTCGCCCCCGCGTCATCCCCAGCGAGCGGGGCTACTCGAGAAGACGGCCGAGGCCGCCCTCATGCGTGGCCGATTATCGGAGGCCCAGCGTGACTTCGAGGAGGCGATCGTCGAGTTCCGCGCGCAGGACGACAGCCGCGGCGCCGGCGAGGCAATGGTACGACTGGCCCGGACGTACTGGTTCCGCGGCGAGACGGATCGAAAGCGGGCGCTGCTCGCGCAAGCGATCGAGCTACTCGAGCGGGAGCCGAGTGGACGCGAGCTGGCCCTGGCCTATACCCATAGCGCTGCCGACCATATGGTCGCCAACCGCTCTTTGGAGTGCGCCGCGTGGTCGGAGAAGGCTTTGGCCCTGGCCCAGGAGCTCGGGCTCGATGCCGAGGCTATCCGAGCGCGGCAGCTCCGTGGCCTCGCCCGGTGCCAGCTCAGCGACCTGGCGGGAGGCCTCGCCGACCTTCGAGAGGCGCTTCGCCTGAGCCTCGACCTCGGGCTCGGGAACGAAACGATCAGGTCCTACGGAAACCTCGGCGATTGGGTGTGGGTCGCCGAGTCACCGGCTCGAGGTCTGGAGGTGAAGCGCGCGGGGATCGAGTTTGGGGAGCGCCGCGGGCTCACCCTTCCAGTTGTGTGGGCCAAGGCCGAGACGCTCTGGCCGTTGTTCGATCTGGGGCACTGGGACGAGCTGCTTCGCATTGCCCGCGAGTTGATCGAGTGGGACCGGCGACAGGGCGGCGGCCAAGTCGCGGTCGTCGCGCTTACGTACATGGCGTACGTGTTCGCGTGCCGTGGAGAGTTGAGCCAGGCCAACGATCTCGCGGCGGAGTTCCTGCCTCGCGCCCGAGAGATCCGAGACCCCCAGGTGCTCGTGCCGGCCGTAGCCGTCGTTTCGCTCATCGAGCACATGCGCGGCAATCACATGACGACCGTGCGGCTGGTCGAGGAGATCGAGGAAATCACGCGGGATCGCCCGGTCTTTCGCGCCCGTCACCTGCCCGAGGCCGTCCGCCTGAGTGTGGCAGCGGGCGCGATCGGTCTCGCCGAACGCCTGCTGGAGAGTAACCTCCACCGCGCTGCCCGCCACCAGTACTCCGCGCTCGCTAGCCGCGCCGTGCTGACCGAAGCCCGCGGCAAGCCGGCGGAGGCCAGCGCCCTGTACGCCGAGGCGGCGGAGCGGTGGGCGATCTACGGCTTCGCCTGGGAGCATGGGCACGCGGCATTGGGGGCGGGCCGCTGCCGCGTCGCAGTGAGCCAGCATCGCGAGGCCACCGAACACCTCCGCGAGGCTCGGACGACGTTCGAGGCGCTCCAGGCCAGTCCCCTGGCCGCCGAAGCTGACCGGCTTCTGACCGAGTCGGAACGCGGGAGTCACCGGCAAGATGGCTGAAGAGCGTCGCATCGTCACCGTGCTGTTCGCGGATCTGGCGGGCGTGAGCAGAGTTGGCGGAGCCCGTGATCCCGAGGACGTTCGTGCCCTCCAGACGCGTTACTACAACATCGCGAGAGACGTGGTCCGCGCGCATGGCGGCACCGTCGAGAAGTTCGTCGGTGACGCGGTCATGGCCGTGTTCGGGCTTCCCCAGGCCCACGGCGACGATGCCCAGCGGGCGATGTCGGCGGCGCTCGAGATCCGCGAGCGCGTCAGGCTGGACTCCAGGCTCGCTCCCTACCAGACCGTGCGCATCGGAGTGAACACCGGCGAAGTCGTCGCGACCCGCGACAACACGGCAAGTGACTTCCTGATCACCGGTGACGCCGTAAACGTGGCTGCGCGCCTGCAACAGATTGCCGAGCCGTGGTCCATCCTGTGCGGCGAGCGGACAGTCCAGGCGGCGCGGGACCGGTTTACGCTCGGTCAGCCCACCGACATCGACGTGAAGGGCAAGCGGCTGCCGATTCAAGCGCTGCCCCTCCTCGGACGGGCCTCGGAGGCCACGCCCTCCCGCTTTCCGTTCATCGGCCGGGATGACGACCTCGCGCAGCTCGGGCTCGTCGCGCGGCGGGCCTTCACCGACGGCCGCCCGTTCCTCGTGAGCCTCGTGGCGCCGGCCGGAGCCGGGAAGACCCGCCTGGTCGAGGAGTTCTTGGCGCGGCTGCCCGCTCTCTCGCCCGTCGCGACGGTGGCGATCGCCCAATGCATTCCGTATGGCCGGCAGGTCACGTACTGGCCGCTTCGCGCCCTGTTGATCCGCCTGGTGGGCCTGAAGGACGAGGCAGCGCCAGAAGCCGTGCGCGAGGAGATTCGAGTCTGGCTTCACGACGGTGGTGTCGAGTCGCCCGAGCGCGCGGCGGACCTCCTCGCCGCGACCATCGGAGCCGGTGAACCGGAAGTGATCGACCGGAACGCCCTGTTTGCCGCATGGCGCGCGGCCATCGAAGTGGCGGCACGACGGTCGCCCCTGGTCCTGGTCTTCGAGGATCTGCACTGGGCGAGTGACAGTCTTCTCGATCTCGTGGAGTTCATCGTGCAGCCCCGTGGCGATGCGGCCGTGCTCATGATCGTGCTCACCCGTCCGGAACTCCTCGATCGCCGCCCGGGATGGGGAGGTGGCCGGCGAAACTACGTCGCGATGTCCCTGGAACCCCTCAACGACGATTCCGTCGCCCAGCTGGTTCGCTGCATGGTCGGCGCGAGCGCTCCGCAGATCATCGATCGGGTGGTGGTCCGGGCCGAGGGCAATCCCTTCTTTGCGGGCGAGATCGTCCAGTCGATCAGGGAACGCGTCGGCTCATTGAGTGACGTCGCAGCCGTGGAGCAGGCGATCGCGACGCTGCCCGACACGATCCAGGCCACCATCCAGGCCCGACTTGACCTCCTGGGCCCCGAGGAGCGACGAGTCTTGCAGCTCGGCGCGGTATTCGGGCGGGCCTTCCGCGCGGATGGAATCGCCGCCCTCGGACCCGATCTGGCATCCAAGACCGACGCGCTGCTGGAGCGTCTCGTCCAGAAGGATCTCATCCGGCCCTCGGCCGGCGACAGCTTCGCCTTCCGCCACATTCTGATCCGAGAGGTGGGCTACCAGACGCTGCTTCGCGCCGAACGAGCGAACTTGCACGCGGCCGCCGCTCGCGGGATCGAGGCGCGCGCCGGCGGCCGCGAAGACGTCCTCGCCGAGCTGATTGCCTATCACTTTCGTGAATCCGCCACGCTCACGAGCGCGACCAGGACCGCCCAGCTCGACGTGGTCGAGATCCGGCGGAAGGCCGTGAGCTGGCTCAAGCGGGCGGCCGACGTCGCCGCCGCCGGCGCCGCCACCGCCGAAGCGGCCCGACACCTGCGCGCGGCCATCGAGCTGGCGACGCCCGGCGATCTTCCGGAGCTGCACGAGCGCCTCGGTGACGTGTCCGGCGGTGACGAAGGGGCGGAGGCATCGCGCGTTGCGCTCCGGCTCTGCCGGGAGTTGGGCCGGCCGGTCGATCAGGAACTGCGCGTCTTGGGCAGTCTCCTCACGCGGTACACACGTTTTCAGGGGACCGTGGGGAAGCGGCCGCCAGAGGGCGAGATGCAGCAACTCCGCGAGGACGGCCGGGCACTCGTCTCCCGTGCGCGTGACGAGCAGGCGATCGCGCGCTTCCTGATCGCGGAAGGGTTCTATCCGTTCTGGCGCGGGGCACAGGCAACGGCGGCGGACATCGGCGAAGCCGAGGCCAGCGCGGGACGCGGACTAGCGATCGCCGAGCGCCTCGATGATCCCGGACTCCGCAGCGCCGCGCTCGACGCCCTCACGAGTTGCGCGAAAGCGCGCGGGGCATTTGCGCAGTCACGACACTTTGCCCAACAGCGTCTCGCCTTCGAAGATCGCCTCGACCTCCATGAACGCCTCGACGCCCATACGATGGTGGCGTGGGCGTCGGCGCTGCTGGGCGATCTCGCCCAGGCGGACCGCTCGACGGCCTCCGCGCTTGGTCTCTTTCAATCCGGCCAGGTGCATTGGTGGGGCCTCCACTCCGCTGCCTGGCGGGCGTACACCCTGACGCTCCTCGGGCGATGGGACGAGGCGCTCGCTGTCGCCGAGCACGCTCGCAAGATCTGGGCTGAAGGAGGACTCATTCCCGCGGCGTACTGCGTCCACGGCTTCATCGCCGCCCTGGATGTCGGGCGGGCGCGGCATGACACCCAGCTCGTCGACCGGTATCGTGCGGTGCTCGATGAGATCCTGCAGCACTTTGCCGCGGACTCTCTCTTCGGGCGATTGCGCCCGTATGGCCGCGGAGACATCGAAAAGCTGGAGGCGGAAGTCGTCGGAGACTTCGGCGCGATTCCGCGTGCGCGGCAGCAGCTCGTGGAGCGCACGCTCTCGCTGTGTTCCGACCTCGACCGGTCGATTGCCCCCGACGCAATTCGGCGGATCGTCACGAGTGCCGCCTCCGACGGCCTGAAGGTGCTAGAGGCCCAAGCACGCCGGGCGCTCGGCATCTCGCTGCGCGACAGCGCCGAGCTCACGCGCGCGCTTGAGCTCTTCGAGGCGACTGGAGCGGTGCCGTACGCCGCGCGCGTTCGCTGCGAGTGGGCGCTCCTCACCCGCAATCAGAGCGAGCTCGAGGCCGGCATGCGCGTCCTCGAAGCGTTGGGCGATCTCGACCAGCTCGCCCGAGTGGAGCGCTGCCGCGGGAGGGATCACAGCTCCTCTTGATACCGTTTGGCTGAGCTACGCCGGCGGGATCGCGCCCTTCGGCGCGAGGACGGCGCCTGGACGGCTTCGTCAGATAGCGGGTGTCTCCGGCGGGCAAAGCCGACCGCCGTATTCTCGGCTCCGGACCGCGCCGTGATCAGCGCGACCCGGCACGCCCACAGCCACCTCGGCCTCGGCAAGCTCTACCGGCGCACGGGCAAGCAGCAGGAGGCGAAGGAGCATCTCACCACGGCGACAACGATGTACCGCGAGATGGACATGCGGTTCTGGCTGGAGCAGGCGAAGGCGGTTACCATCGATCCCGTCGGGGGCGTGTGACCGATGCCTGCCAACCTCACACCCGAGTACCGGGCCGCCGAGGAGGCGTTCCGCAAAACGCGCGATCCGCAGGAACGCCTGGAGCGGTTGCGCGAGATGCTGCGCACGATCCCCAAGCACAAGGGGACCGACCACCTCCAGGGCGACATCAAGCGGCGTATCAAGGAGATGTCCGAGGAGCTCGCGCGACCCGCGCGAGGCGGGGCTCGCGGTGGGCCGCCGCTGTCGATCCGGCCCGAGGGCACGAGGCAGCTAGCGCTGCTCGGGCCGCCGAACGTGGGCAAGTCGTCCCTCCACGCGCGGCTGACAGGCTCGGGCGCGCACGCCGCGGCGTATCCCTTCACGACCCGGTATCCCGAGCCAGGGATGATGCGCTACGAGGACATCGCCTTCCAGCTCGTGGACCTTCCGGCCCTCGCGCCCGAGCAGGCGGTCTCGTGGCTCGCGACCGCGCTCGAGACGGCGGACGCCGCGCTGCTGGTCGTGGATCTGGGCGAGCCACGGTGCATCGAGCAGGTTGCGGCGGTGCATACCCTCTTGCGCGAGCGCCGCGTGACGCTCACCGAGCGCTGGGAGCCGGCCGTCGAGACCGCTCCGGCGGGCGCGGAGGGCGAGGGCGATCCGTTCGCGCTGCGTCTTTCCACGCTGCTGCTCGCCAACAAGGCGGACCGCGTTGCCGACCCGGACGCCGAGCTGCAGGCGCTCCTCGAGGTCGCGGGGCTTCGCTATCCCGCGCTCGCCGTCTCCGCTACGACCGGGCAGGGCCTCGGGCAGATCGGCCCCTGGCTCTTCGCCCATCTCGACATCGTGCGCGTCTACACCAAGGCGCCGGGCCGGCCGCCCGACCGGGATCGGCCGTACACCATGCGGCGGGGCCAAACCGTTGCGGACGTCGCCGAGCTCGTGCACAAGGACCTCGCGCGGTCGCTCAGGTACGCGCGCGTGTGGAGCAAGGGCGGCTTCGACGGCCAGCACGTCGGCCGGACGCATTCGGTTGCTGATGGCGACGTGATCGAGCTGCACGCGTGACAGTTCAACCAGGGGCGGCTGTGCTCGCGCCGTGGACCGTCGCGCCACACTGTTCAGAGACGAGAGAGGTATAGAATCGCTGGCATGCCAAACCTCAATCTCGACCGCCTCGATCATCTCGTCCTGACCGTCCGCGACGTGGACGAGACGTGCGCGTTTTACCAGCGTGTACTCGGCATGGAGATCGAGACGTTCGGGCGCGGCCGAACTGCGCTGCGCTTCGGCCGACATAAGATCAACGTCGAGCACGCGGACCGCCCGACGCCGATCCACCTCTGTTTCATCACGAACGCGCCACTCGCCGACTGGGTCGAGCATCTGAAGGTGTGTGGCGTCGCCCTGCGCGATGGCCCCGTAAAACGGAGCGGCGCCGAAGGCCCGATCGACTCGATCTATCTGGACGACCCGGACCAGAACTCGATCGAGGTCTCGACGTACCCGGCGCCCAGTCAGGACAGGCTATGAGCGACCTCGATCGGATCGTGCTTGAGCTCGTGATCGCCAACCGGATCCTCGCCAACGAGGACGTCGTCGACGCCTACGGTCACGTGAGCCACCGCCATCCCGACGATCCCGGCCGCTACCTGCTGGCGCGCTCGGTCTCGCCCGAGCTGGTTGAGCGCGGCGACATCGTCGAGCTCACTCTCGACGGACTACCGACCGGGGAGGAGAAGCGGGCGCTCTATCTGGAGCGCTTCATCCACGGCGCGATCTACGAGGCGCGACCCGATGTGATGGCGGTCGTCCACGCCCATGCCGAGGCGGTGCTGCCGTTCACCGTGACCAAGACGCCGCTTCGCCCGGTGATCCACTCCGGCAGCTTCATGGGCGCCGAGGTGCCGGTGTGGGACATCGCCGATCAATTCGGGGACACGAACCTCCTCGTCGCGAACATGGCTCAGGGCCGCAACCTGGCGCGCGGCCTCGGCGGCAACAACGTGGTGCTGATGCGCGGCCACGGCTTCGCCGCCGCCGCCCGCTCGCTCATTGAGGTGGTGCGGATGTCCGTCTACACGCCGCGCAACGCCCGGGCCCTGTTGGCCGCCCTGGCGCTCGGCGAGGTGAAGCCACTGTCGCTCGGCGAGATCAACGCCCGCAACGCGGGCTACAAGCCCTATTCGCCCGAGACCCAGCGCGCCTGGGAGTACTGGGCACGGCGGGCTGGCTGTGGCGACATGCTGGGCTAGTCGGCTCCAGCCCATTCTCAGCAGTTGCCGTTCACGGCAGCTCGCCTCGCTCGAAGAGGCCGTCGTCCCTGCGTGAACGCGCTGCCTCACTCACGAACCTCCAGCCAAGAAAATGATGCTCGGCGTTGAAGACTATGGAGTCGGTCATGCGTCATTTGTTCTTGCCTACACCAAAGATAATCTGGCCTTCACGCCCTGCGCGAGGCGGGGGTGCCGGAAGCGTGAACGATATTGCGTAGCCAGGAGAGAGAAGATGAGCCAAGCGCTCGAACCGCCCCGTCAGTGATCTAGGGCTTCGCCGGGCATCATCGTGGCAAAAATAACCGTGGATAACCGATTCGCCCTCGAGTGGAAGCCTCGCATCTGTCCGTGGACCGCCTTGCGTTGATTGCGCTGATCGCCCCGTGCAGCGGCATCCTCTCGTGTGCGCGTCTGTCTCGAGAGTACCTCTATGTCGCGAGCGATCAGCCGGCGAATGGGTAGACGGGTCGAGCGGTTATACGTAAGTACGTGGAAAGAAGAGAGGGCCGGCTTTGCACCGGCCCTCGTTTCGTAATCAGCAGGTCGCGGGTTCAAGTCCCGCCGCCGGCTCCATTCAGAATCAATCACTTCTCGCGCTCCGCTAGTTCCGCTCGATCGTGCTGGTGCTAATCACAGTGCTACTCGGCA
>Ga0075421_100012128_pt1 | contig 10695 bp, 7 predicted proteins | sample SoiMetdeltSBSDD5_FD_75292 | JGI IMG/M metagenome (GOLD analysis project Ga0075421, IMG submission 75292) | Bulk soil microbial communities from a Populus tree surrounding site in Tennessee, USA - Soil MetaG P. deltoides SBSDD5 | ecosystem: Environmental > Terrestrial > Soil > Tree plantation...
GTTGCGGACCTGCGCGGTCAGGTTGCTGGCCATGAAGTTGACCGAGTCGGTGAGGTCCTTCCACGTGCCGGCCACGCCCTGCACCTGCGCCTGACCACCGAGCTTGCCTTCGGTGCCGACTTCACGGGCGACACGCGTGACTTCCGACGCGAACGAGTTGAGCTGGTCGACCATCGTGTTGATGGTGTTCTTCAACTCGAGAATCTCGCCACGCACGTCGACGGTGATCTTGCGTGACAGGTCGCCGCGCGCGACGGCGGTGGTCACTTCGGCGATGTTGCGCACCTGGTCGGTGAGGTTGCGCGCCATGGCGTTCACCGAGTCGGTCAGGTCCTTCCAGGTGCCGGCCACGCCGGGCACGACCGCCTGACCGCCGAGACGCCCTTCGGTGCCGACCTCCTGCGCCACGCGCGTGACTTCCGATGCGAAGGACCGGAGCTGGTCCACCATCGTGTTGATGGCTTCCTTCAGCTGCAGGATCTCGCCGCGGACGTCCACCGTGATCTTGCGCGAGAGGTCGCCGCTGGCGACCGCGATGGTGACTTCGGAGATGTTGCGCACCTGACCGGTCAGGTTGCTGGCCATCGAGTTGACGCTGTCGGTCAGGTCCTTCCAGACGCCGCTGACGTTGCGAACCTCGGCCTGCCCACCGAGCTTGCCGTCGGTGCCGACCTCGCGCGCGACGCGCGTCACTTCGGAGGTGAAGACGCCGAGCTGTTCGATCATCGTGTTGACGATCGTGGCCGAGCGAAGGAACTCGCCTTCGAGCGGCCGGCCGTCCACGTCGAGACGCACGGTCTGAAGCAGGTCGCCTTTGGCGACGGCGGCGAGCGCGCGGGTCACTTCGGTCGTTGGCCAGAGCAGGTCGTCGATCAGCGTGTTGACCGACGTCTCCATCTCGCCCCAGGCGCCGCTTGCGCGCCCGAACTTCACGCGCTGCCGCGTCTTGCCCTGCTTGCCGACGACCTTGCCGACACGTTCGAGCTCGCTGGCCATGCGCGCGTTGGAGGACACGATCTCGTTGATGGTGTCGGCAATCTTGCCTTCGAGTCCGGTCCAATCACCCGGCAGGCGGACGGAAAAATCGCCGTCGCGCACGGCTTGAAGCACGCGCAGCAGCTCGGACAGCTCGGGGTGTGATGGGGACGTGAGGACGGCAGTCGGAACGGGCGGAACGGCAGTTTCAGTCCGCTGCATGCAGTGGCTCCCGGAAGTGACTGGATCAAAACTCGCTATTGAATCACAAGGGACGCGGGACGTAAGCAAGAAACACGCTCAGCCGTCGCAGCCGTGTCCTGCTCAGTTCTCAGGAAGGGAGGCTTCCGAGGTCTTTCCAAGTGTGACGCATGTTACCCAAGAATGGACTTCCACGGCCCAGGTTGATACCAGCCCAGCCACACTTCGCGTCGGGCCGCGTACAATCGCGAGCCACGTCGAGGGAGAAGAACGGATGCTCGAACAGAACAAGCACATCGCCCGCCAGTTCATCGCCGCATTCGCGGCCTCCGATACACGGACGCTCGAACGAATCGTCGCGGAGCACATGGTCGACCATAACCTCGCTCCGGGCCAGCGGCAGGGCCGTCAGGGCGTGCTCGATGCGGTCGAGATGTTCCGCGGCGCATTCCCCGACCTGAAGATCACCATCGAAAGCCTCGTCGCAGATGAAGAGAGGGTGTCGGTCGCCGGCAAGATGACCGGGACGAACCGGGGCACCCTGATGGGTGCCCCGCCGACGGGTAAGAGCGTGTCGTTTGCCTACATGGATATGTATGCGATCGCCCACGGCCAGATTGCGGAGGTGTGGCACGTGGAGGATCTCGCCGGCATGATGCGCCAGCTGGGGCTGCTGCCCACGTAAAGGGAGTCGGGGCCCGAGCCCCTTTTATCAATTGCCGCTATTGCGAAACGCATGTCCCACGACGTACCGGGCGATGCTGCGGCCCTGTGCGATGCCTTCGGTCTTGTCGAACGACCAGTGGATGCCGAGATAGATACGGCTTTGTCCGTTCTCCTCTTCGGCTTGTGAGAGCGACGTGAAGTGCCGCGTCACGATCGGCCGCACCTCCCCGTTCGCTCCGCGCGTCACGCCGTTGAATTCATCCGAGGTGAACGAGAACGCGATGTCGTCCCGCCCGTAGAACTGGCGCAGGGTCTCGAACAGCGCCCCACCGAACGTCGCGTGACCGGACGTATATGCCGGGAACGGAGGCGTGAAGTTGGGTCCGGTGAGATTGCTGGCCGGCGCGCCCAGTGGGGACCACGCCGGATCGCCCACCGTCGCTGGATTGCCGTCGCCCGCGCCGGTCGGGCCGGTGCCCTCGTCGGACTCGCGGATGCCGGTGATCGGCCGCCAGAACTGATAGACGAACTTCGACTCCCAGCTCGCGATGCCTGCCTCCGCCATGGCCACATTGGTGAGCGCGAGCAGCCGCACCAGGCCCAGGAAGTCGGTGCCCATCACGTCCGCGATCGTCAGCGTGATCTGGTTGTAGAGGCGCGGTGGCGCGCAGAGGCTGGGTGTCCCGTCGTAGGCCCAGAAAATGCCGATCTGCGTCTGCTCCGGCGTCCGGTCTGTCTTCGTGGTGATCCCGTCGCCGCCAAGCCGCTTTACTTCGTTGAACGCCCGCGTGTACTCGGACGACGTCAGATCGGGAGGCGGCATGGCGCGAACCTGATTGGCCGACAGAAGCACGAACGGCTTGACGCTGCCCCACGACGCGCCGAGCGCGATCGGAATGAGACTGATTGGATCCTGCCGCCACCAGCCCGGCTTGTCGCTCGGCTCGAATTCGACGCCCATCTGCGGATCGATCGCGTCTGCGCCATCGCCGGCGCGCCTGGCGAGAATCAAAGCCGCGGCGCGGTGGCCGACGCGTCGCCCGTCTGCCTTGCCTCTTGCCTCGATCAGCGCGAGGTCCTCCGCCAGCGCGTCGTCGAAGGTCGGCGCCTGCGACGGAAACATCGCAGCCAGCGTGTCGTGGGCCGCCTGGGCGATGGCGGCGTTCACCGAGGCGCCGGGGGGCGCGGCCTCGAGGCCGGTATAGCTTTGCCACCGGCCATAGATCGCGTTCACGGCATCGAAGATCGCAATGTGGACGATCGCGATCGCGCGGCTCGCACGCCCTGGTCCGAGCTGCTCGCCGAAGACGCGACTCTCACCGTCGGCGACGGGCGTGTGGTCAACGCCAGACGCATCGATGGCAATGTGATTCCAATGTACCAACCGGCTGCGTGCCCCAGTTGGCAGGGGGCGTTGCCGTCGTTCGGACGTCGCGACTGCGCTCGCGGTCGCGCGTGCGGCCAACGGCGCGGCCTCTTCGTTCTCGGGCTCGTTCGCAGCCGGTGCGTAATTTGATCCCCAGACACCTTCAAATCCGCCCGGAATACCCTGGGCAATCGCGAACGCGCTCACGCTCACCACGATGGCGAGCGCCCCCAGCGCGGCGCGGCGTTTGTCAAGAGTGGCCATGCAGTCTCCATACGTACGGCGGGAAGCGCACCGCCAGCTGGCAAGATCGCCGCCACTCACAGCCGAACGATGCGAAGGGAACGGTGGATCATTCATTCGCCACCCTCGAGTAGTGAATGGGCGCAAGGGATCAACACTGGAGTACTCTTTCGTCGAACCGCCTCAACATGACGTCGCATCTCTCGGGCGAGAAACTCCTGCGGCCGCGTGACGCGTCGGCCGCGACGACCGGCGACGGAACACGCGGACTCTCGGCCGAGATCCTCCTCCGCTCGGCCCGGCGACTCCGAATACTCGCGCTCATGTACGCCTTCACGTTCTTCATGGCCGGGTACTTTCCGAACCTGATCGTCGAGGAGCGCTGGGCCCTGATGACTTCGTCGCCCGAGTTCTGGCTCCCGGGCATCCTCGCGATCGTCATGGCGCTGTTCGTTGCGGCATTCACGCTGTACGCGAACGTGCCCGTGACAACGCTGATCAACCTCGGGCTCGTATTCCTGGTGCTCAGCAACTTCGCGATCGCGATCGCCGAGTACGTCCACCTTGCGCACCTGACTACTGGCGAGCTGTGGCTGGGACTCTCATGGGTCGGCGTGTGGACACCGCTCTACACGGTGGTCGTGCCGATGTCGCCGCGGAAGGCGCTGATGGCGACGATCGCGTCGGTGTCATCGGTGCCGCTGGTCATCGGCTGGATGATCGCCAGCGGCAAAACGACGTTTCGGCCCGGCCCGGTAGAGTTCTTCTTCGCCATCGTGTTTCCGTATCTCCTCATCGTGGGACTCGCCTATGCCGGACAGCGAGTCGTCTATGCCCTCGGCAAGGAAGCGACACGCGCGCAGGAACTGGGCAGCTATCGGCTGATCGAGCGCCTCGGCGCCGGCGGGATGGGCGAAGTATGGCGGGCGCAGCATCGGCTGCTCGCCCGGCCGGCGGCGATCAAGCTGCTGCGTCCCTCGCAGGGCGAGGGACCCGACGGCGAGATGGCCGTGCGGCGCTTCGAGCGCGAGGCGCAGGTGACCTCGCAGCTGCGATCGCCGCACACCGTGGAGCTCTGGGACTTCGGCATGGCGGGCGACGGCCGCTTCTACTATGTGATGGAGCTGCTTGACGGCCTCGATCTCGAAACGCTCGTCAAGCGGCACGGTCCGGTGCCTGCCGAGCGGGCGATCTTTCTGCTGCGTCAGATCTGCGGCTCGCTCGCCGAGGCCGAAGGCCACGGACTCGTTCATCGCGACATCAAGCCCGCCAACATCCTGGTCTGCCGCTACGGCGGCGAGCACGACTTCGTCAAGGTGCTGGACTTCGGCATCGTCAAGGTCACCCACGCCAGTTCGTCCGACACGGTCGTCACGCAGGAGAACGTGCTCAGGGGAACGCCTGCGTTCATTGCGCCGGAGCAGGTGCTCTCGCGCGACGAGGTCGACAGCCGCGCGGATATCTACTCGGTCGGTTGCGTCGCGTACTGGCTGATCACCGGGGATCTCGTGTTTCGCGCCGACACGGCGATTGGCGTGATGATGCACCACGCACACACGCCGCCGGTGCCGCCGTCCGAGCGAAGCGAGCTGCCGATTCCGCCGCAGCTCGATCAGGTGATTCTGTCGTGCCTCGAAAAAGATCCGGCGAGGCGGCCGCAGTCGGCCCGCGAGCTGTCGAAGCGGCTGGACGCGATTCCACTGGAGCAGCCGTGGCTCGAAGAGCGTGCGCTGCTCTGGTGGTCGCGGCACGAGCCGGACGATCGACCCACTACCGACACCGCCGGTTAGGACTCGACCTCGGGCAACGCCTTCTCCGCCGGCCCCGAAATCACCTGGCCCTCGGTCGTGAATCGCGACCCGTGGCACGGACAGTCCCACGTACGTTCGGCATCATTCCAACGCACGATGCATCCCATGTGCGTACACGTGGCCGAGAGCATCGTCAGGACCCCGTCTGGTGCGCGATAGGCGGCGACCTTCTGATCCTGATGCTCGATCACCTTGCCTTGCCCTCGCTTGACTGCACGCAGCGACTTGCCCTGCGTGCCGGCGAAGCGGTCGCGCATCATGTAGTACGGATAGTCGGCGTTCTCCTTGATGTACTCCCACAGACCGCGCCGGACCGCCGCTCTGCCGGGATCGAAGAGATCGGCCCATGGGTTCGGGCGTTCAGCGATCGCGTCCGCGATCATGATGGACGCGAGCGTTCCGAAGGTCATGCCGTTGCCGGCGAACCCGGTTGCTGCGTACTGATGGTCCGCCATCCTGCCGACATACGGCAGACCGTCGGCAGTCTCGATGACCTGGCCCGACCATCGATGCGTGACGTCGATCTCGGGAATCATTGCCCTGAGCGTGCCTTCGAGACGCTGATAGCACGCGTGAGTGTCCGAGGCCTGTCCGGTCTTGTGATCTTCACCGCCGAAGATCACGACGTCGTGGTCATCGTGACGCTCGACTCTGAGGTAGTGATAGGGATCGGCTGTATCCCAGAAGAGCGCATCAGGAACCGTGCCCGGATTCACGCGACCGGCGATCGCGTAACTCGTGTAGAGCGCGAGCTTGGTTTGAAACGCCGTCGCGCTGACCAGGCCAGCCAGGCCCACCAGCGGATTGTGCGTGGCGACGACGATGTCGCTGGCGTGAATCCAGTGCCCATTCGCTTTGACGCCCCGCGGTTCGTCCCGGAATTCCTCAGCGCCGGTGTTCTCGAAGATCTGGCCGCCGCCTTCGCGAATCGCCGCCGCCATGCCGCCGAGATACTTCCCCGGATGGAATCGGGCTTGATTGTCGAAGTGCAGTCCCGGCCCGCCGATGAACGGCACGTTACTCACGGCTTCGGCATCGAAGCCCATTTCAGCGGCGAGCCGCGCCTCTTCCTCGAACGTCTCCGACTGCCGGGAGTCGGCGCGTCCACCTGGCGCATGCAGATATCCGCTCACCCACTCGAACTCGCAGTCGATGGCGTGCTCGGTGATGATCGAATCGATCTCGGCGATCGCGGCAAGGCCGGCGTCCCAGACCGCCTGCGCATGCGTCTTGCCGAACTTCCGCGACAGCTCGCTCAGACGTGTGTCGGTCACCATCGTCACGTGCGCGGTGGTGTGACCGGTATCGATCTTCGCGCAGCGTTCGCGTTCGATCAGCGCGACCCGGCGCCCCGCCTCGGTCAGCAGATAGGCAGTGGTCAGACCGGTGATGCCGCCCCCGATGATCGCCACGTCCACGGTGAGATCGCGGTCGAGTTTCGGGAACAGCGGCAGAGACGCTGAGTCGGCCCAGTACGGCAAGGTTCCGGCATAGGAGGGTGAGCGTTGTGCCATGACGAGAGTCATCGAAGCAAACGCCCGGCCACGATGAGCCGGTACGCCCAGCTGTGTCGTTTTGGACGGCTGCCATGATGCCGAGCCTCGACAGCGCTCTGCCGCGCCGGTATGGGGATGTCAATGCGGTCGCCGGCGGCCTCCTGCGCGATCTGGCGTTCGTGCAGACGTCGCCGCAGCGAACGTTCGGGTACAAGCGGGCGGCCAGCGCGGTGTTATCGCTCGAGCATCCGCTCACCGAACTGCGCGTGACGAATGGAACCCTGAGAAAGATTCCGGGCATCGGCCCCGCGTCCAGCCGAGTGATTCTCGAAGTGCTCGAGATGGGCAGGTCGCCAACGGTCGAGTCCGCTGTCGAGCAGAGCGGCCGTGCGGAAGAGATCCGGAAGCGGCGCGAGCTGCGGACTCATTTCCTCAGCCGCGCCGAGGTGCTCCGCATTCTGGCCGACCCTGGGTTCGGCGGTCCGAGTGCGGAGGACTATCACGGCGACTTGCAGATGCATTCGGAGTGGAGCGACGGGGCACCGACGCTCGACGAAATCATCGAGGCGTGCATTCAGCGCGGCTACGAGTTCGCCGCGGTCACGGATCATTCGTACGGCCTGAAGATCGCCGGAGGGATGTCGATGGCCGCCGCGGCCGATCAGTGGCGCGCCATCGATCGACTCAATGCCCAGTCTGGCGATCGCTTCCGCCTCATTCGCGGCATCGAGGCCAACATCGGATTCGACGGAGCGCTCGATCTCCTGCCGGAAGAGGCGGCGCAGTTCGAGCTCGTCCTCGCGGCACCGCACTCGCGCTTGCGCAAGAGCGAGGATCAGACCGAGCGTCTGCTCGCGGCGATTCGCTCGCCGCACGTGCACGTGCTGGCACATCCACGCGGCCGCATTTCCGAGTCGCGCGCTGGCGTCATCGCCAGGTGGGACGAGGTGTTCGCCGAAGCAGCGCGATTGAACGTGGCCATCGAGATCGATGGCGATCCAGCACGGCAGGACCTCGATCATGTACTGGCGGGTCGCGCACTCGCGTCCGGGTGTCTGTTCGCGCTCGACAGCGATGCGCATACGACGCTTCAGCTGCGCTATGCCGACACCGCGCTCGCGCATGCGCGGCTGGCCGGGATTCCGCCGGAACGCATCGTGAATTGCTGGTCGAGAGATCGGTTGCTGGCCTGGCTCGAGGAGCGGAGGGAGCCGAGGTCCGGCTAAAGGGGGTCAGCATGGGTCCGGCTGAAGCCGGACACTACATTTCGACAGGAGTGCTTCCATGACCCGAAAAGACTCGGCGTTGGCCATAGGTGGATTGATTATCGGCGCATCGATCGTCGCCCGCCGGATTCGAAGCCTTCGCGCCATCGACCTCGTCGACCGCATCGTGCTGATTACCGGCGGTTCGCGTGGGCTGGGACTCTTGATGGCGCGAGAGGTCGGACGATTGGGCGCGCACGTCGTCATTGCCGCCCGCGACGAAGCCGAGCTGCTGCGCGCGCAGCGGGATCTGATGGCGCAGGACGTTGCCGCTTCGATTCTGGTGGCCGACGTGGCCACCGAGCAACAGGCGCAGCGCATGATCGGCCAGGTGATTGAACGCCACGGGCGTCTCGATGTGCTCATCAACAACGCCGGCGTGATCATGGTCGGCCCGATCGATCACATGAGCGTTGCCGATTTCGAGGAAGCCATGGCCACCCACTTCTGGGGACCTCTCCACGCCATGCTCGCGGCAATTCCCCACATGCGCGAGAGCGGCGGCGGGCGCATCGTGAATATCTCGTCCATCGGCGGCAAGATCGGCGTGCCGCATCTTGCGCCCTACTGCGCCAGCAAATTCGCGCTGACCGGCGTCTCGACGTCGCTGAGGAGCGAGCTCGCGCGCTACGACATTGCGGTGACCACCGTGTGTCCGGGATTGATGCGGACCGGCTCACCATTCAACGCGTGGTTCAAGGGGCGGCATCGGGCTGAATTCGCGTGGTTTGCGATCGCGGACTCGCTGCCGCTCCTGTCAATCGACGGCCGCCGCGCGGCCGCGCAGGTCGTGGACGCGATGCGGCACGGCGATGCCGAGCTGGTCATCTCCTGGCCGGCCAGGCTGGCGATTGCCGCCGAGGCGGTGGCCCCGAACACGCTCGCGGCCGCCATGACGCTCGTCAACCGGATCCTTCCCGCTCCGACGGGCACTCTGGGTAACGAGAGTCACAGCGGCTGGCACAGCGGATCGCGCTGGGCACCCTCGCCGCTGACACGTCTGACGGAGCGCTCGGCCATCGAGAACAACGAACTGCCCGAACCACTTTCCGAAGCGCCGAACCGCTAGAGCCCACAGCCCGAGAGCTAATGAGGCTTCATGACGACCTTGATGCAGCCGTCCTCTTTTTCGCGGAAGGTGCGGTACATCTCGGGCGCCTCGTCGAGCGTCACCCGGTGCGTGACGATGAACGAGGGGTCGATCTCTCCGCGTTCGACCCGCGCCAGCAAGGGTGCCATGTACTTGTGCATATGAGTCTGACCCATCTTCAGTGTCAGCCCCTTGGCGAACGCCGCACCAAGCGGGAATTTGTCGAGCCATCCGCCGTACACGCCGGGAATCGACACCGTGCCGCCCTTTCGGCACGAACCGATCGCCTGGCGCAGCGCGTGCGGCCGATCGGTCGCGAGATACACCGACGCTTTCGCCCGGTCGTACCACGCGTCGAGCGTCGTCCCGTGTGACTCCAGACCGACGGCGTCGATACACGCGTCAGGTCCCTCGCCGCCTGTGAGATCGCGCAGCGCCTCCGGCACGTCGACGCCCTCGTAGTTGAGCACCTGGGCTTTGCCGTGCGATGCGGCAAGCGCGAGACGCTCGGGGAAACGATCGATGGCGATGACCTTCTCGGCGCCCAACAGGTATGCACTCTGAATCGCGAACTGCCCGACTGGCCCGCAGCCCCACACGGCGATCGTGTCGCCGGGCCGGATCTGACAGTTCTCGGCCGCCATGTAGCCGGTTGGGAAGATGTCGGACAGGAACAGCACCTGCTCGTCGCTCAGTGACTCAGGCACCTTGATCGGTCCGACGTCGGCGAATGGCACACGCACATACTCGGCCTGTCCGCCGGGGTAGCCGCCGTACATGTGCGAGTATCCGAACAACCCGGATCCGGAGTACCCATAAAGCTTCTCCGCCATCCATGCATTCGGATTCGAGTTGTCACAGAGCGACCACAACTGTTCCTTGCAGAAGAAACAGCGGCCGCAGGCGATGGTGAATGGGACGACGACGCGATCGCCGACGCTCAGGCGATGGTTGTCCCGTCCGACCTCGACCACTTCGCCCATGAATTCATGCCCGAGCACGTCCCCCTTCTCCATCGTCGGAATGTATCCGCCGTAAATGTGAAGGTCGGATCCGCAGATGGCCGTTGACGTAATCCGCACGATGGCATCGCGCGGATTGAGGATCTCGGGATCGGGAACCGTCTCGACGCGGACGTCCTGCGCGCCGTAGTAGCGGACGGCTCTCATAGCATCGGCTCCCCGGTGCTCGTGCGTGGAATCTCTCCTGCCTCGAGGACCTGTTTCAGCCGGCGCAGATCCTCGCGGATGGTTTGTGACGGCTCGCGGCCGAAGATGCGAGCCAGGAATGCTCCGGCACGGCCCGCCGGCGGCTCGTATTGCAGATGCACGGAAAGCTCTGTTGCCCGTCCACCTCGAACCGGTTTGAAGGTCACGGATCCCGCCGTGACGACGTCGGACTCGGGCAGCGACCGCCACGCGATTACTCTGTTCTCGAGCTCGTTGATGATTTCGGCGTCCCATTCGACGCCCAGGTCGGCCGGGCCGCGGGCAATCCAGTGCGAGCGTCCGTTGCCGAGGTCCGTCACCTGCTCGAGATGCGTCAACACCCTGGGCAGGTTCTCGAGCTGACGCCAGAAGAC
>Ga0075421_100012129_pt1 | contig 10695 bp, 7 predicted proteins | sample SoiMetdeltSBSDD5_FD_75292 | JGI IMG/M metagenome (GOLD analysis project Ga0075421, IMG submission 75292) | Bulk soil microbial communities from a Populus tree surrounding site in Tennessee, USA - Soil MetaG P. deltoides SBSDD5 | ecosystem: Environmental > Terrestrial > Soil > Tree plantation...
CCGCGGCTGATGAAGCCACCATCGCTCGACGGGATGCTGGATGCCGGAACCAGCGCGGCTTTTTCCCCGACGCGGGCGAAACCGACGGCGATTCGTTGTACGGACTGGCTTCGATTCGACGCGAACAAACTCGGTCCGAGCACAGAGGCGGCCACTGCACACGCGGACGTTGTGATGAGGAACTTGCGTCGCGCGAGGTTGACCGGGGCGCTGTTCATTTTGATGACCTCCAATGAGAAGTCACGCGAACAGGCAACAAAAATACGTGGGGTGGCTCAGCGCGCCGCGGGCGGCGTCCACTTCATGAGGAAATACACACCATTGGTGTCCACTTTCTCGAAGCCCAGGCGCTCGTAGAGGCGCAGCGCGGGGTTGTAGCTTTCGACGTGGATGGTGACCGGCTTGCCGGCGTTGGCGCCGCGCGCGAGCACGCCTTCGAGCAACATCGAGCCGATTCCGGAGGCGCGCCACTCGGGCATGAGGGCGATGTCGACGAGGCGGATCTGATCGCGCCACTCGTCGATCCAGAGACGACCGATCGGCTGACCGTCCTTCTCGATGATGTTTCGCTCGCAGGTCGGATAGTGGAGCTGGTAATGCTGGTACTGCGCGCCGAACTGCTGGTCGAGGAATTCCTTCTTCTTGAATTCGTCGAAGGGAAACTGCTTCATCTCTTCCTCGCGCGTGGAGCCGTAGAGGAGACGCATGAAGTGGAAATCGGCTGGAGTGGCGGGACGAAGGGTGATCGCGTCGCGAGAGACGCGATCACCGGCTCGCGAATCGGTCATGCCATAGCGTAATCGATGTGAAGAACGAGATGCTCGAAGGCAGCTGACTCTTCCATCCCATCGACGAGCGTCCACCGGCCGTTTCGTTGAAACAGCTGGAAGTTCGACCACGCCGGCTCGGGATCGCTGTCGAACAGCGGCACGAGCACGTAGAAACCACGAGCGAGTTTCACCGCGGAGTCGTCGTCTCGGACGGCGAACGAGACCGGGTAGGTCTTGCTGTCCGTGATGGCTCCGCCAATGGCGAGACGGCGGGAGGTCGGTGAGCCGACCTCGCGGTCCCCGCTCTCCACGACCATGGTCATGTCGATTTTCTGAATGAGATCCACCGGCACGTTGAACCGGATCGGGCTCCCCTGCCCGCCGGTGACGCGGCTCGAGCCCCAGGCGTGGAAAGGCGTGTTCTCGATGCGCGGGCCGTCGAAGTAGGAAAAGTGAACGAGCAGATCCACTGCCCGCCGAGCGTGCGGGTCGTCGGAGGTCCCGCTGGAGCCGGAGACGGCGATGCGCGCCCCGCGGCTGATGAAGCCACCATCGCTCGACGGGATGCTGGAGGCCGGAGCCAACGCGGCTTTCTCACCGACGCGGGCGAAGCCGACCGCGACTCGCGGGACGGACTGGCTTCGATTCGAGGCGAACAGCTTCGGTCCAAGCACAGTGGTGGCCATTGCACAGGCCGAGGATGTGATGAGGAATTCACGCCTTCCCAGGCGATGACGGTCAGACATTGGGACTCCTTCGGGCTCTCTCTCGCCGCGACAAGGGCATGGTACGCGCGGTTGGCCAAACCTGAGTCCGGCTTGAGGGAGAGAAGGAGAGAAGGTGATCGCGCCTGGGGCGCGATCACCTCGGGAAGGAACTGCGATCAGGAAGCGTAGTCGACGCGGATCACGAAATACTCGAACGGCGCCGCGTTGCCTGCGGCATCGACGAGCATGCGGCGGCCATCGACCGCGCGCAGAGCCCATGTGGACCAGGACGGATTGGAATCGCCTTCGAACATCGGCACGACGACGTAGTAACCGCGGGCAAGTTTGAACGAACCCGCCTCGCCCTGAAGGCTGAGCGTGAGCGGAAGCTCGGTGCTCTCGGTCTTGTCGGCGGCCTGCGATTGGATCTGACGGCCCGCGCTTTTCTTCGGCTCTCCGGTCTCGACGCCGAGGGACAGACTGATCTTCTGAACCTCGTCGACGGGAACGTTGAAGGAGACCGGATTGCCCTGGCAGCCGGTCGTGCGGCTGCACGCCCAGGCATGGAAAGGCGCGCTTCGGCGCTCGGATCCGTCGAGATACGAGAAATGCGCGAGGATCTGGACCGCGCGGCGTTCACGCGGATCGACGGGCGCTCCACTTGCGCCCGACACGGTGATGCGAGCACCGCGTCCGATGAACCCTCCATCGCTCGCCGGAATCACCGACGCGGCGAAGACCGCGGCGTTCTCGTCGAACGCCGCGAAGCCTACAGCGAGCCGCTTCGGCAACGACTGGGCACCCGCGAACAGCTTCGGGCCCACCGTCGCGGCGGCGACCGCACACGTCGATGACAGGATGAGGAACTGACGCCTCGCCATGAGGTGGCGGTTCGGCATGGTGTTCTCCTTGTGTGTCTCTCTCTCGATCACGGTGCGTCTCGGCAACTAGGTGCGCGGCGGGAAAACGCCCTGCAGCGCGATGCAGAAATAGAAAGTCAGGTACGGTTGCAAGTTGTTGTGGGGTTGATCGCCGCCGGCGGGGGCGAGCGACTGGTCCGACATCGCGACGAGAGCTCCGCCCGTCGGCTGGTAAGGGGTTGCACCAATCGCACGCGCGATCGCGTTGGCGGCGGGCAGGTTCGTGTCGCCGACCGCACCCTGCGCGATCAGGCCGTGCGAGTGCGACGGGATCTCCGACTCGAGCAGCGTCACGGTCTCGCTGCCGCCGGTCTCACCGAGGTCATGCAGCGAGAGTCCCGGACCCTGGCCCGGGTGCATCGGCGCGCGGCCCTGAAGGTCCGGCAGCGCGAAGTTGGATTTCCCGTTGCCGCCGTACGTCGTGCCGAGCAGCGAGAACAGCGCTGTGTTCTGCGACAGCGGCAAGAGCTGCCCGTCGCACCAAGCCCATCCCTTGGGGGCGAAGTTGAAGGGAAAAATACGGATTTCTGCGACAAATGGATCGGCCATTTTCAATCTCCTTCGGTTTCATCTCGATCATCGGGTGAAGCGGCTGATTCCTATGTCGGAGACGGGAAGATTCCGAACAGCGAGATGATGAAATCCACACAGAGATAGGGTTGAAAGTTCGTGTGCGGCTGACTGCCGCCCACGGGACTGATGCTCTGCGCCGCCATCGGCGTGCCGCCGCCGGTGCTCTGATAGGGATCGAACGTGCTGGTCTGCGCGACCACGTTGTTCGCCGGCTGAGCGTCGTTCGCGATCGAGTTGGTCCCGAGCATCGGGTGGCTGTGCGCGGGAATCTGTTGAACGGTGAGCGTGATCTCCTCCACACCACCGGTCTCGGCCAGGATGAACCCGTTGCCCTGGTGGATCGGGATTCGTCCCCGCAGATCGGGCAGGGCGAACGTCGACTGGCCGTCACCGCCGTAAGTCGTACCGATCAGCTGGAACAGGGTCTCGTTCTCGCTGATCGGAAGCAGCTGGCCTTCGCAGAACATCCAGCCCGCCGGCGCGAAGTTCCCGGCGAACATCCGGATCTCTCCAACATATGGTTGTGCCATTGCGTCACTCTCCTAGTTCGGACTCGGGAAGATGCCCTGCAGGGCGATACAGAAACTGAGCGTCAGGAACGGCTGCATGTTCAGGTGCGCCTGCGAACCGCCGACGTTCGCAACCGTCTCGGGGGCCAAAGCCACGAGTGCGTCGGGGCTGTGGTACATCTGGTTGGCCGTCGGCGCGAACAAGTTGCCGACGGGGATGAGCGCGGTTCCGGTGACGCTCGTTGCGTTCAGCACATGCGTGTGCGTGGGAAGCTCGGAGATGCTCAGCGTGTGCGCCTGCTCGCCTCCCCTCTCGCCGAGCGTGTGACCGCTGCCGACGTGAATCGGAGTCCGTCCCCGCAGGTCCGGAAGCGCGAAGTTCACGCGGCCGTCGCCGCCGAACGTCGTGCCGAGCAACGAAAAGAGCCCCTGATTCTGATTGATCGGCATCAACTGACCGTTGCAGAGCGCCCACCCTTTGGGGGCGAACACGAAACTCATGATTCTGATCTCACTTAAAAACGGTTCTGCCATGTCTCCTCCTTCTGTGTGCCAGTTTACGGCGTACTGATTGGACCGGGAATCAGAGTGCAGGCGGCACTTGCGCTGGCGCTGCCGGTATTCGTGCTCAGGAGTTGCGCCGTGCAGTTGGCGCTGGCCGGCGCGGTGTCCACGAGTTGCAGCGTGGACGTGCTCGTCCGCACGAGCGCGAGATACGTCGGCAGCAGGTCGACGGTCCCCCCGACCGGAACCACGTTGGCTCTCACGTCGGAGCGAACGGTGTTGCACACCGTCGCGCAGTTCGACTGCACGAAGATCGCTGCCAGCGGGAATCCCGAGGTGTCCTGCGGATCGACGTTGTTGTTCGTCACGGTGATGTCGAGACCGCCGTTGCCGTTGCGTCCGACGACCTCGATTCCGCGCCCGTTCGGCGTCTGGCGGACGGTGTTCGTATCGACCAGCATCGTTGCGTCGGCGCCGCCGTTGACGTTGATCCGGATGCCGTTGCCGATTGCCGAGCCCGAGCCCACGATGAGGGTGTTGCCGATGGTGTTGTTCTGCACCGTCGCGGTCAGGACGCCGCCGAGCGGAGTCGCCGCGCCGCTGAAGACGTTCAGCGCATGCGAGCTCGCACCGGTGAACGTGTTCGAGAGGACGCGGACGACGTGCTTCGACGTGCCGTTCTGCGTGAGGTCGGCGCCGATGTTGTTGTTCGTGATGGTGTTGTTCTGCAGCAACGTGTCCTGAATGTCCGCCGTCATCTCCGAGCTCACCTGAATGCCGTCGGCGCGGTTGCCGGACAGCGTGGAGCTCGTGAGGCTGAACGACGTGATCACCGAGGTGCCGGCAGCCGTCACATTGATGCCGTTGTTGCCGGTGGTCGGCGGCGTGTTGCTGAACGTACTGCCGCTGATCGCGAAAGATGAGGTGCCCGTCGTGTTGACCACGTCGAGGTTGTCATGCGGCGAGGCGGTGATCACCGAGTTCGTGATCGTCACCGTTCCGGTCACTTCGTCGAACTCGACGCCGTCATCGGTGGTGCTGCCGCCGGTGTCGGTGACGGTCGAGGACACGAGCGTGAAGCCGTTCACGTTCTGACCGCTGACGCCGTCCGTGCCGGAGTTCGAGATCAGCATCCAGGAGAAGCTCGGCGCCGTCGTGTTGAACAGGCGCACGCCCGCAGCGGTCGTGTTCTGAATCGTGCCGCCGCTGCCGGCAGCGCCGGTACCGAGGACCTTGAGACCACCCGCGGAGCCGGTGTTGCTCAGTAGCACGCCGTTCGCACCGCCGCTCGCGTTGATGCTTGTGAAGCTGAGGTTCGAGGCGCCGATCGACGCGTTGGTGACGGAGAGGCCGACGCCCGCGGTCGCGCGGACAGCGCCGCCGCCCGAGGTCACGCGCATGCCGGCTGCGCCGGTGAAGAGACCCGTGCCCGCCACGTTCACACCACCCGTCGTGCCGAACGCGCTGAGCGTGCCCCACGCGAGGTCGCCGCTGATGTTGGTGAGGGAGACGGCGTTGCCGCCGGCCGGGCTGGCGCTGGTCGCCACGGTCCACGTACCGGCGTTGACGGTGTCAAAGGCGGCGGTTCCGGCGTTCGCGTCGAACCGCGCGGTGTTGACGGAGATACCGTGACCCGGCGTGCCTGCGCCGATGGTGACGTTGGCCATGCCGTTGATCACAAGACTATCCGCTGCAGCTCCATTCACGACGATACCGCTGCCGGTCATGGAAGTAACACTTCCGTTGCTGTATGAGAACACGACGTTGCCGTCCGTGGCCAGCAGGTTTACGCCGTCCGCCATCGCCACGACGTCAGTGGAGTTGATCGAAACGGTGGTTCCGACAGCGCTTCCGGCGTTGATGTCGATCCCTTCGCCGGCGGAAGCGTTCACGGAGTTCGAGTAGATCGTCGCCGAGGCGGCGGCGATGCCCGACGTCACGTCGATGCCGTTCCCGCTCGGGCTGACGATGTTCATGCCGGCGATCTCGACCCCGGCGACGCTGTCGACGAGGACGGTGTCACCCGCGATCGCGGTCACGGTCGGGCGGACGCCCGGCGCGACGAGGGTTGTCGGGAAGCCATTGCCATTGAGGTTCCGCGGGATGATCAGGCCGATCCCCTCGCCCCAGAACTTCTGCGAGGCCTCGAGCGAGATGCTGCCCGCGACGGCCGAGGTGTGGACGAAGATGTAGTCGCCGGCGCCGTCGACGTCGCCGACACCGTTGAGCGCCGCGAGGTTGTTGAACGGCGCGTCCGACGTGCCGTCGCCGCCCGGAGGCACCGAACCGTTCACGTACCAGATCATGTCGTGGATCGTGATCGAGACCGTGCCGGTCGCGCTGTCGGTGCCGTCGGTGATGGTGTACTGGAAGGAACCGCTGGTGGCGCCCGGAGAAGGCTGGAAGCTGAACGAGCCGTTGGCGTTCAAGCTCACCGTTCCGCCGGTGACCGCGCAGTCGTACGGAGCGACCACGTCGCCGCAGCCGACGACGCCGGTGATGGTGATCGGGCTGCCCTCGACCGGGTCGGCGTCGTTATCGGCGACGCCCTTGCCGGACGGAGTCGTGTCCGCTACGTGCGGGGTGAGGCCCGAGCCGACGTCGACTCGGAGCTCGGTGTTGCCTTCCGTCTCCCACGAGTCGTTGCCGGCGACCGGCGCGTCGTTGACCGAGTTGACGGTGATCGTGAACGTGACGCTCGGTGAGGTGTCGTCGCCGCCATTCAAGATGCCGCCGTTGTCCATCAGATACACGGTCACCGTCGCGGAGCCGAAGGCATTCAGCGCCGGCGTGAACGAGAGCACGCCCGTCGAGCTGACCGACGGCTGCGCGCTGAAGAGCGCGTTGTTGTCGTTGGCCGTGAAGAACGTAAGCGTCTGACCCGACTCGTTCGGACCCGCGCTGATGCTCGTCGCCCAGGCCGCGGAGTACGCGCCGCTGTCTTCGTTGACGGTGACGTTGCCGCCAGAGACGAAGGAAGGCTCGTCGTTCACCGGGCCGACGTTGATGGTGAAGCTCTGCGGGGCCGACGTGTCGCTACCGCCGCCGTTGTCGGAGAGCGTGACCGTGATGATCGAGCTTCCGAACGCGTTCGCGTTGAGGGTGAAGCTCAGGACGCCGGACGCCGAGATCGTCGGGCCGCTCCCGAAGAGCGACGGATTGCTGTTGCCGGTGATGTTGAAGGTCAGAGTCTGGCCCGACTCGTCGGCCGGACCGGCGCTGATGCTCGTCGCCCACGCCGCGGAGTACGCGCCGCTGTCTTCGAGCACGCTGACGTCGCCGCCGCTGACGAACGACGGCGGGTCGTTCACCGCGTTGACAGTGATGGAGAAGGTCTGCGTCGCGGACGTGTCGTCGCCGCCATTCAAGATGCCGCCGTTGTCCATCAGATAGACGCTGACGGTCGCGGAGCCGTTCGCGTTCGCGGCCAGCGTGAACGAGAGCACGCCGCTCGACGAGACCGCGGGTTGCACGGAGAAGAGCGCGTTGTTGTCGTTGGAGGCGAAGAACGTCAGCGTCTGGCCGGACTCGTTCGCGGGACCCGCGCTGATGGCCGTGGCCCATGCGGCCGAGTAGGCGCCGCTGTCCTCGTTGACGGAGACGTTGCCGCCGCTGGTGAAGGACGGCTCGTCGTTCACCGGGTCGACGGTGATGGTGAAGCTCTGCGGAGCCGACGTGTCGGTGCCGCCGCCGTTGTCGGAGAGCGTGACCGTGATCATCGAGCTGCCGAAGGCGTCCGCGGCGACCGTGAAGCTCAGCACACCGCTCGCGGAGATCGTCGGACCGCTGGTGAAGAGCGACGGGTTCGAGTTGCCGGTGACGTTGAAGGTCAACGTCTGGCCGGATTCATCGGCCGGGCCGGCGCTGATGGCCGTCGCCCACGCCGCAGAGTACGCGCCGCTGTCTTCGAGCACGGTCACGTCGCCGCCGCTGGTGAAGGACGGCGGGTCGTTGACCGCGCTGATGCTGATGGTGAAGGTGACGCTCGGCGAGGTGTCGTCCCCGCCGTTCGCGATGCCACCGCTATCCTGCAGGTTGACCGTGACGTTCGCGGTGCCGTTCGCGTCCGCGGCCGGCGTGAACGAGAGCACACCGGTCGAAGAGATCGACGGGCCGCTCGCGAACAGTGATGGATTGCTGTTGGCGGTGACGTTGAACGTGAGCGTCTGGCCTGACTCGTCCGCGGGACCCGCGCTGATGGCCGTGGCCCAGGCCGCCGAATAGGCGCCCGAGTCCTCGGCCACGCTGACGTCGCCGCCGCTGGTGAACGACGGCTCGTCGTTGACCGCCGTGACGCTGATGCTGCTGCTCTGCGGCGCCGAGGTGTCGTTGCCGCCGTTCGCGATGCCGCCGTTGTCCTGCGCGGTGATGGTGATCGTCGCGGAGCCGTTCGCGTTCAAGGCCGGCGTAAAGGTGAGCGTGCCGTTCGACGAGACCGTCGGCTGCACGGAGAAGAGTGCGTTGTTGCTGTTCGTGACCGTGAAAGTCACGGTCTGTCCCGACTCATCGGCCGGACCCGGGGAGATCAACGTCGCCCAGTTCAGGAACGTCTGCGGGCCGGAGTCCTCAAGGACCGTGACTGTCGGGCCGGCGAGGAACGACGGCGGATCGTTGACGGGGACGATGGTGATCGACACGGTTGCGGTGTCGGTGCCGCCGTTGCCGTCATTGGCCTCGTAGACGAACGAGTCACTGCCGTTGTAGTTCAGGTTCGGCGTGTAATTGACGGTGGCGCTGGTGGGACCGGTCGGAACGATCGGACCGAGCATGCCGTTGGACGGACCAGAAACAATGGAGAACGTCAGCGGGTCGCCGTCGGCGTCGGTGCCACTCAGCGTGATCGTGACGGTGTTGTCTTCATTGGTCGACGCAGACACATCGTTCGCAACCGGCGGTGTGTTGCAGGTCACGAGCGGCGAAACGCCCGACGGGAGCGACGGCGCAGCCGGCGAGCAAACACCGGTGTGGGTCTCGGGGAACATGCTCGTGGCCGTGCCCATCACAGGGAACGTCGAGCCGGTCGTGTTGACGGTGCCGCATGCGGTCAGAACGATGGAGCCCTGATCCGCGAGCGGAAGATTCGAGCTCGAGCCGACGGGACGAACGTCGCCCGTACCGTTGGTCCAGATCACGTCGCCGGAGTAGGAGCGAACATCGATCGAGCCGCCGCCGCGATTGCCGTTGTTCGTATTGAAGTCGCCATGCGCGCGAATGACCGCGGTGTCGAGGTTGACGTCTTCCTTCGCGGAGATCTCCACCGTGCCGCCGGTGTCACCGGAGGCGGAGTGGCCGTCGTCGATCACATTTCCGGACGCGTTGACCGCGTCGGCGAGCGACATGATGCGAATCAATCCGCCGTAGCTCTTCGAGTCGTGCTGCCCCGGGAGCGACGTCACGACGAACAGGCTTCCGCCCGGACCGTAAACGTTGATGGTCTCGACGGCGAAGATGTCGACGCCTTTGTTGACGGCCGTGCCGGTCGGTGCGTCGGCGCGGATGCGGCCCATGCGCGTGCCGCTGCCGCCGAGGTCGCGGCCGTCGACGAGGACGTCCTTGCCGGAGCGGATGCTCACTTTCGCGGCGCTGCTGTTCTTCGACAACGCCGCGATGAGGCCGTACACCTGAATGCCGCAACCGTCGATGGTCACGGGACCTGCGCCGCTGCCGGCGCCCTGCGAAACGATGTTCGCGCTGGAGCCGATCACGACGGACGGCTCGGCGAAGGTGGAAGAACCGATGGTGATCGCGCCGCCGACGTTGTTGCCGGTGCCGCCGTCGAGAGCGGCGCCGCCGGAGAGGCGCGTCGCGAGCAGCATGCGGCTCGGACCGGAGAAGACGTTGCCGTCCACGCTCACGGTGCCGCCGGCGGCGATGACGATCGCGCCGCCCGTCGAATTGGAACTGCCGGCGTCGATGGTCGTGCCGGAGGCCAGGGCAACGGTCCCGCCGACGTTGGCGGTAATCGCGCCGCCGCCCGAGCCGCTCGAAGTCTTGGAGGCGGTCGAGACGATGGCGTTGCCGTTGAGGGCGAGGTTGCCGCCGACGGTAAGCGTGATCGCGCCGCCCGTACCGGAACCGGAGCGGTTTTCCGCGTAGAGCGCGCCGCCGGTGTTGACGGACATGTTGCCGCTCACATTGAACGACATCGCGCAGGCGCTGTCGCTCGCGCCGGAGTCGTCGTTGCAGTTGACCACTCCGTTGACGACGAGGTTCCCGTCGTTGACGGTGAACACGCCGTTCGCGGTTCCATCATGGTCGCTCGCTGAACCGTCGAGGGCGGCGAACGATGTCGTGCCGGTCAACGTTACGTCGTGAGCGAAGGTTGTGGGAACAAAGATCAGGGTCAGAAAGGAAAGCAGAAGCCTGACCGACAGGGATCGCATACGAAAAGCCCTCCGTGAAGCTGCCGAAGAACAGAACTGGTTGGACCTGCGAATGGAAGAATGCCTCGTTTCCACAAGACGAGGCGGCTGCCGTGAAAGTCAGTTTGCGGTGTTGATGAATCTCTCTCGGACGATGGCAGACAATTTAGCGTCACTTGCCACGCCGCGCAAGCGTTGCTTTTACCTGAAAACGAAAAGAGCGCCTGAAACCAGGCGCTCTTTCGTACTCCTTGGACTACAAACCGGGATTACAGCGGCGTATCGATCGGTCCCGCGATGAGAGCGACGCCCGCGTTGGCGCTCGCGCTGCCCGTGTTGTTGTGGGCCGG
>Ga0075421_100012130_pt1 | contig 10695 bp, 3 predicted proteins | sample SoiMetdeltSBSDD5_FD_75292 | JGI IMG/M metagenome (GOLD analysis project Ga0075421, IMG submission 75292) | Bulk soil microbial communities from a Populus tree surrounding site in Tennessee, USA - Soil MetaG P. deltoides SBSDD5 | ecosystem: Environmental > Terrestrial > Soil > Tree plantation...
CGGCGATCTCGGACCGGCTCAGCCGGACGGGCTGGGGCGGGCGCCTGGCCGACGCAGCGGCCGCGCTCAACGGCGGCGAGACCTTCCCCATGATCACTTCGGTGTCGGGGATCAACCTCTTCGTCACCGGCGCCCAGGCCCGGCCGCTCGCGATCCCGTCGAGCGGCGGCTTCGGGCTGAGCGGGTTCAGCGGCTCGGCCGCTTCGCAGGCGCGGCGCAACGCCATGGATCAGATCCGGAGCTTGGACCAGGACGAGATACTGGTGCGCAGCACGAGCGAGACGACCTCGCAGGCCGTCAACCTGAGCGCGACGCTGAACCCGATTCTGACGAGCACCACCTCGGCGATCCTGCCGCTCTTCGCCGGGCTCAACACCGGCATCGCCCGACAGTTGCAGCAGGTCGCCCGCCTCATCGAGGCGCGCGCCACGCTGCGCCTCAAGCGCCAAATCTTCTTCTGCTCGCTCGGCGGCTTCGATACGCACAATAACCAGCTGACGACGCAGGCCGGCCTCTTCGCCCAGCTCGACGCCGCCATGCGCGCCTTCTACGACGCTACCGCGCAGCTCGGCGTCGCCCCGCAGGTGACGACCTTTACGCTCTCGGATTTCGGGCGCACGCTCAAGGTCGCCTCCGGCGGCGGGACCGACCACGCCTGGGGCAGTCATCACTTGATCACGGGCGGAGCGGTGCGAGGCGGAAATTTTTATGGGACTTTCCCGACGCTCGCGCTCCAGGGCCCCGACGACATCAGCCGCGAGGGGCGCTGGCTCCCGACGACCTCGGTCGACCAGTACGGGGCGACGCTCGCCGCCTGGTTCGGCGTCGACCCCGGGACCATGACGGCGGTCTACCCGAATCTCGGGCAGTTCGCGGCCCCGGACCTCGGGTTCATGAGCTGAGGACGACGATCGGGGTGGTCACGGAGCTGTGATCGGGGGCAGATCTGCGGATCTCAGTCAGCGCGCCCGCCTCGGACCCCGCCAGCGGCCTCACGCTCATTTGGTCCCCGTCGATCGTGACCAGCAGAAAATGGTTCTCGGCGCTCCACGAGACGGTGTGCGCCTGGCCGAAGAATAACGGGGCCAGCTCCCGCCGCTTCCCCGCGGCGCCAGTCACGAAATAGTCGATCCCGCTGACCCGTGAGTGCTGGAAGTTGTGCTCGTGCCCGCTGAAGACCGCGCGCACGCCAGCGAGCTCGAATTGACTGACCAACCGATCCATGCCCGACGTGTTCCGGTGCAGCGGGCCGGCGCTGAAGGGCGGGTGGTGCGAGAAGGGGATGAGCCAGGCTGGCGATTGAACTCTGTCCCGGGCGGGCAGGGCTTGCCGGAGGAATTCGATGTGTTTCGGGTGCTCGAAGAAGCGCCCGCCTGCAAAGAGCGTCGGCTCCTTCGACGTGTCGATGCAGATGAACTCGATCTCCGAGCCGAAGCGGAAGCGGTAGAAGAGGCCCGGGTCAACCGAGGCGCGCCCGGCCGCCTCCTCCCCCGCGATGCGCTCGTTGATGTAAAAGTTGTCGAGCAGCTGCGCCCGGTCGTCCCGGTCTTCCGTCTCGTCGGCGTCGTGGTTGCCGATGCTCGGGTAGACCGGCACCCGGTTGATGATGTAGCGGTAGGGCTGGTAATAGGTGAAGTACCAGTCGTCGTCCTCGTCGCCCTCGCCGCCGATGGGGAGGCCGAAGAGTCTCTTGCTCGCGTAAATGTTATCGCCCGTCGTCAGGATGAGTCTGACGCCGAACTGATCGACGGCTTGCCGCAGGGCGTCGGCGACGGCTTTCTGCGGGCGATTCTTTCGCTTGATCCCTGTCCCAAAGTCGCCGATCACGGCCACGGCCACCGGCCCGCGGGCCGGCTGCACCGGGTCGGGGTGAGTCCGGAACCTGTTGTCGTAGCGGTTGCCGATCTTGAGGAGCCCCTTGCGGTTGTCCTCAGCCACCCAGTCGCGACGCTCCCCCGCGCCCCAGTCTTCGCCGTTGACGATGACCCGGTAGGTATACTCGGTGTCGGGCGCGAGCCCGGTGACCCAGCAGTGATTGGCGGCCGCGGTCGAGGCGGACGCGACCACCTGCCCCATCCGGTCGGCGACTTCGACTCGCGCCTCGCCGTAGGGCTCGGACCTGGCGCCGATTGACTCGCGGCGCGGCGGGTGGACGTGATTGAGGTCACTGTCGTCGACGAGCTTGGCGTCCCCGTCCTCCCCGCGGACGCGGAAGTAGAACGCGCCCCAGGCGATGAGCGCCGACTTATGGGTCAGCCCGGCGAGGTAGAGGAACGGCTCGGCGTGGAATGCGGGCATCTCTTTCCTTGGTGTGCTGCCCGACCTTATTTCCGGTCGAGGTAGTCGAGGAGCACATTGGACATGACCTTGACGCCGACGACCAGGCTCTCTTCGTCGACGTCGAACTCCGGGGTGTGGATCATGGCCGTGATCCCTTTCGCCTGGTTGCCGACGCCGAGGAAGTAGAAAAAACCCGGGATCACCTGCTGGTAGCGCGAGAAGTCCTCGGCCCCCATCTGCGGCCGGGGCGCGACCAGGTGCACCTCGCCGAGCACGCGGCGCATGACCGGCAGCGTCGCCTCGACCAGCTTCGGGTCGTTGAAGGTCACCGGGTTATTCTCGCCCCAACTGATCTCCGACTTCGCGCCGTAGGCCGCGGTGATCCCGGCGAGCGTCTCCCGCATCATCTCCTGCGCCCGGCGGCGCACCTCCTCGTTAAGCGTCCGCATCGTCCCCTCGAGCTTGACCTCGTCGGCGATGATGTTAAAACGGTTGCCCCCGTGGATGCTCCCGAGCGTGATGACCAGCGGCTCGAGCGTGTTGATCCGGCGGCTGCGGATGGTTTGGAGCGCCGTGACGCACTCGGCGGCGACGACGACCGTGTCAATGCCGTCGTGCGGGTAGGCCCCATGCACTTTCTTGCCCCGGATCGTGATCGTGAAGCGGTCGGAGGAGGCCATAGCCGGGCCCGAGTTGTAGCCGACCTGGCCGACCTCGATGTTGGGCATGACGTGCAGGCCGAAGATCGCTTGCGGGCGAGGGTTGTCGAGCACGCCCTCTTTAATCATGAGTCCCGCGCCGCCCTCTTCGCCCGCCGGCGCCCCTTCCTCGGCCGGCTGGAAAATGAACTTGACCGTGCCGTTGACCCGGTCGCGCATGCGGCTCAGAACTTCGGCCACCCCGAGCTGCACCGTCAGGTGGACGTCGTGGCCGCAGGCATGCTTGACGCCGGCGTTCCGCGACTTGTAGGGGATGTCAATCGTCTCCTCGATCGGGAGCGCGTCCATGTCAGCGCGTACGGCGACGACGGGCCCGGCCCCCTTACCCTTGAGCAGCGCGACCACCCCGTGCTTGCCGACGCCGGTCTTGACCTCGTCGAGGCCGAGCGCGCGCAGCTTTTCGGCGACGACGCGCGCGGTGCGCTCCTCGCGGTTGGACAGCTCCGGGTGCATGTGGAAGTCCCGGCGCTGGGCGACGAGCGCGGGGCGCAGCGCCTCAGCCGCCCGCGAGACGGCGTCCTCGGTCGTCCGCCCCGCCGCGCCCAGGCCGGCCAGCAAGGCTACGGTCGTCAGCAAAGCCGCCTGGCTATGGCTCATTTAACCTCCCCGTTCTATTATCTTCTGGTGTCAAACCGGCAGGTAACCTTACAGGAATCCGGCGCGCCCGGTCAACGGGATAATCTAACTGATATTTTACACGTCCTTAAGCGCGGCTTAACGACCGGCGTCTATTGTTAGCGGCTACGGCTCCGAGCAGGCTTGAAACGACGACCATCGAGTTTAACGCAAACCTGCAAGGGACGACATCTCTTTTGCCTCGGGAGGGGCTATGCTCAGACAAAATACCATTTCACACAGGACGAGGATCTGCCTGGCGGCTTTGGCGTGGCTCTGCCTAGGGGCCGTCGGGCAGGCACAGTTTGATACCGCCACGGTGCTCGGCACCGTCCGCGACCCGAGCGGCGCGGTGCTCCCCGGCGTCACGGTAACGCTGAGGAATATCGAGACCGGCATTTCGGCGACGGCCCAGACCGACGCCAACGGCGATTTCCAGTTCGTCAACGTCAGGATCGGGCCCTACCGCGTCACCGGCGAACAGCAGGGATTCGCCAGCGCCGTCGCCGAGCGAGTCACGGTCGCCGTCAACGCGCGCCAGCGCGTCGACCTTGTCATGCAGCCGGGGGCGGTGAGCGAGAGCGTCGTCATCACCGACGCGGCGCAGTTGCTCGAGACCGACTCGAGCGTCCGCGGCCAGGTGATCAACCGCCAGCAGATCGTCAACCTGCCGCTCAACGGGCGCTCGGCCGCCAACCTCGCGCTGCTCACCCCCGGCGTCCGCGAGTCTTCCCAGAACGGGATCACGACGGCGAGTCGGGAGGCGTCCTTCAACGTCAACGGGTTGCGCAACACGGTCAACAATTTCATGCTCGACGGCGTTGACAACAACGCTTACGGGTCGAGCAATCAGAGTTTCTCGAGCCAGGTGGTCCAGGTCTCCCCCGACGCGGTCGCCGAGTTCAAGGTGCAGACCAACACCTACAGCGCCGAGTTCGGGCGCAGCGGCGGGGCGATCATCAACGCTTCCTACCGCACCGGGACCAACGAGTTTCACGGGAGCCTCTGGGAATTCCACCGCAACACGGTGCTCAATGCGGTCGGCTTCTTCAAGCCGGCGGGCGGCGTCAAGCCGACGCTCCTCCGCAACCAGTTCGGCTTCACCCTCGGCGGGCCGTTCATCAAGGACCGGACCTTCTTCTTCGCCGACTACGAGGGCTTCCGCCAGGTCCAGAAGAACCTCGTCTTCTCGACCCTGCCGAATGACAATCAGCGCCGCGGCATCCTCGCCGTGCCGGTCCAGAACCCGTACACCGGGGAGACCTACGCGGCCAACACGCAGATCCCGCTGACTCCGTTCGCGGCGAAAGTGCTCAGCGAGCTGCCGGCGTTGAACGTCCCCGGCGTGGCGAGCAATAACTATCAGGAGTTGGTGCTCAATCGCAGTTTCAGCGACAAGTACAATGCCCGGATCGATCACAAGATCAATGACAGGTTGTCGGCCTTCGGCCGGTACAGCCAGCGCATCTCGAACGCCTTCGAGGGGCCAAACATTCCGGGCCCATCGGGGAGCAACCAGAACGGCGAGATCGACATCCTCAACCGCCAGGTGGTCGGCGGCGCGACCTACGTCTTCGGCAACGCATCGGTACTCGATTTCCGCCTCGGCCTTTCGTGGATCAAGGCGGGCAAGCAGCCGCCGCTGCACGGCGGGCCGAGCATGTTCGAGCTCTACGGGATCACGGGCCTGCCCGAGGATCGGTACCTCACCGGCGGGCTGACGACGCAGACGATCACGGGCTTCTCGCAGCTCGGGCGCCAGGCGACTAATCCCCAGTACCAGAACCCGTTCAACGTCAACCCGCGCGTCAACTACGCCTCGACGCTCGGCCGCCACAGCCTCAAGACCGGTTACGAGTACCTCGCGGTGAACACCGACATCCAGGACACGAACCCGCTCATGGGCCTCGACACCTACAGCGCGCAGTTCAGCCGCCCGGCCGGGGCCGCGGCGAACAATCTGTTTAACCTCGCCGACTTCTACTTCGGCGCGCGCTCGCAGTACGAACTGGCGAACGCGCTCGTCGTCAACATGCGGCAGCGGTTCCACTTCGTCTACCTGCAGGACGACTTCCGGGTCAACTCCAAGCTCACGCTCAACCTCGGGCTGCGATACGAGTACGGGACGCCGTACTACGAGGACCAGAACCGGCTCTCGAACTACGACCCGGTGACCAACACGATCATCCAGGCGCGCGACGGCTCGATCGCCGACCGGGCGCTGGTCGACCCTGACCGCAACAACTTCGCCCCGCGGCTTGGGTTCGCCTACAACCTCCGCGACAAGACCGTGATCCGCGGCGGCTACGGGATCGGCTACGTCCACTTCAACCGCATCGGCAGCGCGGACGTGCTCGGGACCAACTTCCCGCAGATCACGCGCGCCAACCTGACGCAGAGCCCCTTCGTCACCGCGGGCGGGGCGACGACGCGGCTGCCGCTCTGCGTCGGGAACAACTTCGCCGGCTGCTTCCGCTCGACGCAACAGGGATACCCGACGGGCCTGCCGAACAACGTCACGCTCTACGTCCCGCGCGACCGGCGGACGAGCTACATCCAGAACTGGCAGCTCTCGGTGCAGCATGAGTTGACGTCGAACTCCTACGTCGACGTCGCCTACGTCGGCAACCATGCGGTCAAGATGATCCTGCTGGCCGACCTCAACCAGGCGCGGCCGCCGCTGCCCGGCGAGAACGCGGCGGCGACGCTCCAGGCGCGGAGGCCGATTCCGAACTTCGGGTCGATCTCGGCGGTCCTGCCCGCCGCTTTCTCGAACTACCATGCGCTCCAGGTCAAGTACGAGTGGCGGTTCGCCCGCGGCCTCTACCTGCTCAACTCCTTCACCTGGTCCAAGGCGATCGACAACGTGGGGCAGGTCCTCGAGGAACCGAACGGCAACACCGGGACGCCGCAGAACCTCTATGACCTCGGGGCAGACCGGGGGCTCTCGGCCTACGATCAGCCGATCAACAACACGACGAGCTTCGTCTGGGAGCTGCCCTTCGGGCGCGGGCGCGCCTTCGGGACGGATCTCCCGGGGTGGGCCGACGCCTTCCTCGGCGGCTGGGCGCTGACCGGGATCAACACCATGTCGAGCGGCCAGACGATCAATTTGCGCTACGCCCCGTCTCCGGTGACGGCCAACCTGCCGTCGTTCCTGGGCGGCGTGGCGCTGCGCCCGAACATCCTCGGCGACCCACTCGCGCCGGAAGGCGAGCGGACGATCGACAATTACTTCAACCGGAACAATGTGGTCATCCCGGCGGTGACGCAGCCCTTCGGCAATGCCGGGCGGAACATCGTCCGGAGCGATGCCTTCTACCAGCTCGACCTCGGGCTGCAGAAGGACTTCCGGCTGCCGATCAACGAGGTGAGCCTCGTCGAGTTCCGGATGGAGGCGTTCAACATCTTCAACAAGACCAATTTCGCGGCCGCGAACTCGGACCGTTCGGCCGCGGCCTTCGGGACGATCCGCTCGACCTTCCCGGCGCGCCAGATCCAGTTCGCGCTGAAGGTCGTATTCTAGAAAGGCGAACGAGCTTGCGGCGGCGGCCGCTGCCGACTCGCCGCCGCAAGCAACGATTCGTCCACGAGGAGACTAACACCAGCTGACAAACTGAGGGCGTCCGTCACCTCCGCCCGACAACCACGACGATCGCGTCTACGGGAAGCGGTTGCAAAGGATAGCCCTCGCTCTCGGGGGTCATACATGAGTTTGCGCTTGCCACCTGCTTCTCCGTGGCGGCCCTGCTTCACGGCGCTGCTGACGTTGGTGCTGATCGTCTCTCTTCTCTCCGGCCACCGACTGTGGTCAGTGGCCCGCGCCGACGGCGCGCCGCAATCGCTGCCTTTCAGCCAGGCCTGGTCCGACATCGGGCTGATCACAGCCAACGACAACTGGAGCGGCGTCCCGGGGGTCATCGGGTACCGCGGCGACGACTTGACGACTGCGACCGGGACCAACCCGCAGACGATCCTCGCCGACGGGACGACCACCCCGGTTGATGTGAACGCCAATCAGAGTAATCCGTCAGGTTTCACCACCGGCGGCGTGGCCGAGTTCGAACTCGACAACCCGACGATCGCGCTCAACGGCTCGGGGACGGCCGACGCGCCGTTCATCCTCATCAGCCTGAACACGACCGGGTCGCCGAACGTCACGGTCTCTTATAGCTTACGCGACCTCGACGGTTCGGGTGACAACGCCGTCCAGCCTGTCGCGGCCCAGTTCCGCGTCGGGAATGCCGGGAACTTTACCGACTTGCCATCCGGCTTTGTCCCGGACGCGACCGACGGGCCGAATCTGTCGGGGAGGGTGACGCCGGTGAGCGTCGCGTTACCGCCCGTGGCCGGCAACCAGCCGCTGGTGCAGGTCCGAGTCATCACCGCCGACGCGGTCGGTAGTGATGAGTGGGTCGGCATCGATGACATCCAGATCACGGGCACGAGCGGGCCGACGCCGCCGACGGGCCTGGGCTCCGCCTCTCCCGCCGCCGTCGCGCCCGGTGCGGCCACGCTGCTGACGGTCACCGTGACGCCCGGGGCCAACCCGACGAGCACCGGGATCACAGTCACGGGCGATCTCGGCGCGATCGGCGGGTCGGCGGCGCAGCCGTTCTTTGACGACGCCACCAACGGCGACGTGACGGCCAATGACAACATTTTCTCCTTCCTCGCCACCGTCCCGGCGGCGACGCCCCCTGGCCCGAAGACGCTGCCACTCGCCATCGCCGACGGGCAGGGGCGCAGCGGCACGGCCTCGATCGCGCTCGGCGTGCAAGGCCCGCAAACACCCCAGACAGTCATCATCAGCCAGGTTTATGGGGGCGGCGGCAACTCCGGGGCGAGTTTCCAGAACGATTTCGTCGAGCTCTTCAACCGCGGCGGGGCGCCGGTCTCGCTCGCCGACTGGTCGGTCCAGTATTCCTCGGCCGCGGGCACCAGTTGGCAGAAGGCAGGGCCTCTCTCAGGCACCCTTGCCCCGGGCCAATACTACTTAGTTCAGCTCTCGGGCGGAACGAGCATGCCACCGATCGGCTCACCGCTGCCCGCGCCAGACGCGACCGGGACGATCAATCTCAGTTCGACCTCGGGCAAGGTGGCGCTCGTCAACAACAACGTGACGACCGCCTCCGGCACGAGTTGCCCGACCGGGGCGAACATCGTCGACCTCGTCGGCTACGGCGCGGCGAACTGCTTCGAGGGTAGCGGGCCGGCGCCGGAGTTGAGTAACACCACGGCCGCCCTCCGGGCGCGGCGCGGCTGCCGCGACACCAACAGCAACGTGGCCGATTTTTCGGCCGCCGGCCCGGTCCCGCAGAACACGTCCACCCTTTTGAACGACTGCGCGGTGCCGCCGCCGAGCTTCGCCATCAACGCCATCCAAGGTTCGGGCGCGGACTCCCCATTGGCGGGTCGGGAGGTCTCGGCCACCGGAGTCGTCACCGCGCGCAAGCGCAACGGCTTCTTTCTCCAAACCCCCGACGTGAGCGTGGACGCTGATCCAAACACCTCGGAGGGGCTTTTTGTCTTCACCGGGGGCGTGCCGGCAGTCTCGCCGGGCGACGCGGTGACGGCGATCGGGACGGTGACCGAGTTCTTCGGCCTGACGCAGTTGAGCAGCTCCAACCTCGACGTAACCGTGACCTCGGGCGGGAACACGCTGCCGGCCGCGATCACCCTGACGCCGATCATCCTGAACCCGGCCGGGCCGCGCGACCAGCTCGAGCGGTTCGAGGGGATGAGGCTGGCGGCATCCTCTCTGATGACGGTCGCGCCGAGCGACGAGTTCGGCGAGATCTTCGCCGTGCTCAGCGGCGTCCCGCGCCCGTTCCGCGAGCCGGGTATCGAAATCTCCAGGGCGCTGCCGCCTGGGTCCCCGGCCAATGTCCCGCGCTTCGACCAGAACCCCGAGCGGATCGCGGTTGACACCGACGGGCTGATCGGCTCGACTCGGCTCACGTTGACCTCGCTCGTCACTCTGTCGAACGTCGTCGGGCCGCTCGAGTTCAGCTTCGGGAATTACAAGATCCTGCCGGAGACGACGCCGGCGGCAACCGCCAACCTCACCGCGACGCCGGTGCCGGCCGCCGCCGCCAATGAATTCACCGTCGCCTCGTTCAACCTGGAGAACTTTTATAACACCGACTCCAACTTCGCCGAGCGACTGACCAAGGCCTCGCTCGTGATCCGCAACGTCCTGCGGTCGCCCGACATTCTCGGCGTTGAGGAGGTCGGTGACCTCGCGACCCTGACGGACCTCGCCAACCGCCTGAACAGCGATTCGGGCACGCCCGGCCCCGCCTACCAGCCGTTCTTGTTTGAATCTGATGACGATACCGAGCGAGACATCGACGTCGGGGTCCTCGTCAAGACTTCGCGCGTCAACGTCGTCAGTGTGACGCAGGAGGGCAAGAACGCGACTTATCTCAACCCCGACACCGGTCAACCCGAGCCGCTCAATGATCGGACCCCGCTCATCCTGCGGGCAAGGGTCCAATCGCCGACCGGCTCCTCTTTCCCGGTGACGGTGATCGTCAACCACCTGCGCTCGCTGATCGACATCGACCAGGACCCGGGTGACGGGCCGCGCGTGCGCGAAAAGCGGAGGAAGCAGGCCGAGTTCCTCGCCACTCTGACCCAGAGCCTCCAGAGCGAGAACCTAGTTCTGGTCGGGGACTTCAACGCCTTTCAGTTCAACGACGGCTATGTCGACGTCCTCGGCACGGTCAAGGGGCAGCCGACCCCGCCCGACCAGGTCGTCCTGGCGAGCGAGGATCTGGTCAACCCCAACCTGACGGCGCTCGTCGACACGCTGCCGGCCGTGCAGCGCTACTCGTTCACCTTCGAAGGTAACCCGCAGACCCTGGACCACGTGCTCGTCGACGACCAGATGCTGGCGCGGCTGAGCCGGTTCGTCTACGCGCGCAACAACGCCGACTTCCCCGACGACTTCCAGGGCGACGCGACGCGGCCCGAGCGCTTCTCCGACCATGACATGCCGGTCGCCTATTTCTCGTTCCCGCCTCCTGCGGCCGACCTTTCCATCGCCAAGGCCGACTCGCCCGATCCGGCGCTCACC